>Ga0310811_10000078_pt1 | contig 150696 bp, 137 predicted proteins | sample YCmetagenome_FD_207642 | JGI IMG/M metagenome (GOLD analysis project Ga0310811, IMG submission 207642) | Soil microbial communities from experimental microcosm in Duke University, North Carolina, United States - YC | ecosystem: Engineered > Artificial ecosystem > Soil microcosm > Unclassified... | reverse complement strand
ATGGACCGGCGGGCGGGGAGCCAAGCTCCCATCTCGGGCTCGAGGCCCCAGGGGGACACGGTCTCCCGCCCACCACCGCATCCAGCAGCTTACTCGATGCAGACGGCTTCAAGTTACAAGGGGGACCATTCGCCGAGCGTAAGCGAAGAGCGAATGGTGGAGAGGGCGCGCCGGCGCAGGGCCGGGTCTATTCGCAGTTCAAATCGGTGGCGCAACCGCGCGCCCTCTCCACCACTCGCTCTTCGCCCGGCCAACGCCGGGCTCGGCGAGCGGTCCCCCTCTCCCGTTCGCTGCCGCTCACAGGAGAGGTCGCTGCGTAAGGCTCAGAAGAACTCCGGCGTGACCTGCTTGCCCTGCTGGGCCGGGGCCTGGCCCGGCTGGCTCGGGAGGTCGGGGTTGGACGAAGGCGCGCCCAGCAGGTCGCCGATCAGGTCGCTGGAGGGCGGCGGGATCGGGGCCGGGCCGCCGCCGGGGATGGTCGAGACCTTCAGCCTGGGCAGGGCGGCCGACATGAAGCCGCGCCACAGCCGCGCGGGAAAGCTGCCGCCGGTGACCGACCGCATCGGGGTGTTGTTGTCCCTGCCGACCCACACCGCGGTGACGAAGCCGCCGGTGTAGCCGACGAACCAGGCGTCGCGGTAATCGGAGGTGGTGCCGGTCTTGCCGGCCAGGTCGTAGCCGCCCACCCGCGCCCCGACGCCCGAGCCGACCACCAACACCTGGCGCATCATCTGGTTCATGTAGTCCAGCGCCGGCTGCTGGATCACCTTGGGCCGGGCGGTCTTGTCGACGCCGCGGTCGAACAGCACCCGGCCGGTGGCGGTGCGGATGCGCTCGATGCCGTAGGCCTTCACCGCGTAGCCGCCGTTGGCGAAGGCGTCGTAGGCCTGGGCCATCTCCAGCGGCGAGACTTCCACCGCCCCCAGCGCCATCGATGGCTCGGTCTGGATCGGGGAGGTGATGCCCAGGCGCCGCGCGGTGCGCGCCACGTTCTGGGTGCCGACCTGGTTGGCCACCCGCGCGGCCACGGTGTTGACCGACTGGGCGAGCGCGGTCTGAACGTTGATCGGACCCAGGTATTTGTTGGTGAAGTTGTGCGGCTCCCAGTTGCCGATGCGGATCGGCTCGTCGATCACCGGGGTGTCGGGGGTGAAGCCGTTCTCCATGGCGGTGAGGTAGACGAACGGCTTGAACGAGGAGCCGGCCTGGCGGCGGGCGTCGGCCGCGCGGTCGAACTGGCTGTCGGCATAGTCCTCGCCGCCGACGAAGGCGCGCACCCGGCCCTCGCCATCGAGCGCCACCAGGGCCGCCTGGTCGACCCCCCGGTTCTGGGCCTCGGGCGTGGCGAGCACGGTCTGCACGGCCCGTTCGGCGTCGGCCTGGATCGGCAGGTCGATGGTGGTCTCGACCACCAGGTCCTGCTGCAGCACGTCGTCCTTGCTCTTGCCCAGGATCCCGCGCACCTCCGAATCCACCCAATCCACGAAGTACTGGGCATGCTGGTTGGCCAGGGTGCGCGACACCCGCACCGGTTGGGCGAAGGCGTTGTCGCGCTGGGCCGGCGTGATGGCGCGGGTCTTGACCATCTCGTCCAGCACCACCGTGGCCCGGCGCTCGGCGCGCGCGGCGTCATTGAGGGGGCTGTAGTGGCTCGGGCTCTTCATCATGCCGGCCAGCAGCGCCGCCTCGCCCACCGTCAGCTGGGAGGCGGGCTTGTTGAAGTAGCGCTGGGCGGCGGCCTCGATGCCGTAGGCCCCGCCGCCGAAATAGACCCGGTTGAGGTAGAGGGCGAGAATCTCCTTCTTGGAGAACTTGGTCTCCAGCCACACCGCCAGAATCAGCTCCTGCACCTTGCGCCGCATGTTCTGGTCGGTGCTGAGGAACAGGTTGCGCGCCAGCTGCTGGGTGATGGTCGAGCCGCCGCGCAGGGGCACGCCCTTGTGCGTGGCGTTGTACATCTGCGAGCGGACCATGCCGATCGGGTCGAAGCCGAAGTGGTGGTAGAAGCGGCGGTCCTCGATGGCCACGAAGGCCGCCGGCACATAGGGCGGCAACTGGTCGATCTTGACCGGCGGAGCGAACTGGCTGCCGCGCACGGCCACCAGGCCGCCGGAGCGGTCGAGGTAGGAGATCGAGGGCTGGCGCTGCACCTGGTAGAGCTTGGAGGTGTCCGGCAGGCCATAGGCGAACACGGCCAGGAAGGCGGCGCTGAAGATCACCAGCCAGACCGCCGCCACCGCGCTCCAGTAGAAGAAGGCCTGCAGCGGCGTGCGCCGGGCCTTGGGCGAAGCGGGGGCCTTGGGCGACGCGGACGCACGCCGGCGGCCGCCGCCCTCGGGCGCACCGGAGCCTGAGCCTTTCGCCTTCGCCATCCGCAGCGTCTCCCGGGCGGGGGCGCTCCCGCCCGCATAACGCCCTGGGGCGGTGTTTAGCCCGATACGAGGTTCCGCCTCCAGAGATTCCTCCCCCATGATCCGCATCGTGGGAGGCGTCGTCGTGCGGGCGGCTTGACCGGTCGTTAAGCTGGATGGTCTAGCCTTCGGACCCATGGCGAAGGCCGCAGACATACTGGAAGGCTGGAGCCGGCCGGCGCTCGTGATCGACGCCAGAGGCGACCTTTCCGCAGCCAATGCGCTGTTCCACGACACGGGCGTGCCGATCGACCGGCTGGCCTGCCTGCACCCCGGCGAGCGGCTGCAGACCCCCGACGACGGCGGCGGCGCCTGGGTATGGCGGGCGGCGGAGCTGCCCGAGGGCGAGCGCCTGGTCATGGCCGACCCCGGCGAGATGGACAGCCTGGACGGGCGCGAACGCTACCTCGCCGCCCTCAGCCACGAGCTGCGCACGCCGTTGAACGGGGTGCTGGGCATGGCCAACCTGTTGTCCGAGACCCGGCTCGACGCCGACCAGAAGACCTATGTCCAGGCCCTGCGCGAAAGCGGCCAGCACCTGCTCAACCTGGTCAACGACGTGCTCGACCTGGCCAAGCTGGAGTCGAGCCGCATCGACCTGGAGCCGGCGCCGGTGGACATCGAGCATCTGCTGCAGAGCGTGTGCGAGCTGCTCAGCCCCAGGGCCCGGGAAAAGGGCATCGAAATCACCTGGGCCTCCGAACTGGCGGCCGCGCCGATCCTGGCCGACGAGGGGCGCCTGCGGCAGATCCTGTTCAACCTGGCCGGCAATGCGGTGAAGTACACCGAGCGCGGCGGCGCCATCGTCGAGGCCCGCCAGTCGCAGGACGGCGAGGGCCACGTATGGCTGCGCCTGTCGGTGCGCGACACCGGCCCGGGCGTGCCGGAATCCGAGCAGGCCCGCATCTTCGAGGAATACGCCCGCGCCTCCGGCGCCGGCGCGCGCCTGGAGGGCGCCGGGCTGGGCCTGGCCATCGTGCGGCGGCTGGCGGCCGCCCATGGCGGCAGCGTCGGCCTGACCACCCCGCCCGGCGGCGGATCGGAATTCTGGTTCGAGGCGCGTTTCGAGCTGGCCCGGCCGCTGGACGAGGAGGCCGTGCGCCGGCTAAAGGGCCTGTCGGTGCTGATCGCCTCGCCCTCCGCCATGGTCCGCGAGGGCGCCGCCCGTCAGGTCGAAATCTCGGGCGGGCGCACGGTGTGCGTCTCGGCGATCCCGCGCAACGCCGACGGCCACGACGCGGTGCTGCTCGACCGCGCCCTGTTCGCCGACGGCAAGACCCGGCTGGTCCCCGGCGCGCCGTGCCTGGTGATGCTGGCCCCCGACGAGCGCGGTGAGATCCCAGGCCTGAGGCCCGCCGGCTTCGCCGGCTACCTGATCAAGCCCCTGCGACGGACCTCGCTGGTGCAGCGCCTCCTGGCCCTGAAGGCCCCGACAACGCCGGCCGGCTCGGCCGACGACGAGCGGGTGACGCCGGCTAGCGCCGTGGGACTGCGCGTCCTGCTGGCCGAGGACAATTCGATCAACGCGATCCTGGCCCGCGCCCTGCTGGAGCGCGAGGGCTGCCACGTGGAGTGCGCCGCCAACGGCTTCGAGGCGGTCAGCGCCGCCCGCCAGGGCCCGCACGACTTGATCCTGATGGACGTGCGCATGCCGGCCATGGACGGCATCCAGGCGTCCAGGATCCTGCGCGCCGAGGGCTACACCGGCTCCATCGTCGCCCTGACCGCCGACGCGTTCGAGGACGACCGCAGGGCCTGCCTGGCCGTGGGCATGGACGACTTCCTGACCAAGCCGCTCGAGGCCGGGGCCCTGAAGGCGATCCTCTCCAAGTGGGGCCACCGGGTCTGGACGCGGCCGGCCGGGGAAGACAAGCTCGTCTCGTGATTTGGCGCTGCGGATAGAGGGCGCTAAGGAGCCCGATGACCGCCGCCCCAGACGTCGCTTCCAAGCCCGCCGCGCCGGCCAGGCGCGGCATCCTGCGCACTCTGTCCGAGCCGCGGCTCATGGCCATGCTGCTGCTCGGCTTCAGCTCGGGCCTGCCGTTCTTCCTGACGGCCAATATCTTCGGCTTCTGGCTGCGCGACGAAGGGACCTCGCTGACGGCGATCGGTTTCCTGGCGTGGGTCGGCTTCGCCTATTCGTTCAAGTTCCTCTGGGCCCCGTTCGTCGATCGGTTGGACGTGCCGCTGCTCGGCCGGCTCGGACGGCGTCGCGGCTGGATGCTCCTGGCGCAGCTGGTGGTCGGGGCGGGCCTGGCGGCCATGGCCATCCTCACGCCCAAGCCGGGCCTGCTGCCGATCGGCGTCGCCGCCCTCGTGGTCGCCTTCGCCTCGGCAACCCAGGACATCGCCGTCGACGCCTGGCGCATCGAGAGCGCCGAAACCAGCGAGGCCCTGGGCCTGCTCACCAGCAACTACCAACTGGGCTACCGTGTCGCCGTCCTGGTGTCGGACGCCTGGATCCTGATCGTGGCCAACCACTTCGGCTGGCCGATGTCCTATGGCCTGATGGCGGTGCTGATGGGCCTCGGCGTGTTCGGCGTGCTGTGGGCCAAGGAGCCCGCCGCGACGACAGCCCAGGCGCCGCTGTGGACCCCGGGCGGCTTCGGCGACGCCGTGTTCGGGCCGTTCCTGGCCTTCTTCCGCACCTACGGGCCGCTGGCCCTGTTGATGCTGGCCTTCATCACCCTCTACCGGGTGCCCGAATATGTGATCGGGCCGATGATCAGCCCGTTCTATCACGACCTCGGCCTGTCCAAGGACCTGATCGGCACGGTGCGCGGCACGGTCGGGCTGATCGGCACCTTCGGCGGCATCGCCGCCGGAGGCGTGATCATGGCCAAGCTCGGCCGCCACAGGGCCCTGATCGCCGGCGCCGTGCTGCAGGGCCTGGCGGAGGCGTCCTTCGCCCTGATGGCGGTCTACGGCGGCGATCCGAAGCTGTTCGGCGCGATCATGGTGTTCGACAACTTCGGCATCTCGGCCGCCGGCGTCATCCTGATCGCCTACATGTCGAGCCTCACCAGCCTCGGCTATACGGCCAGCCAGTACGCCCTGCTGTCGTCGGTCTACAGCCTGGCCGGCAAGTTCCTGAAAGGCTTCTCCGGCGTGGTCGTGGACGGTCTCCAGGCTCACGGCTTCAGCCCGATGCAGTCCTATGCCCTGTTTTTCGTGGGCGCGGGGCTCGCCAGCCTGCCCTCGATCCTGCTGTGCATCCTGCTGGCCGTGCTCGTGGCGCGGCTGAAGCCCCAGGGCTCCGCCTGACGGGTCAGCCCGCGGCGAAATCCGCCTTCTCGACGGCGTAGAACAGGTGGACCACCCCGGGCATGGGCTCGGGGCCGCGCCGGCCAGGCTGAAGCCTCGCGCCGATCTTCTCTGCCGCCCGGCGGGAGCGTCCGTTGGTCTCGCCGATGCGCAGGATCACCCGGTCCACGAAGCGGAAGGCGTGGGCCAGCATCAGCCGCTTGATCTCGCCGTTGCAGGCCCCGCCCCACCAGGGACGGCCGAGGAAAGTCGCGCCGACCTCGATCTCGCCGGGCTCGACGGCGTCCGTCATGTAGCGCGACCAGCCGATGATCTGGCCGGCGGCCTGGTCCACGGCCACCAGCGCGCCGCCGGACGCCAGGCCCTCTTCGAAATAGGTGCGGAACACCGGCTCTTGCCAGCGGTCGCTGGCGGGGTGCACGGCCCACACCTCGGGATCGCGGCCGACCGCATAGAGCGGCGCGAAGTCTTCGCGGGTCACGGGGCGCAGGCGCAGCAGGGCTCCGTCAAGCCGCGGCTGCCAGACCGATGGCGGCGCCGTCACCTCAGGCCGCCGGCGGCCACGGCGCCCTGGAACTGGAACTCAGGGACGGCCGAGCGGATCAGGCGCAGCACCTTCTCCTCGTCCTGGCCGCCCACGGCCCGCACCAGCTCGCCGATCTGGCGGCGCAGGATGGCCAGTTCGGTGGTGCGCGGGCTGACCGCGAAGGCCGCACCCCCGGCCATGAAGGCGGTATGGCTCTCGTGCTCGTGCACCAGCTCCTCGTAGAGCTTCTCGCCGGGGCGTAGGCCGATGTACTCGATCTTGACGTCGATGTCCGGCTGCTTGCCCGACAGGCGGATCATCTGGCGGGCCAGGTCGACGATCTTGATCGGCTTGCCCATGTCCAGCACATAGACCTCGCCGCGCGGGGCGTGGGCCGAGATGCCCGAGGCCGAGGCCTGCAGCACCAGCTCGACCGCCTCGGGGATGGTCATGAAGAACCGCGTCACCTCGGGATGGGTGACGGTGACCGGCCCGCCCTCCATGATCTGCCTCTGGAACAGCGGCACCACCGAGCCATTGGACCCCAGCACATTGCCGAAGCGCACCGCCGTGAAGCGGGTGTCACCCTCCATCAGGTCCATGGCCTGGCAGTAGGCCTCGGCCCAGCGCTTGGTCGCGCCCATCACGTTGGCGGGGTTCACCGCCTTGTCGGTGGAGATCATCACCATGGCGCGCACGGCGAACTTGGCGCAGGCTTCGGCCACGTTGCGGGTGCCGAGCACGTTGGTGTGCACGCCCTCGAGCAGGTTCTGCTCGACCAGGGGCACGTGCTTGAGCGCCGCAGCGTGGAACACCAGGTCCGGCCGCTCCTCGGCGAACACCTTGAGCAGGGCCGCCTCGTCGCGCACGTTGCACAGGGCCAGGCGCCACGACGGGCCGCCCTCCAGACCCTCCAGCTCCTGGCCGATGGTGTAGAGGTTGAACTCGCTGGCGTCGACCAGCACCACCCGGCTCGGCCCATAGGCGCGCACCTGGCGCGCCAGTTCCGATCCGATCGAGCCGCCGGCGCCGGTGATCAGCACCCTCTGGCCGGCGATCAGCTTGTGCAGGGCCGTGCGGTCGAGCACCGCCTGGGGCCGGCCGAGCAAGTCGGTCAGGGCGATCGGCCGGGCCACGGTGGACTGGGCGGCGGCTGCATGGTCGGCGAAGTCGATCAGGCGGGGCAGGATGCCCACGCTGACGCCATGGGCGCTGGCCATGTCGAGGAATTCCGAGATGCGGTCCTCGCTGACGCGGTCGTCGGCGATGATCAGGCGCTGGGGCCGGATCTGGCGCTGGGCGAGGAAGGCCATGGCCCCGCCGATGTCGTTCGGCGCGCCGAGCACCGCGACCCCGTGCAGGTGCCGCCCGTGCAGGTCGGCGGCGTCGGTCAGGATGGCCACGGCGGTATAGGCCCGGTCCTTGTCGCGCGACAGGTCCCGGATGAACGGCTCGATGCGCTCGAGCTGTCCGACCACGATCACCGGCACCGAATGGGGATGCAGCCGTGGATGGGTGGTGAAGGGCTTGGGGATGCGGCCGTCGGCGCGGGCGCGGGCGGCGACCCGCGGCAGGGCCATCAGGGCGGCCATCAGGAAGAAGGCCAGCACCGGCGCCAGGCGCGGCGTGTCGACGAAGGTCGGCGCCCAGATCACCAGGGGCACGAACACCAGGGTGGTCAGGAACGACACGCGCACGATGCGGATGGCGTCGGTCAGGGAGGTGTAGCGCCACACCGCCCGGTGCTGGTCCTGCCAGTAGGCCATGGCCACGCCGATCAGGCCGTAGGCCAAGGCGCCGGGCAGAAGGGGCCGCAGGTCCGGCAGGCCGCCGATGGCCCAGATCTGGCCGGAGGCGATGTTGTAGGCGAGGGCGAAGGCGGCGGCCGATGCGAGCGCGTCATACGCCAGAGGGCCCAGCATGCGGGCGCCGGACTGAGGCGAGGCGGGAGCGGAAGCAGAGCCGAGGGGCATCGATTTGGCTTATAGCGGAGAGTTTTGCACTGCGGAATCCCGATAGAAGGTTTGATACCATTCGACAAATCTGGGCAAGCCGGCCTCCAGGGTCACCTTTGGCGCGTAGCCGCACAAGGCCTTCAGCCGACTGACGTCGGCGAAAGTCGCGGTCACGTCGCCCGGCTGCATCGGCAGCATGCGCTTGACCGCCTGGCGCCCCAGGGCCCGTTCCAGCACGTCGATCATGTCCATCAGCCCCACCGGCCGGCTGTCGCCGATGTTGAACAGGCGGTGCTGGCCGTCGGCGGGCGGATGGTCGATGACCCCCATCACGCCGTCGACGATGTCGTCGATGTAGGTGAAGTCGCGGGCCATGCGTCCCTCGCCGAACACCTCGATCGGCTCGCCCGCCAGGATCTTCTGGGCGAAGCCGTAGTAGGCCATGTCGGGCCGCCCCCAGGGTCCGTACACGGTGAAGAAGCGCAGGCCGGTCTGGCCGATGTCGAACAGGCTGGCGTAGGCCTCGCTCATCAGCTCGCCGGCGCGCTTGGTGGCGGCGTAGAGCGAGGCAGGGGCGGCCAGGGCCTCGTCCTCGCGGAAGCCCGCGCCGCCCAGGGGCTGGTCGCCGTACACGGAGCTGGACGAGGCGTAGACCAGGTGTCGCACGCTCGGCCCATGGCGGCAGGCTTCCAGCACCGACAGGTGGCCGGCCACGTTGGTGCGCTCGTAGGCGAAGGGATTGTCGATCGAGTAGCGCACGCCCGCCTGGGCGGCCAGGTGCACGATGGTGCTGGGCGCCGCCTGGTGCACCAGCATCTCGAAGGCCCGGACGTCGGCCACGTCGACGCGGGCCATGTCGAAACGGGGCCGCGCACTCAGCCGCGCCGCGCGCGCCTCCTTGAGCCGCACGTCGTAATAGGCATTGAAGGTGTCGACGCCGATCACCCGCTCACCGCGGTCGAGCAGGCGCTCGGCGACGTGCATGCCGATGAAGCCGGCGGCCCCGGTGACGATCACGGCCATGGGCGTCTGGAGCTCCCCTCCCGCTGACGCGACTCAATCAGTAGACCGCGTCAGCGGAATCCGGAAGCGCCTAGACTTTCAATACCGTCGCGTCGATCGGCAGCGACCGCACGCGCTTGCCGGTGGCGGCGAACACGGCGTTGCACAGGGCGGGGATCACCGGCGGCAGGGCCGGCTCGCCGAGGCCCGTGGGCGGGTGGTCGGTCTTGCGGAACACCACCTCGACCTCGGGCGCGGCCGGCATGCGGATCAGCGGGTATTCGTGGAAGTTGGTCTGCACCACGCGGCCCTTGTCGATGGTGATCTTGAGGCCCAGCGCCTGGCCGACGCCGTCGATGCAGGCGCCCTGCACCTGGTTCATGGCCCCGGTGGGGTTGATGATCTGGTTGCCGACGTCGCCGGCCACCCACACCTTCTCCACCTTGACCTGGCCGGCCTCCGACACGCTGGCCCGCACCACCTCGGCGAAGTAGCCGCTGTGGCTGTAGTAGCAGGCGATGCCCATGCCGGTGCGCGCCGGCAGCTGGGTCTTGCCCCAGCCGGATATCTCGGCGGCCAGCTGCAGCACGCCGCGCATGCGGGCGGTGTCGAAGACATCGCGGCCGAGCGCGTCGGGCTTGGCCGACTTGACCATCCGCGGCTGGCCCAGCAGGTCCAGCTGGAACTGCAGCGGGTCCTTGCCCGCGGCGTGGGCCAGTTCGTCGATGAACGACTGGTGGGCGAAGGCCAGGGCGTTGGAGCCCGGCGCGCGCATCGGGCCGGTGGAGACTCCCAGCGGCATCACCGTCTGTTCGAGGGTGATGTTGGGGATCAGCCGGGCGGGCAGCTCATACTCCGACAGGTCGGCGGCGAACTGCGGCTTGCCGTTGTCGCCGTAGGTGACGAAGTGGTTCTTCCAGGCGACGAGCTTGCCGTCCTTGTCCAGGCCCGCCTTGAAGTAGTGGAAGCCGCCCGGACGGTAGTAGTCGTGGGCGACGTCGTCCTCGCGGGCCCACAGGAGCTTCACCGGCTTGCCGGTCTCCTTGGCGATATAGGCGGCCTGCACCATCCAGTCGTTCATCAGGCGCCGGCCGAAGCCGCCGCCCGCGCGCACCATGTGGATGGTGATGTCAGTGGGCTTCAGGCCGAAGGCGGCGGCCAGCATGCCGCGGCCCTGCTCGGGGAACTGGGTCGGGGCCCAGATCTCCAGCTTGCCGTCCTTGAACTCGGCCGTGCAGTTCTGCGGCTCGAGCTGGGCGTGGCTGAGGAAGGGATAGCTGTAGGCCGCCTCCAGCACCTTGGCCGCCGAGCCGAGCGCCGCGTCGGCGTCGCCGTCCTTGCGGACCTGTTCGCCCGAGGTCTTGGAGGCCGCGTCGGCCTGCTGCTGGAACTTGGCGCTGGACTGGTCGGCGTAGGGGCCCTCGTCCCACTCGACCTGCAGGGCGTCCTTGGCCTTCTTGGCCCGCCACCAGCTGTCGGCGACCACGGCCACGCCCGAGACCAGGCCGTTCTGGATGAAGCGCGGATTGACCCCGCCCTGGACCACGAAGGCCTTGTGCACGCCGGGCATCTTCTCGATGTCGTCGAGCTTGACCGACTTCACCTTGCCGCCGGGCACCGGGCACTGGGTGAAGGTGGCGTAGAGCATCCCGGGACGGGTCACGTCGATGCCGAAGATCGGCTCGCCCTTGACCACCTTGGGGCTGTCGATGCCGCGGACCGACTTGCCGATGATCCTGAAGGTCTTGGGGTCCTTCAGCGTCACGGTCTTGAGGTCCGGCGCCGGGATCGAGGCGGCCTTCCCGGCCAGCTGGCCGTAGGTGAGCGTCTTGCCCTTGTGGGTGACCGCGCTCATCGACGCCACGCATTCGGCAGCGGGGACCTTCCAGGTCAGGGCCGCGGCCTCGACCATCATCTGCCGGGCCGCCGCGCCGACCCGGCGCAGGGGGTCGTAGTTCTGCGGCGTGGCCAGCGAGCCGCCGGCCCACTGCTGGCCGTACTTGGCCTGGTCGGAGGGGGCGGTCTCGATCCGGACCTTGGACCAGTCGGCCTCCAGCTCCTCGGCGATGATCATCGGTAGCGAGGTCTTGATGCCCTGGCCGATCTCCGGGTTCTTGCCGAGGATGGTGATGGCCCCGTCCGGCATGATGCGGATGTAGGCGTTGAGCTCCATTGGCGAGGCCCCGGCCGCCAGGGCGCCGTTGGCGTTCAGGCCGAAGGCGACGAAGAAGCCGCCGCCGGCGACCGCGCCGGTCTTGAGCAGGCCGCGGCGCGAGACGATCGTGGTCTCGGGCACGGGTTGGAAGGAAGCGTCGTCAGCCATGATCGGATGTCCTTCCCTTAAGCCTTGGGGGCCGTGGCGGCGTCGGCCAGCACCTGCCGCGGGGCCGGGGCCTCGGCCAGGGCGGGGGTGAGGCCGGCGGCCTGGCGGATCGCCGACTTGATGCGGGTGTAGGTGGCGCAGCGGCAGAGGTTTCCGGCCATGCCGGCCTCGATCTGCTGGTCGCTCGGGTGCGGGGTCTTGGTCAGCAGCGAGGCGGCGTTCATGATCTGGCCGGCCTGGCAGTAGCCGCACTGGATCACGTCGTGGTCGATCCAGGCCTTCTGCAGCTTGGCCCCGATGTCGGTCGAGCCGACGCCCTCGATGGTGGTGACGGCCTTGGTCCCGACCGTGGAGATGCGGGTCTGGCAGCCCCTGACGGCCACCCCGTCCAGGTGCACCGTGCAGGCGCCGCACATGCCCACGCCGCAGCCGAACTTGGTGCCCACCAGCCCGATGGTGTCGCGCAGCACCCACAGCAGCGGGGTGTCGGGCTCGACATCCACCGTCTGCATCTTGCCGTTGACCTTGAGGGTGTAGGGCATCGGACCTCTCCGCTGTATCCAGCTAGATACTTCTGTTCCATCAGTATATTCGCGGCGGCAATGTCGATCACCCGCCGCTCCGGCGCAAGCCATTCTCCGCCCAGGCTTCCGCCCTGAAAAGAAGCGCGATAAGGCTTGCTCATGGGCCAAGTTCCTAGACCCCTGCTCGTCGTCGTCGCCCTGCTGTTGGCGGTGTGCGTCGTTGCCGGTTTCGTCCTGGGCCTGACGCCGAGCCTCAAGCGCGGGGCGGCCGACGAGGAAGAGGCGCCGGTGGCGAGCTCCGCCGCTCCGGCCGCCAGCTCCGCCCCGGCGCAGGAGGCCACGCCCCTGGCCGAGCCGCCGCCACCGCCGCCGCCCAAGCCCAGGGCCACAGCCGCCCCGTCCGACACGCCCGCTTCGGACCTCGCGCCGATCGCGCCCCGGCCCCTGCCGCCGCTGGGCGAACCGGCGCCCGGCGCGCCCCCCGCGCCGGTCCCGCCGCCCCAGCCCAAGCTGCCGTCCGACCTGCCGCCGGTGTAGGCCGCAATCCTTTGTTCGCGCTGCCGGCCAACGCCGACTTGGGCGCGGCTAGTACGGCGTGCCGTCGCGGCGCCGCCAGGGCTTGTCCGAGGGCCGCAGTTGCAGGTCGATGTCGGGGTAGTCGACGCTGTCGCCGCCAGGATGGCGCGAGCCGACCTCCAGCAGCACGGCCTCTCGCGGCGACCGGTTCTGCAGGCAGTGGCCGTCGGCGACCCCGGCCTTGAACCCGGCGCAGTCGCCCGCCGTCAGCGTCTCCTCGCCTGCGTCGGTGACCAGCACCACCTCGCCCTCCAGCACATAGACGAACTCGTCCTCGTGGTGGTGCCAGTGACGCTGGGCGGTCCACTGGCCGGCCGGCAGGCGCAGCAGGTTGACGCCGAACTGGGTCAGGCCGGCGGCGTCGCCCAGACGCCACTTGGCGCGCTGGGCGCAGGGCTCGGCGAAGGCGCCCGGATAGCCGGTGCCGAAGCGGGCCGGGGCGGCGTCAATGTCGATCTTGGGCATGCGGGACTCCTCCATCGCAATCATTTGCAGCAAGCGCCGCCGCGCGCTACCTCGCGTGCATGATCCTCGACGTCCTCGACCTCGCCCGCGACCTGATCCGCCGCCCCTCGGTGACCCCGGCCGACGCCGGCGCCATGGACACCCTGCAGCGGGCGCTGGAGGGCCTCGGCTTCCACTGCCGACGCATGAAGTTCGGCGAAATCGAGAACCTCTACGCCCGCCGCGGGACCGGGGGCCCGAACCTGTGCTTCGCCGGCCATACCGACGTAGTGCCCGCCGGCGACGCGGCCGCCTGGACCCATGACCCCTTCGCCGCCGAGGTCGCCGGCGGCGACTCCGGCGAGGTGCTGGTGGGTCGCGGGGCGGTGGACATGAAGGGCGCAATCGCCGCCTTCGTCGCCGCCGCATCGCGCATCGCCCCCGAGGATCAGAAGGGCTCGATCAGCCTACTGATCACCGGCGACGAGGAGGGTCCGGCCAAGGACGGCACCGGCAAGGTGGTGCAGGCCCTCTTGGCCGAGGGCGAGCGTGTCGACCACTGCATCCTCGGCGAGCCGACCTGCGCCCAGACGTTCGGAGACCAGGTGAAGATCGGCCGGCGCGGCAGCCTCAACGCCCAGATCGAGGTCGAGGGCAAGCAGGGGCACGTGGCCTATCCGCACAAGGCGCTCAACCCGATTCCGCTGCTGGTGCGCCTGCTCGCCAAGCTGCAGGACCAGGTGCTGGACGAGGGCTATCCCGGATTCCCCGCCTCCAACCTGGAGATCACCACCATCGACGTCGGCAACCCGACGCACAACCTGATCCCCGCGCGGGCCATGGCGCGGGTGAACATCCGCTTCAACCCGCACCACACCATGAAGTCCCTGGCCAACTGGATGATGATGGAGTGCGGGGCCATGGTGCAGGAGCAGGAATTCACCGGCCAGGTCAGCCTCGAGCCCATCCCCACCGGCGACGCCTTCTACACCGAGCCCGGACCGTTCGTGGAGGTGGTGGCCGGGGCGGTCGAGGACGTCACCGGCCAGGCCCCCGCGCTGACCACCACCGGCGGCATCTCCGACGCCCGCTTCATCCGCAGCCTGTGCCCGGTGGTGGAGTTCGGCCTGGTGGGCGCGACCATGCACGCCGTCGACGAGCAGGTCCCGGTAAAGGAGCTGCGCGACCTGGAGGCCGTCTACGGCCGGCTGATCGAGCGGTATTTCGCGGCCTTCGCTTAGCGCCAGCGCTTGACTTTAAATTACGGACGTAATCTTCTTGGAATTACAATCGTAGTTCGGGAGGCGGGCCATGCATGGCGTTCTGGGGCCGGGAGCCGGGCGCAAGACCAGGCGGATCATGGCCATCGGCCTCGGGGCCGGGTCGGCCGTCGGCCTGGCTATCGTGGCGGCCATCCACTTCGCCACCCTTCCGGGCGCGGCGGCCGACAAGGCCTTCTGGGCCGTTTCCGGACCGCCCTGCCCTGCCACTACCCAGGCCGCGCAGGCCGTGGGCCGGCCGTTGGCGCAGGTGGTCGACTTCGGCCAGGGCCGGTTCGCCCGCAGCTCTGGCGCCATCCTCTGCACCGACACCACCAACGGGATCGGCCTGATCAAGGAAACCGTCTGCCAGTTCAACGCCCCCCGGCGGCTGGCGGTGTGGTCCAGGGGCGGCGCCGGCTTCTTCGACCTGTGGAACGGCGGGTCGGCGACCGTGACGGTCAGCGAGAACCGACCGCCACGCTGTGTGCTGGCCGCGCACTTCAAGGGCGATTAGACCTGGGGCGACCGGGCCCAAGGCGATCAGGCCTGGGGGCGGCTAGCCCTTAAGGCCCGGCGCCAGGATCAGCACCGCCGAGACGACGAACACCACCAGGATGCCGACCAGCAGCATGCCGAGCCCGTCGCGCTGCACGCTCACCCGGCCCATCCCCAGCATGGCCAGGCGCACCTCCAGCGGATGGCGCCCGCCCAGCGCCAGGGCGCAGGCCAGGGGCGAGTTGAGGCCGTGGGCGTGGGCCTTGAGCAGGGTCTCGGCGTAGCGCCGGCGGCCGCGAGGGTGGGCGGCCATGACCGTGGCGTCCACCGACAGCTCCTGGTCCATTCGCGCCAGGGTCGCGGCCAGGTGGGCGAGCGGGTTGAACCAGCTGACGGCCTGGAGGAAGGCGATCAGCAGGTTCGCGGTCGGGTCGCGCCGCTCCATGTGGATGCGCTCATGGGCGCGAATCAGCTCGCGCTCCTCGAGGGTGAAGCGGCTGGCGTAGCCGGCCGGCACGATCATGCGCGGCCAGAAGCCGGCGGCGGCCGGACCGGCCAGGCCGGCCCGCGCGCTCTGCTCGAAGCGCCACTGGCCGAACACGAAGAAGCCGCCCAGCGCCATGGCCCCGGCCAGCCAGCCGAGCCAGATCAGGTCGCTGTGCTGCAGCGCCGGCGCGCGCAGGGCCGCCAGGGTATTGATGACGCCATGCGGCGGCGAGCTCAGCCGAAGCTCGGCGCTGACCTCGGGCAGGCTCGGGAACAGGCCCGCGACGCCGGCGGCGGGGACCAGGGACCAGAGACTGTAGCCGATCTCCGCCCCGAACAGCCGCCGCACCGGAAGGCGCAGGGCCAGAACCAGCAGGATCGCGCAGGACGCCATCGCCTGCGCCTTCAGGAACATCAGGAGCAGTTCACTCACGATCGCCATCGTCCATCTCCTCCAGCAGCTTCTTCAGGCGCTTGACCTCGTCGGGTTTCAGCCTGCGGCGCTCGGCGAAGTGGGCGACGAGCGGCGTCAGGCTGCCCTCGAACAGCCGATCCAACAGGCCCTGGCTCTCGCTCTGCACGTAGTCGGCGCGTTCGACCTGGGCCACGTAGCGCACGCGGCCGTCGATCCGCTCGGACTTGAGCGCGCCCTTCTTGAGCAGGCGGTTGATCAGGGTCTTGACCGTGGCCCCGCCCCAGCCCTGGGGCTTGCCGGGATCGTCGATCAGATCATCGGCGGTGAGCGGACCTCGTCGCCACAAGGCGTCCATGATGAAGCTTTCTGCGGCGGTGATATGCATGGGAGTCCTCCGTGGACCCCAGCTTGGCGCCGTCAGAATAATTTACAAGCGTAGATTGACAATGGTCGTACGCGTGTAATTCTGAAAGAGCTTCAGGAGGCGCTGTCCCGCACCTGCGGCGTCTCCTGAGGCACATGTTTATGTGCGCTACCGGCTATCGCCTACTTGAGCGCGTCTTTTGCGCGCTATCGCCTTGCGGCTACTTGAGCGCGTTCTTTTGTGTGCGCTACCGGCTATCGCCTACTTGAGCGCGGTTTGGGAGCCGATCAGCCGGCTTCGTCGTCGTCGTCGTCGTCGTCGGGCTCGGCGGCCTGGGGCTGGCCGTAGTCCACGCCCGTCAGATAGAGCCCCTGGGCCGGGGCGACCTGGCCGCAGCGGCGGCGGTCGCGCGCTTCGAGCGCGGCCTGCAGCTGATCGGCGCTCCAGCGGCCGGCGCCGACCTCCACGAGCGAACCGACCATCGAGCGCACCTGGCGGTGCAGGAACGAGCGCGAGGCGAACTCCAGCCGCACCTCCTCGCCCTCGCGCCAGACGCGGATCAGATCGAGGGTCTTGATCGGCGACGAGGCCTGGCACTGCATGTCGCGGAAGGTCGTGAAGTCGTGCCGGCCGACCAGGCGCTGGGCGGCGGCCTGCATGGCCGCGTGGTCCAGCGCCTTCTTCACGTGCCACACCCGCCCCTGATCCAGCCCCGGCGGCGCCCGGCGGTTGAGGATGCGGTAGAGGTAGCGGCGCCCGGTGGCCGAGAAGCGGGCGTGGAAGTCGTCGGGCGCCACCTCGGCCTGCACCACCGCGATCGGTTCGGGCACGAGATGGGCGTTGATGGCGTCGCGGACGACATCGGGCCGCCACACCCGCTCGTGCTCGAAGTGGGCGACCTGGCCGGTGGCGTGCACCCCGGTGTCGGTGCGGCCGGCGACGTAGAGCGTGCGGCGCTCGCCGGTGAAGGCCTTGATGGCGCGCTCCAGCGAGCCCTGCACCGAAGGGATGTCCTCGGCCTGGAGCTGGAAGCCCCGGTAGGGGCCGCCGTCATATTCGATCAGGAGCCTGTAGCGGGGCATCAGCCGAGCTGCGCCCCGATGGGCAGCGGGAAGCCGCGCAGGAAGGTCCCGGCGTCCTGGGCCTGGCGCCCCTCGCGCTGGACCTGCAGCAGGCGCACCGCCCCCGAACCGCAGGCGATCAGGAGGTTGTCGTCGAGCAGGGTCCCCGGCGCCCCCTCCCCGTCTTCCAGCCGGGACAGCAGCGCCTTGACCCGGACGGGCCCCCGGTCGCTCGGGGCCTCGAACCACGCCCCCGGGAACGGCGCGAGGCCGCGGATCCGGGGGTCGACCTCCGTGGCCGGCCGCGTCCAGTCGATGCGCGCCTCGGCCGGAGTGATCTTGCGGGCGTAGGTGACGCCGTCGGCGCCCTGGGGCGTCTCCTGCGCCCCGCCGCGCTCCACGGCGGCCAGCGCCCGCGGCAGCAGGTGGGCGCCCACGGCCGACAGCCGGTCGTGCATCGTGCCGGCGGTGTCGAGGGGGCCGATGCGCACGGTCTCCGACAGCAGGATCGGGCCCTCGTCGAGGCCCGGCGTCATGCGCATCACCTGCACCCCGGTGACCGGGTCGCCGGCCATGACCGCGCGCTGGATCGGCGCGGCGCCGCGCCAGCGGGGCAACAGCGAGGCGTGCAGGTTGAAGCTGCCGTGGCGCGTGGCGTCCAGCACCGCCGCCGGCAGGATCTGGCCGTAGGCCACCACCACCGCCGCGTCGAGGCCCAGCGCCTGGAAGGCGGCGATGGCCTCGGGGTCGCGCATCGAGGCGGGCGTGCGGACCTCCAGGCCGAGGGTCTGGGCGAAGGCCTGCACCGGCGAGGGACGCACCGCCTGGCCGCGGCCGCGCGGGGCCGGCGGCTGGGCGTAGACGGCGGCGATCTCGTGGCCGGCGGCGGCCAGTTCGGCCAGGGCGGGCACGGCGAAGTCGGGCGTGCCGAGGAAGGCGATGCGCATGGGCGCGGTTTAGCGGCCCGCGCAGCGTGACGGAAGACCGTTCAGCCGGCGGCGGCGGCGGCCGAGCCTGGCGACGACACCAGGGCGAGGGCGTCGGACGCGCTCAGCGCCTTGCTGAAGCGGAACCCCTGGGCCTGCAGGCACCCCTGCTCCAGCAGGACGGAGGCCTGCCCCGCCGTCTCCACGCCCTCGGCGACCACGTCGAGGCTGAGCCCCGCGCCCAGGCCGATCAGGGCGCGGACGATGGCCGCAGCCTCGGGATCGCGCTCCATCTCCTCGACGAAGCTGCGGTCGATCTTGATCTTGTCGAGCTTGAACGCGCGCAGGTGGTACAGGCTGGAGTAGCCGGTGCCGAAGTCGTCGAGCGCGATCTTGACCCCGGCGTCGCGCAATTGCCCGAGCACCTGCTGGGCGTGGGAGAGGTCGCGCACCAGGGCGCTTTCGGTCAGCTCGAGCTCCAGCCGGCTGGGCGGCAGGCCGGTGTCCGCCAGGATCTTCATCAGGCGCAGGCCGAAGCCGGCGTCGCGCAGCTGGGTCGGCGACAGGTTGAACGACAGCAGCAGCTCCGACGGCCAGGTCGCCGCCGCCTGGCACGCCTGCCTCAAGAGGGCGTCGGACAGCACGCCGATCACCCCGCAATCCTCCGCCGCGGGGATGAACCGCGTCGGCGGCACCTCGCCCATGGTCGGGTGGGTCCAGCGCGCCAGGGCCTCGAAGCCGATGACCGCTCCGGAGCGCAGGTCGATCTGCGGCTGGAAGTGGGCCTCGATCACGCCCTGCTCCACGGCGGCGCGCAGCTCGCGTTCGAGCTGGTCGCGCTCGCGCACCTGGTCGTCCATCCCCGGCTCGAAGAAGCGCATGGACGAGACGCCTTCGGCCTTGGCGCGGTAGAGGGCGATGTCCGCCTTGCGCATGGCCTCCGTCACGGTCCCGTCCTGCGGCAGCAGAGCCACGCCGATCGCGGCGCCCACGGCGTGCTGCCCGCGGCCGGTGCGCACGCTGTCCTGCATCGCGTCGATGATGCGCCGGCCAAGGCCGGTGGCCGCCTCCGCCCCGCTCACGTGCATCGACAGCACCGCGAACTCGTCGCCGCCCAGGCGGGCCACGAGATCGCCCTCGCGCATGGCGCCGCGCAACCGGGCGGCCACCTCGACCAGCGCCTCGTCGCCCACCGCATGGCCGTGGACGTCGTTGACCTTCTTGAACCCATTGAGGTCGAGCATGAACAGAGCGTGCGCCGCGTCGGACGACGGCGCCGACGCCGCCGCCACGGCCAGGCCCTCCTCGAAACGCCGGCGATTGGCGAGGCCGGTGAGCGCGTCCTCCATGGCCAGGGTCGGGGCCCGCTGCTCGGCCGCCGTGCGCCGCCGGGTCTCGCGCTTCTGGGCGGCCAGGCGGGAGGCGGAGAACAGGGCGAACCCCAACGCCGCAATGGCGAAGAGCTCGTCGACCTCCAGGAATTTCTCCTGCGTGTCCACGCTCCGGTTGGGGAACAGGTCGATCTGCCAGGCGGCCACCAGCGCGGCGGCGAGCACGGCGGCGATGCCGACCAGGTCACGCAGGGTGAAACGATGGCGGATGATCATGGCGCGCAGCTGCGAAACACTCACGGCGGGAAGGGCTCCGGGCGGGTCGAGCGACAGTCGCAGCCCAGTGATCACCGATATCTTAACGCGCCCCGCCAACGGCCGATTCGCCGCACGGGGCCGCCCCATCGCCCGATCCGCGGCGCGCGGTCCGAAGGCCTGGCGGCGAAACCATCTCGTCCGGCCGTCGTTCAGCCTTGGCCTGACGCAAAGGAGCACAGCGATGCGCATCACCCCCGCCGTCGCAGGACTCGCCGCCATCGCCGTCGCGGTCGCGGCCTGCGGCAAGAATTCCGACGCCAACGATCACCTGAAGGCCGCCGGCCAGGAGGCCAAGGCCGCCGTCTCGGACGTCGGCAAGGCGATCGACTCCACCACCCCCGGCATCAAGCAGGCCGGCGCCGATCTCGGTCAGGGGATCAAGGACGCCGGCGACAAGGCCGCGCCCAGCATCAAGGAAGCCGGCCGCGCCCTCGGCCGCGCCGCCCACGACGCCGGCGAGCAGATCAAGGACGCCGGCGACAAGGCCAAGGACAACGTCAAGAAGGACGACAAAGGTTAGTGCTCCCCCGCGGAGCGGGGGAGGATTTCTGGTTACGCCAGCCGCTTCAGCTCGTCGGCCAGGTCGGTCTGCTCCCAGGAGAAGCCGCCGTCGGCCTCTGGGGTGCGGCCGAAGTGGCCATAGGCGCTGGTGCGGGCGTAGATCGGGCGGTTGAGCTTCAGGTGCTCGCGGATGGCGCGCGGGGTGCAACCATTCACCAGTTCCGGCAGGACCTTCTCCAGCTTGGCCGGATCGACGTTGCCGTTGACCAGGTCGACGTAGAACGACAGCGGCTTTGAGACGCCGATGGCGAAGCCGATCTGGATCGTGCACTTGTCGGCCAGGCCCGCGGCCACGACGTTCTTGGCCAGGTAGCGGCACATGTAGGCGGCCGAGCGGTCGACCTTGGTCGGATCCTTGCCGGAAAAGGCGCCGCCGCCGTGCGGGGCCGCCCCGCCGTAGGTGTCGACGATGATCTTGCGCCCGGTCAGGCCGCAGTCGCCGTCCGGCCCGCCGATCACGAAGTTGCCGGTGGGGTTCACGTGCCACTCGGTGGCGGCGTCGATGAAGCCTTCCGGCAGCACCTTCAGGATGTACGGCTTGACGATCTCGTGCACGTCGGCGGGGCTCAGCCCCTCCTTGTGCTGGGTCGACAGCACGATCGAGGTGGCGCGCACCGGCCGGCCGTTCTCGTACTGCAGGGTCACCTGGCTCTTGGCGTCGGGCTCCAGGCCCTTCTGCTCGCCCGACTTGCGCGCCTTGGCCAGCACCGAGAGGATGTTCTGCGAGTACTGCAGCGTCGCCGGCATCAGCTCGGGCGTCTCGTTGGTGGCGTAGCCGAACATGATGCCCTGGTCGCCGGCGCCCTCGTCCTTGTTGCCGGCCGCGTCCACGCCCATGGCGATGTCGGCGGACTGGGCGTGCAGGTGGCAGGCGTAGTCGGCGGTGGCCCAGTGGAAGCCGTGCTGCTCGTAGCCGATGTCCTTGATCGCCGCGCGGATCTGGTCCTCCAGGCCGTCGATCACCTCGCCGGGCCCGCGCACTTCACCGGCGATGACGATGCGCTGGGTGGTGACCAGGGTCTCGCAGGCCACGCGGGAATAGGGATCGGCGGCCAGGAAGGCGTCGACCACGGTGTCGGAGATGCGGTCGGCGACCTTGTCCGGGTGACCCTCGGACACGCTTTCGCTGGTGAAGATATAGGACGGACGGGTCAAGGGCGGACTCCAGCAGGCGGCGCAGGGAGGGCGGCCGCGGGTGGGGAGAACATATAAAGCTATCTTTATATCCGCAAGCGGCTCGGGCAGCCGTGTATGCGCGGGCCGGCGTGTCCTTTGCGCTACAGGTCGGCCGGCCGGTTCGGCCGCCGCCGGCGCGCCGCGGGCGCCAGCGCCGCGGCCGACAGGCCGATCATGATCCAGAAGCCGGACTCCCCGTATCGGGCGAACGCCGTCGGATGCAGGCGGGCGGCCGGCAGGGGCGCGTCGATCACGCCCTGCTTGCCGAGGGCGAGCGTCTGGAGCGGGCGGCCCTGGGCGTCGATCACCGCCGAAACCCCGGTGGGCGTGGCGCGGACGATCGGCATGCCCTCCTCGATGGCGCGGTAGCTGGCCAGGTTCAGATGCTGCCAGGGGCCGGAGGTCTGGCCGAACCAGGCGTCGTTGGAGACATTGACGATCCAGCCGACCTGTCCACCGACCAGCCGCCCGCCTTCGCGGACGAAGCCGGGGAACAGGCTCTCGTAGCAGATCAAGGGCTGCAGCAGGCCGAGGCCCGCGACCAGCATCGGCCGGGGCTGCGGCCCGGGGGTGAAGCCGTCCTCGGCCACGTGGACCAGCTTCTTGAAGCCGATCGCCGTCATCAGCTTGTCGGCCGGCATGTACTCGCCGAACGGCACCAGCCGGTACTTGTCGTAGACCCCGAGCACGGTGAGGTCGTCGCCGTCGCGGCGCAGGGCGTAGAGGCTGTTGTAGTAGGTCGGCCGCACCGCCTTCTCGTCCAGGCGGTAGGTGCCCATCAACAGGATCTGGCCGGGCTTCAGGGCCCCGACCATGGCCCGATAGAGGTTGCGGTTGACGCTCTTGTTGAGGAGCTCGTTGATCGAGGTCGGGATGGCGCCCTCGGGCCAGATGACCACGTCGGGCGTCTTGCCCGAGGCCGAGGGCTGGACGGTAAGGCGCAGGTAGCGGTTGACGATGTCGACGAACTTGTCGGTATCGTACTTGCTCTCCTGGCGCACGTCCGGCTGCACCACCCGCACCAAGGGCCCCGCGGTCCGACCCTGGCCGTGCGACAGATGCCAGAAACCGTAGCCGTAGAGGCCGATCACCAGGGCTATGCCGCCTGCCAGCAGCGACCAGGTCGAGCGCCGGAAGCCGAGGGCGAAAGGGGCGGCCAGGGCGGCCATGGCCGCAAGCGTGATCCAGGTCAGGCCGTAGGCGCCGACCAGGGCGGCGGCCTGCGACGGCGGGGAGCCCGCCCGCCAGGTCTCGCCCGGCAGGTTCCAGGGAAAGCCGGTCAGGATGTGGCCGCGCGTCCACTCCAGCAGCGACAGGGCGCCGGCGAACACCAGCACCTTGAGGATCGAGTCCCTTGGCCGCAGCGCCCGGTAGAGCAGGCCGCCGAAGCCCCAGAAGAGGCCGAGCCCCGAGGCCAGCAGGACCACGGCGAAGGGCGCCATCCAGCCCTGCTCGGCGGCGTCGACCAGGAAGGCCTCGGCGACCCACCAGCAGCTGATCGCGAAATAGGCCGTGCCGGCGAGGAAGGCGCGCCAGAAGGCCGAACGCAGGGGGCTGTCGCCGTCGGTTTCGTCGACCGTGGCGAACAACAGGCCGTAGCCGAGGATCCCGGGCAGCAGGCCGAACGGCGGATGGGCCAGGGCGGCGCAGACGCCGGCCAAGAGGGACAGCCAGGCCGGCCCGGAAAGGATGCGCGGCATTCCCTTGATCCGCTCATCCCGGCGAAGGCCGGGACCCAGATCGTATGGCGGGGGCCTCGGAATGTGATCCACTGCGAACCTACTGGACGTCGCGCTTTGTCATCTGGGTCCCGGCCTTCGCCGGGATGAGCGGAGAGAGGTCAGACCTCATCGGGCTTGGGCGAGGCGGCGTCCACCGCCGGCCGCTCGATCTTGCGGATCCGCACGTGCTTGATGCGGCGGGGGTCTGCGTCGGTCACCTCGAACTCATAGCCGCGGGGATGGGCGATCACCTCGCCCCTTTGCGGCACGCGCCCGGCGAGGGTGGTGACGAGGCCGCCGACGGTGTCGATCTCCTCCTCGAACTCCTCCTGGGTGGCGATCTGTTCGCCGAGCGCGGCCTCGAGCTCCTCGAGCGAAGCCCGGGCGTCGGCCTCGAAGATCCCGGCCGGCCGGGCGACGATATGGGCGGGCGCGGCCTCGTCGTATTCGTCGGCGATGTCGCCGACCACCGCCTCGACCAGGTCCTCCATGGTCACCAGGCCGTCGGTGCCGCCGAACTCGTCGATCACCAGGGCCATGTGGATGCGCGAGGACTGCATGCGCAGCAGCAGGTCGGCCGCGCGCATGGAGGCGGGCACGTAGAGCACCTCGCGGCGCAGGCGGTGCAGGATGGGGTCGGCCGGGTGAGGCGTGCCGCCTTCGCCCGCCAGGAGCTTGAACACGTCCTTGACGTTCACCAGGCCCACCGGATCGTCGAGGGTGTCGCGGTAGACCGGCATGCGCGAATGCTCGTGCTCGGCGAAGCAGCGCACCACCTCGGCGAAGTCGGTGGAGATCTCCAGGGCGTTGATGTCGGCCCGCGGCGTCATCACGTCCGATACCCTGAGCGTCTTGAACACCTCGGCCTGGTCGACGATGTCGACCCCCGATCCCGGCGTCGCCGGCGCGGCCTCGCCCGTGTGATGGCGGCCCTCCTCGCCCTTGCGGCCCTTGCGGAAGCGGCGCAGCACGGCGCGCATCCCGCGGCTCTGGGGGGCGTGGGGTTCGGAGGGACTACTCTGGTCGTCTGTGGACATGGATTCCTTGTTTGCGCTACCGCTTCGCGGGTTGAGCGCGAGGGGGATCAGGGCCGCTCGGAAGCGTAGGGGTCGGGCACGCCCAGGCTCTCCAGGATGGACCGCTCCAGGGCCTCCATGGCCTCGGCCTCGCGGTCCGTCTCGTGATCGTAGCCTAGCAGATGCAGAACGCCATGCACCACCAGATGGGCGAGGTGCTGCTCCAGGCTCTTGCCCTGTTCGGCGGCTTCCCGCGCGCAGACGCCGTGCGCCAGGGCCACGTCGCCCAGGTGGTTCTCCGGATTGGCCGAGGCGGGGAAGCTGAGCACGTTGGTCGGCCCGGCCTTGCCGCGGAACTTCTGGTTGAGCTCGCCCAGGGCGTCATCGGAGGCCAGCAGCACGACCACGCCCTGTTCCTCGCCGTCCTCGGTCGGCTCGATCTGATCGAGCACGGCCTGGCCGGCGCGCTCGGCGACCGCGGCGGCGTTCGGGAGAGCCGAGGCCCAGGCGTCGTCCTCGATCTCCACCTCGATCATGGTTCTTGCGCTACCGCTTCGCTGCTTGAGCGCATGTGAGGTCTTTGCGCTACCGCTTCGCTGCTTGAGCGCATGTGAGGTCTTTGCGCTACCGCTTCGCTGCTTGAGCGCATGTGAGGTCTTTGCGCTACCGCTTCGCTGCTTGAGCGCATGTGAGGTCTTTGCGCTACCGCTTCGCTGCTTGAGCGCATGTCAGGCGTCCGTCTCGCGGGGCGTAGACGGCAGGCCGGCCTGCCGGGCGGCGTCGGCGTCGTAGGCGCGCACGATGCGCTCCACCAGCGGGTGACGCACCACGTCCTCGGCCTTGAAGCGGGCGACGGCCACGCCCTTGACCCCGTCGAGGATGCCCACGGCGTGGGCCAGGCCCGAGTCGGCGCGGTTGGGCAGGTCGACCTGGCTGGGGTCGCCGGTCACCGCCATGCGCGAGCCTTCGCCGAGGCGCGTCAGCACCATTTTCATCTGCAGGCGGGTGGCGTTCTGCGCCTCGTCGACGATGACGAAGGCCGAGCTCAGGGTGCGGCCGCGCATGAAGGCGATCGGCGCGACCTCGATCTCGCCCTTGTCGCGCCGCCGGCGCAGTTGGTCGGCGCCCAGGATGTCGTTCAGGGCCTCCCACACGGGGGCCATGTAGGGGTCGACCTTCTCGTTCATGTCGCCGGGCAGGAAGCCGAGGCGCTCGCCCGCCTCCACCGCCGGACGGGTGACGATCAGCCGGTCGACCTCGCCGCGCAGGAGCAAGGAGGCGCCGTGGGCCACCGCCAGGAAGGTCTTGCCGGTGCCGGCCGGGCCGATCCCGAACACCAGCTCGCAGCGGCCCAGCATGTCCAGATAGGCGGCCTGGGCGGCGGTCTTGGCCGCGATCGCCCCGCGCCGGCCCATGGGCAGGGGGGGCGATCCGCCGGCCCCGGGCTCGCCGGTGCGGGCGGCGGAGATGGCCAGGCGCACGTCGGACTCGCCGACCGCGGCGCCGGTGTCGGCCCGCGCCGCGATCGCCTGCACCGCCCGCTTGGCCCCGGTCCGGCCGGCCGAGTCGCCCTTCAGCATCACGCCGCCGCCGGGCGTCTCCACCAGCACGCGGAAGGCGTCCTCGATCAGGGCGGCATGGCGGCTGGAGGGGCCGGACACGGCGCGGGCCGCGTCCTCGGTCAGGGGGATGAATTCCTGGGCGTCGCGGCTCAAGCGAGTTCCTTCTTGGCGCTATCGGCCCTTGGCCGACTTGAGCGCGGGGTTTCGACGGCGAGGTCGCCGGTCAGGCTGTTCATGGCCGAGCTCTCGATCCGCACCGGAACGATCTGGCCGAGCAGCGTTTCTGGCCCCTCGGCGTGGACCGCCTGCAGGTAGGGGCTGCGGCCGAGGATCTGGCCGGGATGGCGGCCGGGCTTGTCGAACAGCACGGGCAGCACCTTGCCCGTCTGCCCGGCGTTGAAGGCGCGCTGCTGCTCGGACAGCAGGGCCTGCAGCCGCTGCAGCCGCTCGTCCATCACCGCCTCGTCCACCTGGCCGGGCATGGCCGAGGCGGGGGTGCCGGGGCGGCGGGAGTATTTGAACGAGAAGGCGGCCGCGTAGCGGACCTCGCGGATCAGATCGAGGGTCGCCTCGAAGTCCTTGTCGCTCTCGCCGGGGAATCCGACGATGAAGTCGCCGGACAAAGCCAGGTCCGGCCGCACCGCGCGGATGCGATCGACCAGCTTCAGGTAGGTCTCCGCCGTATGCTGGCGGTTCATGGCGCGCAGCACCTTGTCCGAGCCGGACTGCACCGGCAGGTGCAGGTAGGGCATCAGCTCCTCGACCTCGGCGTGCGCCGCGATCAGCGCCTCGTCCATGTCGCGCGGGTGGCTGGTGGTGTAGCGGATGCGGTCGAGCCCCTCGATCTTCGCCAGCTGGCGCACCAGACCCGCCAGGCCGCCTTCTCCGGCATAGGCGTTGACGTTCTGGCCGAGCAGGGTCACCTCGCGCACCCCCTGGTCGGCGAGCCCGCGCGCCTCGTCCAGGATCGCCTCGGCCGGCCGGGAATATTCGCCGCCGCGGGTGTAGGGCACCACGCAGAAGGTGCAGAACTTGTCGCAGCCCTCCTGCACGGTCAGGAAGGCGGTGAAGCCCTCCACCTTCCGCTCGGCCGGCAGGGCGTCGAACTTGTCTTCCGGCGCGAAGTCGGCGGCCAGGCGCTCGCCGGTCTTGCGGGCGGCGCGGGCGATCAGCTCGGGCAGCTTGTGATAGGCCTGCGGCCCGACGACCAGGTCGACCACCGGGGCCCGGCGCATGATCTCCTCGCCCTCGGCCTGGGCGACGCAGCCGGCCACCACCACGCCCATGCGCCCGCCGCCGGCCTCGGCCTTGGCGCTGCGCAGAACCTTGATGCGGCCGAGCTCGGAATAGACCTTCTCCGCGGCCTTCTCGCGGATGTGGCAGGTGTTGAGCACCACCAGGTCGGCGTCCTCGACCTGGTCGGTCATGCCATAGCCCAGCGGGCGCAGGACGTCGGCCATGCGCTCGGAGTCGTAGACGTTCATCTGGCAGCCGTAGGTCTTGATGAACAGACGCTTGTTCGGACCTTGGGGCGCTGGGGTTTCTGTCATGGGCCCATGCTTATGGGGACGGCTGGCGAAAGCCGCAAGCCGCTCCCACCTATTGCCGGGCCCACGACCGCTCTCCGGGCCCTTTTTGACGGACGCATTTTCCATGACGCCAGACGAACGGATCCTGCTTTCCAACTTCCTGCGCGACCTCGCCCAGGCGCGCGCCTCGGGCAAAGACGCCGAGGCCGAGGGCATGATCAAGGAGGCCTTCGCCGCCAACCCGGACGCCGCCTACCTGATCGTGCAGCACGCCATCCTGTCGGACCAGGCGCTGCAGACGGCCCAGGCGCGCATCGCCCAGCTGGAAGGCGGCCAGAACTCGAGCTTCCTCGGCGGCCGGCCGCAGACCACCGCCGTTCCGCCGTCGCAGCCCTACGCGCCCCAGCCCGCCTATGAGCCCCCGCCGCCGACCAGCCCCTTCTCCCAGGGCGGCGGTCTCGGCAGCTTCCTGCGCACCGCCGGCACCATGGCGGCGGGCGTGGCGGCGGGCGATCTCCTGTTCCAGGGCGTCGAGGGCCTGTTCGGCGGCCACCGCGGGTTCGGCTTCGGCGGCGGCGGGGGTTGGGGCGGCGGCTTCGGCGGCCCCGCGGTCGAGAACGTGACCATCAACGAATACAACGATGACGGCGGCGACTATCGCGACGACGGCCACTTCGACGACGACGGCGGCTGGGACAACAGCTGACCCTCAGCCCCGCTTCTTCGGCTTGGGCGCTGCGCGCAGGTGCGACGCCTGCAGCGCCGAGACCAGGGTCGCCTCGTCCACGGCGGTGAGGTCGCAGCGGGTGGCCCCCAGGCGGCCCCAGCCGCCGGGCACGGGGGCGAAGGCCTCCGGGGCCTGCTCGCAATAGAAGTCGCGCAGGTCCGGATCGAACATCAGGTTCAGGTCGGGGACCGAGGCGTCGAGCGTGGCGAACATCTTCCGCGGCGTGCGGAAGGCGGTTCGATGGAAGTGCGGGGCCTCGCTGGCGTCGGGCAGGGACAGGGCCAGCGCCCGGGCGCGCTCGGCCGAGACGGCCACGACGGCTACTTGGCCTCTTCGTCCATCGGCACGCCGTAGAGCTCCAGCCGATGGTCGACCAGGCGGAAGCCGAGCCGCCGGGCGATGGCCTGCTGCAGCTTCTCGATGTCGTCGTCGACGAACTCGATCACCTTGCCCGTGCGCATGTCGATCAGGTGGTCGTGGTGCACGTCCGGCGCTTCCTCGTAGCGCGAGCGGCCGTCGCGGAAGTCGTGGCGCTCGATGATGCCGGCTTCCTCGAACAGGCGCACCGTGCGGTAGACGGTGGCGATCGAGATGTGCGGGTCCTCGGCATGGGCGCGGCGGTAGAGCTCCTCGACGTCGGGATGGTCCTTGGCCGACGACAGCACGCGCGCGACCACGCGACGCTGGTCGGTCATCCGCATGCCCTTTTCGGCGCAGAGCTTCTCGATACGGTCCACGGGCCCTCTCACGACATCCCCATTCGCCGCGGAACATAGACCCAAGCCCTGGGGCTGTTAAGGGTTGGAACCCCTATTGAGAGTGCGTCTCAGAACCAGGGCGTCGACCGCCTCGCCGCCCGGCCGACGATAGTACCCCGCCCTGTGTCCCGCCTGCTCGAAGCCCTCCTCGCGGTAGAGGGCGAGGGCCCCGGGATTGTCGGCGGCGACCTCCAGGAAGGCCTCGTCCGCCCCCATCGCCGCGGCCTGCGCCAGGCCGCCGCGGACCAAGGCCCGCGCCACCCCGCGCCGACGGTGCGAGGGCTCCACCGCCAGGGTCAGGATCTCGGCCTCCCCGGCGATGGCCCGCATCAGGATCAGGCCGACCGGCGCGCCGTCCACCGCCGTCAGGGCGAACACGCCGGGCGCGTCCATCAGGGCGGTGAAGGCTTCCGGCGGCCAGGGCGATTCGAAGGCCGCGGCATGGGCCTTGGCCAGGGCCAGGGCGTCGGAAGCGTCGGCGGCCCTGAGCTTCATTCCACCAGGTCCCGGCCACCCAATTCCCGACCTCCGGGCAGCTTGGCGTCCGGCGCGCGCAGGTAGAGCGGCCGGGCCGGCGTGGCGCGGCCGGCGGCCAGGGCGCAGACCGCGACGGGATCGGGGGCGGCGCGCTCGATCACGAACACCTCGGGCGCGATCCCCGCCAGCAGCGGCGCACCGGGACCGACCAGGCGCAACGGCCCGCCGCGCCACAGCTCGGCCAGCCGCGCGGCGGCGATCGCCACCGGCAGGGCGTCCGGCGCCATCACCGCCGCCTCGCCCTCGAAGGCCTGGAGGTAGACCTGGTCCCGCCGGGCGTCGATCACCGCGGCGGTCAGGCCCGGCCCGGGCGCCGAGGCGGCCAGGGCCTCGAGCGAGCCGACCCCGATGCATGGCTTGCCGAGCGCCAGGCCCAGGCCCTTGGCGAACGCCAGGCCCACGCGCAGGCCGGTGAAGGAGCCGGGGCCGACGGTGACCCCGACCCGGTCGAGGGCGGCGAACGGCAAGCGGGCCGCGGCCATCACCTCCGCGGTCATGGGCGCGAGCCGCTCCTGGTGCCCGCGCATCATGGGCTCGCTGGCGGCGGCCAGCACCTGCCCGTCCCGCGTCACGGCGACGGAGCAGGCGGCAAGGGCGGTGTCGAGGCCGAGGACGATCATGGCTGTATCCTCAAGCGGCGCGGATCATGCCGTCCGCATCCACCGCGACCGGCCACGGCTCCAGCCGGTCGCCCTCGCAGGGACCGGAGGTGCACAGGCCGTCGTCGATGCGGAACAGGGCGCCGTGGCCGCCGCAGAAGATGCGCGCGGCGTCGCGGGTGAGGTAGCGGTCGGGCAGCGGCGCCAGCGGCCAGCCGGCGTGGGGGCAGCTGTCGACATAGCCCACGACCTGCCCCGCCTGGCGCACCACGAAGCCGGCGAAGATGGCCTCGCCGACGCGGAAGTCGAAGCCCTTGGCGCCCGGCTCGGGGATTTCGCTGAGCCGGCAGAGCGCGGTTCCCTGGGGAGGCCGCGCCGGGTTGGACGCGATCAGGACCACGACCCCATGGTCTTGTTGAAGCCGCGGATGTCGACCTTGCCGAACACGCCGCGCTGCACGAAGGGGTCGCCGGCGTTGAACGCCTGGGCCGCCTCCAGGTCGTCGACCTCGATGACGAACAGCGAGCCGCACATGTGGCCGTGCTCGTCGATCTGCGGCCCGGCGACGCGGATCAGCGCCTCCTGGGTCTTCAGATACGCCACGTGGTCGGGACGGTGGGCCAGGCGCTCGTCCAGGGCGCCGGGCTTGTCCCAGCAGGTGATGGCGAATAGGGCCATGGGGGCGCGTTCCGGAAAAGTGGATACCGGTTTTCCGAATAGAACGCGCCCAAACCTTTGATAAGGGCCAATCCGAGGATTGGCCCTAGCGCTCCGATTTCAGGGGCCGCGACAGCAGGCCGTCGATGGCCTGGTTGAGGGTGATTTCGCCGGCCAGCACGGCCGCCACGGCCTCGCAGATCGGCATGTCGACGTCGAGCTGGCGCGCCAGGGCGCGCACCGCCGGGGCGCTGGCCACGCCCTCGGCCACCGACAGCTTGCCGGCCAGGGCCTCGTCGAGGCTCTGGCCCGAGCCGAGCGCCAGGCCGACGCTCATGTTGCGCGATTGCGGGCTGGAGCAGGTCAGGACGAGGTCGCCTAGGCCACAGAGGCCGGCCATGGTCTCAGGCTTGGCCCCCTTGGCCACGGCCAGGCGGGTCATCTCGGCGAAGCCGCGGGTGATCAGGGCGGCGTGGGCGCTGCGGCCCAGCTGCAGGCCCTCCACCACGCCGCAGGCGATAGCCAGGACGTTCTTCACCGCCCCGCCGGCCTCCGCGCCGATCATGTCGTCCGCGAGATAGGGGCGGAAGGCGGGGCCGGCGATGGCTTCGGCGAGCTGCTGGCCGAGCGCCGCGTCCTCGCACGCCAGGGTGACGGCGGTGGGCAGGCCGCGCGCCACCTCGGCGGCGAAGCTCGGGCCCGACAGCACCGCCGGGCGGGCCTTGGGCAGCGACTCGGCCAGCACCTCGGTCATCAGCTTCAGCGAGCCCTGTTCGATGCCCTTGGCGCACAGCACCACCGGCAGGCCCTCCGGCGCGTGATCAGCGAAGGGCGCCAGGGTCGCCCGCACGTACTGCGCCGGCGGCACGGCCAGGACGAAGTCGCAGGCCGCCAGGGCCGCGAAGTCGCCGGTGACGCTCACCGCCTCCGACAGGGTCACGCCCGGCAGGAACAGGTCGTTGCGCCGCCGCTCGGCGATCGACCGGCGCACCTCGGGCTCGCGGGCCCACAGCACCACCTGCCGCCCGGCCCGGGCGCAGACCTCGCTGAGCGCCGTGCCCCAGGCGCCGGCGCCGATGACGCCCACGGTCTCGAAGCTCATGCCTTGGCTCCCTTGCGGCCGGGCTGGTGGGTGGGGCTGGCCAGGGCGGCGGCCTCGTCGAGCGGCCAGCGCGGCCGGGCCACGGCGTCGAGCCCGTCCTTGAGCCCCGCCGCCAGGCGCTCGGCGCCGGCCAGGGCGATCATGGCGGCGTTGTCGGTGCAGTAGGCCAGCGCCGGGGCGAAGAAGGCGAAGCCGTGCGCGGCGGCCGCGTCGGTCAGGGCCCGTCGCACCGCCCCGTTGGCCGCCACCCCGCCGGCGACGACGAAGTTCAGCGGCCGGCCCGGATGGGCCTGGGCGTAGGCGGCCATGGCCTTCCGGGTGCGCTCGGCCAGTTGCCGGGCGATCGAGGCCTGGACGGCGGCGGCCAGATCCGCCTTCTCCTGTTCGCCCTGCAGGCCGTCGGCCAGGCGCGCCGCGGCGGTCTTCAGGCCCGAGAAGGAGAAGTCGAAGCCCTCGCGCCCCAGCAGGGCGCGCGGCAGGGTGAAGCGCGAGGCGTCGCCCTGCTCGGCCATCCGCTCCAGCGCCGGGCCGCCTGGATAGGGCAGACCCAGGGTCTTGGCGATCTTGTCGAAGGCCTCGCCGGCCGCGTCGTCGATGGTCGAGCCCATGCGCCGGCAGGCGCCCACGCCCTCGACCTCCAGCAGCTGGCAGTGCCCGCCCGAGACCAGCAGCAGCAGGAACGGATAGTCGACCGTCTCCGACAGCCGCGCCGAGACCGCATGGCCCTCCAGATGGTTCACGGCCACCAGCGGCAGGCCGCGCGCCAGGGCGATGGCCTTGCCGGCCGACAGCCCCACCATCACCCCGCCGACCAGCCCCGGCCCGGCGGTGGCGGCGACCCCGTCCAGCTCCTCGAAGCCGATCCCGCCTTCGCGCATGGCCTCGGCGATGACGGTGTCGATCACCTCGACGTGGGCGCGGGCGGCGATTTCCGGCACCACCCCGCCATAGGGGGCGTGCCTGGCGATCTGGGTGGAGACCACCGACGACAGCACCTGCACGCTGCCATCGGGCGCGCGGCGGACCACGGCCGCGGCGGTCTCGTCGCAGCTGGTCTCGATGCCCAGGATGGTCAGGTCGCTCGCCAAGGCTCGCTGTCTTTCTTTGCGCCACCGGCCTGGCGGCCTGCTCGAGCGCGTGTTGCCGTCCTCGCCCCACTCCTGTAGCGAGGCGTCTTTGTCCCTCCCGGTAACGTGCTGATCGTGTCCAAGCAACCGCCCGTCCGCATCGGCTCGCGCGCCTCGCCCCTGGCCCAGGCCCAGGCGCGCCAGGTGCAGGCCGCCATCACCGCCGTGCTCGGCGCCCCGGCCGAGGCCGCCGACGAGGTCGCGCCGATCACCCTGTTCTCCACCGCCGGCGACCGCATCCAGGATCGGCGCCTCCTGGAGATCGGGGGCAAGGGCCTGTTCACCGAGGAGATCGAGGCCGCCCTGCGCGCCAACCAGATCGACTGCGCCGTGCACTCGCTGAAGGACGTGCCCTCCGCGCTGCCGGAGGGCCTGACGATCGCCGCCACTCCCGAGCGGGAGGACGTGCGCGACGCCTTCGTCAGCCTGGCCTATGCAAGGTTCGAAGACCTGCCAGCGGGCTCGAACTTGGGCACCGCCTCCCTGCGCCGCCAGACCCAGGCCCTCTACCGCCGGCCGGACCTCCAGCTCGTCAACCTGCGCGGCAACGTCCAGACGCGCCTCGCCAAACTGGAGCGCGGCGAGGCCGACGGCATCCTCCTGGCCTACGCCGGCCTGCGCCGCCTGGGCCTTGAGGACGTGGCGCGCCAGCTGTTCGACCCCGACGAGATCCCCACCGCCCCGGGCCAGGGGTGCCTGGCCATCGAGACCCGGCTCGAGGACGCAAGCAGCGCCTGGGCCAAGGCCCTGAACCACGAGCGCACCGCCCTGGCCATCGCCGCCGAGCGCGGGGCGCTGGAGGCGCTCGAGGGCTCCTGTCGCACCGCCGTGGCCGCGCACGCGGTGCTGAACGACGTCGGCGGCCTGCGCCTGATCGTCGAGGCCCTGACCCCCGACGGCCAGGAGCGCTTCCGCCGCGAGGCGCGGATCGACGCCGTCACCCGCGAGACCGCCGACGCCCTGGGCCGCCGGCTCGGCGAGGAGATCCGCGCCGAGGGCGGCGACCGCCTGCTGCTCAAGACCTGAGGCGGGGCGCCGGGCGATGCGCATCTGGATCACCCGCGCCGAGCCCGGCGCCAGCCGCACCGCCGAAAAGCTGAGGGCCCTGGGCCACGAGCCGGTGGTCGCGCCCCTGCTGCAGGTCCAGGTCCTGCCCGGCGCCATCGACCTGGACGGCGTCGGCGCCCTCGCCTTCACCAGCGGCAACGGCCTGCGCGCCTTCGCCGAGCGCTCGGCAGATCCCGATTTTGGGCGCGCCCTGCCGGTGTTCGCCGTGGGCGACGCCACCGCCGCGGCTGCGCGCAAGGCGGGCTTCGCCGACGTCGCCTCCGCCGCCGGCGACCTCGACGCCCTGGCCAGGCTGATCGTCGCCCAGGCCGGGCGCCTCCACGGCACGGTGCTGGCGCCGGGCCCGCGCGAGCCCGCCGGCGACCTGCCCGGGGCCTTGGCCGCCCACGGCGTGGCCGCCCGCCCCCTGGCCCTCTACGAGACCCTGCCCCTCGCCCCGCCAACGGACATGGGGCTGGTGGACGCGGCGCTGATCCACTCGCCCAAGGCCGCCGAGCGCCTGGCCGCGGTGATGGCGGGAGCGCCCGGCCCAGCCGCCTACTGCATCTCGCCCGCCGCCGCCGCCCCGCTCGCCGGCCGCCCGTTCGCCCGCGTCGAATGGGCCGCCCTCCCCGACGAGGACAGCCTGCTGGCCCTGTTGCCCGCGCCATGACCGCCGAGCCGCCCCCGCCCGACCGCCACGGCGACGACCACCGCCCGCCCAAGCTGATGAACCCCTGGTTCTGGCTGGCCCTGATCTTCGGCCTCGCCTGCGTCGTCGCCGGCCTGGCCCTGGCCAAGCTGGGACCGAAATATCTCTAGGGGCGAACAGCCGCGGCGCCGCGCGCTTGGCAAGACGAGTCCCTGCCGGTAAATAGGCCGCCTCCCGCGCCTTGGGCCTTCCCCCGAGTCGCCGGAAGCCCTTCCTGGGCCGCCTTAGCTCAGCCGGTAGAGCGGCGCATTCGTAATGCGTAGGTCAGGTGTTCGAGTCACCTAGGCGGCACCACCCCTCAGTCCCCCGCGGTCTCCGCCCGCGGCGGCGTCGGGGGGCGTTTCGGCTTCTGGTAGGCGGCGACGATGCCTTCGGCGTCCTCCCGCGAGCCGAAATAGCCCAGGGGGCAGAGTTCGCCGCCGACGTTGATCATGGCGCTCCACAGGCCGCTGGGCTCCTGCGACACGACCCAGGGTTCGGCAGGTTCGGGATCTGGGGTCTTAATGGCCTTCACCGCCTCTCGCCTCGTCGCGTCCATGGCGCGGGAGGAAAGGAATCAGGAGACTGGGACCGCAGTATGGCCGTCGTACGGGCCGACGGCGCTCATTTGCCCGCCACGCCAGGCCGACAGGCGGACAGCCGGCAAAGCCCCGCCGTTGCCTCGCGGGCGCATGCCGCCTAGCCTCCGTTGCTGTTTGCGCTACCGCCTGCGCCTGCGTGAGCGCGGGGCGGGCGCTTTCGGGGAGGGAAAGCCATGAGACCGTCGACCACCGCGCTCGCCGCCCTGCTGGGCCTCGCCCTGGCGTCTGCCGCCTCCGCCCAAGCCCCCGCGGCCCAGGGCCCGGCCGCCCTCCCCGTGTCGGGCCCGCCGGACTGGGCGGGCGCCAAGGTGCACGCCGACAAGGCCAAGGCCCTGGCCGGCGAGCAGTGGAAGGCGGCGGCCGAATATTTCTGCTCGCCGGGCGTGCGGGTGAACTTGATCACCGACCCCGAGATCGAACCGACCCGGCTGTTCGACAACGTCTGGGCGCTGGGCGACGAGGGCACCACGGTCTACGCCGTGACCACGCCCGACGGCATCGTGCTGATCGACGCCCTCTATCCCGACAAGTACGAGAAGACCCTGCTGCCGCAGATGGCCAAGGCCGGGCTCGACCCGGCCAAGGTCAAGTATGTGCTGATCACCCACGGCCACGCCGACCACTTCGGCGGCTCGACCTATTTCCAGCAGAAGTACGGGGCCAAGGTGGTGCTCTCGGCCGTCGACTGGGACGGGGTGGAGAAGGCCAAGATGCCCGCCGGCCACCCGGCGCCCAAGCGCGACGTGGAGGCCCAGGACGGCGTGCCGATCACCATCGGCGGCATGGCCTTCACGCCGGTGTTCGTGCCCGGCCACACGCCCGGGTCGCTGGCCTGGATCTTCCCGGTGAGCGAGGGCGGCAAGACGCACATGGCCGGCCTGTTCGGCTCGACCATCCTGCGCAACGACCGTCTGACGACGGACAATATCGGCCAGGAGCTGGGCAGCTGGGAGAAATGGGCCAAGGTCACCCGGGCCAAGAAGGTCGACGTCGAGCTGCAGAACCATCCGCTGTTCGACGGCATGCCGGCCAAGCTGACAGCCCTCCGCGACCGTGCGCCGGGCCAGCCCAACCCGTTCATCGTCGGCGAGGCGGCCTACCAGCGCTTCACCGGCACGGTGGCGGAATGCCTGAGGGCCGACATCGCCAAGAAGGGCGGGAAGATCCCACCCGCGCTCAAGTAGCCGTCAGGCGATAGCGCGACCAAGACTTCACGCTCAAGTAGCCGTCAGGCGATAGCGCAAAGAACGCTCCGCGCTCGAGTAGCGCGCAGCGCGATGGCGCAAGGAGAAAACCTCAGGCGGCGAAGCTCGCTTCGTCCGCCCGGCCGTCGAAATCGTCGGCGGTCGCCCGATCCCAGTTGTCCATGTAGAAACCGTCGCAGTCGCCCCGCAGCAACTGGCCGGGCTCGAGGAACACGTGCAGCTTCACGAACTGCCGCACCTCGGTGGCGCTGACGCGGCGCACGAGGTGGTGCGGGCCCAGTTCGTTCGGATGGCTGAGGCCGGCGGCGGCCAGCATGTGGGCGAGGGAGGCGACGGTGCGCTGGTGGAAGGCGCGCACGCGCTCGGCCTTCTCCGGCACCACCAGGCCCCGCTGGCGCAGCCTATCCTGGGTGGCGACGCCGGTGGGGCAGTGGTTGGTGTGGCAGCTGAGCGACTGCACGCAGCCCAGGGCGAACATGAAGCCGCGCGCGGAGTTGCACCAGTCCGCGCCGATGGCCAGGACCGAGGCCATGTCGAAGGCGCTGACGATGCGCCCGGCCGCGCCGATCTTGATCTTGTCGCGGATGCCCGCGCCCACCAGGGTGTTGTGCACGAACAGCAGGCCTTCGCGCATGGGCGTGCCCATGTGGTCGGCGAACTCGGTGGGCGCCGCGCCCGTGCCGCCCTCGGCGCCGTCGACGACGATGAAGTCGGGCAGGATGCCGGTTTCCAGCATGGCCTTGACCATGCCCATGAACTCCCACGGGTGTCCGAGGCACAGCTTGAAGCCCACCGGCTTGCCGCTGGAGAGCTCGCGCAGCTGCCGGATGAACAGCATCATCTCGCGCGGCGTGGTGAAGGCGCTGTGGCGCGGCGGCGAGATGCAGTCGACGCCCATGGGCACGCCCCGCGTCTCGGAGATCTCCTTGGTCACCTTGGCCGCGGGCAGCACCCCGCCATGGCCGGGCTTGGCCCCCTGGCTGAGCTTGATCTCGATCATCTTGACCTGGTCGGTCGTGGCCTGGGCGGCGAACTTGTCGGGGTCGAACTTGCCGTCCGCGGTGCGGCAGCCGAAGTAGCCCGAGGCCACTTCCCAGACGATGTCGCCGCCGCCTTCGCGGTGATAGGGGCTGATCGAGCCCTCGCCGGTGTCGTGATAGAAGCCGCCGAGCTTGGCGCCGCGATTGAGCGCGTGGATCGCCGCGGCCGACAGCGAGCCGAAGCTCATTGCCGAGATGTTGAACACCGAGGCCGAATAGGGTCTGGCGCACTGCGGCCCGCCGATGGTGATGCGGTAGGTTTGCGGGTCCGCCGCCGGGACCGGGCGGGTGGAGTGGGCGATCCATTCGTAGCCCACGGCGTAGACGTCGAGCAGGGTGCCGAACGGCCGGTCGTCCTGGTCGCCCTTGGCCCGCTGATAGACCAGCGAGCGCTGGCTGCGCGAGAAGGGCGCGGCGTCCTGGTCGGACTCCAGCAGATACTGGCGGATCTCCGGGCGGACGAACTCCACCATCCAGCGGATGTGGCCGATCACCGGGTAGTTGCGCTGGATCGTGTGCTCGCTCTGGATCAGATCCAGCACGCCGATCAGCGACAGCAGGCCGAACCCCAGGGCCAGGATCCAGCCGCCCTCCCAGAAGGGTATGGAGGCCAGGCCGGCCGCGGTCAGCAGCAGGCAGAGGAAGAAGACGGTGTAGCGGCTCTGCAGCATGAGCGGCCCCTGATCCAGGTTCGCGCAAGGCTTAGCACGGCTGCCTTGGCAGTCCGGTGAAAAGTCCGAGAGGTTCAGCGAACCGCGGCGGCGATGTTGCCCCCATCCACCGTCAGGACGGCCGCCGTGGTCTTGGTGGCCAGGGCCAGGGCGACGAACGCCTGGGCCACGTCGTCGGCGGTGACCTCCTGCTTCAGGAGGTTGCCGCCCATGTACTCGGTCTCGCTCAGGCCGCGCGCCTTGGAGCGGGCGGCGATCATCTCGTCGGTCATCAGGCCGGTGCGGATGCGGTCGGCGTTGACGGCGTTGGCGCGCACGCCCTCGGCCCCGTAGTCGATGGCGTACTGGCGCATAAGGGCCAGGGTGGCCGCCTTGGGCAGGCCGTAGGGCCCGAAGTCCGGGCCCGGATTGAGCGCCTGCTTGGAGGCGTTGAACAGCAGCACGCCGCCGGTCTTCTGCCGGCGGAAGATCGCCGTGGCGGCGCGAGCCGCGCGCTGATGGCCGAAGAAGTTCACCTCGAAGCTGTCGCGCAGCACCTGGTCGGAGACCTCGCCGATCCGGCCGGAAGGGGCGTAGCCGGCGTTGGACACCAGGATGTCGAGCCCGCCATAGGCCTCCACGACCTGGTCGAAGGCGGCGGCGACGGAGGCGTCGTCGGTCACGTCGCAGGCCACCGCCAGCCCCTTCACCGAGGCCGCGACGGCCCGGGCGGCCTCGAGGTTGCGGTCGAGCACGGCGACCTCGGCCCCTTCGGCGGCGAACGCGCGAGCCACCGCCGCGCCGATGCCGCTGCCCGCGCCGGTGACGGCCACGACCTTGCGCGCCAGCGGCTTCTCCTTGGCCTTGCCGAGCTTGGCCTGCTCCAGCGACCAGTACTCCATTTCGAAGATGTCGAACTCGGCGATGCTCTCGTAGCGCCCGACGCCCTCGGCCGCGTCGATCACCTGGATGTTGGTCTCGTAGATGTCGGCGGCGATGGCCGCATCCTTCTTCGAGGCGCCGGCGCCGAACAGGCCGACGCCGGGGACCAGCACCACGCGCGGCTGCACGTCGAGCATGGTCTTCTTCGGCTCGATCTTCGCGTTGTTGCGCTCGAAATAGGCGCGGTAGCGCTCGGCGTAGGCCTCGGCGGCGGCCTCCGCCGCCCCGGCAAAGGCCGGGCCGGGCTCAAGACCGGGGTCTGGCAGCACCAAGGGCCAGGGCTTGATGCGGATCACGTGGTCGGGGGTGGCCGGGCCGGCGTGGGCCAGGCGGTCCAACTCCAGCGAGGCGACAAAGGCCATGACCGCGTCCGTCGACCGATGATCCAGCACCATGGGCTTGCCGAGCCGGGCCAGGGCGCCGCGGACCACCGGCGCGATCTCGGCCGCGCTGACGGACGGCTTGCGCACGGTGGTCACCGACCGGCGGCAGGCCGCGAGCGTCTGCTCGGCCAGGTCGGCGAATTCGACGTGGCGTTCGTAGCTGGTGCGCGCGTCCTCGCCCCAGGTGAACAGGCCGTGCTTCAGGAGCACCATGCCCTCGGCCGCCGGCCGCGCGTCGAAGGTGGAGGCGGCGAGCTGGGCCAGGGCGAAGCCCGGCATGCAGTAAGGCGCGATCGACAGCCGCTCGCCGAAAAGGTCGCGGCAGCGCGCCTCGCCGTCCGGCTGGTCGGCCAGGGCCAGGATGGCGTTGGAGTGGCTGTGGTCGACGAAGCGCGGCGAGATCCAGGCGTGCAGCAGGGCCTCGACCGAGGGGTTGGGCGCGGCCGGGTCCATCAGGCTGGTGCGCTGGGCTGCGACCATGGCCTCGTCCGACAGGCTGTTCAGGCGGCGCAGCTCCAGCAGCGGCTCCAGGCGGCAGGCCGGCAGCCCCGGCGGCTCGATGTCGCCGAGGTCCCAGCCGGACCCCTTCACGCACAGCACCGCCACCGGACGACCGAGGCTGTCGGCCACGGTGGTCTTCAGCGAGGTGTTGCCGCCGCCGTGCTGCACCAGCGCGGGGTCCTGGCCCAGCAGCCGGCTGGTGTAGACGCGCAGGGCGAGGTCTTCGGCGACGCCCTTGTCCGCGTACCGATCGACAAAGCGGCGCGCCTCGGCGTCCGACCAGCGGCTCTTCATGCGCAAATGGCCTTCTGTTCGGGGTAGAGGGCCAGCAGGCCCTCGCGGCTGGCTTCGGCCACGCCGCGTTCGGTGATGATGCCGGTGACCAGGCGCGCGGGGGTGACGTCGAAGGCGGGATTGGCCGCCGGGCTGCCGGCGGGGGTGACGCGCACCGTCTCGATGCGGCCGTCCGCGGTCTGGCCCGACACCTCGGTCACCTCCCTGGCCGAGCGCTCCTCGATGGGGATGTCGGCGCCGCGCTGCAGGCGCCAGTCGATCGTCGACACCGGCAGGGCGGCGTAGAACGGCACGCCGTTGTCGAAGGCGGCCAGGGCCTTGAGGTAGGTGCCGATCTTGTTGCCGACGTCGCCGTTGGCGGTAGTCCGGTCAGAGCCGACGAAGCACAGGTCGACCTGGCCGTGCTGCATCAGGTGGCCGCCGGCGTTGTCGGCGATCACGGTGTGCGGCACGCCGTGGCGCCCCAGCTCCCAGGCGGTCAGGGCCGCGCCCTGGCTCCTCGGCCGGGTCTCGTCGACCCATACGTGCACCGGGACGCCGGCCTCGTGGGCGGCGTAGATCGGCGACAGGGCGGTGCCCCAGTCCACCGTCGCCAGCCAGCCGGCGTTGCAGTGGGTCAGGACATTGACCGGCCGCGCGCCATCATAAGCCTTGCGTATCAGTTCCGCCCCGTGCCGGCCGATCGCCTGGCAGAAGGCGACATCCTCGTCGGCGACGGCCGCGGCCTCGGCCCAGGCGGCGTCGACGCGCTCGGCCCTCGGACGCGCCAGCGCCGCCGCCAGCGCCCGCTCGACCGCCCAGCGCAGGTTGACCGCGGTCGGCCGCGCCTCGGCCAGGATCCCGGCGGCGGCCTTCAGCCCCGCGTCGGAGGCGTCCTGTTGCGCCGCCAGCGCCATGCCGTAGGCGCCGGTGGCGCCGATCAGGGGCGCGCCGCGCACGATCATGGTGCGGATCGCGTGCACGGCCTGCCCGGCCGTCTCCAGGATCACGGTGCGGAACAGATGCGGCAGGACCGTCTGGTCGATCACCTCGACCGTGGAACCCTGACGCCAGATGGTGCGGTAGGCGACGCCGTCGATCTTCATGGGGGTGGCTTTAGCCCGCGCCGCGCGGGCGGCCAAGTCGCCCGTCTCCCGGCGTCGGCTGGAGCGCCGCCACATGTGAAGGCAAAGCCACAGACAAGCTCGTTCGGAATGAGTATTTTCGGCCACCCAAAAGGCGGTATGGGGCAAGCGCCATGATCATGAGCTACGACGACTGGATGAGGCTGACCAAGCAGGGGATCGTCCACCCCCGGAGCAAGGAGCTCCGGCAACTCGACTTGGCCCTCAAGAACTACGGCCAGAAACGCAGCAACGAGGCCTTCGAGGCGCTCTACGCCGCCGCCGTCTTCTGGCAATCGTCCAAGGACGATCCCTACGCCAGCATCCGCAACAGCAACGGAGCCGTCAGCAAGCTGTTCAAGCAGCTTGCCGATCAGGAGAAGAACAACGCGGCCGGCAAGATCGGACTGCAGACGGCCCAGAACGACATCGCCCGCATGAACCGCCCCGGCAATTTCCTGGAGGAGGTCCGCGGGGGCAAGGCCAAGCTGGACAAGGGCGAGCTGACCGCAAAATTCAAGAAGGCGGGGGTGCCGCCCATCGTCCAGGACCCCAGTTCGGACAACGTCCACTACGAGGGCTTCCAGGGCGGGAACCTGATCCGGGCCAAGACCGGCTGGGCCGACGCGCTGCGGGCGGCGGAGAAGGTCGCCCGCGCGATGCGCGTGGTGCAGATGGGCATGATCACCGGCGCCGGCGCCGGCTCGCCCGAGGGCAAGCGCTACGCCACTTGGTTCGGCGCGGCCAACCGAGCCGAGATGGACCAGATGGCGATCAAGGCCGAGACGATGCTGGAGGCCATGCGTACGCGGCCGATCACCTTCGTCCTGCGCGAGAACATGGTCGGCCATATCGTCGACGGCGACGATCCTCTGGGGCCGATGACCGACGACCCCATGGGCACGGGCACCTACGGCTTCGTCTGGAAGACCGGCAGCGGCGACCACTCCGGCTCGGGGATGCGCATCGTCTGCTGCGACCGTTTCCTGACCAAGCCCTGCATCTACGAAGGACCGGCGGCGACCATCTACCACGAGCTGACCCACAAGGTGCTGAACACCTCGGACAGGTCGCTGGCCGGGGTCACCACCTACGGCATCCAAGACTGCAAGGCGCTGGCGAAGAGCGATCCGGCGTCGGCGCGCAACGTGGCGGACTGCTGGTCGTACTACGCCATCAGCTTCCTGAAGGCGCTCTGACCGCGGCGGTCTGGCGGCGGACCGTCGCCAGACCGCCTATTCCACGGAGAACACGTAGAGCGCGTTGCCGTGGTCGGGGAACACCACGTCCTTGGCGATCGCCGCCGGCACGATGCGCGGGCTGCCGCCGCCGAGGCCGGTGGAGACGGCGATGTATTCCTTGCCGCCGGCGGTGAAGGCGATCGGAAAGCCCTGCACCGAGGTCGGCAGCACCGTGCGCCACAGCTCCTTGCCGGTGCGGACGTCCACCGCGCGGAACACCCGGCCGAGGTCGCCGACGAAGGCCACGCCGCCGGCAGTCGACAGCACGCCGGTGAGGAACGGCGCGCGCTGCTCGATCGACCACTTCTGCTTCAGGGTGCGGATGTCGTAGGCGGCCAACTTGCCGACGTTGCCGTTGGTATCCGGCATGGGCTGGAAGTCGCGGCTCGCGCCGGCCCCGCCGCCGCCCTCGGTGGTGGCCACCTGGCGCGCCATCATCCGCTGGCAACTCTGCGACAGGGGGATGATCAGCTCGGCGGCCTCGGGCGCATAGGCCATGGCCGGCCAGTTCTTGCCGCCCTCGGACGACGGGCACTGGGTGGTCCATTCGCCGACCTTCTGGTCGAGCAGGTCCTGGCGGTAGTGCACCTTGCCGGTCTTGCGGTCGACCCTGTCGAACACGTTCTGGAACATGATCTGGCTGAGATCGACGTACTGGCCGGTCTTGCGGTCCAGCTTCCACAGGATGCCGTCCTTGCCGGCCGAGAACGACAGCGGCCGTCCGTCCACGTCGATCAGCACCCGCTCGAACACCTCGTCGAGGTCGAAGCTCTCCCCCGGCACGTGCTGGAAGTACCACTTCAGCTGGCCGGTCTTGGGATCGAGCGCCAGGGTCGAGGAGGTGTAGAGCGCGTCGCCGTCGGTGCGGCGGGCGGCGCGCATCCACGGCTTGGGCTGGGCCACGCCCCAGTAGGTGAGGTGCAGGTTCGGGTCGTAGGTGCCGGTGATCCAGGTGTCGCCGCCGGCGCGCTCGATGTCGGGCAGGTTCGACCAGGTGTCGCCGCCCGGCTGGCCCTGCTTGGCCACGGTGTCGAACGTCCACAGGGTCTTGCCGGTGGCCGCGTCGAGGCCGGAGATGAAGCAGCCGGTGGTCTTGTAGCGCTCGCAGCCGCCCAGGCCCTGGATCACCACCCCGTCGGCGATGATCGGCCCCGAGGAATTGCCGTAGCCGTTCTTGGCCTCGCCCAGGCGCACGTCCCACACCACCTTGCCGGTGCGCGCCTCCAGCGCCACCTCGCGGGCGTCGGTGGTGCCGACGTAGAGCTTGTCCTGGTAGATGGCGATGTTGCGGATCACGCCGAGGCCGTTGGCCACCGCCGGACCCAGCCGGTTCTCCCAGATCAACTGGCCGCTGGAGGCGTCCAGCGCCTGGATCACATTGCCCGGGTTGCCCACATAGAGCACGCCGTCGTGCACGATCGGCGAGGGCTCGTTGCCGCCGCCCTCGACCATGGCCCACGACCACGCCAGGCGCAGGCTCTTCACGTTGCCGGCGTTGATCTGCTTGAGCGGGCTGTGGCTCCAGGCCTGGTAGTTGCGCCGAATCATCAGCCAGTCGCCGGCGGGCGGGTCGACCAGCATGGCGTCGGTCACCGGCGTGAAATTCTTGACCTGGCCGGTCACCGTCAGGCCCGTCTTGCCGATGCTGGCGGTGGTCTGGAAGGCGGCGGCGCCCCCGCCCGCCGCGGCGGAGGCGGCCGGCGTGGCCTGGGGCGCGCGGGCCGGGCCGGCCTTGACCAGGGTGGAGATGGCGGCGGTGGAGGGCGTCGACGCGGCGGCGCTGGTCTGGGCGCCGTTGGCCGCGAGGATGAAGGCGGTCAGGTCGGCGGATTCGGCGTCGGTCAGGTTGATCTGGGCCGGCGGCATGCGGGTCTTGATGTAGGCCGACAGCACCTGCGGCGTCCTTTGCCCCCACTGCAGCTGGAAGTTGGGGCCGGCCAGGGCGGGGCCCTCGTGGCCGCCGAGGTCGGCCGCATGGCAGCTGGCGCAGCGGGCGTTGTAGAGGCCGCCGCCGGCCTCGACCTGAGCCTGGCCCGAACGAGCCGCCTGAGCGAAGGCCGCCCCCGTCAGGGCCGTTCCGCCCAGGATCGCCAGCAGGGCCGCCCCGCTGCGCACGCCGATGGTCATGAACATCCTCCCCAGCCGGACTGCCGCCGGCGCGTCGTTGTTTCTAGCCGGATGGAAGGTGACCCGGCAATGCGGGCCGCAACTTCGCCACGCCCTGGCCGTTCCCCTATCAAGGGGATACCAACAGGAGTGGAAGGCATGACCTCCCAACGCAAGTTTTTCGGGGCCGCCCTGGCGGTCGCCGCGGGCCTCACGGCCCTCAGTCCGGCCACCGCGGCCTTCGCCCAACGCTACGACTCCTACGGCGATGCCCGTGGGAGCTACGACGCCCGTCGGGACTACGACGCCCAGTACGGCCCGGGCGCCTATGACCGCTACCAGTCCGAACGCCGCGACTATGACGCCCGCTACGGCGATGGCGCCTACGACCGCTACTACGGCGCCCAGTCCAACCGGGCCGAGCGCGAGGACCGGCGGGACTGCCGCCGCGAGAAGAGCGGCAACGCTGTGGCCGGCGGCCTGCTCGGCGGCATCGCCGGGGCCGTGATCGGCTCCAACGTGGCCCGCGGCGGCGGCCGCACCGGCGGCGCCATCATCGGCGGGGTCGGCGGCGCGGCGCTCGGCTCCAGCATCGCCAAGGGTCAGGCCCATTGTGATGACTGAGCCGTAAGCTCAAACCAAGCACAACCCACCCCGGCCGGCCCCAAGCCGCCCGGGGTTTTTTGCGGCTCAGCTAGCAAATGTGAGGCTTGAATCATCATTAGTCCCTCCACTGGCTGATTGAAGTCTCAATGCCGCCGCTTTCACCAAGAGAATGCGGCTTCGTCAGCAGCTTGGACCTCTGACCCATGGAATCGACGCGTGATGCGCCGACCGCCTATCAGGCGGCGGACAGTTATGTAGTGCCCGTCGCGGGGGATAATCCGCCGGCCCACCTGGGCCGTTGCTGGCTGCCGCCCGAGGCGCCCCTGGCCATGCCGGTGCAGGATCTGTCCGTGACGCCCCCCCAGACCGGGCCGACGCGCGACCGGATGCGGGAAAGCGATCTCTGGCGGCTGGTGGCCTTCGGCCTCACCGCCCTGGCCATGATCGCCGCGGGCGCGCCCTGCCGCGAGGTGCTCGAGGCCGGCGGCTTCAGCCCGCTGGAGCTGCTCAGCTTCGCCCTGTTCGAGGCCCTGTTCGGCTGGATCACCTTCTCCCTGGTGATCACCCTGTTCGGCGTGGCCTCCGGCCTTGGCCACGACCCGGAGCTTCAGGAGCTGAAGCCCGAGACGCCCCTCCCCCGGCCCCACTCCCGCACCGCGATCCTGATGCCGATCCACAACGAGGACCCCGGGCCGGTGTTCGCCCGCCTGGCGGTCATGGCCCGCTCCCTGCGCGACGTCCGCGCCGATCAGGCCTTCGACCTGTTCGTGCTCAGCGACACCCGCAACGTCGACATCGCCCGCCAGGAGCAGGCGGCCGTGGAGCGCCTGCGGGCCGAGGCCGGCGAGCGCGTCTACTACCGTCGCCGCGCGGCCAACACCGGGCGCAAGGCCGGCAACGTGGCCGACTGGGTGCAGCGGTTCGGCGGCGCCTACGCCTTCATGGTGGTGCTCGACGCCGACAGCCTGATGAGCGGCGACGCCCTGGCGCGCCTGGCCGGGGCGATGGAGGTCCATCCGGAGGTCGCCCTGATCCAGACCGCCCCGCGCCTGATCGGCCGCACCAGCCTGTTCGGCCGCATGCAGCAGTTCTCCAGCCGCCTCTACGGCCCGGCCCTGACCCACGGCCTGAACCTGTTCTGGGGCGCCGAGGGCAACTACTGGGGCCACAACGCCATCCTGCGGGTGCGCGCCTTCGCCGACCACTGCGGCCTGCCGGACCTGCCCGGCCGCAAGCCGTTCGGCGGCCACATCATGAGCCACGACTTCGTCGAAGCCGCCCTGCTGCGCCGCGCCGGCTGGCAGGTGCGCCTGGCCCCAGGGCTCAGCGGCAGCTACGAGGAATGCCCGCCGACCCTGCCCGACATGGCGGTGCGCGACCGCCGCTGGTGCCAGGGCAACATCCAGCACCTGGGCGTGGTCGGTGCGCGCGGCCTGCACTGGATGAGCCGCTTCCACATGCTGCAGGGCGCGATGGGCTACCTGATGTCGCCCCTGTGGCTGCTGTTCCTGGGCACGAGCACCCTGATGGCCGTGCAGGGCCGGCTGGGCGGCGACGGCGCCTGGGACATCTACGGCATGCGGGTGCTGAGCTGGGTGCTGGCGGTGTCGTTGCTGTGGCTGATGGCCCCGCGCCTGATCGCGCTGGTCCTGATCCTGACCCGGCGGGACGAGCGGCGCGCCTGGGGCGACCCGCTCAAGCTGCTCGCCGGGGTAGTGCTGGAGACCCTGCTCTCGGCCCTGGTGGCGCCGATCCTGATGGTCAGCCAGTCCAAGGCCCTGGCCGACATCCTGCTCGGCCGAGACTCCGGCTGGTCGGCCCAGGCGCGCGACGACGGCGGCGTGCCGTGGGGCGACGCGATCCGCCGCCATGGCCTGCACCTGGCCTTCGGCCTCGGCGCCGCCGGCATGCTCTACCTGACCTCGGGCGCCGGCCTGATGTGGGCCGTGCCGGTGGTCGCCGGCCTGGTCCTCTCCGCCCCGATCACGGTGCTGACTGCCGATCCGTCGGTCGGCCTGACCCTGCTGCGCTGGGGCGTGCTGGCCACGCCCGAGGAGATCGCCCATCCGCCGCGGCCCGCCGTCGCCGAGCCGCGCCCAGCCCTCGAGCCGGCCGTGGGCGTGCCAATGGAGATCGCCGGCTAGCCCCAAGACCTGCAGTCAAGATCTGCAGCCAGTGTTGCCGCGCCGCATCCACCGATTTGTGATGCCGGCGCGGCGCTCTGACGGCTTAAGCCGGAGCGGCGTTTGCGGTAAGCCTGGGGCAGGGGCTCTCATGCGCTTTTCCGTTATCCTGCTTGGCTTTACGTGCGCGACCGTCGGCTTCGGCCCGGCTTGGGCGCAGGCTGGCGCGCCGTCCGGCCAGGCGATCGACCTGGAAGGCCAGGGCCTGGCCCTGAACATGAGCCTGACGGCTCCCCAGCCGGACCATCCGCAGGCCGGCGGCAAGGCCAGACTCACCGGCCAGCTCGACCAGTTGCAGACCCACGTCGAGCTCGGCACCGAGACCGGCCAGCCGGCCCCGGCCCAGGGCCCTGGCGCCGACGGCTCGGGCTGGTGGAACACCACCTCCGCCGGCGTCGGCGCGACCTGGACGCCGTTGGGCGCCGCCCGGTTCGAGATCGGCGCCCAGAACGCCACGCGCGTCGAGTTCACCGCCTCCGACCCGGTGTTCGGCGACGCCGGCCAGCACTACGCCCAGCACCGCACCTCGGGCGCCTCGGCCGCCGCCACCCTGAGCCCGATCGCCCCGCTCGACCTGAAGCTCGGCGCCAACCTGTCCACCGAGCTGGAGCAGACCGCGTCCATCGCCGGCTCGGGCGCCGAGACCCACGACCAGGTCCAGACCGAGCAGCGCCAGATGTCGGCCGCCGTCGCCTGGAAGCCCCTGTCGGCCGTCAGCCTGGAGGCGGGCGGCAGGGTGCAGACCACCAGCCTGAGCTGGTCCGCCGGCCGCGCAGCCGCCTTCGCCGACCTCGACCCCGACGCCCGGCTGTCGCTCGAGCCCTGGTCCGGCGGCTCGCTCCAGCTGAGCCTGGATCGGAACACCGCGCCCCTGTCGCAGGCCCAGTTCCTGGGCTACGGCGTGGGCGGGGCCGAAGCCGTCCTGCCCCTGGTGCAGCCGAGCCGCGAGTGGCGCTACGGCGCGGCCGTGACGCAGAAGGCGGGACCCGTGGCCCTCAGCGCCAGCCTGGTCCAGGCGCGGGTGCAGACATTCGCCTATGTGGCCCCCTCCGGCGCCTTCGGCGCCCGGGTCGGGATGGGCCAAGGCGATCGCCGCGAGATCCATGCGGGCCTGGCGGCGCCCTTGCCCCTGTTCGGTTGGACCCCCTTCACCCTGGAGGCCGGGGCGACCTGGCGCGATTCCCTGGTCCAGGACCCGCTGACCGGCGTGCTCGGGCGGCTGTCCGGCGAGCGGCCTTACGACGCCACCCTCAGCCTCAGCCACGCGGTCGGCGCCGGGATGCGCTGGGGCGTGACGGCGCGGGCCGCCGGGCCCCAGATCAACCTCGGCCCGAGCGAGGTGGCCAACCTGTCGTCCACCGCCGGCCTCGGCGGCTTCGTGCAGTACCAGGCCCGACCGCTCACCCTGAGGCTCAGCCTGGACAACATCGTCGGCGGCGAGCGCGCCGAACGCGACACGGTCTACACCGGCCTACGCGACCTCAACGTGATCGACCACACCAGCGAGATCCGCACCGTGGATCGCGGCATCCGCATCTCCTTGATCCGTCCACTGTAGATCGCGCCCTGGCGGCCGAGCGGCCGCCGACGGGCGCAATGGCGCCCCAAATCGGGGCTCCGCCCCTTCCGCAGGCCCCTCGCGGCGCCTACATCCGCCCCGTCCGCCCCTGGCCAAGCTGCCGCGTGCGCGGATGCGAGGAGTTCCCATGATCCGCCGCGTCCTGATCGCCGCCGCCCTGGCCGCCGCCTTCGCCGCGCCCGCTTTCGCCGAGCCGCAAGGGGTCGAGTCCCCCAAGGTCGAGTCCCTGCAGGTCGAGCCGCAGAAGGAGGTCGCCGACGCCTTCATCGCCGCCGCCCAGGCCCAGGACCGTCAGACCGCGCTCAGCCTGCTCGCCGCCGATGTCTCGATCGCCTTCCCCGCCGGCGCCGACCGCGGCCGCCAGGGCCATGGCGAGGGCCAGCCCTTCGTCATCGGCTATCTCGACGGCCTGTTCCGCGCCGAGCGCGGCCTCTCGGTCGACAGCGCCGCGCCCGAGGGCGACGCCGTGCGCTTCCTGGCCCACGAACGGCGCTCCCAGGACCGCTACGCCATCGACGTGGAGGTGCGAGGCGGCCAGGTGGTCCGGCTGACGGTGAACCTGCAGGACCAGGCCGCCCTCGCCGCGCTCGACCCCGCTACTTAAGGGCAGCGCTCGCCGCCCCGACCCACGGCCCACTCCAGCGCCCCCTTGAGCAGGGCGCGGTAGGCCGGCTCGGCATAGGCCTCGGGCCTATGGCCCATGGCGCTGAAGAAGGCCCGCCCCCGGCCCACGCAGTGCTGCCAGACGACCGGATGGTCGCCCATGCGGATGTCCTTGCCGTTGTAGCCCAGCGGCCGGTAGCTGCTCTCGTCCAGCGACACCAGCACCCGCACCTTGCCCCGCGGCGAGGCGGCGAACGAGTACCACTCGTCGGTGCGCGTCCAGGCCTGCGGCAGGCCGCGCGTGGCCGGCTGGCTGCGGTCCTCCACCCTCAGCCGGGCGCTCTGGAACTGGGGCGAGAACGGTGGGCCCGGGTGGGCGATGAACTGGGCGCCGATCAGGGTCTGCGCGTACCAGGGCCAGGCATAGGACGGATCGCCGCCTGCGCCGTGGACGCCGACGAAGCCGCCGCCGCCCTCCACATAGCGGCGAAAGGCCTCGGCCTGTTTCGCGTCCAGCACCGTGCCGGAGGTGTTGTTCCACACCACCGCCGCGAAGCGCTTCAGGTCGTCCGCATTGAACAGTCTCCGGTCGTCGGTGACCCGGGCCTCCCAGCCCTCCGCCCGCGCGATGGCGGCGAGCGCGGCGGTGGCGGCGGGGATGGAGTCGTGCCGGTAGCCGTTGGCCCGGGTGAAGATCAGGATCGCGGGCGCCGCCGCGGCCGGGCCGGCGGCGAGGGCGGTCAGCAGGGCGAGGGCGAGCAGCCGCGTCATCCCGCTTGAACCCGTGGACTTGGCCTCCAGGTCCCGCATCCTGGCTGCCCGACCGCCTTGCGGCTACTCGGATGCGATGAGGGCCGCCCGCTCCTCGACGGTCAGCGGCCGCCAGTATCCCTCGGGCATGTCGCCGAGGGTCAGCGGCCCGACCCGCACGCGGAACAGATCCACCACCTTCAGGTCGACCAGTTCGCACATCCGGCGGATCTGGCGGTTGCGCCCCTCCCTCAGCACGAACCGCAGCCTCTGGTCGGCGATCACCTCGACCACGGCGGGCCTGAGCTGGCGGCCGTCGAGCTCGAGCCCGTGGCGCAGTCGCTCCAGCTTGTCCGGCGTCAGTTCGCCCATGACGAACACCCGGTACTCCTTCTCCAGGGTCGAGGCCGGGCCGATCAGGGCCTTGGCCAGCACACCGTCCTGCGACAGGATCAGCAGGCCGCGGGAGTCCATGTCGAGCCGCCCCACCGGCGGCAGGCTGGCGTCGGCCGGCGGGACCGGCGCGGGCGGGCCCCACAGCCGGTCGCGAGTGAGCAGCCGGGCCGCCGGCGTCTGGCCGGGCTCGGGCTGGGCCGAGACGATGCCGCGCGGCTTGTGCAGCAGGATCGACATCTGGGCGTCGAGCTTGCGCTCGGCCTTGTCGGCCAGCACCAGGGTCTGGCCCGGCAGGATCTTGCGGCCCGGATCGGACACCGTCTCGCCGTCGATCGACACCAGGCCGTCGGCGATCAGGGCCTCGGCCTCGCGCCGCGAGCACACGCCGCTCTGCGCCAGCCATTTGTTGACGCGCTGGGGTTCGGTTTCGTCGTAGCGGCGAGTGAAGGCCATGACGTGTTCTTAATCGCCCGATCGCCTGACGGCTACTTGAGCGCGGTCCCTAACCTCTCGCGGCGCTCTGTGCCATATCCGCCCCATGGAAGAATTCGATGTGGTGGTGTTGGGCGCCGGCGCCGCGGGCATGAGGTGCGCCATCGAGGCCGGCCGGCGCGGCCGGCGGGTGCTGGTGGTCGACCACGCCAAGGCGGCGGGCGAGAAGATCCGCATCTCCGGCGGCGGGCGCTGCAACTTCACCAACCTGCACACGGCGCCCGACCGCTTCCTGTCGGCCAATCCCAGCTTCTGCATCTCGGCCCTGCGCCGCTACCGGCCGCAGGCGGTGATCGCCTGGATCGAGGCGGCCGGCATCGCCTGGCACGAGAAGACCCTGGGCCAGCTGTTCTGCGACGGCTCGGCCCAGCAGATCGTCGACCTGTTGCTGGACGACATGCGGCGGGCCGGTGTCGAGCTGCGGCTGTCGACCCCGGTGCAGGCGGTGCGCCAGGCGCCGGCGGGCGGGTTCGAGGTCGCCGCGGGCGGCGCCGAGATCCGCTGCCGGGCCCTGGTGGTCGCCACCGGCGGCAAGTCGATCCCCAAGATGGGCGCCACCGGCTTCGCCTACGACCTGGCCCGCCAGTTCGACACGCCCGTGGTCGAGCCCCGGCCGGGCCTCGTGCCCCTGACCTTCGAGGCGGGCCTGCTGGAGCGCACCGCGCCGCTCGCCGGCGTCTCGGTCCAGGCCCGCGCCGCCGCGGGCAAGACCGGCTTCGACGAGGCCCTGCTGTTCACCCACCGCGGCCTGTCGGGCCCGGCCATCCTGCAGGTGTCGTCCTACTGGCGCGAGGGCCAGGCGGTGACCCTCGACCTCTCCCCCGGCGCTGACGTCCTGGCCGGGCTCAAGGCGGAGAAGGCCGCCCGCGGCCGCCAGGCGCCGGCCAACGCCCTCGCCCGCTGGCTGCCCCGCCGCCTCGCCCAATGGATCTCCGACGAGCACGGCGCCAAGGGCAACCTCGCCGACCTCAAGGACGTCCAGCTCAAGGCCCTGGCCGGGGCGGTGAACGCCTGGACGGTCAAGCCCGTGGGATCGGAAGGCTATCGCACGGCCGAGGTGACCCTGGGCGGGATCGACACCCGCGCCCTGGACTCCCGCACCATGATGGCCAAGGCCGTCCCGGGCCTGCATTTCATCGGCGAGGCGGTGGACGTGACCGGCTGGCTGGGCGGCTACAATTTCCAGTGGGCGTGGGCCTCGGGCTGGTGCGCCGGGCAGGCGGTCTGAGCGTCGCCTTGGCGGCGGTTTTGGGGCGTCTCTAAGGCGGGAACCCCCGATCTAGCGTGGCCGTTCTTTCGCCGAACAGAATTCGTCGAAGTCAAGCCCCGATGCACACCTACAGAGCCTACCGCCTGGACAAGAAACGCCGCTTCAAGACCGGCTGCTGGATCGAGGCCCACAGTGACCGCGAAGCCCGTCGCAAGGCCGCCGAGCTGTGCGAGCCCGGCTCATCGGGCGTCGAACTGTGGCGCGACTCCCTGCGCATCGACGAGATCGACTGCGAGGAGCACGGGTGAGCTGCGCTCAAGCAGGCGCCGGCCGATAGCGCAGGAAAGACGCGCTCGAGCAGGCGCCCGCCAATAGCGCAGAAAAGACTCCCGTCCGTCAGGACGCCTCGCCCTCGGGGCCTTCCGGCTCGAAGCCCACCGGCTTGAAGCCGTGCAGGAACGACTCCACGGCCACGGTGACCGGTCCGGAGATCTGGCGCTTGCCGGATTCCATCTCGCGCACGCGCTTTTCGCCCTGGGACCGGTCGCCGGCCAGGCGCAGGGCGCGGGCCAGATCCGCCGGGCTCCAGCCGAGGGCCTCGCGGGCTTGCTTCAGGTGAGGTCCGTTCTCGATCATCTCAGGCTCGCGCGGTCGGGAGGCAGCGCATGGCACGCTCCACCCGCCTGATCAACCCAGACTTTTGGTCAGGCCCGTCGAAGGCGACCAAAGAAGAGCCGGGCCTGCACGCCCGGCCCGCTCGCGCTCAAGTCGCCGTCAGAACCGGTAGCGCGAGCAGCCCCGCGCTCACGTGGCCGCCAGGCGGTAGCGCGAACAGAGATCAGCCTATGGCTTGGCCGCGCCGGCGGCGGGCGCCGCGGCTTCGGCCTTCTTGGCGGCCTTCTTCTTAGCCGCATGGTGCTTCGGCGCCGGGCCGTTCAGCTTGGCGTCTTCCTCGGCCAGCTGGCTGTAGGGGATCGGGGCCGAAGGGCCCTGGGCGGCCTCTTCGGCCTTCTTGGCCTTGGCGGCCAGAGCCGCGCCCGGGGCGGCGATGGCGACGACGGCGATGGCGATCAGTGCGCTCTTGAGCATGGGACATCTCCCTGGAGGTGAGGCCGCGACGGCGGCCGGGCGCAGGCTATGCCCGGTCGCCCCCTCGGCTCAAGCGCCGCGGCGTGCGGGGCAAGTCTTGACGAGACGAGGCGATCCGTGGTCCCGCCTTCAGAGGCCGGCTTTGCGTTGCGGCGCAAGGACGCGTCTGGACCTGGCCGGGCGGCGACGTCTTGTTTCCGACACCGTACGGGTGGATGAGATTGGCCAGGAGGGCGAGACGTCTGACGCGGTATGGCCGGTTCTGTTTTCCATGACCCATCGGGACGTCGCGGACGCCGTGCGGGCCAGGCCCTGGGCCTGGCGCTGGCGACCATCGCCGCCATCGGCGCCGGTTTCGCCGTAACCCTGGCCCTGGCGCCCAAGCTGCCGACCCTGGAGCTGAAGGACCCCAGCGTCCGCTCGGCCCTGCACATCGAGACCCAGACCCGGGGCAAGCTGCGCCGCCTGCCGTGGACGCGCGTTCCGCGGCCCGAGGTGCTCAAGACGCCGGCGTCCGATGCCCAGAGGCCCCTGACCCTGGCCTTCTATGTCAGCGACGACCCCTATTCCCGCCAGTCGTTGACCGAGCACCTGAACAAGATCGACGTGCTGTCGCCCCAGTGGGTGTCGCTGAGCGGGGCCGGCGGGCAGATCACCGTGCAGGACGACAAGCAGGCCAATGTGGTGCTGCGCGCCGCCCAGAAGCCGCCGTCCGTCCTGCCGTCGGTCACCAACATCCACGACGGCGAATGGGACGGCCAGCAGGCCGCGGCCGACATCCTCAATCCCGCCGCGCGCAGGGCCCTGATCGCCAACCTGGCCGACCAGGCGCAGAAGCGCGGGTTCGCCGGCTACATCTTCGACCTGGAGAATCTGCCGGAGCGGGCGGTGAAGGCCTATCCCGCCTTCCTGGCGCAGGCCCGCGCCGCGCTGAAGCCGCTGGGCCGCGAGGTGTGGGCCACCGTGCCGTTCGACGACCGCGACTTGGACCTGAAGGCCCTGCAGGCCTCCACCGACACCCTGGTGCTGATGGCCTACGACGAGCACTGGCTGACCAGCGATCCCGGGCCGCCGGCCAGCCAGGGCTGGTACCAGGAGAACCTGGCCGAGACGCTGGGCAAGCTGGACCCGTCCCGCACCATCGTGGCGCTGGGCAGCTACAGCTACGACTGGACCAAGCGCGGCGGCAAGTGGGACGAGGCCGAGGCCAAGTCGTTCCACAAGTCCACGGTCATCGCCGCCGATTCCAGCGTCACCATCGACTTCGACACCGACTTCCTGAGCCCGCACTTCGAGTATCGGGACGAGGACGGCCTCGAGCATTCACTGTGGTTCACCGACGCCGTGACCATGTACAACCAGATGAAGGTCACCGACCCCTTCATGCCGCGCGGCTACGCCCTCTGGCGGCTGGGCACGGAGGATCCCGGGGTCTGGACCCTGTTCGGCCACGGCTACGGCAAGATCGACAGCGCCGGCCTGCAGGTCATCCCGGGCTCGAACGAGCATGATCCCGACGGGACCGGCGAGGTGCTCAAGGTCACCGCAACCCCCAAGCCGGGCAAGCGGACCCTGACCGTGGACAAGGGCACCGGCCTGATCTCCGACGAGACCTACGACGTGATCCCGTCGGGCTACATCATCTCGCGCTACGGGGCCCATCCGGGCCTGATCGCCCTCACCTTCGACGACGGGCCTAATCCCAAATACACCAAGGAAATCCTCGACATTCTCAAGGAGAAGCACGCTCCGGCGACCTTCTTCGTGATCGGCCAGAACATGCAGAACTGGCCAGGCCTGGTGAAGCGCGAGGTGGCCGAGGGCCATGTGGTGGGCAGCCACAGCTTCACCCATCCGAACATCGGCGCCATCCCGACCTTCCTGGTCGACGGCGAACTCAATTCGACCCAGCGGCTGTTCGAAGTGGTGACCGGGCGCTCGATGCGCTTCTTCCGCCCGCCCTATTTCGGCGACGCCGAAGCGGATCTGCCGGATGAATTCGCCGCCATGATCAAGGCCCAGGCCCTGGGCTACCTGATCGTGGGCCTGCGCATCGACACCGACGACTGGTGCCCCTCGCGCGGCGCTCCGCCCACCACCGGTCCTTGCGCCGGCGGCCTGACGACGGCGCAGGGCATCATCGACAAGGTCGTCGCCCGGCTCGCGGACACCGATCCGGAAACCGCCGGCCAGGTGGTGCTGATGCACGATTCCGGGGGCGACCGTACGATGACGGTCAAGGCCCTGCCGGGCCTGATCGACACCCTGAGGGCCAAGGGATACCGCCTGGTGACGGTGGGCGAGTTGGCCGGGATGACCCCGGCCCAGGCCATGCCGGCCTCGGGCCGCAACCCGGTGGCGCTGACGCTCGACCGCATCGGCTTCGGCTTCGTGCACGGCGTCGAGCTGTGCATGACCATCCTGTTCATCACCGCCATCGCCCTCGGCCTGGCCCGCCTCGCGTTCCTCGGGACCCTGGCGCTCTGGCACCGCTTCACCAGCCCGCCGCCGGCCAGGCTCGATCCCGCCGCCGGCCCCCTGGTGACCGTGCTGATCCCCTGCTTCAACGAGGAGAAGGTGGTCGTCTCGTCCACCAGCCGCATCCTCAAGTCCGACTGGACCAACATCGAGGTGCTGGTGCTGGACGACGGCTCGACCGACAACACCTCGGGCGTGGTGCAGGAGGCCTTCGCGGACGAGCCGCGCGTGCGCCTGCTGCGCTTCGAGAACGGCGGCAAGGCGGCGGCCCTGAACCGCGGCCTGAAGGAGGCCAGGGGCGACATCGTGGTGGCGCTGGACGCCGACACCCTGTTCGCCAGAGACACCATCGGCCTCCTGGCCCGCTGGTTCGAGAACCCGCGGATCGGAGCGGTGGCCGGCAACGCCCTGGTCGGCAACCGGCTGAACATCGTCACCCGCTGGCAGGCCCTGGAATACGTCACCGCCCAGAACCTGGAGCGGCGGGCGCTCGACGCCCTGGGCGCCGTGACCGTCGTGCCCGGCGCGGTCGGCGCCTGGCGGCGCGAGGCGCTGGAGGCGCTCGGCGGCTATCCCGGGGACACCCTGGCCGAGGACCAGGACCTGACCATCGCCGTGCAGCGCGCCGGCTGGCTGGTCGACTTCGACCCCGACGCCCGCGCCTACACCGAGGCCCCCGACACCATCCAGGGCCTGCTCAAGCAGCGCTTCCGCTGGTCGTTCGGCACCCTGCAGTGCCTGTGGAAGCACCGGCCGGGCCTGTTCGACCCCAAGCACCCGGTGCTGGGCTTCTTCGCCCTGCCGCAGATCTGGCTGTTCCAGGTGGTGCTGACCGTGGCCGCGCCCCTGGTCGACCTGGGCGCCATCTGGAGCATCGTCTCGGCGGTGATGACCCACTATTCTCACCCGGTGGAGTGGTCGGCCGACGACCTGCTGCGGACCATCTTCTACTGGTGCGCCTTCGTCCTGGTCGACATCTCGGCGGCCATGCTGGGCATGGCGCTGGAGAAGCGGGCTCCGTGGAAGGAGCTGGTCTGGCTGCCGGTGCAGCGCTTCGGCTATCGCCAGATGATGTACTACGTGGTGGTCAAGGCCGTGGTCACCGCCATCCGCGGCCCCCGGGTCGGCTGGGGCAAGCTGGAGCGGCGCAACACGGCGGCGGTGGAAGGGGCCGCCTAAGATACGCTTGCGCCACCGCTTCGCGACCTGAGCGCGGAAAGCTGCCCAAAAACACCGCACAATTGATCATCATCGACTGCTTAATCCTTGAGCAGAATTGCGGCCTTCGCTAAGAGGCCCTGATCGAGCCGCGCGGGGGCGTGCGGCGGCGCCAGGGACATTCAGGATGCGATTGATCGGCAAGGCCTTTCACCGGACCGTTTTGGCCGCGGCCGTCCTGCTGGCGCCCTCCCTGGCCGCCGCCCAGACCGCGGCGACGCCGGCGAACCCCGGCGACACCGCCTGGATTTTGACCTCCACGGCGCTGGTCCTGTTCATGACCCTGCCGGGCCTGGCCCTGTTCTACGGCGGCCTGGTGCGGGCCAAGAACGTGCTGTCGGTGATGGCCCAGTGCGTGGCCATCGCCTGCCTGGCCTCGGTGCTGTGGCTGCTGGTCGGCTACTCCCTGGCCTTCTCGGGAACCGGCCCGCTGATCGGCGACCTGTCCAAAGCCCTGTTCATGGTCCCCCGCGCGGCCCTGCACGGGACCATCCCCGAGAGCGCCTTCTTCATGTTCCAGGGGGCCTTCGCCATCATCACCCCGGCCCTGATCGTCGGCGCCTATGTGGAGCGTATCCGCTTTCCCGCGGTGCTGCTGTTCTCGGGCCTGTGGCTGCTGGCGGTCTATGCCCCGGTGGCCCACTGGGTGTGGGGCGGCGGCTGGCTGGCCCAGCGCGGGGTGATGGACTACGCCGGCGGCCTGGTGGTGCACGCCACCGCCGGCATCTCGGCGCTGATCGCCGCCGCCATGATCGGCCGGCGCGACGGCTTCCCCAAGGACCTGCACCCGCCGCACAACCCTGGCCTGACCATGATCGGCGCCGGCATGTTGTGGGTCGGCTGGTACGGCTTCAACGGCGGCAGCGCGCTCGCGGCCAACGGCGACGCGGCCATGGCCCTGACCACCACGCACCTTTCCGCCTCGGCGGCGGGCCTGGTGTGGGCCATCGTCGAGTGGAAGAAGTTCGGCCGCCCGAGCATGGTCGGCCTGGTCACCGGCGTGGTCGGCGGCCTGGCGACAGTGACCCCGGCCTCGGGCTATGTCGGCCCCATCGGCGGGATCATCCTCGGCGTGGCGGCCAGCCTGGTCTGCTTCACCGCGGTGGAGATCGTGAAGCACAGGTGGCGCATCGACGACTCGCTCGACGTCTTCGCCGTGCACGGCGTGGGCGGCATCCTCGGCAGCCTTCTGGTCGCGGTCCTGGCCCACCCGGCGCTCGGCGGCGTGGGCTACGGGACGGTGGGAAACATGGGCGGCCAGGCGCTGGTGCAGGTGATCGGGGTCGTCTCGGTGCTGGCCTGGTCGGCGGCGGCCACGGTCGTCTTGCTGGTGGTCACCAGGAAGCTCACCGGCCTGCGCGCCCGGGAGGAGGAGATCGAGGACGGCCTCGACCTCTCCACCCACGGCGAGCGCAGCTTGAGTCTCTGAAGCGGCCCTACCGCGCTGCGCGCTACTTGAGGGCGTGAAAGCGGCCCTACCGCGCTGGCGCGCCACTTGAGGGCGTGAAGGCGCGCTAATCGCCGACGATCGCCGCCCAGGGCCCTTCCGGCGTCCAGATGGCGTCGAGGTCGGGGCGGGCCCGGGCCTGGTCCCAGCCGAGGCGGTCGATGCGCCAGCGGTAGACGAAGGCCGAGACGCGCCAGTTGGCGATGCAGTGCACGTGCACCGTGCGGCCCTGCAGCCGGTCCATCAGGTCGCAGAAGCCGGCGAGGTCGGCGGGAGTGGGGGTCTGGAAGTCCACCGGCTGGTGCACGTAGTCCATGCCCAGCCCCTCAACGCTCGCCCGCTCGTCGGACAGGGCCTTGGGGTGGGTGTGCAGGCCGAGGTTGACCACGCAGTCGACCCCCAGCGCCGCGATGGCCTGGAGCTGCGCCTCCGTCGGCTGGCCCGAGGTGGTCAGCCGCGCATCCAGCCGCCGCCAGTTGTAGGTCTCGGTCGGATCGCTCATCGCCGCCTTCCCGATCGCCTGGTCAGTGGCTCACGCCATGGGCGCCCAGCACGCCCATCAGGGTCAGGGCGAGGATTTTGAGGTCGAGCCAGAACGAGCGCCGCTGAAGATACTCCGCGTCCAGCTGCACCTTGTCCGGAATCGGCAGCTCGTCACGGCCGTTGACCTGGGCCCAGCCGGTCAGGCCGGGGCGCAGGGCCTCGACGCCGGCCTCGGTGCGCAGGGCCACCAGGTCGCGCTGGTTGAACAGGGCCGGGCGCGGGCCGACCAGGCTCATGTCGCCCTTCAGCACGCTGATCAGCTGGGGCAGCTCGTCCAGGCTGGTCTTCCTCAGGAAGCCGCCGATCGGGGTGAGCCAGCGCCCCGGCTCGGTCATCAGATGGGTGGCGACCTGGGGAGTGTCGATGCGCATGGTGCGGAACTTGGGCATGCGGAACAGGGCGTTGCCCTGCCCCACCCGCTTGGACCAGTGGATCGCCGGCCCCGGCGAGGTCGCCCGCACCAGCCCCGCCAGCAGCAGCAGCGGAACGGCCAGCACGACGAGGGCCGCGCCCGACACCGCGATGTCGGTCGCCCGCTTGGCCATCTGGTATGGTGCGCGAGCCGTCATGCGCCTCGCATACTGCGGGGATTGAAGTTGCGCTACCGGCCCGTGGCCGGTAACTCGCTGGGCCTCGCTCAAAGGGACGCGCTCAACCAGGCCGAAGGCCGATGGCGCAAGAAGGTATGACGATGACCGACGCGCCGGCCCCCCAGGACGTGGCCACCCAGAACGCGGCGCCCCAGAACGCGGCGCCCAAGTACGCCGGCCCCATGCGCATCCTGTCGGGGGTGCAGACCTCCGGCTCCCTGCACCTCGGCAACTACCTCGGCGCCCTGGTGAAATTCGTGCGGCTGCAAGACCAGGCCCAGTGCCTCTATTTCCTCGCCGACCTGCACGCCATCACCGTGTGGCAGGACCCCGCGAAGCTGGCCGACCAGATGCGCGAGGTGGCCGCGGCCTACATCGCCTCGGGCGTGGACCCGGACCGGGCGGCGATCTTCCCGCAGTCGGCCGTGCCCGAGCACGCCGAGCTGGCCTGGATCTTCAACTGCGTGGCGCGCCTGGGCTGGCTCGACCGCATGACCCAGTTCAAGGAGAAGTCGGGCAAGCACAAGGAGCGCTCGTCGGTGGGCCTCTACACCTACCCGGTGCTGCAGGCGGCCGACATCCTGGTCTACAAGGCCACTCACGTGCCGGTGGGCGAGGACCAGAAGCAGCACCTGGAGCTGACCCGCGACATCGCCCAGAAATTCAACAACGACTTCGAGGCGCCGGGCTTCTTCCCCCTCACCGAACCGGTGATCGAGGGACCGGGCGCGCGGGTGATGTCGTTGCGCGACGGCACGGCCAAGATGTCGAAGTCCGATCCGTCCGACGCCTCGCGCATCAATCTGCTCGACGACGCCGACGCCATCTCGCAGAAGATCCGCAAGGCCAAGACCGACCCCGAGCCCCTGCCGGAGGCCGTCGAGGGCCTGGCCGGGCGGGCCGAGGCCGACAATCTGGTGGGCATCTACGCGGCCCTCGCCGGCGTCTCCAAGGCCGAGGTGCTGAAGGACTTCGGCGGCAAGGGCTTCGGCGCCTTCAAGCCGGCTCTGGCCGACCTGGCGGTGCACAAGCTCGGCGGGGTCGGCGGCGAGATGCGCCGCCTGATCGCCGATCCGGCCGAGATCGACCGCGTGCTGGTCAAGGGCGTGCAGAAGGCCCGCGACATCGCCACCCCGGTGGTCGAGGAGACCAAGAAGCTGGTCGGCTTCTGGGCGCCCAAGCGGTAGGGTCCGTCATGCGCCTGCTCGCCCCCGCCCTTCTCGCCCTGTCGCTCGCCGCGGCCGGCGCCGCCCACGCCCAGCCGGTGAAGGCCGGGTCGCTGACCCTCGGCGGCCTGCAGCTGCGCGCGACGCCGGCCGGCCTGCCCACCTCGGCCGCCTATCTCACCGTCGAGAATCACGGCAAGATCGCCGACAAGCTGCTCGATATCGCCTGCGGCTGCGCCGACTCGGTCATGGTCCACCGGACCGAGACGAAGAACGGCGTCAGCTCCATGAGCATGGTCGGCGAGGTCGCCATCCCCGCCGGCGGCAAGGTGGAGTTCAAGCCCGACGGCCTGCACGTGATGCTGGTCGGGCTGAAGGGCGGCCTCAAGGCCGGCCAGACCCAGGTCATGACCCTCCGCTTCCAGAAGGCCGGCAAGGTCAAGGTCCCGTTCCGCGTGGTCGACGTCATCGGCAAGTAGGTCGCAGTTGCGCCATTGCCTGGCCGGCGCCATCTAGAGCACATGTTCATCCAGACCGAAGCCACGCCGAACCCCAACGTCCTGAAGTTCCTGCCGGGCCGCGAGGTCATGGGCGAGGGCACGCGGGAGTTCACCATCGACCAGGCGTCCGCCTCGCCACTGGCCGAGGCCCTGTTCGACCTGAACGGGGTGCAGCGGGTGTTCTTCGGGCCGGACTTCCTGACCGTGACCAAGGCCACCGACGACCAGGACTGGCGCGAGCTGAAGGCCCCGATCCTGGCGGCGGTGATGGAGCACTTCACCTCCGGCCGCCCCCTGCTCAGCAAGGGCGCCGAGGCCGTGGCCCACGACGAGCACGAGGTCTACGAGGGCGAGACCGCCCAGGTGGTGGCCGAGATCAAGGACCTGCTCGACACCCGCATCCGCCCGGCGGTGGCGCGCGACGGCGGCGACATCCTGTTCAATCGCTTCGACGCCGCCACCGGCGTGGTCTACCTGCACATGCGCGGCGCCTGCTCGGGCTGCCCGTCGTCCTCCGCCACCCTGCGCTCGGGCGTGGAGAACATGCTCAAGCACTATGTGCCGGAAGTGAGCCGCGTCGAGGCCGCGCTCTAGGGCGGGTTGAGGAAAAGTGGGCGCCGGTTTTCCGCCCGCAACCTGCCCTAAATCCTATGGCCTTCCCTGGGCGTCGATTGGGTAACGAATCTCGTCCAATGTCCGCCCATGGCGGAACTGTCCTTCGTCGATCGGCAGATTAGCGGCTGGGGGCGGCTGGCCCCACGGACCGCCGCGGTCGCGCGTCCGCAATCGGCCGCCGAACTCGAGGCCTGGGTCCGCCGGAGCGATCGGCCTTACCTGGGCGTCGGCGCCCTGCGCTCCTACGGCGACACCTGCGCCAACGACGGCGGGCCGGTGCTCGACCTGACCGCCCTCGACCGCTTCCAGGCCTTCGACCCGCAGACGGGCGTGCTGGCCGCCGACGCCGGGGTGCTGCTCGGCGACCTGATGCAGGTGATGGTCCCCAGGGGCTGGTTCCCGGCCACCACGCCCGGCACCCGCCAGGTCACCCTGGGCGGGGCCGTGGCCAACGACGTCCACGGCAAGAACCACGGCAAGGCGGGGACCTTCGGGACCCATGTCCTGGCGATCGAGCTGCTGCGCTCGGACACGGGCCGCCGGTGGATCTCGCCGCAGAGCGAGCCGGAGCTGTTCGCCGCCACCATCGGCGGGCTGGGCCTCACCGGGCTGATCTGTTCGGTCACGCTGCGGCTGGTTCCGATCGCCTCGGCCTTCCTGAAGACCGAGACCCTGCCGTTCGCCAACCTCGACGGCTTCTTCGACCTGTCGCGGTCGAGCGAGACGTTCGAGCACACTGTGGCGTGGATCGACTGCACCGCCAGAGGCCCGGCCCTCGGCAAGGGCGTGTTCTACCGCGCCGACTGGGCCGCCGACGGCCGCCTGGAGCCGCATCGCGGCGCGCCGAAGAAACTGCCGCTGCCGATCCCCGGCGGCCTGCTGAACCCGCTGACGCTGAAGGCCTTCAACACGCTCTACGACGGCCTGCAGCGGGCCAAGCCGCGCCGGTCGACCGAACACTACGCCCAGGTGTTCCATCCGCTCGACGGCCTCGACGGCTGGAACCGGTTCTACGGCAAGGCCGGCTTCTACCAGTACCAGTGCGTGACGCCGGAAGGCTCGGAAGCGGCCGTCCGCGAGCTCCTGACCGTCATTTCGCAGAGCGGCGAAGGCTCGTTCCTGGCGGTGCTGAAGGCGTTCGGCGCGCGCCCGTCGCCGGGCCTGCTCAGCTTTCCCATGGCCGGCTACACCCTGGCGCTGGACTTCCGCAACCGCGGGGCCGAGACCCTGGGCCTGCTGCAGCGCCTCGACCAGATCGTGACCGCCGCCGGCGGGCGCCTCTATCCGGCCAAGGACGCGCGCATGGGCCGGGCCATGTTCGAGGCCGGCTATCCGCGGTTGGACGCGTTCCGCCGCTTCCGCGACCCGCTCTGCCAATCCGACTTCGCCAAGAGGATGTTGCTGTGACCACCAAGGTGATCGTGCTGGGGGCCCTGTCGGCCGTCGCCGAACAGACCGCCCGGCTCTACGCCGCCGAGGGCGCCGAGCTGATGCTCGTCGGACGCGACCGCGCGCGGCTGGATGCCGTGGCCACCGACCTGAAGGTGCGCGGCGCGGGCCGGGCGGAGGCGGCGGCGATGGACCTGGCGGCCGGGGCGAGCGAAGCCACGTTCCAGGGCCTGGTCCAGGCGCTCGGCGGGGTCGACCATGTGATCCTGGCCTATGGCGTGCTCGGCGGGGCGGAGGTCGAGGCGGATCTCGAGGCGGCCCGGGCGCTGCTCGACGTCGACTTCACCTCGGCCGCGATCTGGGCCCTGGCGGCGGCCAACCAGCTCGAGCGCCAGAGGGGCGGCGCCCTGGTGGCGATCGGCTCGGTGGCCGGCGACCGCGGACGACAGTCCAACTATGTCTACGGCGCGGCCAAGGCGGGCCTGGCCACCCTGATGCAGGGCCTGGCCCATCGCCTGTCGCGCTCCGGCGCCCGGGCCGTGGTGGTCAAGCCCGGCTTCATCGACACGCCGATGACCGCCCACATCGCCAAGTCCGGCCCGCTGTGGGCCAAGCCGGACGCTATCGCCCGGGTCGTGCGCCGGGCCGCCGACAAGGGGGGACCGGTGACCTACGCCCCGGGGTTCTGGCGCCTGATCCTGCTGATCATCCGCGCCCTGCCCTCGCCGGTGATGCACCGGACCAAGCTCTAGCTAGAGGCCGGGCAGGCCGAACACGGCGGCGGCGACGCCCAGGGCGCCCACCGCGCCGAGCAGCAGGCTGAGCTTGTCCTTGACGGCGAACAGCACCGGGTCGTCGTTCAGCTCCTGGCGGCCGCACAGCAGCCAGATGCGGCCGGTCCACAGGGCGATGACCACCGGCATGCTCCAGAGCGCCCCGGGGTAGTGGTAGAATTCGGCCCGGAAGGCGTCCTGGATCAGGTACATGACCATGACGAAGGTGGCCGCCGTCGACAGCGACACGCCGAGGGCGAACACCAGGGGCGCGTCGGCCTTGACGTAGCCGCGCCCCGGCATCCGCTCCAGGCCCTTGGCCGCCATGCGGCCGAGCTCGGTCGAGCGCTTGGCCAGGGACAGCGAGCTGAAGATGAACATCGAGAACACCAGCAGCCACGGCGACCACCGCACCTCGGCGGCCACCACCCCGATCGCCAGGCGCAGGGTGAACAGCCCGGCCAGGGTCATGGCGTCGAGGATCGGGGCCTGCTTGATCGCCAGGGAGTAGGAGACGGTGGTGGCCAGGTAGGCGGCCAGCATGGCCAGCAGCGACCACTCCCCGGTCAGGGCGCCGAGGGCGAAGCCGGCGATCACGCAGGCCGGCGCCAGCACCAGGCCGAGCTGGATGGGCACGAGGCCGCAGGCGAAGGCCCGCTTCTTCTTCGACCAGTGGCGGCGGTCGCTCTGCAGGTCGACGAGGTCGTTGAGGACGTAGGTGCCCGAGGCGATCAGGCCCAGGGCCAGGAAGCCCAGCACGCAGTCCAGCCAGGCCGCGCCCGAGAGCAGGGCGCCGCCGAGCATCAGGGGCAGGAAGATCAGGCCGTTCTTGGCCCACTGGTGCAGGCGCAGCAGCTTGACCCAGTCGCCGAGCCCCGCGCGGCGCGGCGGCAGGGTGGTGACCGGCGCGCCCATCCGGTTCAGCCGCCGGCCCACGCTCCCCGAGCCGCCGGCGAACACGCAGTCTCTGGCCACGCGCCATACCTCGAGGTCCGGCGCGGAGTCGCCCACATAGGCGAAGCCGTCGGGGAAGCGGTCGGCCAAGGCCTCGGCCTTGCGCCGGCCCTTGAAGTTGACCACGCCGTCGGAGCCCTGGACGCCCTTGATGAAGTCGAGCGGCGCCAGCAGCGCCTCGGCCAGGCGCTGGTCGGCGGCCGTGGCCACATAGACCTCGCGGCCGCTCGCGGCCTCGGCGCGGGCGTAGTCGACGACCTCGTCGCGGAACGGCAGGGACGCCAGGTCGAGCGGGCAGGCCTCGGCGACCTTGCGCTTCAGCGTGGCGCGGCCCTGCAGCAGCCAGCCCGTGGCGGTGATGATGTTGACCGGGTTGCGGAAGACGAAGGCGGTGAGGCTTTCGACCAGGACGTCGGTGGCCAGCAGGGTGCCGTCGAGATCCACCACCAGGGGGACTTTGCCGGTCGCCGCCGAAGCCAGGAACCCGTCGTCAGCCCCCATGGCGCGTTCACCTTCCCAGTGGCGGCGCGGAGGCCGTTTGACGCGAACAGGGCCGATCCAACCTTGGCATTCACCCCGCCCCAAGGTCGTCAAGGTCCCGTAAAATCATGCAAATTACGTTACTCCACAAGCCGCGCCGGCCGGCGTGCGACAGCATGGCTTTCGCGAAGCTTCGCGACACCCGACTATGACTTGCCCGCGATCCCGAGCACTTGCCCGGGGAAGCGGGACGATCACCCCGAACGAGGAGCCCACATGGCCGCGCTCGACGACGCATCCCTCGACCTGATGTTCCGCGAGGCGCGCACGCGCAACGGCTGGTCCGACGCGCCGGTGAGCGAGGACGAGATCCGAGCCATCTACGAGCTGATGAAGTGGGGGCCGACCACGGCCAACTCCACGCCGGCCCGGATCGTCTGGATCAGGAGCGCGGCGGCCAAGGCGCGGCTCGAACCGCACCTGTCCCCCGGCAACCGCGCCAAGACCATGCAGGCGCCGGTGGTGGCCATCGTCGGCTACGACCTCGACTTCCCCGAGCAGCTGCCGAAGCTGTTCCCCCACGACCAGACCGCCAGGACCTGGTTCCCCGACGGCCCGCACCGCGAGGTCACCGCCCTGCGCAACAGCTCGCTGCAGGGGGCCTATCTGATCATGGCGGTGCGGGCGCTCGGCTTCGACGCCGGGCCGATGTCGGGCTTCGACAACGCCGGGATCGACCGCGAATTCTTCGCCGGCACGCGGATCCGGTCGAACTTCATCGTCGCCATCGGCCGCGGCACCGAGGAGAACCTGTTCCCCCGCCTGCCCCGGCTGTCGTTCGACGAGGCCTGCCGGATCTTGTGATCGTCCACCGCGAAGCGGCGGGGCATCAAGCCGGCGCTTCCTCCCGGCCGAACGCCGCCACCTCGGCGATCAGTTCCTTGACGCACAGGGCCACCAGTTCCCCGCCCTTCTCCGGCGTGGCCTGGCCGGGATCGGAGCCCATGCGGCCGTCTGGATAGCGGGCGCGGAAGTCGGCGGCCTCGCGGATCGGGCCGGTGGGGGCGACCTGGGGGGCGTAGTTGGCGGCCTTGATGGCGTCCGGATAGGCCCACTGGGTGACGGCGATCTCGGACGGGGTGGCGTGGCTGCCGTGGCCGGTGGGGAACAGGCGGTTGGCCAGCGGCATCACCCCCTTCAGGTCCCACCAGTTGCGCAGCTTGAGCATGAAGCCGGCCCGGCGCCGGTCGAACGAGGCCGCGGCGTAGATCTCGGAGAAGGCCGCCTCGATGGTGGCGACGTTGCCGCCGTGGCCGTTGAGGAAATAGAGCCGCTCGAAGCCGTGGCCGACCAGCGAACGGGTCCAATCTTCCAGGGCGGCGATGAAGGTCGAGGGGCGCAGCGAGATCGAGCCGGGGAAGCCCAGGTGGTGCTGGGCCATGCCGACGGCGAAGGTGGGGGCGATCAGCAGGGTCTCGCCCTCCTGTCGCGAGGCCTCGCGGGCGATGATCTGGGGGCACAGGAAGTCGGTGCCGAGCAGGCCCGTGGGCCCATGCTGCTCGTTGGAGCCGATCGGAATCACCACCGTCCTGGATCGTTTCAGATAGTCCTCGATCTCCTGCCAGGTCGACCGTTCGAGCAGCATGGCGCGCCTCCTGTTGCCCCTCTTCCTTAGGCCGCCGGGCGGCCGGCGAAAACCGCCCGCACGCGCTCGAGCAGTCGAAGGCGACAGCGCGAACAAGCACTCCGCTCACGTGAGCCCTTGAGCACCCCTTCCCGCGCAGGCTTTATTCGACCAAGCGCCCCGAGCAACGGCGGCCGAGCCCAGGAGCCCCACGTGAGCGAGACCGAAGTCATCCCCGTGCCCGCCGACTGGGCGGCGCGCGCCCATGTCGACGCCGACGGCTACGCCGCCGCCTGGGACGAGGTGAAGCGCGATCCGGAGGGCTACTGGGGCAAGCTCGCCGACCGGCTGGACTGGATCGAAAAGCCCACCCGCATCAAGGACGTGTCCTACGACCGCGAGGACTTCCGCATCCGCTGGTACGAGGACGGGGTGCTCAACGCCTCGGTCGAATGCCTGGACCGGCACCTGCCGCGCAAGGCGGGCGACATCGCCTTCATCTGGGAGGGCGACGACCCGGCCGAGAGCCGCGCCGTCACCTACGCCGAGGCCCACGCCGAAACCTGCCGCATGGCCAATGTGCTGAAGGCGCACGGGGTCAGGAAGGGCGACCGGGTCACCGTCTACCTGCCGATGATCCCGGAGGCGGCCTACGCCATGCTGGCCTGCGCCCGCATCGGGGCCGTGCATTCGGTGGTGTTCGGCGGCTTCGCCCCGGACTCCATCGCCGGGCGCATCAAGGACTGCGGCTCGACCATCGTGATCACCGCCGACGAGGGCCTGCGCGGCGGGCGCGTCGTGCCGCTGAAGGCAAACGTCGACGAAGCCCTGATGCAGTGCCCCGAGGTGACCGCCGTGCTGGTGGTCAGGCGCACCGGCCAGAACGCCAACCTCAAGGCCGGCCGCGACCACGACTACGACGCCGAGAAGGCCAAGGTCTCCGCCGACTGCCCGCCCGAGCCGATGGGCGCCGAGGACCCGCTGTTCATCCTCTACACCTCGGGCTCGACCGGCAAGCCCAAGGGCGTGCTGCACACCACCGCGGGCTATCTGGTGTGGGCCGCCTACACCCACGAGGCGACCTTCGACTATCGCGAGGGCGAGGTCTACTGGTGCACGGCCGACGTCGGCTGGGTCACCGGGCACAGCTACATCGTCTACGGCCCCCTGGCGAACGGGGCCACCAGCCTGATCTTCGAGGGCGTGCCCACCTATCCCACCGTCTCCCGCTTCTGGGAGGTGATCGACAAGCACAAGGTCGAGATCTTCTACACCGCCCCCACCGCCATCCGCGCCCTGATGCGCGAGGGCGAGGCGCCGGTGAAGCGCACCAGCCGCGCGTCCCTGCGCCTGCTGGGCACGGTGGGCGAGCCGATCAATCCCGAGGCCTGGCTTTGGTACTGGCGCGTGGTCGGCGACGGACGCTGCCCGATCGTCGACACCTGGTGGCAGACCGAGACCGGCGGCCACCTGATCACCCCCCTGCCCGGGGCCACGCCCCTGAAGCCCGGCTCGGCCACCAAACCCCTGCCCGGCGTCTACCTGCAGATCGTCGACGCCAACGGAGCGCCACAGGACGGCGTGGCCGAGGGCAACCTCTGCATCACCGACAGCTGGCCCGGACAGATGCGCACGGTCTATGGCGACCACGAGCGCTTCATCCAGACCTACTTCTCGACCTATCCCGGCCGCTACTTCACCGGCGACGGCTGCCGCCGCGACGCGGACGGCGACTATTGGATCACCGGCCGGGTGGACGACGTGATCAACGTCTCCGGCCACCGCATCGGCACCGCGGAGATCGAGTCGGCCCTGGTGGCCAATCCGGCCGTGGCCGAGGCCGCCGTGGTCGGCTATCCGCACGACATCAAGGGCCAGGGCATCTGGTGCTATGTGACGCTCAAGGCGGGTGTTCAGCCGACGGACGAGCTCAAGAAGGCGCTGATCCAGTGGGTGCGCCACGAGATCGGCCCGTTCGCCGCGCCCGACGTGCTGCAGTGGGCGCCCGGCCTGCCCAAGACCCGCTCGGGCAAGATCATGCGCCGTATCCTGCGCAAGATCGCCGAGAACGAGATGGGCGCGCTCGGCGACACCTCCACCCTGGCCGATCCGGCGGTGGTCGACGACCTGGTCAGGAATCGCGGGAAGTGAGGCCTGCTCCGCCCGCGCGGCGGCGGGCGGCGGCATGGTCCTTCAGCGCCTGCCCCGAGCGCTCCAGGGCCTCCGCGGAACTCAGCAGGGCCTGGCCGGCCTCGGTCAGGCGGCCGCCCGCCTGGCCGCGCTCGAACAGCTTGAGCTCCAGCGCCGCCTCCAGCGCCGCGATGCGCCGGACGAGGGTGGGCGGGTCCACGCCCAGGGCGCGGGCGGCGGACAGCGGCGAGCCGTCGCGCGCCACAGCCAGGAAGCAGAGGATATCGTCCCAGTCGAACATCGGCCCAGTCTGCAATTGCCCGCAGCTTCAGAGCAAGGCCTGCCGATCGTGATCCAGGAACCACGGCTCGGGCTGGCGGTTGCCTTGACGCGCGCCCGATCGGGCCAGGAGACCGCCATGCCTGAGCAACCCCCTGTTCGAGACGAAGACGACCATCTGGAATCCGGCCCCCGCCTGAACACCCAGTTCGGCCAGCAGATCGGGGTCGACGACACCAGCCCGCCCAAGGTGGCGCACGGCCAGCGGGTGGCGGCCGAAAGCGAGCTGGTGGACAACGGCCACGGCGGCCAGAAGGCCCGGTTCGTGAAGCCCATGGACCATCGCCCGCCGCCGCAGGAGGCCAGCGAAGCCTCCGAATACGGCGCCCCGGAGCCCGGCCCGCCGACCGCCGACGCCGCCCTGCCGGACGAGGGGCCCAGCGCGTGGGACGCCTCGCCGGCGGAGGGGGACGAAGGGCGGTAGAGGCCGCTGGGCGCGGCCTGCTCTGGGAACACCTGTCCAGCTCCAGGCGCCGTGTCCGCTATCCCTTGGATCGGAGTCAGCACCCATTCTTGACTGCCCCATGCCGGGCATGGCCGACCGAATAAACTCTTCAGCGGAGCCGTAGACGATCAAGACCTAAAAAGATAAGAATTGATCGCAACAGGCATGCGTTCAGTCCACGCCATCGATGGCTTGCCCAGCCCATCGTCGCTACAATACCGTCACATTGCTTGAAGTGACTGTCCCAATTTAGCCTAACGCAGTCGAGACGCGGTCCGCGGAGGATCTGATGGGTTTAGATCGGACGATTGAGGGCGACAGTCGGTACCACTCACGTAAGTCGGATCTATCCCTGATCATAAAGGACGTCACGCACCGCCGCGGCGATGCGTCGATGGTTGAAATCCTCGTCTTCAGTGCGCGCTACGGACGACTAGCCTTCTTTGCGGCGCGAAGCACATCCGAGCGCAACCGTTTTCAATTTCCGCAGACACCTTTTGCCGAGGCGCGCGAACATGGGCGCTCACGCCGCAAATCGCGCGATGGCGAAATGTTCATGCTCGACCATCTGGACGGCGTCCTGGACGACTACGTGGCGGGCCATACCGAACCCGATGGCGTCATCCCGCGTGACGATCTGCGGATCGAAATGATTGGGCCCCAGGGCACTTGCACCGACTGTCAAGCCGCGCTCCGCCTGTGGCTTGACGACGTCAATGGCTGGTGCGGGGTGCATTTCCCCCTGCTCGGAGTGAGTCTGCGAACGCGGTGGACGTCTGGACAGCAGGTTCGTGGAAACATGCGGCCGGACGCGCGAGACCAATCCCATGTCTATGGTAGCCCCAACGCCTACGCCAAAGGGGGCGTAAAGGGCTCTTACGACGAATGGGGCGCCGCGCCGCGCGCCGAACACCACAAGCTGCGCTTCTGAACGACAGGCCACGGGGTTTGTGAACTGCGAATTCGGACGCCTCATTGGGCGCCTGGACACAAAGCCTGCGCCCCCCATACGCCGGACCCACGGACAAGACGTGGACGCCAGGCGCCGGGCTGAATTCAGCCCGGCGTGCGGGCCATTGGGATATTGCGGGAATTTTTCGGGCTTCCTTTCGTCCAGCCCCTGGGGCGACGCTTCTGACTCTCTCATCGCCCCGTTGGTTGAACATGAGGATGGTCCGACGTCGCGGGGCCGACCCACCGCGGCGCGTCCAATGTGCAGCCCCCCTTGCGACAAGGGGAGGGGATCACAAGGCGTCCAGGTCGCCGGCAAGCGCCCTAGTCGCGCAGCCGGGTGATCTTGGCTCCCTGGAACGTCAGGTCGGCCATCAGGCCCTTGCCGTTGTAGGGGAAGGCGAGGACGTCGTGGGTGGCGGTGGTGGTGTCGACCTCGGCCGCCGCGCCCTTGTTGACCACGGTGATGCTGGGGCCGGTGCCGGCCTGCCAGCCGCCGCTCTTCTCCAGGTAGTCGAGCGCCTTGGGCGTCATCAGGAACAGGGCGTAGGCGAAGTCCTGGCCGCCGATCTGCAGGCCCCAGGAGCCGCCCGACAGGTTGTAGTAGCCGGCCGCCCTGCCGCCGCGGAACAGCACCCCGTCGCCGGTCTCGGCCCCGAACACGAAGCCGGCCTTGAGGATCGAGGGGAACACCAGGACGGCATGGGCCTGTTTGGCGGTGCGCCGGGCCGCGGACGACTGGCTCTCCAGCTCGCGCAGGGACTGGCGCGCCCGGGCGACCAGCTTGCTGCGGTCCTTGGCCAGGGCCGGAACGCCGGCCAGCGAGACGGCGCTGAAGGCCAGCATGGACGCGGAGACGCTGCGTCGTGTGAAACTCATCGGAGAACTCCCTCTGTTCAAGGTTCGGCGAGATGTCCGGCGCCCAAGGAACAGATCCGTCGATGGGAAAACAATCGGGCGGCAGGCTATGTTGCCTCCGCACCGCTCGCCGGTGCGTTAAGCTCATTCCATGCGCGCCTTCGCGACCCTGCTCGATCGCCTGTCCCTGACCCCCTCGCGCAATGCCAAGCTAGTGCTTGTGCGCGACTACCTCAAGGAACGAGCCGATCCCGAGCGCGGCTGGGCGCTGGCGGCCCTGACCGGCGAGCTGTCGTTCCACGCCGCCAAGCCGGCGATGATCCGCGAGGCGGTGGAGCGGCGCATCGATCCGGTGCTGTTCCGCTGGTCCTACGACTACGTCGGCGACCTGGCCGAGACCGTGGCCCTGATCTGGCCGGCCCGGCATGGGGCCAATCGCGAGCCTGAGTTCGACGAGGTGGTCGAGGCCTTGCGCGCGGCGAGGCGGGGCGAGGTCGGCGCCCTGCTGGAAGGCTGGATGGACGGGCTCGACGCCGAGGGCCGCTGGGCCCTGCTCAAGCTGATGACGGGAGGCCTGCGCGTGGGCCTGTCCGCACGGCTGGCCAAGCAGGCCCTGGCCGAGCTGGCCTCGAGCCACGGCCAGGCGGTAGCCGTGGCCGACATCGAGGAGATCTGGCACGGCCAGGCCCCGCCCTACGGCGACCTGTTCGCCTGGCTGGAAGGCAGGAGCGAGCGGCCGAGCCCCGAGGCCCACGGCCGCTTCCGGCCGGTGATGCTGGCCCAGGCGATCGACGAAGCGGTCGATTTCGCCAGGCTCGACGCGCAGGCCTACGCCGCCGAGTGGAAGTGGGACGGCATTCGCGTGCAGGCGGTGATCGAGGGCGACGCACGGCGGCTCTACAGCCGCACCGGCGACGAGATCTCCGGCGCCTTCCCCGACCTGATGCAGGCGCTCGACTTCGAGGGGGCGATCGACGGCGAGCTGCTGGTGATCCGCAACGGCCAGGTCGCGCCGTTCGGCGAGCTGCAGCAGCGGCTCAACCGCAAGACCGTCGACGGCAAGCTGATGGCCCGGTTCCCCGCCTCCATCCGCGCCTACGACATCCTGGCCGATGGCCCCGAGGACCTGCGCACCCTGCCGTTCGACCAGCGCCGCAAGCGGCTGGAGGCGTTCCTGGCCAAGTCGAACTCCCCCCGGCTCGACCTCTCGCCCCTGCAGCCGTTCGAGACCTGGGATGCGCTCGCCGCGCTGCGCGCCTCGCCGCCGCCCGGCGACCCGCAGATCGCCGAGGGCCTGATGCTGAAGCGCTGGGATTCGGTCTACGAGCCCGGCCGGCCCAAGGGCCCGTGGTTCAAGTGGAAGCGTGATCCCTACCTGGTCGACGCGGTGCTGATGTACGCCCAGCGCGGCCATGGCAAGCGCTCGAGCTTCTATTCCGACTACACCTTCGGCGTCTGGCAGGAGGACGCCGAGGGTGCCCTGGCCCTGACCCCGGTGGGCAAGGCCTACTTCGGCTTCACTGACGAGGAGCTGAAGCAGCTCGACAAGTTCGTGCGCGACCACACCGTCGAGCGGTTCGGCCCGGTGCGCTCGGTGCGCGCCGACCGCGACTTCGGCCTGGTGCTGGAGGTGGCCTTCGAAGGGCTGCAGCGCTCCACCCGCCACCGCTCGGGCGTGGCCATGCGCTTCCCCCGCATCAGCCGGATCCGCTGGGACAAGCCCGCCCGCGAGGCGGATGAGCTCCAGACCCTCGAGCGGCTGCTGGAAAAGATGGAGCAGGCGGGGCGCTGACGCGCGCGTGAAGATCAGGCCCTTGACCTGCCCCGATCCGCCGTTAATGGGCGGGCCATGGCTGCAGCACCCGCTCCTACCGTGATCCCGCTCGTGCCCAAGTCCTTGGTCAGGGACGTGACCGCCGGAAACCTGGAAGACGCGGTCACCCATCACCGGCAACTGTGGGAAACCTACGGCCACGACATCTCCAACTTCGCCGTGAGCCTGGCGGTGGCGGCGCTGATCCTGGTGCTCACCTTCTGGGCCGCCGGCTGGGGCGCGGGCCTCGCCAAACGGGCCATCGGCCGGGTGCATTCGCGCTCGGGCGGCGCCGACGTGACGCTGCAGAGCTTCATGGGCTCGCTGACCCGCTACGCCATCATCATCGTCGGCCTGATGATGGTTCTGACGCAGCTGGGGGTGAAGACCACCTCGCTGCTGGCGGTGCTGTCGGGCCTGCTGCTCGGCATCGGCCTGGCCCTGCAGGGCGCGCTCAGCAACGTGGCGGCGGGCGTGATGCTGCTGCTGTTCCGCCCCTACCGCGTCGGCGACCTGGTGGAGGTCGGCGGGCGCATGGGCACCGTGCAGTCGCTGGACCTGATGGTCACCGAGATGAATACCCCCGACAACCTCAAGGTCGTCGCTCCCAACGGCAAGATCTTCGGCGACTTCATCGTCAACTACACCAAACCCGACCGCCGGCGGCTGGACGTGACCTTCCACATCCCGCCGACCAGGGACCTGGAGGCGGTGCTGGAGGCGATGAAGACCCAGATCGCCGCCGACAAGCGGGCGCTGAAGGACCCCAAGCCCAGCTACGAGGCCACCGCCCTGACCGAACTATTCGCCGAGGGCATCATCCGCGTGTGGGTCAAGCCGGCCGACTATGCGGCGGTGAAGACCGCCATCGTGCTGGGGGTGCAGAAACTGGCCTTGCCGCCCATTCCAGATACCGCCGCCTAGCTAGACGCTCGCGGCCGCGGGGCTGCGGCGTCGGAACAGGCCGCGACCGAGCGAAGCGGTCGCCAGGGGGATCAGCACGGCGTTCGCCAGGACGGTCATCAGGACGTACCGCGGGATCACATAGACGCTGTAGAGGGGCGCCATCGCCAGGGTGATCACGGCGGCGCAGGCGAGAAGCACGCTGCAGGCGCTCTTGCGCTCCCGGATCAGGAGGACCGCGGCCGCGGCCAGACCGAGGATCAGCTGGACCGGATAGTACCCGCAAACGGCGAGATACATCTTGATCAGCGGCGAGCGCAACCGGGTGACGTTGGCGGGCAGCTTGAGCGTCGTAGCCGCGTTGGACATCCCGACGAAGCTGTCGGGCAGGTCGCGGTCGAGGCCCATCTCGGACTGGGCATAGCTCCGCCACATCGACGGCATGAAATATTCGGCGGCGTTCTGCAGGTACACCCCGATCACGCCCAGCGGGTCGCGCTTGAAGGCATTCACGACGAGCGCCTTGGAGGCGTGGTCGACCACAGCCGAATAGTCCTCCGGATGGTGGAGCTTGTCCTTGAGCAACTGGTGCTCGAAGCCGGGGACGGTGGCCCAGATCTGCGCGTTCCTCAGGGGCCGGTTCTTCAGATTGAGCCGGTCGAACTCCGCCTGGCTGACCGGCGCGCCGACCTTGGCGAAGTCCTGTGGCTCCAGGGCAGGAGCGAACACGCCGGCGAGGAACACGCCGGACTCCTTCATAAGGAAGGTCTCGCCGGGAAAGGTAGTCTTGAACACCACCCGATTCGCGGCGAGTTGCAGGCCGATGCCGGCCGGCGCCGCGGCAAGGACGCAGGCAAGGGCAACGAGTTGGCGCCTGGACAGCTTCGGCCGCATCAAGAGGAAGCCGAGCAGCAGGGTGGCCTCGATCATCAGGGCATAGGACGACCGCATCAGCACCGCGACGACCAGCGCCGGAACGGCGAGGGCCGCATAGAGCACAGGGCGCCGATTGCTCGAGAGCAGGGCGACGACCGCGCACAAGCCCAGAAAGAACCCCGCCGTCGCGAGGAAGTCGGTCATGACGAAGCGGACATAGATTTCGATCAGCGGATCGGCGGCGACAAGCAAGCCACCGACGGCGACGGCCAGCACGGGCCATCTTCCTTCCGTCCACAGCATGCGGCGAAGAGTCAGAAGCATCGCCGCCAGCAGGCCGCATTGCAGCAAGACATAGTCCGCGTAGCCGTGGGTCCGGCGGACCAGGAAATTGACGAGAGCCCCGAACATCCATGACCGGTCCGGCGGCGTCCAGTGGCGCAGGTCGTAGTCGGTGCTCAGATAAGCAATCGAGTCCCCCAGGAAGAAGCGGGGAAGGAGATCCAGAAAGGCGTAGACGACGACCACAGCCAGCAGGACATGGTCGAGAGTCGCACCGCCGGTTCGCCCGGCGAGCGGCCGCTTCGGGTCGTTCATCCTGCTTCCCCCCAACCTCGCGCAGACATTTGCCGTTCCGGGAGTGCGGCGTCCAGCCTCGTGTTGGCGCGGCGGAAGACGCTGGAACTCAGGCTTCGACGAATAACAGCAGTTCGCGGAAGGCCACGACGACATGGTAGAGCGTGGTCGCCGGCGCCATGGCGGTGACGCCGCGACCATGGCTGTCGAACTGGTCCATCCAAAGGCCGGGGACATCCGTAGCCAAGTAGCCGCTCATGAACTTCAGGACGACGTTGGCGGCGGCCTCCGCCGCTCCGGGAGCCCCCGCCCTGGCCTTGGTCAGATGGGCCTTGATCAGTTCGGTCTGCGGCCAGGCCCGTCGGCTGCGGCGGACCTGGCGGCCCTGCCGGTCGCATTCGTCGACGGCGAAGCCCTGACCGTCCAGCCCGTGCTCGACGCCGAAGGCGTAGAGCCGATCCGCCTCGGCCCGGGCGTCGCCGGCGCCGAGCCGGCCGGCCCACTCGAGCAGCCAGCACCATTCGAAGTGATGACCGGGTGCGACCACCTGGCCGGCCGGCCCCTCGGCGGGCGACAGGTCGGCGGCGAAATATTCGCCGAGCGTGCCCGTGGCAGGGTCGAAGAAGCGGGTCTTGAACAGCTCGACCATGCGGCCGGCCTGGGCCAGGAACCGTGGATGCCCGTCGGCCTCGGTCCACTCCAGCATGGCCTCCAGCAGGTGCATGTGCGGATCGGAGCGGCGCGGCAGGACCGGGGGCAGGCTTTCGACGAAGCCGCCGTGCGTCCGGTCGGCCATCTCGCCGTCCATCAGGTCGAGGATCTCGTGCGCCAGGCCGAGGGCGCGGGGATCGCCGGAGGCCTTGTAGTACCAGGCCAGGCCGAACAAGCCGAAGGCGTGGTCGTAGGCGTCGCGGGTGAGGTCGAGCGGCTCGCGCGCGGGCGTCAGCACATGCGCCAGGCCGGGCCGGCCGTCGCGCGCCCAGCAGTCGCGGACGAAGGCCTCGAAGCCGGCGTCGGCCACGGCCCGGGCCCCCGGCCACCAGCCGCGCACCACCGCTTCCGAATAGACGTAGAGCTGGCGCGCCTGCACCCGCAGGCGGCGGTCGGCGCCGAGATCGGGCCGTCCGTCAAATTGCAGGCGTTCGTGGAACGAGCCGGTCTCGTCGACCCCGACCGAGCCCCAAAGCGGCAGGGCGGCGCCTTCGAGCCAAGCCTTCGCCGCTCTCGCCGCGTCGTCAACGCGTGTCGCAATTCGTCCCAAGGTCTAGTTCCGGCGTGCCCGCCGCAGGGCGGATCGTGACCGGACCGTTACCTTGATCTCCCTGGGTCCTGCAATCCACGACGATCGCGGAGCCTCGGGCGGAGGCCTGGGCCTTCCCGAACGGCCTTCGGCATGGTGCTTGTGAAAAAGCTATCGCTCTGCTAGGCCAGCCTCGAATTCGAGAAAGTGAGTTGATGCGCCTTTCCGGCAGAAGAAGCTATATATCTGAGTTTTCGGAAACCGGGCGCGACATTTCCGAAACATTTGGAAGGTTTCCGCTGGCAGTCAATCTTGCCGTCCAGGACATCCTGAGCCGTTACCGCGGCTCCATTCTTGGCCCATGGTGGATTACCATCATGACCATGACGTTGGTTCTGGGCATTGGGATAAATTACTCCGCCCTTCTTCACCAAAAAGTCGAACAACTGCTGCCATTCGTGGCGCTCGGGATAGTGTTCTGGGGCTATCTGTCGGTCAGCATTTCGGAAGGCGGGGACGCCTTCATCGCCGGCTCGGGCATGATCAAGCAGTCGGCCATCCCGCTGCCCCTGTTCATCCTCCGCTGCCAGATCCGCAACCTGATCAATCTGGCGCACCAGATCGTCATCGTCGTGGCGGTGCTGCTGTGGTTCAAGATCTTCCCCGGACCGGGAATGCTGTGGGCCCTGCCCGGTCTGGCCCTGCTGATGGTCAACCTCGGCTGGATCGGCCTGATGTTGGCGATGATCTCGGCGCGGTTCCGCGACATGCCGCAGATCGTGGCGGCGGTCCTGCAGCTGGTGTTCTTCCTGTCCCCGATCTTCTGGACCCCGCCGGCGTCGCTGCTCGACAGCCCGCTGGTGGCGGCCAACCCGTTCTTCTTCTCGATTCAGAGCATCCGCGAGCCGCTGCTGCACGGCGTTATGCCGCCGCAGACGGTCACCATCCTGTTGCCCATCGCCGTGGTGGGCTGGGTCTCGGCGATCCTAGTCTACAATCAGACCCGGCGCCGGGTCGTCCACTATCTGTGAGATGAGGCGTGGCTAGCATCTCCGTCCGCAATCTGTCGCTGCACTTCCCGATCATCGGCGCCGACTCCCAATCGCTGAAGCGCTACCTCAAGCAGGTGGCCATCGGCGGGCGGCTCGGGGACCGGGGCCGGCAGGGGTCCCTCGTGGCCCTCCGCGACGTCAACGTGGAGCTGGCGCCCGGCGACCGGCTGGGCCTGATCGGCTCCAACGGCTCGGGCAAGACCACCCTGCTGCGCTGCATGGCCGGCGCCTACGCCCCGGACCAGGGCGAGGTGGAGGTGCTCGGCCGGATCGCCTCGCTGCTCGACCTCAGCATGGGCATCGACCCCTCGGCGACGGGTCTGGAGAACATCCGCCTGCGCGGGCTGGTGGCCGGCCTCACGCCCAAGGAGATCGCGGCCAAGATCGAGGAGATCGCCGATTTCAGCGGCCTCGGCCCGTTCCTGGCGATGCCGATGAAGACCTATTCCTCGGGCATGCAGGCGCGTCTGGCCTTCGCCACCGCCACCTCGGTCGAGGCCGAGATCCTGCTCATGGACGAATGGATCGCCGTGGGCGACGCAGACTTCCGGCAACAGGCGCAGAACCGCCTGACCTCGCTGGTGGAGCAGGCCCACATCCTCGTCATCGCCTCTCACGAGCCGTCGCTCTTGCGGAAGATCTGCAACAAGGTGATGCGAATGGATCACGGCCAGGCATCCGAGGTGGTGGACATCGAACAGATGGACGAGCTAATGGCGCGTCCGGCGATACAGGCGACGATGTAGGCGGGCCTCGTCCGACCAGACGCCCTGGGAGGGGTTCACCGGTTGCCGAACACCGTCTATCAAAATCCTGCGAAGGGACGCTTCGCCTGAAGGGCAGGGAGTAGGTCGGGTGAAGGGTATTCTATTGGCGGGAGGCAGCGGCACGAGGCTGCATCCGCTGACCGGCGCATTGTCCAAGCAGATGCTGCCCGTCTACGACAAGCCGATGATCTACTACCCCCTGTCCGCCCTGATGCTGGGGGGGATCCGCGACATCCTGGTGATCTCGACGCCGCTGCACACGCCGCTGCTCCAGGCCATGCTCAGCGACGGCTCCCAATGGGGCATCCGGCTCAGCTATGCGGTCCAGGCCAACCCCGAGGGCATCGCCCAGGCGTTCCTGATCGCGGCCGATTTCCTCGCGGGCGAGAACGCGTGCCTCGTGCTGGGCGACAACATCTTCTACGGCCACGGCCTGGAAGACCTGCTGCGCCGGGCGGCCTCCCGCGCGACGGGGGCGACGGTGTTCGGCTACCAGGTCGCCGACCCGAAGCGATATGGCGTGATCGAGATGGGGCCGGACGGCCGCGCCCTGTCGCTCGAGGAAAAGCCCAAGGCGCCCCGCTCCAACGTGGCGGTGACGGGGCTGTATTTCTACGACGGCAAGGTGGTCGACATCGCCGGCAGCCTCAAGCCGTCGGCCCGAGGCGAGCTGGAGATCACCGACGTCAACCGGCGCTATATGGAAATGGGCCAGCTGACCGTCGAGAAGATGGGCCGCGGCTATGCCTGGCTCGACACCGGCACGCCCGATTCCCTCCTGGAGGCGGCCCAGTTCGTCCAGACCATCGAGCATCGCCAGGGCCTGAAGATCGCCTGCCCGGAAGAGATCGGCCTGCGCAACGGCTGGATCGTGGCCGACGACATCCGCCGCCAGATCGGTCGGATGCCCAACTCCGAGTACTGCCGCTACCTCACGGGCCTGCTCAGCGATCACAGCTGAGCCGCTCCCAGCTCACCGCCGCTCATACGGATTGATCATCTCATGGCGCAAACAGTTCTGGTCACAGGCGGCGCGGGCTTCATCGGATCGGCCCTGGTCCGTCACCTGATCCGCGACACCGACGTGCAGGTGGTCAACGTCGACAAGCTCACCTACGCGGCCAACCTCGACAATCTGCGCGAAGAAGCCCGCTCGCCGCGCTACCGGTTCTTCCAGGCCGACATCTGCTCGGCGTCGGACATGGCCCAGATCATCGGCCAGACCCGGCCCGACAAGATCATCCACCTGGCGGCCGAGTCTCACGTCGACCGCTCGATCGAAGGGCCCATGGCCTTCGTCCAGACCAATGTGGTCGGCACCGCCGTGCTGCTGTCGGCCGCCTACGGCTACTGGGCCGGCCTCGACGCCGACGCCAAGTCGGCGTTCCGCTTCCATCACGTGTCGACCGACGAGGTGTTCGGTTCGCTCGGCGAGGAGGGGCTGTTCACCGAGGAGACGCCCTACGATCCGCGCTCGCCCTATTCGGCGACCAAGGCCAGTTCGGATCACCTGGTGCGCGCCTGGGGCCACACCTTCGGCCTGCCGGTGGTGCTGTCGAACTGCTCCAACAACTACGGCCCGTACCATTTTCCCGAGAAGCTGATCCCGCTGATGATCCTCAACGCCCTGGCCGGGGAGTCCCTGCCGGTCTATGGCGACGGGCTGAACGTGCGCGACTGGCTGCACGTCGAGGATCACGCCCGCGCGCTGTGGCGGGTCTGCACCCGGGGCAAGCTGGGCGAGAGCTACAACATCGGCGGCCACAACGAAGTGGCCAACATCGACATCGTCCACCTGATCTGCGACCACCTCGACGCCCTGGCGCCCATGGCCGACGGCCGCTCGCGGCGGGAGTTGATCCGCTACGTCCAGGACCGCCCGGGGCACGACCGGCGCTACGCCATCGACGCGGCCAAGATCGACCGCGAACTGGGCTGGCGTCCCGACTACGACTTCGACCGCGGCCTGAAGGACACCGTGCGCTGGTACCTGGACAACGAGGCCTGGTGGTCGCCCCTGCGCCACGCCAGCCGCGAACGCCGCGGACTCAAGGCGGCCTCCTGATGACCTGGAACTCGCCGCGACGATCCGAAATCGCCCGGCGGGTGCGCGACATCGAAGTCTCGATCGCAAGCGGCTCGTCGATCGACCGGGCGCTCGAGGCGGCGGGGACCTCGGAGGCCGACTATCTCGCCTGGCGGGCGGAACTGGCCGGCGTCCGCGTGGAGCGCGTGGCCGAGTTGCACAGGGCCGGTCGCGAGGCCGAACGGGCGATCGACCCGAAGGACTACATCGGACGCTTCGTGGCCGGCGCCTGCCCGGTGTGCGGCGCGCACGAGGGGTTCGAAAACTACACCGACAACCTGCGGGAATCGGGACAGTGCCGGGGGTGCGGGTCCTTCGAGCGGCAACGGTGCCTGGCGTTCGTGCTGCGCCACCGGCTCGGGCTGGGCTTCGACGGCCCCCTGCGCCTGCCGCCGCGGCTGGCCGCGCACAACACCGAGTCCACCGGGGCGCTGCATCAGCGGCTCCTGGCCAGCCCGCGCTACAGTTTTTCGGAATACTGGGGCCCGGACCATCGGCCGGGCGAGATCGTCAACGACGTCCGCCACGAAGACCTGCAGGCCCTGTCCTTCGCCGACGAGAGCCTGGATCTGGTGTTGTCCAGCGACGTGCTGGAGCACATGCCCGATCCCTACCAGGCCCATGCCGAGATCTTCCGCGCGCTGCGGCCGGGCGGCGCCCACATCTTCACCGTCCCGTTCAGCAACCAGCGGCCGGACGACGTCCGGGCCCGCCTCGAAGACGGGGAAATCCGCTACTTCGGCGAGAAGCTGTACCACGGCGACCCGGTCCGGCCCGACGAGGGCATCCTCGTCTGGACCATCTTCGGATCGGACATGCTCGACCGGCTGGAGGCCATCGGCTTCCAGCCGCTGATGTGGCGCTTCTCGGCGCCGCACTGGGGCGTCGTCGAGGGGGCCGTGGTCTTCGAAGCGCGCAAGCCGCCCGACGCCTCGCCGATCTGGCTGGAGCACCTCCAGCGGGTCGACGCTGGTCAGGCCCCCCTGCAGGCCGAGTTTGAGGCCGAGCTGGAAGCCGCCCGGTCGGCCCTCGCCGAACGCGAGGAACGGCTCCGCGCGATGGACGCCTCCGCGTCCTGGCGCCTCACCGCCCCCCTGAGGCGGATCGCAGCCCGGCTTCGTGGCTTCGCTCACCCCTCGCGGTGAGCCTTCCCTGGTCGTCCGGCCACCCGCCTCGAGGGTGTTGGGGGGCTCCACGAAAGCCGGGTTCCCGCCGCCGGACGGCGCCTGTGTGCGTGGCGGGCCAATCGGTAGGCAGCTACGCCCAGCCGGCGCCGCCCTCCCCTTACGATTGACCCTGTGCCCGATTTCCTCCAAACCCGGCGCGACCCGGACGGCCTGGTACCCTGGATGACAATCTCCAAACCCGATCTGACGAAGGCCCGCCTGCGGCTTCTGCAGCTGCATTTCGAGGCCGGCGTCGGACACATCGGGGGCAACCTCTCGTGCCTCGACGCCCTGATGGTGCTGCACCACGAGTTCGTCGGGCCGGACGACCGGTTCATCCTGTCCAAGGGCCATTCGGCGGGCGCGCTCTACACCACCCTGTGGAGCCTCGGCCGGCTCGACGACGAGACGCTGAAGACCTTCACCCGCGATGACACCCTGCTGGGCGTGCACCCGCCTGTTTCGGGGATCGCCGACATCCGCTTCGCCACCGGCAGCCTGGGCCACGGCCTGTCGCTGGCGGCCGGAACGGCCAAGGCGCTGCAACTGACCGGCCGGCCCGGGCGGGTGTTCTGCCTCACGTCCGACGGCGAGTGGCAGGAAGGGTCGACCTACGAGGCCCTGGTGTTCGCCGCCCACCACCGGCTTGCCAACCTGACCATCCTCATCGACCACAACGGCCTGCAGGGCTTCGGCTCCACGGCGGAGGTGGCGTCCATGGCCCCGCTGGCGTCGCGCTTCGCCGGCTTCGACCTCGATATCGAAGTGGTCGACGGCCATGACCCGGACGCCATCCGCGAGGCCCTCCAGGACTCCGGCCGCTTGCGGATCGTGGTGCTCGAGACCCGCAAGGGCCATGGCGTCAGCTTCATGCAGGACCGCATGGAGTGGCACTATCTCCCGATCGACGCCGCCCAGTACCAGCAGGCCGTCGCGGAGATCGCAAGCCGGTGAGGAAGCAGCTCTGCGACGCCCTGGTGGCGCGTTCCAGCCGGCAGGCGATGGTGTTCCTGACGGGCGACCTGGGCTTCATGGCGCTCGAGCCGCTTCAGGCGGCCATGGGCCAGCGATTCATCAACGCTGGCGTCGCCGAGCAGAACATGGTGTCGGTCGCCGCGGCCATGGCCCGCGAGGGCCTGGAGCCCTGGGTCTACAGCATCGCGCCCTTCTGCTACGCCCGGCCGTTCGAGCAGATCCGTAACGACGCGGCCTTCCACAACCTGCCGATCAGGCTGATCGGCAACGGCGGCGGCTACGGCTACGGCGTCCAGGGGCCGACCCACCACGCGGTGGAGGACTACGGGGTGCTGCTGACCCTGCCCAACCTGCGCGCCCTGGTTCCCGCCTTCGACGAGGACGTGGCCGAGGTCGTCACCCGCGCCGGGGACCTCGCCGCCCCCGTCTATCTGCGGCTCGGCCGGGGCGAACCGCCGGCCGGCTATGCGCCCCCTCCGTACGCGGCCTGGCGCCAGCTGACCGAAGGCGGCGGCGGCGTGGTGATCGCGGTCGGCCCGCTGGTCGGGACCTACCTCGCGCCCTTCCTGTCCCTGCCCGAGGAGACCCGGCCCAACCTGTGGACGGCCTGCGAGCTGCCGCTGGCGGCCAATCCGCCGCCGCCCGCCCTCGTGGCGCAGGTCGCCCGTTCGCGCCGGCTGCTGGTGGTCGAGGAGCACGTGGCGCGCGGCGGCGCCGGGGCCGAGCTGGCGCTGATGGCGCTGGCGCAGCGCTGGCCGGTGGAGGATTTCCGCCACCTGTGCGCCAGCGGCCGCATCCCGTCCACCTACGGCTCCCAGGCCTTCATGCGGGCCCTCAGCGGGCTCGATCCGGCCGCGGTGCTGCAGGCGGCCACGTCCGAGCGGCCCGGGGCGCCGGGATGATGCTCGACCGCCACATCGCCGCGCTGAAGGGACCGATCCTGGTGACGGGAGCCGGCGGCTTCGTCGGCGCCAACCTGTTCAAGGCCATCCTGGCGCAGCGGGACGACGTCTACGCCGCGGTCCGGCGGGAGAAGGGCTGGCGCCTGGCGGACGTGGACGACGAGCACGTGGTGGTGGTCGACCTCAACGATTCCGCGGCCGCCCGCAGCCTGGTCGGCACGGTGCGGCCCCAGACCGTGTTCGACTGCGTCTCCTTCGGCGCCTACGCCTTCGAAGACGATCCGGTGCTGATCCACCGCACCAACGTCCAGGCGCTGATCGAGCTGGTCACCCTGCTGTCGGCCCAGGGCCTGGCCGCCTATGTCCACGCCGGAAGCTCGTCCGAATACGGATCGAACAGCGCCGGCCCCGCGGAAGACGCCCCCTGCCGGCCCAACAGCCAGTACGCCGTGTCCAAGGTCGCCGCGGCCGACTACCTGGCCTACATGGGCAAGACCGCCGGCTTTCCGGTGGTGAACCTGCGGCTCTATTCCGTCTATGGCCCCCTGGAGGACTCCTCGCGCCTCCTGCCCAACCTGGTTCGCCGCGCCCTGAGCGGGACCCTGCCGCCCCTGGTGGATTCCGAGACCTCACGGGACTTCGTCTATGTCGACGACGTCTGCGCCGCCTTCATCATGGCCGCCACCAAGATGCAGCCGGACCTCTATGGCGAGAGCTTCAACATCGGCACCGGCCGCAAGACGACCATGGCCGAACTCGTGGAGGTCGCCCGCGCGCAATTCGGGGTGACCGAGGCGCCGCGTTTCGGCAGCATGGAAGGCCGCGCCTGGGACCTGGCGGACTGGTACGCCGACCCCGCCAAGGCCCGCCGCCTCCTGGGCTGGGAGCCCCGGCACGACCTCGCCTCCGGGCTGAAGCTCATGGCCGGCTGGGTGGGCGGCTTGACCGAGGAGGAGTTCAAGGCCGGCACCAAGAAGACCGCCGCGTCCGGCAAACGCAGCCTCACCGCCATCATCGCCTGTTACAAGGACGGCCAGGCCATCCCGATCATGCACGAGCGCCTGACGGCGACCTTCAGAAAGCTCGGCATCGACTACGAAATCATCTTCGTCAACGACGGCAGCCCCGACGACAGCGCCCGGGTGATCGAAACGATCAGCGCCGCCGACCCGCGGGTGATCGGCATCACCCACTCGCGCAACTTCGGCTCCCAGATGGCCTTCCGCAGCGGCATGGAGCTATCGAGCAAACAGGGTGTGGTCCTGCTCGACGGCGACCTGCAGGATCCGCCGGAGCTGATCGAGCAGTTCTACGCCAAGTGGGAAGAGGGCTACGACGTCGTCTACGGACGCAGGGTCAAGCGGGACATGCCCCTCGTGTGGGGCTGGGCCTACAAGCTGTTTTACCGGGTGTTCGCGGCGCTCTCCTACGTCAAGATCCCCCACGACGCCGGCGACTTCTCGCTCATCGACCGCCGGGCGGCGGCCTGGATGCTCCACTGCGGCGAGCGCGATCTGTTCATGCGCGGCATCCGCGCCTTCGTCGGCTTCAGGCAGACGGGGGTCGACTATGCGCGCCCCGAGCGGATGTTCGGCGTCTCCACCAACAATCTGCTCAAGAACTTGGACTGGGCCAAGAAGGGCATCTTCTCCTTCAGCAACACGCCCCTGACCATGCTCACCGGCGCCGGCGTCGTGCTTCTGGGATTGTCGCTGCTGGCGGCGGTGGTCATCGCGCTCCTGCGCCTTTTCTTCCCCGACATCGCGCCGCGCGGGGCGACCACCCTGCTCATCGTCATCATCGGGTTCGGTTCGCTCAATCTGTTCGCCATCGGCCTGGTCGGCGAATATGTCGCCAAGATCATGACCGAAGTGAAAGGGCGTCCGCGCCTGATCCGCGCCGCGCTCATCCGCCACGGAACGACGACCGAGCAGCCGCCAGAGAGATCCCCGACGTGAATACTTCAGCCCGACCGTCCCTGTCCGCCGGCGCCGTGGTCCGGACGGGACTGCTCGCGGCCCTGTTCCTGGGACTGACCTGGCTCTGTTTCCGCCGCTGGGCCCCGGAGGTGCTGTTCGGGGACGATCTCTACAATTACCAGGCCTATCTGAAGGGCGCCTTCTACCGGACCTGGCCGCAGGTGCTGTTCGGCGGTTTCGAGGACAAGTACCGTCCGGTCGACTCCCTGGCCATGAAGGCGATGTTCGACCTGTTCGGGGCGCACCTGCGCCCCGTACGCGACCTCGACTTCGCGCTGAACGCGCTCTGCGGGCTGCTCGTCGAGCGCATCGCCTTCACCCTCAGCGGTCGGCGGATCGCGGTCAGCGTCCTGGCGGCCATCATGGTCGTGACGTCGCGCTTCGCCCTCTACCAGGCGACCCTGCTCACCAGCGTGCTGGAGGCGATCGGCTTCGCCCTGTTCCTGGCGATGCTGGCGGCGGTGGTGGCGCTCTATCGCACGCCAGCCGACGACGAGGCTCGCGGACTGCGGCCCTCGGTGCTGGCGGTGGCGGCCTATTGGCTGGTGGTGCTGGACCACGAGCGCTACCTGGCGGCCGCGCCCTGGCTGGCGGTCATGCTGTGGTTCGCGCCCGCACGCCGGGGCGCGCCTCCGCTGGTCCGGGCCTGGGCGCCCCTCGCCGTGCTCGCCGCCGCCGTCTTCAACGTCGGCTACAAGGCGCTTCTGTTGCGGCAGGGCGTCATGGTCGGCACGGGCGGCAGCAGCCTGACCGTCAACCTGTCGACCGCGGCCGATCACGGCTGGCAGGCGCTGGCGTCGGTGTTCGCCTTCAACCACGGCCCGGCCTACCTGGTCGGGCGCGACCTCTTCGCCGCGCCCTACGACTGGGTCACCTTCGCCGCGGGCGCCTTCATCTTCTTCTTGCTGATGCTGCTCGCCTTCGGTCTGGCGGCGCGGGCGAACGATCCCGATCCCGACCGGGCCGGCGTCGGCAACGCCTTCTTCCCCGTGGCCCTGGCCGTCCTCGCCGCCCTGATCTTGGTCCCGCCGATGCTGACCATCCGTATGGAGCAGCGCTGGCTGGTCGAGCCGTTCGCCCTGCTGGTCCTGGTCGGCGCTTGGGCGGCCGGGCAGGTGCACGACGTCAACCGGGCGATCCGCCTGTTCCTGGCCTGGGCCGCCGCGTCGGTCGCCGTGGATGTCGGCCTGAGTGCTGGCTTCGGGTCGATTTTCTTCATCTCGGCCGGCCGGGCGGCCGCGACGGTGAAGTCCGACGTGATCGACCGCCTGCCCGCGGGCAGCGGCGCCATGCTCGTCGCGAACAAGGACATCTGCGGCTGGAGTCTGCAGGGCGCCGACTTCTTCAGGCTCTACGCCCCCGGCCGCGGACCGTTCACCTGCGTCACCGACGTCAAGCAGATCGGCCTGGCGGTCGACGCCTCGGCCGCCCCGCCGGACGTCTATCGGATCGTCCCAGGCAACCCGGCTCAGGACATCGACGGCCTGCTCGATGGCGACCGCGCCTACGCCGCCGAGACCCGCCGCCTCGAGTTCCTGGAGCGGTTCGACCAGGGTCAGATCAACGATCCGAAACACATGGACTCCCCCAGCGGCAAGGGAGCGACGCCGATCACCCTCGATGTCGGCGGCGAAGAGCGCAAGGGCATGGCCGTGATCACCGGCTTCACCTATCGCTTCGACCACGTGCCGGTGCAGCCGGGCGACCGGCTGGAGTTCGAGGCGGCCATGGCCTTCCCCACCAAGGGGCCGGGACGCGCGCGGGTGACGGTCGCCGGCGCCGACGGCAAGCCGGTCGACGTGGCGTCCGACCTGCTCCCCTTCCGCACGAAGGCGGGCCCGCCCTCGATGACCCATGCGTCGATCCCGCTCGACCGCTTCGGCAAGGAGGTCTCGGTGACCTTCGCCGCCGAGACGCCGCCCGGTGTCGATCCGACCGCCCAGTGGGTGGTCTATCTGCGGCCGCGCATCGCGGCGCCCAACGCCTCGCCCAGCCCCTTGCCATGACCTCCGACGCCAAGGCCGCCGCCTGCCCGGTCTGTGGCGCCCCCCCGGAAGAGGCGGTCCTGTTCCTGGAGGAGAGCATCGACCCGGCCAAGATGTCGGGCTTCTCCTACGCCTCACGCAAGACGCCGGAATACATGAGCCACCGGCTGGTGCGCTGCACCACCTGCGATCTCGTCTACGCGGCCAACCCTCCCGCCCAGGACGTGCTGGCCCAGGCCTACCATCAGGCCGAGTACGACAGCGCCGAAGAGGCGGCCGACGCGGCCGACGCCTATGTCCGCGCCATGGCCCCGACCCTCGCCCGCCTGGCCGGCCGCGACGGGGTGCTGGAAATCGGCTCGGGCACCGGGGTGCTGCTGGAGCGCCTGCAGGACCTGGGCTTCACTGGCCTGGTCGGGATCGAGCCTTCGGCCGCGGCCATCGCCGCCGCCCCGGCCCACCGGCGCGCCTGGCTCCGGGAAGGCATCTTCCGCGAAGAGGATTTCGCGCCGCAGTCGTTCGACCTGATCTGCTGCTTCATGACCCTGGAGCACGTGCGCGACCCCCTGGCCGTGGCGCGCTCGGCCCGGCGCCTGCTGCGGCCGGGCGGGGCCCTGGTCACGGTGACGCACGACTACGAGAGCCTGGTGAACCGGCTGCTCGGCCGCAAGTCGCCGATCATCGACATCGAGCACATGCAGATCTTCGCGGACCGCAGCATCCGCGCCCTGTTCGAGCGCGCCGGCTTTTCGCAGGTCTCCGCCCGGCCGTTCCGCAACCGCTACGCCCTGCGCTACTGGCTGCGCCTGGCGCCCCTGCCCGGCGGCCTCAAGAGCCTGGCCGACAAGATCCTGGGGGCCACCGGCCTCGGCCGGCTGAAGCTCGCCGTCAACGTCGGCAACACCCTGGCCGCAGGCTTCCGCCAGGACGCCCCGCCGTGACGGCCCTCTTGTCCCACACCGCGGTGCGGTTCTTGCTGGCCGGCGGGGTGAACACCCTGTTCGGCCTGGCGGTCTACAGCGCCCTGGCGCTCACGCCCCTGCCGACCTGGGCGGTGCTGGTGCTGACCAACCTGCTGGGCATCGGGTTCAACTTCCTCACCACCGGCGGGCTGGTGTTCCGCGACCTGGGCCTGGCCCGCCTGCCGCGCTTCGTCCTCTGCTACGGGCTGGTGGTGCTGATCTACTGGGTGGCGATCAAGGCCCTGTCGCCGGTGGTCGGCGGCCGCATCGGGGCCATGGCCGTGGTGATCGTCCCCATGACCGCCCTGACCTATCTGCTGCAGTCGCGGTTCGTGTTCGGCAAAGCGGCGGCGCGCCCTGCGCCGGCGCGCTCATGACCGGCGAGACCTTCCAGCCCATCTCGGTCAAGCCGCCGTCGGCCAACCCGCTGGCCTTCGCGCTGCGCTGCCTGGTCGACCTGCAACTGGGCACCATCGTCGAGCACCTGCGCCCGGCGATGGCGGCCCTGCCGCCCGGGGCGGTCCTGGACGTGGGCGCCGGACAATCACCCTGGCGCGAGTGGCTGCCGCCTCACTGCCGCTACGTCGGGCTTGACGTGGCCCATGCGGGCGATTTCGGCATGGCGCCGGCCGCGTCCGACGTCGTCACCTACGACGGCGGGACCATGCCCTTCGCCGACGCCAGCTTCGACGGCGCCGTGTGCGTCGAGGTGCTGGAGCACGCCGCCGATCCCGAGGCCCTGCTTTGCGAGATCGCCCGGGTGCTGAAGGCCGGCGCCCCCCTGCTCCTGACCACGCCCTGGTCCGCCCGGCGCCATCACATCCCGCACGACTACCATCGCTTCACCCGCGAGCGGCTGCAGATCCTGCTGCAGACGCACGGCTTCGAGGCTGTCGAAGTGCGCGAAAGGGGCGACGACGTGGGCGCCGCGGCCAACAAGATGATCGTCCTGACCCTGGGCGCGCTGCGCCGCACGCGGGGACTGAACGCCCTGATCACCCTGCCGGCGGCGGTGCTGTTCGGCGCCGGCGCCGTGGTGATGCTGGCGGCCGCCCATCTGCCGCGCGGGCTGGGCCTGGGGTCGGACGCCGATCCGCTGGGCTATTTCTGCACGGCCCGGCGGACGGCTGGGACGCCCTGACACGGCACAACCGCATGGCGCTGCCGGCGGGCTTGCTCTACACAGAGCGCGAAGACCGCAAAGGCCGACGGGGTTCAGGCTAAGATGCTCAACGTAAAAGACTATTTCCTGGAGACCCGGCAGCTGTTCGACGATGCGCTGGCGGACGCCGATTTCCTGCGCCAGGTCGAGGTGGCGGCCGAGCTGTTCACCCAGACGCTGCAGTCCGGGCACAAGGTGCTGCTGGCCGGCAACGGCGGCAGCGCCGCCGACGCGCAGCACATCGCCGGCGAACTGGTGTCGCGGTTCTACTTCGACCGGCCGGCGCTGCCGGGCCTGGCCCTCACCACCGACACCTCGATCCTGACCGCCATCGGCAACGACTATGGCTACGAGCAGGTGTTCTCGCGCCAGGTGCAGGGGCTGGGCCAAGCCGGCGACCTGTTCGTCGGCATCTCCACCTCCGGCCGCTCGCCCAACATCATCGCCGCCTGCCAGGCGGCCCGCGGCAAGGGACTGAAGGTGCTGGGCCTGACCGGCGCCGCCGGCGGGGTGATGCCCGACCACTGCGACCTGGTGGTGCGCGCGCCCTCGGCCTCCACGCCCATGATCCAGCAGGTGCACATCGTGGTCGGCCACATCCTGTGCGCCCTGGCCGAACAGGCGCTGTTCGGCTCCGAGGCGGCGGCCTGATCGCGGTTGGCCGCATCGAAAGTTCGCCCTAAGAAGCTTCGAGCGGCGCCGGCGATCGGCGGGCCGCGGCCCTGTTCTTCATGACCACCCAAGCCGAGCGATGGATCTTCCGGACGAGCCCCGTACAGAACCGGCCCTGCGCGACCTGCAGGCCGAGAACCGCCAGCTGAGGGACGAGGTCCAGCGCCGCCTGGCCCAGCTGGCGGTCGCCGCCGAGGCGCTCGGGGACGCGAGCCGGATGGCGTCGGGCTTCCACCCTCACCTGTCGAGGGGCTGGAGCGGCCCGGCCGAGCTCCTGGCGGCGGAGAACGAGACGCTGCGCGCGCAAGTCGAGCGGCAGCAGCTCCACCTTGCGACCGTGGCCCAGGCCTTGAAGGACACCAGCCTGCTGGGCGGCCTCGATCCCCGCTCCGGCATCGCCGCGGCCGCAGGGCGCGCCGGCCGGGACCAGCACGGCGGCTTCGCCGAAGCCATCTTGCAGAAGCTGGTCTTCCGCGAGATGGCCGAGACCCTTCACGGATTCGGCCAATCCGCGCGCAACCGCTGGCGCGAGCGCTTCGATCCGCGCCTGTTGCTCGGCGACCTGATCGTGGCCGCCCGGCGCGCGCGCCTGCGCCCGATGCGGCTGCTGCGGCTGCTCTACGAGATCCGCCTGGTGCGCTCCAGCGGCCTGCTCGACTCCGGCTACTACGCCCACCAGAAGGCCCGCACCGAGATTCCGGGCTTCGAGGATGCGCGCAACTATGTGCTGGTCGGCCGCGACCTGGCGCCCAACCGTCTGTTCAGCGGCGCGGCCTATCTGCGGCTCAATCCGGACGTGAAGGACCAGCCGTTCACTCCCCTGGCCCACTTCATCCGCCACGGCTGCGCCGAAGGCCGGCTGTTCGAGCCGCCGCCGGGCGCCGGCCTGCTCGAGCCGCTCGATCCCGAGGGCCGGCCGTTGCACCGCTGGCCCGTGGCCGAAGGGCGCGACCCCTCCACGCTGGGCCAATACGAGGCGCGGCCCGACGACGCCGTGCCGGTCGAGGGCCGGCGCGGACGGAGCTTCCTGGACCGTCACGGCCTCTTGGGCGGCTCGCCGGACTTCGCCGCAGCGGTCGCGGAGCTGAACGCCATGGCCCCGCCCGCCACGGTGGCCGGCCCGCAGGACGCCGCCCCGCAGGTGTCGATCGTGATCCCGGTCTACGGTCAGCTGGCCTACACCCTGAACTGCCTGCACGCCCTGCTTGGCCACGCCTCCAGGTTCAGCTTCGAGATCCTGATCGGCGACGACGCCTCGCCCGACGAGACCGGCCGTTGGCTGCCGCAGATCCCGCGGGTCCGCCACCTGCGCCACGCGGCCAACAAGGGGTTCATCGACAATTGCAACACCACCGCCGCCCTGGCGCGCGGCGGGCACATCGTCCTGCTCAACAACGATACCCGCGTGGTGGAGGGTTGGCTGGACGGCCTGATCGAGTCCTTCGCCCTGTTCCCCAAGGCGGGCCTGGTCGGCTCCAAGCTGTTCTACGACGACGGCGCCCTGCAGGAGGCCGGCGGCATCTTCTGGCGGGACGGCTCGGCCTGGAACTACGGCCGCGAGGACGACCCCAACCGGCCGCGCTACTGCTACGCCCGCGAGGTCGACTATGTATCGGGTGCCTCGATCGCCGTGCCGACAGCGCTGTGGAAGGCGCTGGACGGCTTCGACCCCGCCTACCGTCCGGCCTATTGCGAGGATTCCGACATCGCCTTCCGCATCCGGGCGCGGGGCCTGGAGACCTGGATGCAGCCCGCCTCGCGGGTGATCCACTACGAGGGCCGCACCTCCGGCACCGACCTGACCCAGGGCGTAAAGGCCTACCAGGTCGAGAACACCCGGAAGCTGGCCGAGCGCTGGTCGGAGGCGCTCGCGGGGTTCCGGGCCAACGGAGAGTCGCCGACCCTGGAGCGGGACCGCAAGCAGACCCAGCGCGCCCTGGTGGTCGACGCCGCGACGCCCACGCCCAATCAGGACGCCGGCTCGGTGACCTCGGTCTGCCACATGCGCCTGTACCAGGAGCTCGGCTACAAGGTGTTCTTCGCCCCGATGGACAACTTCCTGTTCCAGCGGGAGGCCACCGGCGACCTGCAGCGGATGGGCATCGAGTGCATCTACGCGCCCTATCACGCCAATCTCGAGAGCTTCCTGCGCACCCATGGCCGCTACCTGGACGTGGTCCACCTGTTCCGGGTGGAGGTGGCGACGCGGGCGCTGGAGATGGTCCGCCGCTATGCGCCCCAGGCGCTGGTGATCTTCGCCAACATGGACATGCACCACCTGCGCATGGAGCGGCAGGCGACGGCGGACAATGACGCTGATCTGATGCGGCAGGCCGGCGAGATGAAGGTGCGCGAGCTCGCCCTGATCGCCGCGGTGGACTGCACCATCGTCCATTCGCCGGTGGAGGAAGACATCCTCAAGGCCGAGGTTCCCCAGGCCGAGGTGGTGGTGTTCCCCTTCATCACCCCCTTGATGGGCACGGACGTCGGCTACGAGGCCCGGCGTGACGTCATGTTCCTCGGCGGCTACCGCCACACGCCCAATATCGACGCCGCCGTGTTCCTGGTGAATGAGGTGTGGCCCCTGGCGCGCCCGCATCTCCCGGGAGCCAGGCTGCTGATCGTCGGCGCCCACCCGACGGCGGAGGTCAAGGCCCTGGCGGCGGAGGACGTCGTCGTCACCGGGATGGTCGAGGACCTGCGGCCCTGTTTCGACCAGACCCGCGTGTTCGCCGCCAGCATCCGCTACGGGGCGGGCGTGAAGGGCAAGGTGGCCCAGGCGATGGCCTACGGCGTGCCGATGGTGGCGACCACCATCGCCGCGGAGGGCATGTTCCTGGAGGACGGGCGCGACGTGATCATCGCCGACGACGCGGCCGCCTTCGCCCAGGCGCTGGTGGGCCTCTACCAGGACCGCGAGGCCTGGGCCCGGTTCTCCGCCAATGGCCTGAAGTTCGTGGCCGAGATGAACTCCATGGACGCGGGCCGCCGCATGCTCGCCGAATCGGTGCGCCGCGCCGCCAGCGGCCATGTGCGGCACACGGTCGACGAGACCCGCGCGCTTCTGGAAGGCCTCGCGTCCGCAACGGCTTAAGCCCTTTCGTTGCGGCCCGAAGACCACCCCGATATCGTGCCGGCCGAGTCGCCGCCGAAAACAGGGAATGCCTTGAGGGACATCATCAGAGCGCGAGCGCCCTTGAGACTGGGCCTTGCGGGCGGCGGCACCGACGTGTCGCCCTATCCCGACTCCTTCGGCGGCTGCGTGCTGAACGCCACCATCGACCGCTACGCCTTCGCCTCGGTCAGCCCGCGCGACGACGGGACCGTGAAGTTCTGCGCCGCCGACCTGGACCGCGAGGAACAGGCGCCGCTGGACGGGCCCCTGGCGCTGGACCAGGGCCTGCGCCTGCACCGCGGCGTCTACCGGCGCATGATGGAGCAGTTCAACGGCGGCCGCTGCATTCCCCTGACCCTGTCCACCCACGTCGAGAGCCCCATGGGCTCGGGGCTCGGGTCGTCCTCGGCCCTGGTGGTGGCGATGGTGGAGGCCCTGCGCGAGGTGGTGGGCGCCCCCCTCGGGGAATACGAGGTGGCCAAGCTGGCCTTCGACATCGAACGGCGCGACCTCGGCCTGCGCGGCGGCAAGCAGGACCAGTACGCGGCCACGTTCGGCGGCTTCAACTTCATCGAGTTCGAGGCCGAGGACCGGGTGATCGTCAATCCGCTTCGGATCAAGCCCTGGATCCTCAACGAGCTGGAAGCGTCCCTGGTGCTGTTCTTCACCGGCGCGTCGCGGGAGTCCGCCGTCATCATCCGCGAGCAGTCCGAGAACGTCGGCCAGGGCGGCGACGCCCTGGAGGGCATGCACCGGCTGAAGGCCCAGGCGATCCGCATGAAGCAGGCGGTCCTGTTCGGCGACATCCCGGCCATGGCCGCCCTGCTGGAAGAGGGCTGGGCAGCCAAGAAGCAGACCGCCCACGCGGTCACCAATCCCGAAATCGACGAGATCTACGAAGGGGCCCTGCGCAACGGCGCGATCGCCGGCAAGATCTCGGGCGCCGGCGGCGGCGGCTTCTTCATGTTCCTGGCCGATCCCCTGCGCCGGGCCGAGCTGATCCGCTATCTGTCGAGCCATCCCACGGGCGCGGTGGAGATGTGCCGCTTCACCACCGACGGCGTCGCCACCTGGCGCAGCCGCTGAGGCGCTTCAGGAGGCGCGCGCCGCCCCGAGCGGCGGGATCGCGTCCATCAGGCGCGCCAGGTCCTGGGGCGAGGTGATCGGCGCCGGCGCCGCGGCGCCGGCGCTGGCCAGTTCCGGCCGCGCAATCTTGATCCAGCGATAGCCGGCCTTCTCGCAGGCATGGAAGTAGAGCCGCTCGACGGCGTGGGCCAGGGTGCCGTCCGCCTGGCCCGCCTCGACGTCGAAATCGTCCGTCGCGAGCCGGAGGTCGAGCAGGGGCCCGAGCGCCGCGGTGCGGGCCCAGAACATCGAGCCGGTGGGGAAATCCAGGGGCCCGTCCGGGTCCAGCGCCACGCCCATGCGGGCGGCCAGGCGCTCGGCGACCTCCAGGTTGTCGTGCCAGCCGACCCCGCCGCGCACGGCGAAGTAGTGCTGGGGCGCCACCAGGCCGAGGTCCGGCCGCTGCTCGAAGGCCGCCAGGATGCTCGCCGACACCTCGCCGTCGCCCATCAAGGTCTCGTAGAGGAAGTCGCGCCACATCTTCAGGTCGGAGTCGTGGGGCGACTTCTTGCTGTGGAGATGCAGCACGATGTCGTGGCGGGCGTGCGCGTCGGCGAAGGTGACCAGCTTGGGGGCGACGTCGCGGCCCCGGTTGCGCGCCAGCCGCGTCTCGACCACGCCCTTGCTCCAGCCGGCGAAGATCTGCGCCAGCCGGGCGCGCTTGGCCTCGGTGTCGGTGGACAGGTGCAGGTCGACCGGCCCGGGGATGTGCTCGAGATAGGTCCGCATCTCCGGGGCCAGTTCCGGATAGAACAGGTGCGCCACCACGCCGATCGGCCTGGCGAGGGTCGGCCGGGGAAAGGCGGCGCCGAACGGGACGGCCGCGGCCACGTCGCTGGCCGGGGCGGCCCTGGCCCCGCGCACGGGGATCCGACGCGGCGCCACGGCGCGGCGGGCAAGCGCGCTGATGGGATCGCGCAGGGCGTGCGGCAGGCGGTGGAGGCATGCGCGGAGGATGGCCGCCGCCCGGGCGACCGGATCACGATCGAGCTGCGCCAGTCGCGTCCGGTTCGCCGCCTCGATCTCCAGCACGCGGCCCAGGGATTCGCAGTCGCCGGGCGGGGGCTGGCCGCGGCGGCGGCCGATCACGAACGACAGCACCGCCTGTTCCGCCCGGATGATCTCGCGCTCGTGCAGGCTGTGGGCCGCGGCGCGGAACAGAGACGGGGGGCCCGGCGGGCGCGAGGAAGGCGGGGCTGGCGCGGTCATGGAGCTTCGAGCCGGTTATGCCTCGCACGACCGACAAGGCAAACGGTTTCCCGTGCCGGCCTTTCGCCGACCGCGCCGGATCGCTATCAAACCTGACGGGAAACGGCGGCGTGCGGATGGGGATGACTCTGGGCTCGGCACTCAACAGGCTCGTCGGCGGGCTGCGCAGGCACGGCCTGTCGGGCGTCGGCCGCATCGTCACCGGGGTGCTGCGCCGGCAAGGCCTGGTCGGAACGCTCAAGACCCTGGCGGGCCGAGGGCCCGTCCTGGCGGCGGCCGACGACCTGCCGGACGAAGGTCGGCTCGAGCGCGCGTGGCCGCCGGTGATCGACCGGGCCGGAACCATCCCCGCGTCGGCCTGGGACCGGTGGGTGGACCGTAGCGGCCCGGCGGCTTCGCCGACCGTCGCGGCGGAGGGGCCGCCGATCGTGATCGTGCTGCAGCCGGGCCCCGCCGGCGCCGCCGGAATCGAACGCACGCGCCAGGCGGCGGCCGCCGCCAGCCTGCCGGTGGTCCCGCCCGAGGCGGCGCCGACCGCCCCCCAGACCCTGCACCTCTATCTGCAGGCCGGCGACACGCCCGAGCCGGCGCTGCTGGACGCCCTGCGCCGGATGGCCGCCGATCCCGAAGTCCAGGCGATCACCTTCGACCTCTGCCGCCGGGAGGGCGAGCGGGTGAGGCCCCTGCCCCTGCCCGGCGCCAACCTGCCGCTGCTCAGGGCCTGCGACTACATCTTCTCGCGGGCGGCGCTGAAGGCGCCGCTGATCGGCCAGACCGCGGCCTCGCCGCGCGAGGCGATCCTGGCCTGGTGCGCCGGGCGCCAGGCCTTGCTCGTGCGCAAGGGCTGGCGCCACCTGGCCGCCCCCCCGCTGCTGCAGGCCCAGATCAGCGACGATGATCTCGCCGCCCGCGACGCGGTCCGGACCGCGCCCGCGCCCCGGGCGGCCCTGGGCGTCTCGGCGATCATCTGCACCCACAACAAGGGCCATCTGCTGCGCCAGCTGGTGCGCCAGCTCCTGGCGCTGGGCGAGGACCAACTGGCCGAGATCGTGCTGGTGTCCAACAACACCAGCCATCCCCACGCGCTGCGCACCCTGGCCGACCTGGCCGGCCAGCCGCGCATCCGGATCCTCCACGACGACGCCCCGTTCAACTTCTCGCGCCAGGTCAACGCCGGCGTCCGGGCCGCGCGCGGGCAAGGGCCGTTGCTGCTGCTCAACGACGACATCGTGCCGGTGAGCGAGGACTGGCTGGCGGTGCTGGCCGGCGGGCTCGAGGACCCGGAAGTGGGCGCGGTCGGGCCGCTGCTGCTCTATTCCGACGAGCGCGTGCAGCACGGCGGCATGTACACCCGTTTCCCGGCCGGCGTCGGCCACGCCCTGCGCGGCGCATCCCTGCCGTTCGACGATCCGCTCGGCCTCGCCGCCGGCCCGCGCGAAGTCAGCTGCCTGACCGGCGCCGTGCTCCTGACCACCCGCGACGCCTTCGGGCGGGCGGGCGGGCTGGACGAGAACTTCGCCATCTCGTTCCAGGACGTCGACTATTGCCTCAAGCTGCACGATGGGGGCCTGCGCAACCTGTTCGAGCCGCGTTCGATCCTGCTGCACATGGAATCGGTGTCCTTGCACAACGCCAACACCGATCGGCGTCTGCTGGGCCGGCGCCACGCCGAGCACCAGGCGGCCGTAAGCCTGTGGGGCGCCCGCTTCCCGCGCGATCCCTATCTGCCGGCGATCGTCGATCCGGCCGACGAAGGGCTGAAGCGCCTCATGCGCCCATCGCCGGCCCCTCGGGCATAGCGTCCTGCAGCGCGATGAACTAACAGAGGGGCCGAGGCTTTTCGGCCGGACGGGCCGCCCCTAGATCGCGTGAGGCAAGCGTTGGATTTCATCGACCTCAAGGCCCAGCAGAAGCGCATCCGCAGCCAGATCGACGCGGCCATCGGCCGGGTGCTCGACCACGGCGCCTATATCCTGGGCCCCGAAGTGCGCCAGTTCGAGTCCGAGCTCGCCGCCTTCGGCCAGGCCAAGCTGGCGCTGAGCTGCGCCAACGGCACCGACGCGGTGGCGCTGCCGCTGATGGCCTGGGGTGTGGGCCCCGGCGACGCGGTGTTCTGCCCGGCCTTCACCTTCGCCGCCACGGCCGAGGTGGTGCCCTGGACCGGCGCGACTCCGGTGTTCGTCGACGTCCTGCCGGACACCTACAACCTCGATCCGCCGCACCTGGAGAAGGCCATCGCCGAGGTGAAGGCCGAGGGCCGGCTGACGCCCAAGGCGGTGATCGCCGTGGACCTGTTCGGCCAGCCGGCCGACTATCCCAGGATCGCCGAGATCTGCCGCCGCGAGGGCCTGAAGCTGCTGTCCGACAGCGCCCAGGGCTTCGGCTGCACGCTCGACGGCCGCCATCCGCTGCACTGGGCCGACGCCACCGCCACCAGCTTCTTCCCGGCCAAGCCGCTCGGCTGCTACGGCGACGGCGGGGCGGTGCTGACCAACGACCAGGCCCTGTGGGACGTGATGGATTCGCTGCGTGTCCACGGCAAGGGCGAGGACAAGTACGACAACGTGCGCATCGGCATGAACAGCCGCCTGGATTCGATCCAGGCCGCCGTGCTGATCGAGAAGCTGAAGATCTTCCCCGAGGAGATCGCACTCAGGAACACGGTCGCCGCCCGCTACACCGACCAGCTGAACGGAAGCGCCGTGACGCCGACGGTGATCGAAGGCGGCATATCGGTCTGGGCGCAATACACCATCGAGGTCGACAACCCCGTGGGCCTCGCCGCGCACCTGAAGACCAAGGGCGTGCCGAGCGCGTCCTACTATCCCAAGCCCCTGCACCAGCAGACCGCGTACCGCGACTTCCCCGTGGCGACCGGCTCGCTGCCGGTGTCCGACCGGGCCGGGCCGCGGGTGATCAGCCTGCCCATGCATCCCTATCTCGACGAGGCGACGCAGGACCTGGTCGTCGACGCGGTGCGGGGGTTCAATGGCTAGGCGGCTCGGCGCGGCATTGTCCGCCGCGGGCGGGACGGCGACGACAGTCGCGGTCGACAGTGCATGCGGTCTATTCCCGCTGAACTATAGCGGCCGCCGCAAAGCCACGTCGCAGTAGAACAGCCGATTGAGCGCGAAGTGGGTCATGGTCCAACCGTGATCGAGGATCAATTCGTGTACCGCATAGGGGACGCCGTATGCGGTGAACTCGACGGCGCTCCACAGGGCGTAGTCGTTGAACACGAGATAGCCCCCGGGTTTGACCTTCCGCTTGGCTGTCTCGGCGTCGCGCTTCACGCCGGAATAGAAGTGATCCCCATCGATATAAAGCCAGTCGAAGTGGTCGTCGGGCATCTGGCCCAGGGTAACACTGGAGTCACCCTGGTGCAGTTGCGCGAAATCGAGCAGGCGGCTGTTATTGCGACGACGGAGCGGGCCGAAATCGATATCGAAGAGGTGAAGCTCGCTGGCCCGGCCCTGCTCCAGGATCTTCTCCGCGAACAGGCCTTCCTGCGTCCCGATCTCGCCAACGCGGCCCTCGGGCATGTCCGGCAGGATGTAGTCGCGTTGCGGCACGACCTTGGCGCCGGCCAAGGCTTCGGGAGGCAACTGGGGCAGATCGCGAAACAGGGCGGCTGGACCATGGCCCTCGTAAGGCCGCATGACCCGATGCCACTCGGCATAGGTCTCGTGGAACCAGCGGCGCTGGTCCTCGGTCAGGTTCATGGTCTCGTCGATGGCCATGCGAATCCGGAATGATGCAGGGAACGGGAAAAATCAGGGCTTGGGCAGGCAGACCACCGCCAGTTTCCCCTGGATCCGCGTCGAGCCGATCGCGGGCCAGGCCGGCCCCTGGGCGCACAGGCTGTCGGCCTCCGCCTTCTCGGCGGGCGTGGGAGAGCTGAACAGATAGCCGGTGCTCTCGGCGACGACCCCGATCTTGGCCCACTCCGCGCCGAGGGCCATGATGTTCATGTCCCCATCGGTGGTGGGCAGATTCAGCGGTCTGCGCCAAGAGCCCCCGACGATGTCTAGCGTCTGCACATTGGCGAATTGCGGATCGGCCTCGAGCCGTCCGATGATGCGGTTGACCTGCTCGGAGTCCCACAGGTTGACCCGCCGGGTGTCGAACAGGATCTGGTTCGAGGCCCCGACGTAGGCGAAGCACAGGAGACCGACGCCGACGGCGAAGGCCCCGCGCATCCAGCCCGGCCCGATCCGCCAGCCGATCAGCACGATTCCGGCAAAGGCGAGGGAGACGGGAGACATCACGCGGGGCACCATCCAGATGGTGCCCGCCAAGGCCGTGGCGCCGGACGCCCAGACCACCGCCGCGGCCATGCTGACGAGAGCCGCCACCGCCGAGACAAACCGGCCCCGGCGCGCCAAGGTCCAGGCCACCGCGCCTGCCGAGAGCGCCAGAATGACCAGCAGGATCGCGGACGGGCCCCGGCGGATCAACTGGGGCTCGGGCCAGAGGCTATGGCTCAGACCGACCCAGAACCCGGCGGCGTGCTGGGCGAGGGTGAGCTGAGACATGTCCCCCCGGGCGCCCATGTGAACCCCGCTGAGTTGCCGGGCGATGAGGAAGCCGAGGCCGTACAGCACCACGCCCCCCACCAGGGTCAGCAACATGCGGACGAGGGGGCGCGCCGCGACGGTCACCGATTCCCCGGCCTCGGCGGCGACGTAGAGCCGCCAGACCACCGCGAGCAGGAAGACGGCGCCGAGGTGCGCGGCGACGAGCTGGTAGATGCTGAGCGTCACGGCAATCGCCACGGCCGCGCCGACCGTCGCCGCCAGGGTCGCCTCCCCCGCGAGGACGGCGGCCGAAGCGGCGGCCACGATCAGGATGCAAATCGCCGTGTTGAGTGTGGCGCCGGCGAAGTGGAAGAATTCGGTCAGGAAGGGGTGCAGGCTGAACAGCGCACCGAAGAGGAACGCTTGGCCGCGGGTTGGACGGCGTACGATCGCGGCCGCGAACAGCATGCCGGCCAAGGCGAGGCATAGGGTTGAAAGGGCCGCGCTGGAGGTCGCGACCGGCATGCCGAAGAAGCCGAGCTTAGCCCGAAGCCACCAGAGCGCGGCCAGGCCGTATCGGCCTTGGGACAGCAACGGAGACAAGTCCGTCGGAGCGGTGACGAGGGATTCGGCGTAATCGTCGATCGAATAGCTTGGGGCGACCCACGCCTGGGCGCGCGCCAGGAATCCAACGATCACAAGGGCCAGGAAGGCGATTCCGTAGCGCCGCCGCAGATCATGAAACAGCTCGACGCTGCGAACCAACCAGCCGTCGCCCCCAGCCTCAGAGGCGCCTGTTGCGGGCGGAGACGCGCCGTCGCGCACGAGTCCCGTCCGCACCTGGACGCGAAGCAGATCAGGTGACGACATGAAGCGAAGTCCCAGCTTGCGCCCGAAGACGATTTGCCCGATGGCTTAGTGAGCAATTTTCTGCCTGTCCAGGGGGCGTTCGCTTCCGGGATTCGACCCAGAGGCAGGGCTGGCCCCGGCTGGCCGGCACGAAACGCGAGCGAGAAGACTACAATTTAATGTCTATCCCCTTTAATCGTCCGCCAGTAACGGGCCGAGAGCTTGACTATATTGCCGACGCCCTGACCCGCAGACATCTGTCTGGCGACGGCTACTATACCAAGAAGTGTCAAAACCTGCTGCATGAGATGGTCGGCGGTTCGATGGCGCGTCTGACGCATTCCTGCACGGCCGCGCTCGAGATGGCGGCCATGCTGTGCGAACTGGAGCCGGGCGACGAGGTTATCATGCCTTCGTTCACGTTCGTCTCGACAGCCAATGCCTTCGTCCTGCGGCGCGCGACCCCGGTGTTCGTGGACATCCGCAGCGACACCCTGAACCTCGACGAGGCCAAGATCGAGCAGGCGATCACGCCACGGACCAAGGCCATCGCAGTGGTGCATTATGCTGGCGTCTGCTGCGACATGGACGCGATCCAGGCGATCGCGGATCGCCATGGCCTGCTCGTGGTGGAGGACGCGGCCCAGGCGCTGCTCTCGACCTACAAGGGAAGGCCGGCCGGCTCGCTCTCGGCCTTCTCCTGCTTCTCGTTCCATGAAACCAAGAACATCGTCTCGGGTGAGGGCGGCGCCATCGTGATCAACGACGCGCAGTTCGACGACCGGGCAGACATCTTGCGGGAGAAGGGCACCAATCGCGTGCAGTTCCGCAACAGGGTGGTCGACAAGTACACTTGGCTCGACATCGGGTCGTCCTACTTGCCGAACGAGATGACGGCCGCGTTCCTCCTGGCGCAGCTTGAACAGGCGGACAACCTCACGGCGACGAGGCTTCACATCTGGGAGGCCTATCACGACGCCTTCGCCGATCTCGAGGCGAGGGGGCGGCTACGCCGGCCGATCGTGCCTGCCGACTGCGGCCACAACGGTCATATGTACTATCTGATGTTGCGGGACCGCGCCGATCGAGACGCCTTCATTGCGCGCCTCGCCGAACATCAGGTGCTGGCCCCGTTCCACTACATCCCGCTGCATTCCGCACCCGCGGGCCTGAAATGGGGGCGCGCGGCGGACGCCATGACCGTGACCGACGACACGAGCGCGCGGTTGGTGCGCATGCCTCTCTTCACCGGTCTCGGCGAGGCTCAGGACCGCGTCATCGACTTGGCCCTAGATTGGCTGAAGGCGAGCTGACATCGCCATGACGCAGAAGGACCGTCCTTCCCTGTTGTCGGTCGTGGTGCCGGTCTATGGCTCGCCCCAGAGCTTGGAGCCCCTGCGTGACCGACTGGCCGCGGCCTGCGCTCAGCTGGGCGTCGACCACGAACTCATCCTGGTCGACGACCGCTGCCCGCGCGACTCCTGGGCGGTGGTCCGCCGCTTGGCGGAGACGGATCCCAACGTGGTCGGCGTCCGGCTGTCTCGGAACTTCGGGCAGCACGCCGCCATCAATGCCGGCCTTGCCCGCGTACGGGGCGACTGGGTGGTGGTGATGGACTGCGACCTCCAAGATCAGCCCGAGGAGATTCCGAAGCTGCTGCATAAGGCCTGGGAAGGCGGCTTCGACATCGTGCGGGCGCAAAGGGCCGACCGGAACGATCCTTGGCGCCGCAAGTTCGCGTCCTGGCTGTTCTACCGGGTGCTGAGCTTCCTGACCGATACGAATCAGAGCGAAGACATCGGGAATTTCGGCGTCTACAGACGCAAAGTCATCGACGCCATGAACGCCTGGCAGGAAGAGTCGAAGTATTTCCGGGCGCTGGTCGAATGGATCGGTTTCTCCCACACAGTGATACCGGTTGCCCACGCCAGCCGCCACGAAGGCAAATCCAGCTACAATCTGAGGAAGCTGGTCCGCCTAGCGACGAACGTGATCATCGGTTTTTCCGATCGGCCTTTGAAGCTGATGATGGCCACCGGCTTCGGCATTTCGTCGGTGGCCTTCGTGATCGGCTTCGGGTTCGTGGTGGCGCGACTAGCAGGGTTGATCGGCGTCGAAGGCTGGACGAGCGTGATCCTGTCGTTGTGGTTCCTGTCGGGCGTGATCCTGTTCGGCATGGGACTGACCGGGCTCTATGTCGGCCGCATTCTGATCGAAGCCAAGGGACGACCGACCTTCGTCATCGACCAGATCGTTGCCGGCGGATCGGGCTCCGAAGCGCTCCGATCCGAACGAGACGCCGACCATGTCTAGCCGGTTCATCGTCTGCGCGGTCGGCCTGAAAGGCGCAACCTTTCTCGATGGGCTGATCCGGAACGGGCTCCAGCCCTCGACCGTCGTCACCTATCGCCAGCCGGATGACCGGTCAAACGGCTTCGAGAAGATATCCGAGCTCGCCAGGCAGATCGAAGCAGATCTTGTCGAGGCCAAGAAGCCAAAGACTTCGGAAAACGATCTCGTTTTTCTTATCGGGTGGCAGTATTTCCTTGAGAATGCGGGGCCGTACACCATCGTTTTTCACGACTCGCTATTGCCGCGATATCGCGGATTCGCGCCCACCGTCGCGGCCCTGATCAATGGCGAAGCCACGATTGGCGTCACGGCGCTCCGGGCCGCAGATCGAATCGATGAAGGACCGATCATCGCCCAGGCCTCCGCAGCCGTGACCTATCCGATGCGGATCGCCGAGGCTCTGGGACTGCAGGCGCGATTGATGGCGGACCTGGCCGGGCGCGTCCACGAGGCCTGGCTTGCCGGGAATCTCGAGGAGACGATCCAAGACGAGAGCCAAGCCACCTACAGCCTGTGGCGCGACGATTCCGACTATCTCATCGACTGGTCGCAACCTGCGGGCACGATCGCCCGGTTCGTGGATGCCGTGGGCTATCCCTACTCCGGAGCGCGCACCTGCGTGGGGTCGGACGTCATCACCGTCCTCAGCGCGACTCCGATTGCGGACCTGAAGTTCGAACACCGCCAGCCGGGCAAGGTCTGGGCGATCGAGCATGGCCGTCCTGTCGTGGTCTGCGGCGCAGGCATGCTGCGGCTGGACGACTGCCGAACTGGGGATGGGACCCCCTACGTGTTCCGGAAGCTGCGGACTCGGCTCGGCCCGTCCCTATGTTAGCGCCCTTAAAATCGGGGGTCGTCGTCCGCCTGCTGCGGTTTGGCGTGACCGGGATCCTGTCCAATGGACTGCTGCTCGCCCTGTTCGCCGGCCTGACGCGCTTGGGCGCGCCGGTCATGGCGGCGTCGGTTCTGGTGTATGGCGCGGGGGTCCTCGTCTCCTATTTCGTCAATCGGAATTGGAGCTTCTCGTCCAGTCGGCCCCATCGGGAAGGAGCGGCGTTCTACCTACTCACCCAGTTATTCGGCCTGATGATCGTGCTGCTGATGCAGTGGGGCCTGCATGGGCTGATCGGGCTTCCCGGCATTGTCGTGCAGGCCATGGCCATCCCGGTGGTGGCGCTGCTGTCGTTCGTCCTGCTGGAGTGGATCGTCTTCCCGCGCAGACACAGCAAGTCCATCGGAGGCGCGGCGTGAGCCTGGCCTCCATCAGTTCCGGGCTGACCCTTGGAAGCGACGGCATCTGGCGGAGCGGACGCCGGGAGCAGGTATCGTACCCCGATGGCGCGCATCTCGACTATGCGGCGATCGAGGATCGATCCTTCTGGTTCCGTCACCGGAACCGGTGCATCGCCGCGCTCCTGGAGGCGCATCCGCCCGACGGGGCGCTGTTCGATGTCGGCGGCGGCAACGGCTTCGTCGCGGCGGGCCTCATGCAAGCTGGCTTCGAGGTGGTTCTGGTCGAGCCGGGTGAAGACGGGGCCATGGCGGCCAAGCGCCGCGGCGTGCCGAACGTGGTCTGCGCCACGACGGAGACAGCGGGGTTCCAGCCCCGCTGCATGCCGGCGATCGGCCTTTTCGATGTGGTCGAGCATGTCGAGGACGATGTGGGCATGCTCCGCCATCTGGCGGGCCTGCTTCGCGACGACGGGATGGTCTATCTGACCGTGCCGGCCTACGCTTGGCTCTGGTCGGAGGAGGACGAACGGGCCGGCCACTTCAGGCGCTACGACATGCCGGGCTTCCTGAGCGTATTGCGGGCTGCCGCTCTCACCCCCGTCTTCGCCACTCATTTCTTCCGCCCCTTGCCGGCGCCGATCCTGATGCTTCGGACGCTGCCCCACCGGCTGGGACTGAGGGGCCGGGGCGACAGCACGGCGACGGTTTCCCGTGATCATGCCGCAAAGGCCGGCTTGATGGGCGCCGCTTTCGAACGGCTTCTCGGCGGCGAGACGGAGAACATAAGGCGTTCGCGGCCCATGGCGTTCGGTGGCAGCCTGCTGGTCGCGGCGCGCAAGACGCTCGGCTGACGGGGACGTCGCCGGCGGACGGGGGAAGGTCTTTGGCCGCACGCGCATCTGGCTTGGATGCTTGCCGGGCTAGCGCGTAAGGTCGAGCGGCGATCGCTGGGTGGGGCAGAGCATGGCGTTTCTAGACGACGACCAACTTCAACGGATGGGCTTCAAGAAGCTCGGGCGCAATGTCCGGATCAGCGACCGCGCGGCCATCCACAATGCCGATCAAATCGTGATCGGCGACAACACCCGGATCGACGATTTCTGCGTGATCTCCGGCAAGGTTCGCTTCGGGCGCAATGTGCATATCGCTGTGTTGTGCAACATCGCCGGCGGCAGCGAAGGGATAACCTTTGATGACTTCTCCGGGCTCGCCTACGGCTGTCACGTCTTCTCGCAGAGTGACGACTACAGCGGATTCACGCTGACCAACCCCACAGTGCCGGCCGAATACAAGGAGGAGCGCAAGGCGCCGGTCCACCTCGGCAGGCACTGCATTGTCGGCGCCAACTCGTTGATCTTCCCGGGCGTATTGATGGCCGACGGCTGTTCCTTGGGAGCCATGTCGATGCTGACCAAGTCCACGACGCCTTGGGGCGTCTATTTCGGCATTCCGGCGCGGCGGGTGAAAGAGCGGAAAAGGGAGTTGCTCGAGCACGAGCGCCGCTACCTGGCGAGCGAGGCCGCCGCAACCGTCGACGACGCTCCAGAGGTCGCAGCGACGGCGCTGCAATCAGCAGCGCGGGGCTGATGTGACCGATCGTGCTCTCGTTTCCATTGTCTTCCTCTCCTACAACAACGCGCGGTTCATCCGTCGCGCCATCGAGAGTGCGCTGTCCCAGACCTACGACCGGTTCGAGGTCATAGCGGTCGACGATGGATCGTCCGACGAATCCGTGTCGATCCTGGAAAGCTATGGCGACCCCCGCATCAAGATATTTCCCCATCCGCACAACCTGGGGCTGACGCCCAGCTACAACGAAGCCGTCGCGCGGGCCTCAGGGGACTTCGTCGTCAACCTCGATTCCGACGACGCCATGTCGCCGACCCGGACGGCCCTTCAGCTCGAGGCGTTCGCCGGCCGGGCCGAGGTCGACGTCGTGGGGACCTATGTCGAGATCATCGACGAGAACGATCAGCCTCATGAGCGCGCGCCGGAACTGGAGTCGCTGCTCAATCAGCCTTGGGACTTCAACCTGCCGGCGACATGGATCGGCCAGAACAACCTCGTCCGTTCCGCCACCATGATGCGCCGGGGGCTGCACGAGAGAGTGGGGCCCAACGAGCTCGGCATGTTGCGCGCCCCCGACTACGACCTCTGGACGCGCTGCCTGCAGAGCGGCGGGCGATTCCTCATGATCCCCGAGCGGCTGACCCAGTATCGCCTGCACAAGCACGGACTAACCTATGGCGACCCCAAGGCGACCTTCCTCGAGCTCAGCTATTCGCTCATCCGGCGACTGTTGCCGATGATCTCCGCCGCGGAAGATTGGCAGACGCTGGAGAAGGCCCACGATTGGATGACCGCCGATCCACAGTTCATGGACCTGCCGCCAGACGCGCGAGCACGCCTGGCGGCGTTGTTCCTGAACGGATGGGACGACAGCTTCCGGCGCTTCGAGGACGCCTTGGCGCGGGCCGAGGCTCTGCCGGTCGATCTAGCAGAGGCCGGGCGCCGACGCCTGCAGTTGGAGCAAAGCGCGAAGGCCAGGCTCGAGGCAATGCGCGAAGCGGCGGATTGGCACGCCGAGCAAGGCCGGAACTGGAAAGCGGCCGCCGAATGGCGGGCCCAACAGGTCGAGAACTGGAAGGCCGCGTTTGAGGGCGAGAAGGCTTGGCGCCAGCAGTTGCAAGTGCAACTGGGGCTAGCCCCCGACGAAGGCGAGTCTGCGGACAAAGAGGTCTGAGGGCGTCATCAGAGCCCCCACCCCCCGGGTCTGCGCATTCAGCGAATGGGCCTTGCGGCGCAGGAGGTGGACGGTGCCTGGCACGATCTTGTGGATCATGCCGTGACTGATGGTGTCGGAATTCCAGGCCCAATCCTCGAACCCGAAGCCGGCCCGCAGTTCGGTCTTGCGATAAGGGACCTCCAGGAACAGCTCCCGCCGCGCAAAGGCCAGCGAGGTCCAGAGGTTGGCCATCGCCAATCGCATCCAGTCGTCCACGGCCAGGTCCATGTCCGGGTGCAGCCGCCACACCGGAGTGTCCGGCCCTCCGAAGTACAGGTTGGCCTCCGGGTGCCAGATCACGTTGCGGTCATCCCGCGAGGCCGCCTCGAAGGCCAGCAGGTACCAGTTGTCGGAATAGATGTCGTCGCCGTCCAGGAAGGCGACATGGGCGCTTTCCGTTGCCGCGACGGCGGCGTTGCGCGCCAGCCCAAGGTCATCCACGTCGACCACCAGACACCGCACTCCGAGTCCGTCCGCCGTCTGTAGATAGTCGCGGGTCGCGTCCGTGGGACAATCCGCGACCACCAGCAGTTCGACGCTCACGCCGAGGGGCTCGGCCGCCGCCTTCGCCCTGACCATACTGATCAGCGACGAGTGGGCGAGGAGCCCTTCGCCATGCAGATTGAGCACGCCGCAGACGTCGGTCATCTCGGCTTCTCCGGCTGGCTGGAGGACGGCGCCAGGAATCCGCCATCGCGGGTCAGGACGGAAATGAAGTCTTCCGGGCGATGGCGCGCGGAGACGTAGGCCGCCAGGCGCTGCAATTGGGACTGGCGCTCCGCATCGCTGCCGAGCAGTCTCCGCAGCCTTCGGGCCGCGCGCGCGCTGATGTCGGCTATGGGATCTTCGAGCCCGCCCCGGGCGAATAGGGTGTCGACCTCGATCTCCTGACGTTGGAGGCCCAGCCCCAGCTCACCCTGGCCCAGGTGAAGCAGCGGGACCCTCGCCGAAGCCGTTTCGAGCAGCACGTCTGCAGCGCCTTCCGGCGGCAAGGTCAGGAGCACGCAGTCGAAGTCGCGGATCGTATCGCCTTCCGCTTCCCGGCCCGGAACCACCGGCTTGTAGGTCCGCCATAACTCCAGCCTGAGGTCGCTGCTGAACCGGGCGACCGCATGGCGCAGGCTGCTCTCGGCCCGCTCGTCGGGATCGCCGATCCACAGGACCCGGCTTTGCCCGCCATGCGGCCGCGCCTTAGCGCCTCCCTCGCCGGAACGTTCCGCCTCCGCGCGCCAGGGACGGCGAAGGACGATCAGTTTCGAACGATCCGCGGGCGGCAGACCGAAACGTTCGGACAGGTCATCGGCGAGCCGCTCGTCCTCCATGTAGAACGCGCGCAGGTACGGCAGGCAGGTGCGGAAATGGGGCAGGAAGTCCGCCTTCATGCGGGCATCCGGACGTAAGCCCGAAGGGACCCAGCCGAACAGATCGGTCAGCCGCCCCAGGGCGGGGCCATAGGTCAGCAGGCAACTCCAGGCCGCGCGGCTGTCGGCGAGCATCGCCTGGGCGGGACGCAGGCTGTGAAGCAGGGTCGTGGTCAGGACCGCCCTATCGTGGGGCTCCAGCCAGACGCCCAGGTCCGAATAGGCTCGCCACTGCGCCTCCAGCGGAAGCCAGGCAGGCGCTGGCCGCTGGATCTCGTCGGTGGACACGATCAGCGTGTCGGGCAGCACGCCGGCCCGTTCTGCGGCGCGGACCAGGCTGAGCAGGGCGTCGTTGGGCTCCGTGAGGCCGCCGACGAAGATCACCCGCTGCGGCCGTCGGGTCAGCGTGCGGTACAGTTCGGCCCAGGCCCGCTCGCAGGGCGCGCTGAGCTGGGGGATGACCGGGAAGTCCTGGAGCCGCTGGCTTGCGAGAGCGGCCAGGTCGGGCTCGACGGCGTCGAAGGCGCGTATCGTCTCGAAGACGATGTCTGTGATCGCCTTGCTTACCGGCGATTCCACATGGTCCGGGGGGGCAGTCCACGCCGGGGGAGCCGCCGGTGCGACGTAGCCGGACAGGATCCTGTGGACCAAGGGATTGAGGCCGACGCGGCCAAGCCAGGGGAAGGTCTCGAGGTACTCGCGCGTGCTGAACAGGGGCCCGGGGTCGCGCATCTCAGCGGCGCCGCTGCGCACATAGTGCACGACGGGCGGGACGCCCGCCTGGGCGACGTCAGGGTAGGCGGCGAGGTACCACTGGGTGTCGAACAGCGCGTTCGGATCGCGAAATTCCCCAACCCCGTGGGCCAGGAAATGCTCCAGCGGATCCCTGCGCGCCAGCGATACGTCGCGATAGTGCCCGGCATACCATTCGGGGTCGAGCAAGAGCGCGACTTCGGGCGGAAACGGCACGGGGTCCGCACGCCCGGTCAGGCGGCGAAGCTTCAGGCGGACGCGGCGGATGAACGAGGCGTTCAACAACGACTAGGTTTCCCCGCCATAATCTGACGCATCCGCACGTTGTCCCCCCCACGCCCGGGGTCTGGGCTAATGCGGAACCGGCGAGAGGTCAAATCTGATTTCCGACCCGTGTCCCGAGGGGTCGGCTGGCCGCTTCTGCGATCTCGTCAAATGGGTTGGGAGGCGCTATGCACCCCCCGCGGAGGGCAAGCGAACCATGTTGAATCGGAAACGTATCCTGGTGACCGGGGCGGGCGGCTTCATCGGCAGCCATCTGGTCGAGGCGTTGATCAACGAGGGTGCGGAAGTCACGGCCCTTGTCCGCTATGGGTCCTCATCGTCCATCGGAAACCTCGGATTCCTGTCCCCGGAACAACTGGCCGCCATTCGCGTCGTCTCGGGGAACGTCGAAGACAGCGACTTCGTGATGCGCATCGTCGAGGGCCAGGAGATCGTGCTGCACCTCGCCGCGCTCATCGCCATCCCCTATTCCTATGTCGCGCCCCGCAGCTACGTGCGGACCAACATCGAGGGCACCCTCAACGTGCTCGAGGCGGCCCGGCGCTTCGGCGTGTCGCGCGTGGTGCACACCAGCACCTCCGAGGTCTATGGCACCGCGCAGCGCACCCCGATCGACGAGGAGCATCCCCTGCAGGGGCAGTCGCCCTATTCGGCGTCCAAGCTGTCCGCCGACAAGATGGCCGAAAGCTACTTCCGCTCGTTCGACACGCCGGTGGTGACGCTGAGACCCTTCAACACCTTCGGGCCAAGGCAATCGGCGCGCGCCTTCATTCCCACAATCATCTCGCAGGCTCTGGCGCGTGACGAAATCCACCTCGGCTCGCTGACCCCGCAGCGCGACATGACCTTCGTCTCCGACACCGTGAGCGGCTTCATCTCAGCAGCGTCCGCTCCGGGGATCGAAGGGGAGACCATCAACCTCGGCACCGGCCATACGCTCAGCATCGGTCACTTCTGCGAGCGCATCCTGACGTTGATGGACGTCCAGAAGCCCATCGTCCACGACGCTGCGCGCGAGCGGCCCACCAAGAGCGAGGTGTTCAAGCTGGTGTCGGACAACTCGAAGGCCAAGCGCCTGATGGGTTGGGAGCCGACGGTGTCTCTCGACGAGGGCCTGCTCCGGACGATCGAGTTCGTGCGAGCCCATCCGAACCTGTTCAACCCATTCAGCTACACCGTCTGAGGCCTGCCGATGAAAGCGATCGTCATGGCCGGCGGCAAAGGGACCAGGCTGCATCCCTATTCCGCCCTGTTCCCGAAGCCTCTCATGCCCCTGGGCGATATGCCCATCATGGAACTGCTCCTGCGCCGGCTGAAGGAAGCGGGCGTCGACGAAGTGGTCCTTGCCGTCAATCATCTGCGGCATCTGATCGAGGCCTTCTTCGGCGATGGGGCCCGTTTCGGCATCCGCATCACCTACAGCCTGGAAGACCAGCCATTGGGCACCGCCGGGCCCATGGGCATGGTGCTCGATCGCCTGGGTGAGGACTTCATCCTCACCAATGGGGATTTGCTCACCACCTTGGACATCAGCCGCATGGTGAGGGCGCATCACGACGGCGGCGCAGACGCTACGATCGGAGCCTATGCCCGCGAGATGAAGAGCGAGTTCGGCATCCTCGACGTCGACGACCAGATGCACATGGTCGGCTATCGTGAAAAGCCGGTGTACAGCCAACTGATCAGCATGGGCATCTATGTGCTCAAGGCGGCGTCGGTGCGGCCTCACATCACGCCCGGCCAGCCGATGGACATGCCGGATTTGGTGCGCGCCATGGTGGCGGCGCGCCGAACGGTGCTCTGCCACCGGACCGATTGCTTCTGGCTCGACATCGGCCGCCCTGCTGACTTCGCGTTGGCTCAGGAGATGTTCGAGAAGGACCCTGCCGTTTTTCTCGGACAGGCCAAATGAGGGCGTTGGTCACGGGGGCTGGCGGCTTCGTCGCGGCGCACTTGATCACACGCCTGGAAGCCGAGGACTGGAGCGTTGGACGCGTCGTTCGCGGGGGGCGGACCGGTACGGGCGAGGATTTCGCCCTCGGCGCGGGGGAAACGACCGACTTCGAAAGGGTGCTCGAAGCCTACGCCCCGGACGTCGTCTATCACTTGGCCGGACGCATGTCGGGTTCGGCGCAGGAGATCTATGCCGCCAACGTGGTGTTGGCGACCAACCTGCTCCAAGCCGTTGCAAATTGGCGGACGCCCTGCCCGGTGATCTTGGCGGGTTCGGCTGCGGAATACGGCCGGGTTGAAAACTCCACGGTCCCGGTCAAGGAGGACGATCCCTGCCGGCCGCTCACGGTCTATGGCGTGAGCAAACATGCGCAGACGCTGGCCGGTCTGGCGCAGGCGCAGTCGGGTCTGCCCGTGGTGATCGCCAGGATATTCAATCCGTTGGGAACGGGCATGCCCGGCAACCTCGCCCTGCCGAACTTCGCCGCCCAGATCGTCGCCAGCGAGGTCTTGCAGGTCGGCGACCTCGACGTGGAGCGCGACTTCGTCGATGTCGCAGAGGTCGCACGGGTGATGATGGCCCTCGCTTCCAACGGCGCTGCCTACGGTAAGGTCTTCAATGTCTGCTCCGGCGAGGGCTTCCGGTTGCGCCGGCTGGTCGAAGACATGATCCGGCTGAGCGGCCGGGACGTGCGGATCGAGGTCGACCCGGCGCGCCTGCGCCCGAACGATGTCCGCGCGCTGATCGGGTCCACCGCCCGCCTTCGTGAAGCGGCAATCGAGATCAAAGCCCCCGACATGGACCGGCTGCTGATGACCATCCTGGCCGACGCGACCGCGAAGGGTGGCCAGGGGTGAGCCCGCGTCTCCAAGGCTCCGCCGTTCAGTTGGCGCGGTCAGGGCGGATGCCGCCCACGCCTCGCGCGGATCCCGAGTCGAATTGGACGTCGGACCGACCTCTGGTCAGTGTGGTCATCACGAGCTTCAACTACGGCCGCTTCCTCGAGGAGGCGGTGGATTCGGTTCTCGGACAGACCTTCAAGGACCTCGAAGTGATCGTGGTCGAGGGCGGCTCCACGGATGGCCTGTCTCGCGAGATCGCCGCCAACCTGCAGCGCGAGCGCACGACGGTCCTGTTCCAGGACCGCCCTACCCGGGTGGGCGCCAACCGCAATCTGGGCATCGCCCACGCCCGCGGCAAATACGTGTGCTGCCTGGACGCTGACGACCTCCTCAGGCCGACCTACGTCGAGAAAGCGGTCTTCCTGCTCGAACGGTACGGCTATGACGTGGTGTCTTGCGCCCTGGAGTTCTTCGGCTTGCGGACCGGCGTCGTAAGCATCCTGGAGCGACCGACCCTGCGGACCATCCTGCAGGCGAACCATGTGCTGACCGCGGCCATGTTCCGACGCTCCTTCTGGGTGGCGGCGGGCGGGTTTCGCGACGCTACACAGCAGAGCCACATCCATGAGGATTGGCTTTTTTGGGTCCGTCTGGGCGCTTATGGCGCCCGCTTCTTCAACATGACCCTCGACCCCCTCCTGCACTACCGGGTGCACGGCGTGAGCCTCAGCCGCGGGCGCAGCGTCGCGCCCATGGCCGAACAGGCCCGGGTGATATTCGAACTGAATTCCGACGTGATCGACGAGGACGCGCTAGTGAGGTCCGACCAACTCGCGCGCGAGTCGCGGCGGGCGTCGCTTCCCGTCCGGCCCGAAGCCTATCGTCGCCCGCTGCCGGGTCCCGACCGGCCGACCGTCCTGCTCGCCGCGCCGTGGCTCGTACTCGGTGGAGCGGAACGGTTGCTGAGCGCCATCGTGGAGCACCTCGTCAAACAGGGCTGGCGTGTCCTGGTGGTGACCTCGATAGCGGCCCAGGCCTTCCAGGGCGACACCACCGCCTGGTTCCAACGGCACACCGACGAAATCTACCACCTGCCGCTGTTCCTTCCGGAAGACCGATGGGACGACTTCCTCAGGCATCTTGTCGCCTCACGCGGCGTCGACGTGTTGTGGATCGTCGGCAGCGCCTTCGCCTACGATCGCCTGCCGTCGCTCAAGGCGGAGTTCCCTCATCTGAAGGTGACGGACCTGCTGTTCAATACGGTCGGCCACACCGAGAACAATCGTCGTCGGCGGACCCTGATCGACCTCAACATCGTCGAGAACCGGGAGGTGCTCGCGTGGCTCCTGGACCGGGGCGAGTCTCCCAAACGGGTCCAGTTGCTTACGAGCGGTGTCGACATCCAGGCATTGAAGCCTCTCGATGAACGGCCAGCGCGCGCGATGCTTGCCCTCGGCGCGAACGAACTGATGGTCGGATTCTCCGGCCGATGGTCTGAGGAGAAGAATCCTCTGGCGTTCATCGAAATCGCGCGCCGCCTCGATCCGACGCTGCCCGTGCGGTTCGTGATGACCGGCGCGGGCATTATGGAGGACGCCGTCAAAGAGGCTTTGGCGGCCGCCAATCTTCCAGAGGATCGCTTCCATCTCGCCGGCGAGGTCGACGATATTCGAGTTTGGCTGGGCAGCTACGACCTGCTCGTGTTGCCGTCGAAAGTCGACGGCAGGCCCGTGGTGGTTCTGGAAGCCCTGGCCCTGGGCGTTCCCGTGCTCGCCTCCCGCGTCGGCGCCTTGCCGGATCTCATCCAAGACGGACAGACGGGCTGGCTGTGCGACAGCGATGACATCGATGCGTTCGTCCGACATATCGAAGATCTGGTCGCCGCCGGGCCGACCGCGCGCGACTTCATGCGCCGCAACGCCAGGGCCTTCGCCGAAAGGCAACTGGACGTGCGGCACATGCTTTCCAGCTACGAGGCGGCCCTGACGGACCTGATCCGCCATCCTGCTGACCGCCGCGATCGGGAGGCGCCGCCTTCCCACGGTGCGGCGCGGGCCACGATGATGAATGTGCGGCCTCTCCCAGCTGGGGCTAGCAGAGCCCCCACAGCCGACCAGCAGGAGCCCTAGTCCGGCACGCGCTCCAGCGCCGCCAGCCAGGCCGCCGAATTGCCGTCGGACGGGGCGCGCCAGTCGCCGCGGGGCGACAGCGAGCCGCCCGAGGAGATCTTGGGGCCGTTGGGCACGGCCGAGCGCTTGTACTGGCTGGTGGTGAAGAAGCGCTCGTAGAACACCCGCATCCAGCGCTTGATCTCGGCCAGGGCGTAGGCCCGGCGCAGGGGCTCGGGATAGTTGGGCGGCCAGGCGCCCCGGTCCTTGTCGCTCCAGGCGGCCTGGGCCAGGTAGGCGATCTTGGCCGGGCCGAAGCCGTAGCGGGTGGTGTAGTAGAGGTTGAAGTCCTGCAAGGCGTAGGGCCCGACCTTGGCCTCGGTCGACTGCACCTGGCCCGCCGCGTCCGCCGGAACCAGCTCCGGGCTGATCTCGGCCGCCACGATGTCCAGCAGCACCGGACTCGCCGCCTCGCCCATGAAGCCCTCGGCCGCCACCCAGCGGATCAGGTGCTGGATCAGGGTCTTGGGCACCGAGGCGTTGACGTTGTAGTGGCTCATGTGGTCGCCGACGCCGTAGGTGCACCAGCCCAGCCCGAGCTCGGACAGGTCGCCAGTGCCGAGCACGAAGCCGCCGACCTGGCCGGCCAGGCGGAACAGATAGTCGGTGCGGATTCCCGCCTGCACGTTCTCGAAGGTCAGGTCGTAGACCGCCTCACCGCGGGCGAAGGGATGGTCCAGGTCCTTCAGCATCTGCATCGCCAGGGGCTTGATGTCGTGCTCGCGGCTGGAGACGCCGAGGGCCTGCATCAAGGCCCAGGCGTAGCGCTTGCTCTGATCGCCGGTGGCGAAGCCCGGCAGGGTCACCGCCTCGATGTCGGCGCGCGGCTTGCCCAGCAGATCGAAGGCGCGGCAGGCCACCAGCAGGGCCTGGGTTGAGTCGAGCCCGCCCGAGACCCCGATCACCAGTTTCTTCGAGCCGGTGGCGTCGAGCCGCGTGACCAGGCCCTGGACCTGGATGTTGTAGGCTTCGTAGCAGTCCTCATACAGACGTGCGGGTTCGGACGGCACGTAGGGGAAGCGTTCGACCGGCCGCCGCAGGGCGGCCTGGCGCTCGCCGGGCCGGAAGTCGAAGGCGATGCGCCGCACCTGGCCCGCGCCGGCGCGGGCGGCGCCCTCGTGGAAGGTGTGCAGGCGCAGGCGCTCCTGGACCACGCGCTCGAGGTCGATGTCGGCCATGAGCAGGGACGGCTGGCGGGCGAAGCGTTCGGATTCCGCCAGCAGGGCCCCGTTCTCGTAGACCAGGGCGTGGCCGTCCCAGGCCAGGTCGGTGGTGGACTCGCCCCAGCCGGAGGCGGCGTAGAGGTAGGCGCACACGCCGCGCGTCGACTGGGCGCGGCACAGCACCCGCCGGGTCTCGCCCTTGCCGATGACGATGTTGGAGGCCGAGATGTTGGCGATCACCGTGGCGCCGGCCATGGCCAGGCGGCCGGACGGCGGCTCGGGCGTCCACAGGTCCTCGCAGATCTCCACGCCGAGCACGAAGCCCGGATAGTCGCGGGCGGCGAACACCAGGTCGGTCCCGAACGGGGCCGCGCCATCCAGCAGCTCGATGGTGCGGCCCTCCACCCCCAGGCCCGGGCTGAACCAGCGGCGCTCGTAGAACTCGCGGTAGGACGGCAGGTAGGACTTGGGGACCACCCCCAGCACGCGGCCGGCGGCCACCACCACGGCGCAGTTGTAGAGCGCCTGGCCCCAGCGGAGGGGCGCGCCCACCACCGCCACCACCGGGCTCTGGGCGCTGGCCGAACGCACCCGCTCGACCGCCTGCAGCACGCCGTCCAGCACCACCGCCTGCTGCAGCAGGTCGTCGATGGCGTAGCCCGACAGGCACAGCTCGGGGAAGGCGATCAGGCCGGCCCCGGCCTCGGCCGCCTCAGCCATCGCGCGCACCACCTCGTCGGCGTTGGCGGCCGGATCGGCCAGGCGGATGCGGATGGGAGAGGCCGCCGCACGGAGGAACCCGTGGTTGTAGATCGAATAGAAATCGTCCATTCCGGCCTCGCCCAAAGCTCGGTGGGAACGGGCGGAATCGCCCGATCCCATCGAGCTCCAGAATCTTTGAATTAGAGCGGGTCGCGGGCGGAAAACCGGTTCCCACTTTTCCTCGACCCGCTCTAGGTCCTGCCTTAAAGCAGCTTATGCTTCCCGCGTCCAACGGGGCCCCGTAAGGCTCCGGCCAGGGTCATGTTCCATTCTCAAGTGGGGCGGACTGGTCTAAGGGGAAGACCAGCGGGCTCGCCGCGCCGAGAAGTCCATTTTGAGCCAGTCCCTGCTGAACCGCGCGCCCTCCCGATCGAGCTCCGCCCCGTCCGCCGCCGCCGCGGCGCCCGCCGCGCTCGGGGGCGGGCGCTACCTGCTCGGGGTGTGGATCCTACTAGCCGTGCTGACGCCCCTGTCCGCCTTCCTGGGCGCGCGCGGCTTCGCCCCGGAGGTAGGTCTGGCCGGCCTGCTCTGCCTGCCCCTGGTCCGCCTTCGCGCGACGGACCTGACCGGCCTTCTCCTGTTCGCCCTGCTGGTCGCCTGGGCCGTGGTCAGCGCCTTCTGGAGCCCGTCGCCCCTGCCCCACGACATCAAGAGCTTCAGCCGCTTCACCGGCCTGCACCTGTTCCAGCAGCTGCTGTTCTCCGGCGCCCTGATCGTCACCGCGCGGACCCTGCCGCCCGCCTATGCCCGCAAGGCCATCGCCTGGATGGGCGGCGGCCTGCTGGTCCTGACCGCCGTGGTGCTGTTCGAGAGCCTGACCGACGCCCGGCTGCTGAGCGCGCTGCAGGACCTGGTCGGCCAGAAGTCCAACATCACCCACTGGGCCCTGCGCACCGTGGCCCAGGGCGGCTACGTGCTGGTGATGCTGTTCTGGCCGGTGGCCGCCGGACTGTGGGCCGGCGGGCGCCGCAAGCTCGCGATCGCCTTCGCCGTCGGCGCGGTCCTGGCGCCGGCGCTGCTGCACGTGGCCGCCCCCGTCGCCGCCCTGGCCAGCAGCGCGGTGCTGTTCGGCCTGGTGGTCTGGCTGGGCCGGCCGGCGGCGCTGGCCGGCATGGTCCTTGCGGCCGGGCAGTCCCTGGCCATTCCCTGGCTGATGCGCGGCCTGGCCGAGGACGGGCTGTTCCAGGCGCTGCGCGGGCGCCTGCCCCCGTCCTGGGCGGCCCGAGTCGACATCTGGACCTTCACCTCGCAGCGCATGGCCGAGAAGCCGTGGCTGGGCTGGGGCCTGGACGCCAGCCGCATGTTCAAGGGCCACATCCCCCTGCATCCGCACGACGCGCCCCTGCAGGTGTGGTTCGAGCTCGGCGCCCTAGGCGCCATCCTCGGCGCCATGATCTGGGGCTTCATCTTCTGGCGCTACGCCGAGGCGGCCCGTAGCCGGCGGCTGTACGCCGCGGCCGGCTGCGCCACGGCCTGGTGCGCCATGATCATCGGCGCCTTCAGCTTCAGCCAGTGGCAGGAGTGGTGGATTTGCCTGGTGGCCCTGGCCTTCGCCGCCTGCGCCGTGCTGGCCCGACAACTGGACGGTTCGGCGCTCAAGCGGCAGGGCGGCAGCGCCAAAGGGGGTTCCCGTGGCTAGGCTTCCTTTGGCGCTGCTCGTCTCCGCAGCCGCGGCCATGGCCCTGCCGGCCCAGGCGCGGCCCTACCTGATGCTGAACGCCGACGACCACGGCTTCCAGGCGCTGGATCTCGGCAATCTCGATCGCACCCGGCCCAACCTTCCCCAGGCGACCCTGATCGAGGCCCCCCTGGCCGGGGTGGTCACCGACGGCAAGCTCGCGGCCCTGGTCGAGCGCCGGGTCGAGATCGATTGCGCCGAACCGCGCTGGCGGGTGCTGGCCACCGCCTGGCTCGACGGCAAGGAGCAGCCGCTCGGCGACGACAAGACCGCCGGGGAATGGGCGGCGTTCGGCCAGGACGACCTGGCGACGGCGGCCCGAGCGGTCGCCTGCAAGCGCGAGTTCAACCAGGCCCTGGTGTCGCGCTACCTCAACCTCGGCGAGATCGTCGCCAACTACCAGGCCGCCCACGCCAAGGCCGCGCCCCAGCCCCTGACGGACAAGGAAGTTCGCGACCGCCGGTTCAGGAACGGCCACTGAGGAGCGGATGATGGGGCGAACCTTCCCGGATCAGGGGATCACCGACCGCTTCTGGACTTCCGCCGACGGCCTGCGCCTGCACGCCCGCGACTACGCCGGCGCCTCCGGCCCGGCCCGGGCGCCGGTGATCTGCCTGCACGGCCTGACGCGTAACGCGCGCGATTTCGAGGACCTGGCCCCGCACATCGCGGCCAAGGGCCGGCGGGTGCTGGCGCTGGACGTGCGCGGCCGCGGCCGGTCGGCCTGGGATCCGCAACCGATGCGCTATGTCCCCGCCGTCTACGCCGGCGACGTGCTGGCCCTGCTCGACGCCCTCGGGATCGGGCGGGCGGTGTTCGTCGGCACCAGCATGGGCGGACTGATCACCATGGTGGTCGCGGCCCTGCGGCCCCAGGCGGTGGCGGCGGCCGTGCTCAACGATGTCGGTCCCGAACTGGCGCCCGAGGGGATCAAGCGCATCACCGGCTATGCCGGCAAGACCGCCGAGGTCGCCACCTGGGCCGACGCCGCCGACGTCGCCCGCCAGCTCAACGGCGCGGCCTTCCCGCACTACACGGCCGACCAGTGGATGGCCTTCGCCCGCCGCCTGTTCGTCGAGCAGGACGCCCGCCCGGTTCCGGACTACGACCCGGACATCGCCAAGGCCTTCGCCCCGCCGCCGCCGCCCGAAGGCCAGCCGCCCCCGCCGCCGACGGACATGTGGCCGCTGTTCAAGGGCCTGGCCGCCGGCCGGCCGCTCCTGACCGTCCGCGGCGCGCTCTCCGACATCCTCTCGGCCGACATCGCCGGGCGCATGCGCGAGGCCGCGCCGGCCATGGCCTATGCGGAGGTGACGGGCGTGGGCCATGCGCCCATGCTGGACGAACCCGAGGCCCTCGCCGCGATCGACGCCCTTCTGGAGGCCGCGCCCTGACCCCCGAAGGACAAGAGATGGGCGAAACCCCCGTCCTCGCCATCGACGACCTGGAGATCGGCTTCTCCACGCCCGACGGCCCGGTGCAGGCCGTGCGCGGGGTCAGCCTGAAGATCGACCGCGGCGAATGCCTGGGCGTGGTCGGCGAGAGCGGCTCGGGCAAGAGCCAGACGTTCATGGCGGTGATGGGCCTCTTGGCCCAGAACGGCCGGGCCGAGGGCTCGGCGCGATTCAAGGGCGAGGAGCTGATCGGCATCGGGCCCAAGGCGCTGAACCGCATCCGCGGCTCGAAGATGGCGATGATCTTTCAGGATCCGCTGACGGCCCTGACGCCCCATGTGAAGATCGGCGAGCAGATCGCCGAGCCCTTGCGCCGCCATCTGCACCTGTCGCACGACGAGGCCATGAAGCAGGCCCGCGAGTGGCTGTCGCGGGTGCGCATCCCCGACGCCGCACGGCGCCTGCAGCAGTATCCGCACGAGCTGTCGGGCGGCATGCGCCAGCGGGTGATGATCGCCGGCGCCATGGCCCCGGGCCCCGAGCTGCTGATCGCCGACGAGCCGACCACCGCCCTCGACGTGACCGTCCAGGCCGAGATCCTCGACCTGATGGGCGAGCTCATGAGCCAGACCGGCGCGGCCATGGCCCTGATCACCCACGACATGGGCGTGATCGCCCGCCTCGCCGACCGAGTGTGCGTGATGAAGTCCGGAGCCTATGTCGAGGAAGGCCCGGTCGACCGCATCTTCGCCGCGCCCGCCGCGCCCTACACCCGCGCCCTGCTCGACGCGATCCCGCGCCTGGACCGGGCCGACCGCGGTGGACGGCCGACGCCCGAGCCGGTGGCGGCCGACGCCCCGGTGATCGTCGAGGCCAAGGACGTCAAGGTGTGGTTCCCGGTAGGCGGCGGCCTGTTCGCCAAGCCCGTCCAGCTGCGCGCGGTGGACGGCGTGGACCTGTCCCTGCGCAAGGGCGAGACCCTGGGCGTGGTCGGCGAGAGCGGCTCGGGCAAGTCGACCCTGGCGCGGGCGGTGATCAACCTGATCCCGGCCACGGCCGGCGCCGTCACCATCCTCGGCCGCGACATCACCCACGCCGAGGGCGAGACCCTGCGCAAGGCGCGCAAGGACCTGCAGATCGTGTTCCAGGACCCCCTGGCGAGCCTCGATCCGCGCATGACCATCGGCGACTCCATCGCCGAGCCCCTGCGCGTGCACCGGCCGGCCCTGGACCGCGCCGAGCGCGAGGCCAAGGCGCGGGCGATGATGGTGGAGGTCGAGCTCGACCCGGCCCTGATCAACCGCTACCCGCACGAGCTGTCGGGCGGCCAGAACCAGCGGGTGGGCATCGCCCGGGCCATGATCCTGGACCCCGCCCTGGTGATCTGCGACGAGGCGGTCTCGGCCCTCGACGTCTCCGTCCGGGCCCAGATCATCGACCTGCTGATCGGCCTGCAGAAGCGGCTGGGCATGGCCATGATGTTCATCAGCCACGACCTGGCGGTGGTGCGCGAGATCAGCCACCGGGTGATGGTGCTCTACCTCGGCCGGGTGATGGAGCAGGCGCCGCGCGAGCGGCTCTACGCCCATCCGACCCACCCCTACACCCGCGCCCTGCTGTCGGCCGCCCCGATCCCCGATCCCCAGATCGAGCGCACCCGTCCGCGGGTGAAGCTCAAGGGCGAGCCGCCGAGCCCGCTCGACCCGCGTTCGGCCTTCCGCTTCCTGGCCTCGCGCGCCCCGGCCGACGCCAACGCCCCGTTCGCCCTGCCGGCCCTGCGCGAAGTCGCCCCCGGTCACCTGGTGGCGGAGTTCGACGAGGCGTGACCCCCCGGGGCGGGCGCATCCCCGCGGGAATGGCGATTGACGGAACCGCGTTCGCCGATTTTTCTAGCGGCAGTTGAGTCGGGACGGGGTTGAGGCGTTCAGTTCGGCCCGTCGGCCGCGCCTCTCCTTCCACGGGGGGGCGGCATGGCGGACTTTTCCCTGCAGTGGTCGCAGTTCGGGGCGGCCGTGACGGCGGTGGGCGCCTTCGGCGTCGCGGCGTTCGGCCTGGTGGAGTCGGTCGGCAAGGCCTTCGCCGCCAAGGGATACGGCCTGCCCTACGCGGGCCTCGGCGCCGTGAAGAAGGCCATCCGCCACCTGACGCCCGCGCTCAGGGTCGCCTATGGCGACGACTACCTGGACATCATCACCCACCAGTACCGCGCCGGCCGCAGCACCGGCGAGTGCCCCGACACCATCCGCCAGGGCGTCCGCCTCGGCCTGCCGTTCATGACCATCGACGCCGCCGCGGCCGTGATCGACTCGATGTGGGAGCTGGACCCGCCGGGCGCGCCGAAGACCAACGCCACGGCCCTGGCGGCGGCCCTGCAGGCGGTCCCGCCGGCGTCGCCGCCGCCCACCGGCGGGGTCGAGCCCCAGGCCCTGGCCGGCCGCTTCGCCACGGCGCTCGACGCGCGCATCCTGGCGGCCTTCGAGGTCGGCGAGGAACACTACGAAGCCCTGGCCAAGCTGATCGCCGGCGTGGTGGCCGTGGGCCTGGCCGTCGGCTTCGACCTCGGCCTGGGCGCTCCGGTCCCCCTGCCAGTGGCGCTGATCATCGGCGTGGTGGCCGTGCCCCTGGCGCCGGTGGCCAAGGACGTCTCGTCCTCGCTGCAGAACGCCCTGACCGCGTTCAAGTCGGTCACGGGCCGGCCCTGATGTTCGTCCTCAGCTTCCGCGACATGGCGACCCCCAGGTGCAGCGCCGTGACCACCGCGGCCATGTACAAGGTCGATCCGGTCGCGCCCGCCACCGTGTGGTCGCCCGCGCCCGGCTTCACCCTGGCGAGCTGGAGCGAGGTCAGCGCCCTGGTGAAGAACAAGCACGTGTGCTTCCTGGTGCACGGCTTCAACGTCAACCGCGACAGCGGCTACACCAGCCTGGGCGCCATGACCCAGGAATTCACCGGCGCGGGCGTGCTGGGGACCGGTTCGCCCCCTCTGGACCTCGAGATCGACGGCGTCGACGTGATCATCCCGGTGCTGTGGGCCGGCGACTGGTACCTGCCGATCAACTACCCGTTCCTGCTGCCGGACATCCGCCTCACCGCCCGCCACTTCGCCGACTTCATCTGGAGCTCGACCGCGATGATGCGGCGCGTGTCGTTCATGACCCACAGCATGGGCGCGCGTGTCGCGCTGGAGACCGTGCGGGCGACCCTGGCGGGCAAGGACCGCTACACCCTGCCGGCCTTCGACACCGCCCTTCTGACGGCCGCCGCCGTGGCAGACGACATCATGGACCAGGCGGCCTTCGCCGACACGGTGGCCGCATTCCGCCGGTTCGTGGTGGTCAGCTCGACGGCGGACAAGGTGCTGTCGGGCTACTTCCCCACCGGCAATGCGGTGGAGCAGGCCCTGTGGCTCGACGACCCCGGCCGGGACGAGGCGCTCGGCCTCTACGGCCCGCGGCTGAAGGCCGGATCGGCGGCCCTGGCCAAGACCACCTGGTACCGGCTGAACGACCACGACCATGGCGACTACGTGCCGGCGCCCGCCTCGCCCGCGCCGTCGTTCCCCAACGGCTGGTCGGCCAAGCGGGAGGTGATCGCCGAGATCGTCCAGGGGACCCTGGACGCAAAGGCCGTCACCGCTGCGGCGGCGAGCCCGCTTCCCACCTTCTAGAGCGGATCGAGGGCGGGCTCGTCGCAGTCAACGGTCAAGCTTTGCAATAATACCCTCAAGCTTAGCCATAAGCGATGCCAGTCGATGACTGGTCTTGAGTGACGCTTTCAGGTCAAGCTTGGCCATTCCCAATGACAAATCTCTGACGGTTCCCGGAACCTTGGCTTTTCTCGCCCATTTCGTGCCAGGAATAACCTTGGGGACTGCGCAAATGGCTACCTACGTTGGTACTACTGGTGTGGAAACCCTCACCGGCACGTCGGCCGATGACGTCTTCCGCCTGGCGGGCGGGACGGACACGGTGATTGGCGGCGGAGGCACCGACACGGTCGATCTCGAGGACGACTACAACGCCCCGGTGACCGTGGACCTGGTTCACGGCACCCTGAGCGGCTGGGGCACGGCGACGCTGAGCGGCATCAGCCAGATCTACGGCGGCCAGGCCGGCGGCACCCTGATCGGCGGCGCCACTACCACCTACATCGCGGCGCCGGGCGGCGACACCACCATCACCACGGGCCCGCTGTCGACCTACGTCGTGCTCGGCTGGGGCGCGGACGTGGTCCATGCCGGCGCCGGCAACGACACGATCTACGTCGGCGGAACCGCCACGAGCAACAACCACAACATCATCGACGGCGGCGGCGGCTACAACACGGTGGCCTACACCACCTCCTACGGCCCTCTGATCGTCGATCTCTATGCCGGCGCCTGGCACAACGGAATCTACGACCAGCTCACCAACATCCTGAACATCCTGGGCAACGACAACGGCGACACCCTCAGGGGCGACTGGCAGGACAACATCATCACCGGCGGGGCGGGCAACGACACCATCGAGGGCCGCGACGGCAACGACACCCTGACCGGCGGCGGCGGGCACGACACCTTCATCATCGACCAGACGTACGGCAACGAGGTCATCACCGACTTCAATCCGGCCGAGGACGTCATCGACATCAGCGCGTACAACGCCACCTTCCATACCCTGGCCGACGTGCTGGCGGTGTCCAGCCAGACCGGCTCGAACACCACCATCCACCTGAGCGGCACGCGCTCGGTGATCTTGAACAACGTGTCGATCGGCGCCCTGACCGCGGCGGACTTCGCCCTCACCGGCGGCGCCACGACCAACCACTTCAACCCGCTGGACGTCGAGCACACCGGCCGATCGGCGGTCATCTTCCGGCAAGGGTCCACGGGGGCCATGGGCTACATGACCGCCAACCCCGGCGGCGGCGAGACTTGGCACACGACCGGACCGACCTCCACCGACTATGCCTCCATCGGCATCGGCGACTTCGGCGGCACGGGCGCCACCTCGGTGGCCTTCCGCCAGACCTCCACCGGCAACTGGGGGTACATGACCGTCAATCCGGGGGGCGGCGAGACCTGGCACGCCGTCGGGCCGACCTCCACCGCCTATGACGCCGTAGGCGTGGCCGACTTCAACCGCGACGGAGCGGCCGACATCGCCTTCCGCAACCCGACCACCGGCGACTTCGGCTATATGTCGGTGACGCCGTCCGGAACCGAGCAATGGCACGCCGGCGGCCCGACCTCGACGGCCTATGCCGGATACGGCGCCGGCGACTTCAACGGCGACGGCATCATGGACGTGCTGTTCCGCAACAACGCCACCGGCGACATGGGCTTCATGAGCCTGAACCCGACCAGCGGCGAGACCTGGCACGCCATGGGCCCCACCTCGACCGACTACTCCGTGATGGGCGTCGGCGACTTCAACGGCGACGGCCTGATGGACGTCGGGTTCCGGCAGAACTCGACGGGCGACTGGGGCTACATGTCCGCCAATCCGGCGGGCGGCGAAATCTGGCACGCCGTCGGCGCGTCTTCGACCGCCTGGTCGGTGCTGAAGATCGGCGACTTCGACAACTCCGGCCATGCGGAGGTGGCCTTCCGCGAGAACGCCACCGGCAACTGGGGATACCTGTCCCCCAGCGGCGGCGGCGGCGAGACCTGGCATTTCGTCGGACCGACCTCGCTGGATTACTTCGCACTCTGAGGCGCCGGCAGGCGGCCGCCGCGGCCGCCTGCCCCGCCTGCTGACCTGAAACCGGAGGACTTCACCGCGCGCGCAGCACGTCGCCATGCCTATCCGCCGCGCAGGCCAAGAGGGGATCGGCCGAGATGACCACCTATTACAACTACCTCGGCCAGGCGATGGCGGTCAGCGCCGACCCCACCACTTGGGTCAACGGGAACAGCTCCGGAGGCCAGACGCTCGTCGCCCCGACCGGTCCGTCCGCCGTCAATGTCAACGGCGGCAACGGCGACACCCTGATCGCCAGCCAGGGCGACAACATCTTCTACGTCAACAACATGACCGACGTGGTCCAGGCGGCCGCCGGGCTGTCGGGCATCAAGACCATCGTCTCCTACGGCGGCGGCTACGAGCTGCCGGCCAACGTCCAGAACCTGACGTTCTACGGCCAGTGGGACTGGGGCGTGGGCAACAGCCTCGACAACCTCATCATCATGGGGGGCAACGACAAGAACACCATGGACGGCGGCGGCGGCAACGACGTCCTGGTCGGCGGCTTCGGCGAGAACGACTTCCAGTTCGAGGTCGGGGCGCTCGGCGGCCACGACGTCTACTACAACTTCCACCCCTACCAGGACACCGTGCGCCTGGCAGGCGCCAACTACACCAGCTTCGCCCAGATCCAGTCGCACATGCAGCAGGTCGGCTCGGACGTGGTGCTGACCATCGACGCCAACGACAGCATCACCTTCCGCGACATGACCATCGCGGCCCTCCAGCCGCAGAACTTCCTGCTGCCGCTCGACCGCAGCCAGCTCGGCGCGATGACCTTCGACGACGAGTTCACGAGCCTGCAGCTGTACAACCCCTCGACCGGCCAGGGCCACTGGCAGACCAACTTCGGCGACGACCCGACCAAGCTCGACAACTACGCCATCACCTCCAACGACGAGAAGCAGCTCTACACGGCGCCCAACTTCAAGGGCCAGGGCGGCTGGGACCTGTCGGCCTACAACCCCTTCTCGATCGAGAGCGGCGGGGTGCTGGACATCACCGCCGGCAAGTTCTCCTACGCCGACAGCCAGCACACCTGGGGCCAGGCCTACTACTCCGGCATGCTCAGCACCCGCGGCGTGTTCATGCAGAAGTACGGCTACTTCGAGATGCGGGCCCAGCTGCCGACCGGTCTCGGCTCCTGGCCGGCCCTGTGGATGGCCCAGGACCCCTACAAGCCCGGCGTCGAGGCCGACATCCTCGAACACCTGGCCATGTATCCGAACGTCAACTTCATCCGCGCCGACGACGCGGGCAACGTGATCGGCCACACCACCTACATGCCGGCCCTGTCCGGCTTCCACACCTACGGCATGCTGTGGGGGACCCAGACCACCACCTTCTACATCGACGACATGGCGGTGATGTCCCTGCCGACCCCGGCCAGCTGGGACCAGCCGATGTACATGATCCTCGACCTGGCCATGGGCGGCTGGGGCGGGGCGATCGACGAATCGGCCCTGCCGGAGCAGATGAAGGTGGACTGGGTCCACGTCTACGGCCTGGCCTCGGCCCCGCCCTCCGGCGGAACGAACCCCTCGCCGCCATCCGGTTCAGGCCCCACCCCGCCATCCGGTCCGGGCCCCGCTCCGCCGTCCACGCCGCAGAGCGCGCCGGCCGACTACAACGGCGACGGCGCCTCGGAGATCGCCTTCCGCAACCCGACCACGGGCGCGTGGGGCTTCATGGCGGCCGGCGCGGCCGGCGGCCAGACCTGGCATGACGTCGGTCCGACCTCGACGGACTACGCGGTTCTCGGCTTCGGCGACTTCAACGACGACGGCCTGGCCGACGTGGCCTTCCGGCAGAAGGCGACCGGTGACTGGGGCTTCATGACCGCCAGCCCGTCCGGCGGCGAGACCTGGCATGCGGTCGGGCCGACGTCGCTGGACTACTCGGTGATCGCCACCGGCGATTTCAACGGCGACGGTCTCGCCGACATCGCCTTCCGCCAGACCGCCACGGGCCATTGGGGCTTCATGACCGCCAATCCGTCCGGCGGCGAGACCTGGCATGATATCGGTCCGACCTCGATGGACTACGCGGCGCTGGGGGCCGGGGACTTCGATGGGGACGGGCGCGCGGACATCGCCTTCCGCAACAACGCCACCGGCGACCTCGGCTTCATGTCGGCCAATGCGTCCGGCGGGGAGACCTGGCATGCGGTCGGGCCGACCTCCCCCGACTACGCGGCCATCGGCATCGGCGACTTCAACGGCGATCATGTCCTGGACGTGGCCTTCCGGCAGAAGGCCACGGGCGACTGGGGATACATGTCGGTGCTCCCGTCCGGCGGAGAGGCCTGGCACGCCGTGGGCCCGACCTCCACCGCCTATGACGCGATCGCGACCGGCGACTTCAACCACGACGGACTGACGGACATCGCGTTCCGCAACATGGCCACGGGGGACCTCGGCTTCATGTCCGTCAACCTGGCGGGCGGCGAACTCTGGCATTCGATGGGGCCGACATCGACGGACTATTTTTCGGTCTGAGCCAGGGGCAAGGCGACAATCCTCTGCGCGGCCAGCGCCGCCATGGGTTAGTTTGCGCCGTCCGCCCTACTGGCCGCCCCGATTCCCCCGCATGCAGATAAACCTGATCTACGATTCCGCCGCCAGCGCCGCGCCCCAGGGCTTCCGGGACGCGATCCAGACGGCCGCCGGCATCCTCGACACAACGTTCAACGACGCCATCACGGTCAACATCGAGGTCGGCTACGGGGTGCTCACCGTCAACGGGAGCATCCAGGACACCCTCACGAACGGGGAGGCCGAAACCCTCATCTCGGCCGGCGACTACTACAGCTACAGCAATGTGCGCGCCCACCTGGCCGGGAGCGTGGACGCCGCGGTGGCCGGCGGCGTCGCCGCCCTGCCGACGACTTTCACGATCATGGGCCAGTCCCGGGTCTGGGTCTGGGCGCCGGAGGAGAAGGCGCTCGGCCTCATCGCGGCCGACGATCCCGCGCTCGACAGCGCCGTCGGCTTCGCTACGGACATCTCGGCCGCGAACCTGGTGGGCGTCGCCCTGCACGAACTGGCGCACGCGCTCGGGCGCACCCCGGTGTCGGGCTCGGCCCCCGACATCTTCGACTTCTACCGCTTCGCCGGCCTTGGGACGCGGCTGTTCGCCAACGCCGAGCCGACGGCCGCCGCCTCCTATTTCTCCATCGACAACGGCCAGACCAAGCTCGCCGACTACGGCCGGACCTCCGACCCCGGCGACTTCCTGAACAACGGCTACACGACCAACGACTCGTTCAACGAGTTCTACAACAACTCCACCCTGAACAGCCTCACCCCGCTCGACCTGCTGCAGATGGAGGCGCTGGGCTTTCACATCTCGCCGGTGCACTTCGGTCCGACCGACCTGGCCTTCATCCAGACCGCGACCGGCGACTGGGGTCTGATGGCCGCCAATCCGTCCAGCGGCGAGACCTGGCGCGCCGTCGGTCCCAGCTCGACGGCCTACACCGCGCTCGGCACGGGCGATTTCAACGGCGACGGACAGTTCGACCTGGCCTTCCGCCAGACCGCGACCGGCGACTGGGGCTTCCTCACCCCCAACCTCACCGGCGGCGAGACCTGGCACGCCGTCGGGCCGACCTCCACCCGATACGCGGTGGCGGGCGTCGCCGATTTCGATCGCGACGGCCGGGCCGACATCGCCTTCCGCAACATCGCGACCGGCGACCTCGGCTTCATGTCAGCGAACCCGTCCGGCGGGGAGACCTGGCATGCCGTCGGGCCGACCTCGACCGACTATGCCGTCATGGGCGCGGCGGACTTCAACGGCGACGGCGTCGTCGACATTGCGTTCCGCCAGATCGCCACCGGCGACTGGGGCTACATGTCGGTCAACATCGGCGGAGGCGAGACCTGGCACGCCGTCGGCCCCACCTCGACCGCCTACGCCGTGATCGGCGTCGGCGATTTCGCCGGCGACGGCATGGCCGATGTCGCCTTCCGCAGCGCGACGACGGGCGACTGGGGCTACATGTCGGTCAACCCGTCAGGCGGCGAAATCTGGCATGCCGTGGGCCCGACCTCGCTGGCCTACGCCGCGGTCAAGGTGGCCGACTTCGACGGCGACGGCCGCGCCGACATCGGTTTCCGCAACCCGACGACCGGCGACTGGGGCTATATGTCGGCCAACCCGTCCGGCGGCGAGATCTGGCATGCCGTCGGGCCGACCTCGACCGACTATTTCACCGTCGCCTGAGCTTGCCGGCCAACGGCCGGTCTTCGTCTTGCGCCCAGGTTTTGCCAATACGGCCGGGTAGGGCGCACTACCGGCGCAACCGCGAGATCGGAGATTGCCTCTAGTGCCTTTCCCCCAAGTTGGCCGCGGCCGGGCGCCGTCCGCCCTCGCCGTCATCGCCCTTCTCGCCGCGCTCCCGGCCCTGGCCCAGATGCCGCCGCCGAAGGCCATGCTGCATTCCAAGTGGATCGTCGACTGCGGGCCAAGGCCCGTGGCGGGTGAGATGTGCCGCCTGCCGGTGGCCTTCGAGGCCGATGACGCCGAGAAGCATCTGGACGGCAAGGACCTCGTCTATTGGGTCGAGGGCCAGACTCTCAACATCGCCGCCCGCGCCCAGTCCGACGAAGCCGTGCTGGAAGGCTCGGTCGAGGAGGGCATGACGCCGCTCTCCACCCGCCGGCCGATGTGGGGCGCGGCCTTCCGCCTGACCGAGATCGACAAGGCGGTGATCGAGCTGAAGCTGCGCGGCCATCCTGGCGCCGAGATCGTCTATCGCGGGCGCAACGCCCCGCCCGCGCCGCAGATGAACGAGCCCCTGGCCGGCAAGCTCGAGACCCTGGAGATCATGAGCACGGCCCTCGGGCCGCGCAGGCTGCAGATCTATGTCCCGCCGGGAAAGGCGCCGGCCGGCGGCTGGCCGGTGGTGATCGCCGCGGGGATCGAGGAGTTGAAGCCCTATGCCGCCATCGCCGACGCCCTGATCCAGCAGAAGCGCGTGCGGCCGGTGGCCATCGTCTCCCTGGGCGCCGGCGAGGGCCAGTACCTGCGCAGCAAGGACCCCAACGCCTTCTACACCCACCAGATGTTCCTCAAGCGCGAGGCCCTGCCCCAGGTCGAGAAACGTGTGCCCCTGTCGCAGCGGACCGAAGACCGCATGCTGCTGGGGATCGGGGCGGGCGGCGACTGGGCCCTGGACGCGGTCACCCACGATTCCGGCGTGGCGGCCCAGGTGGCCGCCTTCTCGCCGCCGGGCCTGGACGAGTTCCCGTTCCGCAACCGGCAGCTCAAGCTGTGGCTGCAGGGCGGATCGTATGAGCTGCCTTACGCCAAGGGCGCCCGGTCGACCTGCAACCTGGCGTCGGCCTCCTTCGCCGACTGCAAGCTCGACATCACCTACAGCGGGCACGCCCCGCTGATCTGGCACGCCGAATGGGCCAAGGTGCTGCGGGAGGCATTCCCGGCCGGAAAAGGGGTGATCGCGCTCAAGTAGCCGTCAGGCGATAGCGCAACAGGATTCAGTCCTTGTCGTCGTCGCCTTCAGCCTTGGCGGCGCTGGCCAGTTGGGGCGGCTCGCCGACCTGGGCGCCGCGGGCCTTGAGGCGGTCGAGCAGGCCGTCCTTGGGCAGCAGCCAGGCCATGTCCATCACCGCCACCGTCTTGCCGGGCTTCTGCAGCTCGGCCCACAAACGGTCGGCCGCCTCGGCCATGGCCCGCTCGATCTCGGTCCGTGCGCCGGGGACCATCATCAGGCAGCGCTGGATCGGCTGGATGCGGTAGCGGGCGTTGACCGACAGCACGTCGCCCCTGGCCCAGTCGTCGTTCATGTCGGGGACATGGTCCTGCTCGTGCTTGGCCTGGGTCAGGGCGTCGTCGAGGCAGGCCAGGTTGCCCTTGTCGTCGAGCTTGGTGGCCACGGCGATCAGGCTGTTCATCGAGTAGTGGCTGATCACCCGGCTGGGGATGCCCATCTCCTTGGCCGCCTTGGCGATGGTGGTGCCCGGCTTGCCCATGGAGTAGCCGAAGGTGTGGCGCGAGTCCGACAGCAGCAGCTGGCCGGCCACCGCCGGCTTCCAGTGGGCATAGCGCGAGGCCGGCTGGCGCGCCGCCTCCCGCGCCGCCACGAAGCGGGCGCGCAGGTCGGGCGGCAGGCGCGGCTCCAGGTCGCCCAGGGTGCGCACGCGCCAGAGGTTGGCGGTGACCAGGGCCAGCACCTGGACCGGGCCCAGCCCGACCGTCGGCGGCAGGATCACCAGGCGCGCGCCGTCGAGCGCGGCCATGGTCTGGCGCCGATCCCACCGCTGCTGCTGCTGGATGGGCGTGACCGAGCCGACGATGGTCATCTCGGCGCCCTTGTAGCTCACCTTCCACAGGGGCGGACCCTGGGGATGGGCCACGACCACGAGTTCGGACACCTGGTTCGGGTCGTCGATACCCGCCTCGCCGCCCAGCAGCACCGGCGAGGCGATGGGGGCGGGCGCGGGCGCGGGCGCGGGCGCGGCGGGCGCCTGGGCCAGCGCCGGGCCGGCGGCCAGGGGGGCGCAGGCGATCAGCGCGGCCAGGGTGCGAACACGTCTCATCAAAGGCCCCGTTGGCCGAGCGCGTTCCGCGAAAGTGGAAGCCGGCTTTGCGGCAAGAACGCGCTCCAATTCAAAATCTAGAGCATGATTCAGCGGACAGGCGATTTCGCCGGCCGCACCATGCTCTAGGCCGACGGCGTCTTTGGGGCGGCCGATGCCGCGGACTGCAGCCGTTTGTGTCCGCTGATCTCGTCCCCGACGTCCGCATCGAGGGTCATGTAGGAGAGCACCGCCAGGGCGCTCAAGACCCCCGCCAGCACCAGGGCGGTCTGGAAGTCCGTGGTCGCCAGGGTCTCGGACCCCCGCAATCTCTGGCTGAAGGTCAGCAGCAGCGCGCCCACCGCGACCCCTGCGCCCATGCCCACCTGCTGGGTCAGGGCCGAGAGCACCGCCGCCGGCTGGCGCTGCTCGGGCCTCACGTCGGCGAAGGTGACCATGGTGACGCCGGTGAACTGCATCGAGCGGCTGGCCCCGGCGACGGCCAGGATCGCCCAGGTCAGGAGCACGGGCTGGGATGGCGAGACCAGGGCGCAGGCGGCGATACAGGCCGAGGCGATCAGCCCGTTCCACACCAGCACCGCCTTGATGCCGAAGCGGGTCAGGATCGGGTTGGTGACGGTCTTCATCACCAGGTTGGCGAGCATGTAGACCAGCAGCAGCAGGCCCGACCGCACCGGGCTGAGGCCGTAGCCCAGCTGGAACATCAGGGGCAGCAGGAAGGGCGTGGCGCTGATCGCCGCGCGCGAGACCGTACCGCCGGAGATGCAGCTGACGAAGAAGCTGCGCAGCTTCAGGGCGTCCAGGCGCACCAGGGGATGGCGCGCGCCGCGCACATGGCGCACCGCCAGCCAGCCCACCACCCCAGAGGCCAGCAGCAGCAGGGCGCCGGTGGTCAGGCTGGCCGCCTGGCGCTGGCCGATCAGGTCGAGGCCCAAGGTCAGGCAGCCGAGCGCCAGCGCCATCAGCACGAAGCCCGCCGTGTCGAACGGCGTCCGCGCCTCGCCCTTCTGGTTGGGGATGTAGGCCAGCACCAGGGCCATGCCGACCAGGCCGAACGGCAGATTGACGTAGAAGATCCAATGCCAGGAGGCGGCGCTGGTGATCAGGCCGCCGAGCGGCGGGCCCAGCACCGGGGCGAACAGGCCCGGCCAGACGAGCGTGGACAGCGCGCGCAAAAGGTCCTTCTTCTCGGAGGTGCGCAGCACCACCAGCCGGCCCACCGGGCTCATCATGGCCGCCGCCGCGCCCTGCAGGATGCGGGCGGCGATGAAGGCGGGGAAGCTCGGGGCCAGGCCGCACAGCATGGAGGCGACGGTGAACAGGCCGATGGCGCCGCAGAACAGGTTGCGCGTGCCCACCCGGTCGGCCAGCCAGCCCGAGGCGGTGATCCCCGCCGCCACCGCCAGCATATAGGCGGTGACCCCCAGGCTCAGGCGCGCCGGGTCGATGTGGAAGCTCATGGCCATCTGCGGCAGGGCGGTGACGATGATCGTCCCGTCCAGGTTCTCCATGAAATAGGCGCAGGCCACGATCAGGGCCGTCAGCATCGACCGGCCGCCTACCCACGACGCCAAACGACCGGTCACGCCCTCGACCCCCGTTCCATGATCAGGCTGGACCGCATCATTGCCCTCGAACCCCAGCGCCCCCCGGCGATAAGCCATTGGCTTATCGCCAAGAAATTCGAAATTAGACCATTTTCTACGGAGAACCGGTCTCCACTTCTCCTGAAAATGGTCTAGGTTGCGCGACTTTTTCCGGCTTTACCCCATGACCCTGACCTTCGACAGCATCAAAGCAGCAGCCGAGCGGCTGAAAGGGCACGTCGAGCGCACGCCCATGCGCCGTTCGCGGACCCTGTCGGAGATCACCGGCGCCCAGGTGTGGGTGAAGTTCGAGAACCTGCAGTTCACCGCGGCCTACAAGGAACGCGGGGCGCTCAACAAGCTGCTGTTGCTGCCCGCGGAGGACCGCAAGCGCGGTGTGATCGCCGCCTCGGCTGGCAACCACGCCCAGGGCCTGGCCTACCACGGCGCGCGCCTCGGCATCCCGGTCACCATCGTCATGCCCCGCAGCACCCCCTTCGTGAAGGTGGAGCAGACCCGCGGCCACGGGGCCGAGGTGGTGATCGATGGCGACAGCTTCGACGACGCCCAGGCCTTCGCCTTGAAGATGGCCGAGGATCGCGGCCTCACCTTCGTGCACCCGTTCAACGACTACGACGTGATGGCCGGCCAGGGCACCATCGCGCTGGAGATGTTCGAGGACGCGCCCGAACTGGAGATCCTGCCGGTGCCGATCGGCGGCGGCGGCCTGATCTCGGGCGTCGCCACGGCGGCCAAGTCGATCAAGCCCGACGTCCACATCGTCGGCTGCGAGCCCGCCATGTATCCCTCGTTCACCGCCCGCATGCGCGGGGTCAACACCCTGAGCGGCGGCTCGACCATCGCCGAGGGCATCGCGGTGAAGCAGGTGGGCGACCTGACCTACGCCATCGCCCGGCCGCTGCTCGACACCGTGATGCTGATCGAGGAGCCGGAGTTCGAACGCGCCGTGGCGCTCTACGCCAACGTCGAGAAGACCATCGCCGAGGGCGCCGGCGCGGCCTCGCTGGCGGCGCTCCTGGCCGATCCGGGCCGCTTCAAGGACAAGGTCGTGGGCCTGATCCTGACCGGCGGCAACATCGACACGCGCCTGCTCGCCTCGGTGCTGACGCGCGAGCTGGTGCGCGCCCAGCGCATCGTCTCCCTGCGTATCGTCGGCGACGACCGGCCGGGCCTGCTGGCCACCGTGTCCCAGACCATCGGGGCCCACGGCGCCAACATCATCGAGGTGGCCCACAACCGCCTGGCGCTCGACGTGCCGGCCAAGGGCGCGGAGTTCGACGTGATGATCGAGACCCGCGACGCCCGGCACACCCAGGAAATCATCGACGCCCTGCGGGCGGCGGGATACCCGCCCCGCTCGGTTTGATTCTAGATTGCGCTATCGTTTCGAGCGCGTTGCGCGCTGAAAGGTCCACCTGATGTTCCGCCGTATCGCCGTCGTCGCCATGATCGCCCTTTCGGTGGCGGCCTGCCATCCCAAGGACAAGGCCAAGCCGCCGGCCGACACCAGCGCCAACGCCGCCTTCCTGGCCAAGAACGCCAAGGAGCCGGGCGTGACCACCCTGCCCGACGGCCTGCAGTACAAGATCGTCGCCTCCGGTCCGGCCGGCGGCGAGAAGCCGCGCGCCCAGGACGAGGTCAAGGTGACCTACGAGGGGACGCTGCTGTCCGGCGACGTGTTCGACTCCACCGCCAAGCACGGCGGCGAGCCGGCCACCTTCGTGCTGAACGAGGTCATTCCTGGCTGGACCGAGGTGATGCAGCTGATGAAGCCCGGTGACGATTGGATCATCTGGATCCCGCCCCAGCTCGGCTACGGCGAAGAGGCTAAGGGTCCGATCCCCGGCAACAGCGTGCTGAAGTTCCGCGTCCAGCTGCTGGGCGTGCTGAAGCACGACGGCCCCTCCGGACAGGCCTGAGGCTTCTCTCCGTTATCGCACTGCGCGCTACTTGAGTGGGTTTTCCGTCGGCTATCGCGCTACTTGAGCGCGGGGTCGGTCTGCTCCGGCGTCTCGGCGGCGGAGAGGGTGGAGGTCCAGCGACCCACGCGTTCGCCGACCATGAAGGCGGCCAGGACCAGCCAGACGGTGAGGGTCCAGGAGGCGCGGAAGCCGTCGCGCTTCAGGATCAGGAAGACGTCGATCGCGAACAGCACGGCCAGGAACGCGTAGAGCGCGATCTGGCTGGCGAGGCCCTTCTGGTCGCGGTTCCTCCTGTAGATGTTGAAGGTCGCGTAGACGATCACGGCCAGAAGCACGATCGCGATCGGCGCGACGGGCAGGCGATTGAAGAGTTCGTAGCTGCTCATCCGGCATGACCCCGAGGGAAAGCCGGGCGAAAATACCAGCCGGAGCCGCAAGCTCGAAGCCAAGAAATCGCGACGGCCGCTGGAGCGCGTTCAGTGAAAGTGTCAGCGATTCCGCCCGTCGAACGGGCTCCAGGCCCAAGAAGCCAGAGCGGCGCTTTCCGTCCGGCGACGGCGTAAGCTAGGGTCGCGGCATGGTCGACACCGAATCCCTTGCCGAGCGCAGCATCGAACTCCTGGCCAGGCTGGTGGCCTTCGACACCACCTCGCGTGGCTCCAACCTGGCCCTGATCGAGTTCGTCGAGGCGGAACTGGCCAGGCTGGGCGTCGTCGGCCGGCGGGTGCCGAATGCGGACGGAACCAAGTCCAACCTGTTCGCCACCATCGGTCCGGCGGTGGAGGGCGGGATCGTGCTCTCGGGCCATACCGACGTGGTGCCGGTGGACGGCCAGCCGTGGACCTCGGATCCCTTCGTCCTCACCGCCCGCGACGGCCGCCTCTACGGCCGCGGGACCTGCGACATGAAGGGGTTCCTGGCCCTGGCCCTGGCGGCGGCGCCGGAGCTGGCCAAGGCGCCCCTCGAGCGGCCGGTGCATCTGGCCTTCTCCTACGACGAGGAGGTGGGATGCCTGGGCGCGCCGTCGATGATCGAGGCGATTGCGCGCGAGTTGCCGCGGCCGCGGGCCGTGATCGTCGGCGAGCCCACCAGCATGGAAGCGGTGCGCGGGCACAAGGGCATCAGCGTCTACACCGTGACCGTGAGCGGGCGCGAAGCCCACTCCAGCCTGACCCACCTCGGCGTCTCGGCGGTGATGGCCGCGGTGAGGCTGATGGGCCTGCTGGCCGAGCTGTCGGAACGGCTCGAGCGGGACGCCGACCCCGCCTCGCCGTTCAAGCCCAAGGGCGCGACCCTGACCATCGGCCTGGTCCAGGGCGGTACGGCGGTCAACATCCTGGCCCGCGAATGCCGCTTCACCTTCGACCTGCGCTGCCCGCCGGGCCTGGCCCCTGAGGGGCTGCTGAAGGACTTCTTCGCCGCCGCCCGGGCCCTGGACGCCGAGCTCAAGGCCCGCGCGCCCGAGGCCGGGGTGCGCATCGAGCGCCGTTCGGCCACGCCTCCCTTCGCCCCCGAGACCGACGGCGAGGCGGAAGGCCTGGCGCGGCTCCTGGCCGGCGACAACGGGCCCGGGCGGGTGGTGTCCTACGCCGCCGAGGCCGGCCAGTTCCAGGAAGCCGGCTTCTCGACCGTGATCTGCGGCCCCGGCTCGATCGACCAGGCGCACCAGCCGGACGAATATGTCGAGCTCAGCCAGATGCAGCGCGGCGCCCAGTTCATGGGCCGGTTGATCGAGGCGATGAGTCGGCCCGCCTGAAGCGGCGCAGCCGGCCTCGGCGCTGCAGGGCGTCGAGCGGATTCCACACCATCATCACGGCTATGTCGCCCGACCCCGCCCGGCGCGCGCGCTGCACCTCGGCCCGGCTGCGCAGAATGTCCTGCAGCCCCTTGACCGCGTCCTCCAGCCCCCGCTCCACGGGCTCGCCGTAGCCTTTGACCGTGGCCCGCAGCCACAGGAGCGCGGTGGCGAGCAGATGGAACGGCAGGGTCAGCCACAGGAGCAGCGGCGGGGTGTCCTTGACGTAGAGCCACAGCCGGTTGCGGGCTCCATGGTAGAGCGAGAAGTCCGAGCGCCGCCCGCCGGTCGAGACCGAGCCCTCGTGGCGCACCGTCGCCTGGGGCGCCAGCAACACCGGCTCGCCCCGCAGCCGCAGGCGGTAGCCGAGGTCGACGTCCTCGCAGTAGCAGAAGAAGCGCTCGTCGAAGCCGCCCATCTCCAGGAACAGGTCGCGCTCGATCATCATGGCCGCGCCGCAGGGCGAGAACACCTCGGCCGCGGCGATCGGGCCAGGGTCGGGATTGCCGTAGTCGCCGCGGAACGGAAAACCGATCGCCGTCATGGCGTCGCCCAGACCATCGAGCCGCGCGGGGTCCTCGGCCATGCGCTGACGGGCGGTGAAGCAGCGGACGCCGGGATGGTCGGCCGCCGCGGCCAGCAGGGCCTGGACGAACCCCGGCTCGGGATAGGCGTCCGGATTGAGCAGCACCAGCCAGCGTCCCCGGGCCCGGGCGGCGGCGCGGTTGTTGCCGGCGGCGAACCCGAGGTTGGCGCCATTCTCGATCAGGACCAGGTCCGGATCGGCCTCCGCCGCGGCGCGGGCCGCGCCGTCCCTGGAGGCGTTGTCGCTCAGGATCAGTTCGAAGCCCTGGACGGTCTGCGCCTTCAGGGCCTGCAGGCAGCGCCCGAGCGTCGGTCCGCTTTCGTAGGTGACCACCACCACGCTGACGTCGGCGGCCCCGCCCTTTTCGCTCATGCGCAAGGGATACCGGTTCGCGCCGAAAGGAGCTAGAGCACGGTCGATGACCTGCCTCGCCCCCGCAGCATGAGCCTGGTGGACCGCCTCCGGCGGCTCGGCCGCGCCCTGCCGTTCAGTCCCGCCGTGATGCACCGGCTGCGGAGCGGCGCCGGCGTCGGCTTCCGTGCGGCGGCCTATCTCAAACACGGCCGGACCCGGCGTCGCGAAGCGCCGCGGCCCGGGCCAGTGTGCGTGGTGGGCTTCCACGGCTCTGTGCTGGGCATCGGCGAAGCGGCGCGCAGCCTTTCGGCCGCCCTGCGCTCGGCCGGGGCGGAGGTGTACGACTGGGACATCAGCGCCCGGTTCGGCCACGACGTGCGGCTGGGCGGGCCGTGGCGGACCGACCCGCCGGACCAGGCCGCTTCCATGATCATCTTCCTCAATCCCCGCGAGCTGATTCAGCTGGTGGCCATGACGGGCTCCGCCCCCTTCGCCGGCCGCCGCTGCATCGGGGCCTGGGCCTGGGAGCTGGAGCGGGTCCCGGCCTCCTGGCGCGCCGGGTTCCGCTACGTGGACGAGGTATGGGCCTGCAGCCGCTTCGTGGCCGACGCCGTGCGCCCCGCCGCCCCGCCAGGCTTCCCGGTGCGGGTGCTTCCCCATCCGGTTCTGCCCTCGGCCGCCGCCCCGGATCGCGCCCGCTTCGGCCTGCCCGGGGACAAGGTGGTGGTGCTGACCGTCTTCGACGTGCGCTCCGGCTTCGTCCGCAAGAATCCGCTGGCCGCCGTGCGCGCGTTCCGCCGGGCAGGCGTGTCCGACCGGGCGCTGCTGCTGTGCAAGGCCGCCGGGGTCGAGGGCGCGCCGGACCTGATGGCGGACCTTGAGGCCGACATCGGCGCCGCCGGCGACGTGCGACTGATGACCGAGTGGCTAACCGGCGCCGAGATGTCGGCGTTGATGGCCAGCGTCGACATCATCCTGTCCCTCCACCGTTCGGAAGGCTTCGGCCTGCTACCGGCCCAGGGCATGGCGGCCGGCAAGGCGGTTGTCGCCACCGGCTGGTCCGCCAACCTGGACTTCATGACGCCTGACAACGGCGCGCTGGTCGATTACACCCTCGTCCCCGTAAACGATCCCCAGGCGCTCTACAGCGGCGGACGGTGGGCCGAGCCCGACCTGGACGACGCTGCGCGCAAGCTCGCCTTGCTGGTCGCCGACCCGGCGGCGCGCCAGGCGCTGGGCGCGCGGGCGGCCGCCAAGGCGGCGACCGACCTGGCGCCCGGGCGGATCGGACGACAGGCGCTGGACTGGCTGTCCGGCGGGGCATGAGGAGAACAGTTTTGCAGGTCGAGCCCCTCGCGATTGCGGATGTCTTGCTGCTGACGCCGCGCCGTTTCGGCGATGCGCGCGGCTGGTTCAGCGAGACCTATGTGAAGCGCGAGCTGGAGAAGGCGGGCGTCCACGACACCTTCCTGCAGGACAACCAAGCCTATTCGGCGCAGCGCGGCACCCTGAGGGGTCTGCATCTGCAGATTCCGCCCGCGCCGATCTCCAAGCTGGTCCGCTGCCTGAAGGGGGCGATCTTCGACGTGGCGGTGGACGTACGGGCCGGCTCGCCCACCTTTGGCCGCTGGGCGGGGGCCGAGCTCACCGCCGAGAACGGCCGCCAGCTCTACTGCCCGCGCGGCTTCGCCCACGCCTACGTCACCCTGCAGCCCGACACCGAGGTGTTCTACAAGATCGACGGCTATTACGCCCCGGCGTCCGAGCGCGGCCTGCGGTGGAACGATCCCGCCATCGGCATCGACTGGCCGATCGCCGGGGCCGACATCGTGATCAACGACCGCGACCGCGACCTGCCGCTGCTGGCCGACTTCGAGCCGGCGGCGCTGTAGCGATGCGCGTCCTGCTCACCGGAGTCTCGTCCTTCACGGGCCTGTGGTTCGCCCGCGCCCTGAAGGCGGCTGGCTGCGAGGTGGTCGCGCCTCTGCGCGCCTCGACCTACGACGATCCCTTGCGCCAGGCGCGCATAGCCGAAGCCGCCAAGGTGGCCGAGGTCGTGCCCGCCGCCCCGTTTGGATCGGAGGCTTTCCTCCAGATCCTGAAGCGCGGCTTCGACGTGCTCTGCCACCACGCCGCCGAAGCAGCCAACCACAAGTCGCCCGATTTCGACGTCGCGCGGGCCGTGGCCGGCAACACCCTCAACGCCGCCGCGGCGCTTCGGGCGGCCCAGGCGGCCGGGGTGCAGCGCCTGGTGCTGACCGGCTCGGCGTTCGAGGAGGACGAGGGGCGCGGAACCTTGCCCCTGACCGCCTTCAGCCCCTACGGCCTGTCAAAGACCCTGACCGCCCGCGCCTTCCAGGCCGAGTGCGACCGGGCCGGCCTGCCGATGGTCAAGTTCATCGTGCCCAATCCGTTCGGGGCCTACGAGGGGCAGACCTTCCAGCGCGCGGTGATGACCCGCTGGAGCCGGGGGGAGGGCGTGCATGTGTCCCACCCGTTCTACGGCCGCGACAATGCGCCGGTGGATCTGCTGGGCCAGGTCTACGCCAGGGCGGCCGCCGGCTCGCTCGGCGCCCACGTCTCGCCGTCGGTCTACGCCGGCGCAGTCGGCGACTTCTTCAAGCGCATGCAGCGCGAGACCCGGGCCCGCACCGGCTGGGCCTGCGCCATGACCCTCGCGGAAAGCCAGGACTCCAAGGAGCCCCTGGAGCGCTACAACCTGCAGCCGGTGCAACCGTCGGACTACGGCTGGTCGGAAAGCGCCTTCTGGGACGCTTACGCGGCCTATTACGCCGAAGAGGGGTAGATGAGGCTCAACCTCGGCTGCGGCTACGACAGGCTCGACGGCTGGCTCAACATCGACAAGGTCGCCGCTTGCGGCCCCGACCAGGTGCTGGACCTGGAACGGACGCCCTGGCCGTTCGCGGACGACAGCGTCGACGAAGTGCTGATGAGCCACGTGCTCGAGCACCTGGGCGCCGACCCCGAGGTGTTCTTCGCGATCGTCAAGGAGCTCTACCGCGTGTGCCGGCACGGGGCCGAGGTGCGCATCCACGTGCCCCACCCGCGCCACGACGACTTCATCAACGACCCGACCCACGTGCGGGCGATCACGCCGGAGTTGCTGTTCCTGTTCTCCCAGCGTCAGAACCGCATCTGGCGGGAGAACAAGGCGTCCAACACCCTGCTGGCCTTCTACCTCGACGTCGACTTCGAGGTGAAGAAGGCCAGCCTCGTGCTCGACCCGCGCTACGCCGACGCCCTGGCGCGCGGCCAGATCCAGGAGGGCCAGCTCGACGAGCTGGCCAGGAGCTACAACAACGTGGTCCGCGAATACGCGATCATCCTGGAGGCGGTGAAGGCGTAAGCTCCCGGGAACCCGGCGGCCCTTTTGGGCATCAAAGGGGGAACGAACGAGGAGATACGCCATGGCTGAATCCCACGCGGCGCCGGCCGGCCCGGACCTGGCTGAGGGCGTCGCCCTGTCCGACCTGGCCGAAGGGGCCATGGTCAGGGGCCATGTGGGCGAGGACCATGTGCTGCTGGTGCGCCAGGGCGGCGAGCTCTACGCGGTGGAAGCCAACTGCGCCCACTACGGCGGCCCGCTCAACGAGGGCCTGCTGGTCGGCGACACGATCCGCTGCCCGTGGCACCACGCCTGCTTCAGCCTGCGCACCGGCCGGCCCGTCCGGCCGCCGGCGCTGAACGACCTGAAGTGCTGGGACGTGGAGCAGCGCGACGGCAAGGCGTTCGTGCTGGCGGCGCGGCCGGCCGTCCAGCCGCCGAGCCTGGCCGCGGCGGGGCTGCCGGACTCGGTGGTGATCGTCGGCGGCGGGGCGGCCGGAAACGCCGCGGCCGAAACCCTGCGGCGCGAGGGCTACGTGGGGCCGATCACCCTGTTCAGCGCCGATCCGGCCCTGCCGTGCGATCGGCCGAACCTGTCCAAGGACTACCTCGCCGGAAGCGCCCAGCCCGACTGGATTCCCCTGAGATCGGCGAAGTTCTACGCCAAGCGCGGGATCGACGTGCGGCTGGACACCCGCATCGCGAAGATCGACCCGGCGCAGAGGACCGTCACCCTGGCCGACGGCGCCAGCGTGACCTACGGGGCCCTCCTGCTGGCCACCGGCGCCACGCCCATCCGGCTCGACGTCCCCGGCGCGGACCTGCCGCACGTGCGCGGGCTGCGCACCCTGGCCGACAGTGACGCCCTGATCGCCCGCGCCGCCTCGGCCCGCCGCTGCATCGTGGTCGGCGCCAGCTTCATCGGCCTGGAGGTGGCCGCCTCCCTGCGCACGCGCGGGCTGGAGGTGCACGTGGTCGCCCCCGAGGCGCGCCCGATGGAGAAGGTGCTCGGCGCGCCGCTCGGCGACATGGTCAAGGCGGTGCACGAAACGCACGGCGTGGTGTTCCGCCTCGGCGCCACCGTCGCCGAGATCGCCGCGGACCGCGTCCTGCTCTCCACGGGCGAACAGCTTGCGGCCGATCTGGTGGTCGTCGGCATCGGCGTGCGGCCGGACCTGGCTCTGGCGCAGGACGCGGGCCTGGCCATCGACCGCGGGGTGAGCGTCGACGCCTTCCTGCAGACCAGCGCGCCGGGCGTGTTCGCCGCCGGCGACATCGCCCGCTGGCCCGACCCGATCACCGGCGACAGGATCCGCGTGGAGCACTGGGTGGTGGCCGAGCGCCAGGGCGTGGTGGCGGCGCGCAACATGCTCGGGCGGCAGGAGCGCTTCGCCGAGGCCCCGTTCTTCTGGAGCCAGCACTACCACACGGTGATCAACTACGTGGGCCACGCCGAGGCCTGGGACCGGCTGGAGATCGACGGCGATCCGGCCGCCCACGACTGCGCGGTCACCTACTGGCGCGGCGACCGAAAGCTGGCGGTCGCCACGGTCGGCCGTGATCTGGAGAGCCTGCGCGCGGAGGTCGCGCTGGAGGCGGCCGCCGGCTAGAGCGCGTTAGGCGAAAGTGTAAGCGGTTTCGCCGCTCGAACGCGCTCTAACTCTAGGATTCTAGAGCACGATCCAGCGGCTAGATGATTCCATCTAGCCGCATCGTGCTCTAGGCGCTGAACGCCTGGCCGAGCAGGGCCTGCAGACCGCGGGCGTCGAGGCCGCCCTCGGGGTTCTTGTCCGAGGCGTAGGCGAAGCCTTCCGGCATCGGGCGGCCGCCCTGCTCGAGGTAGAGTTTGCGGCGGGCCTGCTGGGCGTCGGGTAGGATCACGTAGCGGTCGTCGAGCTCGAGGGTCGAGCGGGCGTCGTCCTCGGGCACCATCACCTCGTGCAGCTTCTCGCCGGGGCGGATGCCGACCACCTTGTGCGGCAGGTGCGGGGCGATGGCGCGGGCCAGCTCGGTGGTCTTCATCGACGGAATCTTGGGCACGAAGATCTCGCAGCCCTGCATCAGCTCCAGGCTGGACAGCACGAAGTTCACCCCCTGCTCCAGGGTGATCCAGAAGCGCGTCATGCGCTCGTCTGTGATCGGCAGCTCCGAGGCGCCCTCGGCCGCCAGCTTCTGGAAGAACGGCGCCACCGAGCCGCGCGAGCCGACCACGTTGCCGTAGCGCACCACCGAGAAGCGCGTGCCGGCGTCCCCGGCCATGGCCTCGGCGGCGCAGAAAATCTTGTCCGACGCCAGCTTGGAGGCGCCGTAGAGGTTGATCGGGTTGGCCGCCTTGTCGGTGCTGAGCGCCACCACCCGCTTCACCCGTTGGGAGATGGCGGCGTTGACCACGTTCTCGGCGCCCATGACGTTGGTCTTGATGCACTCGAAGGGATTGTACTCGGCCACGGTCACGTGCTTCAGGGCCGCGGCGTGGATCACGTAGTCGACCCCGCGCATGGCCGTCTCAAGGCGGGGGCCGTCGCGCACGTCGCCGATGAAGTAGCGGATGAAGGGATAGCGCTCGGGCGGGAAGCTCTGCGCCATCTCGTACTGCTTCAGCTCGTCGCGGCTGTAGATGATCAGCTTGCGCGGCGTGAACGTCTCGCAGACCATCCTGACGAAGGCCTTGCCGAACGAGCCGGTGCCGCCGGTGACCAGGATGGTCTTGCCGTTCAGGTCGGCGCGCGGCGATGCGAAATCGCGGATGCCGAAGGCGGCCAGGTCTTCCAACTTCAGACCATCAAGTTTTTGGGCAGTCTGCATCACGCTCTCGCGAATCCGGACGGGCGGGTCCGCGGCGATGCTCAGCCCATCATGGTTAATCCGCAGTCAACGTGGCGGCCAGGGCGCGCAGCACCCGCTCCACATCCCCATCGGCCATGGCCGGGAACAGCGGCAGGGCGAGCACCGCGGCGTAGAAGGCCTCCGCGCCGGTCAGCCGCATGGGGCCGTAGCGGGCTTTGAAGTAGGGCTGGCGGTAGAGCGGGATGTAGTGCACCTGGCAGCCGATCCCCTGTTCGACCAGCGAGCGCACCACCTGGTCGCGGCTCTTGCCGATCGCGCCGAAGTCGATCAGCACCTGGTAGAGGTGCAGCGAGGGGGCCTCGTCCGCGCCCGCCTGCACCGGCCTGACCCAGGGCGCCAGGGGCGTCAGCATGCGGTCGTAGGCGGCGGCGAGGGCCGCCCGGCGGCCGATGAAGCGGTCGAGCTTGCCCAGCTGAGAGAGGGCGAGCGCCGCCTCCAGGTCGGTCATGCGGGCGTTGAAGCCCAGCTCCAGTTGCTCGTAGCTCCAGGGATGGCGCTGGCCCTCGTCGTTCAGCGACAGGTCCGCATCGGTCAGCAGGGCCTCGTCGCGGGTCACCCCGTGATTGCGCAGCCGGCCGATGCGCGCGGCCAGTTCGCCGTCGTTGGTGGTCACCGCCCCACCCTCGCCCGCCGCGATGGTCTTGACCGGGTGGAACGAGAAGCACGACGCCGCCGAGCGGGCGCAGGCGCCGGCCCGCTCCTCGCCGCGGCGCGACCCGATGGCGTGGGCGCAGTCCTCCACCAGCAGCACCCCGGCCTCGCCGGCCACGGCGCCGAGGCCCGCCATGTCGGCCAGGCGCCCGCCGAGGTGCACCGGCAGCGCGACCTTCACCGGGCCGGGCGCGGCGGCGAGGGCTTCGAGGAAGGTCTCGGGGGTCATCAGGCCGGTGGACGGATCGACGTCGGCGAAGATCACCTCGGCCCCGCACATGCGTGCGGCGGTGGCCGTTGACAGAAAGGTGATGGCCGGGACCACGACCAGGTCGCCGGGACCGACGTCCAGGCCCAGCAGCGCCAGGTGCAGGGCCGTCGTGCCGCTGGAGGTGGTGACGGCATGGGCCGCGCCGACCCGCTCCGCGAGGGCCGCCTCGAACGCCTGGGCCCTGGGCCCTTGCGCCAGAAGGCCCGACGTCAGGGCGGCGGTGACCGCGGCGATGTCGTCGTCCTCGATCAGATGCAGGCCATAGGGCAGGGACTGGGTCATTCGGCCCAAGCTGGAGCGGTTTGGTGAACGCAGGGTTGATGTCACTGGCGACATCATGGCGCTGGCATGATCGCGCGTTTCCTGGGACAGTCCGGGCGCGACGTTGTTACCTGGGGACGCTAGCGGCCTGTCGGCGTGGGCTGGGCCATTCCCCCAAGAATGACCCAGCGATCGAGCGGGCGGAGAACATCATGGCTGATTGCGGCCTTGCGCAGGCCGATCGTGTGACGGCTTTGGCGTCCAAGAGCGCATGAACCCCAACGGCATCGCCGACGGCCGCTTCTATCGCCGCCGTGGACCGTTCAGCGCCGCCGAGGTGGCCAGGGCCATCGGCGCCCCATGCCCAGGCTCCCAGGCCATGCTGAGCGGCGTGGCGCCTCTGCAGCACGCGGGCGCCTCGGACATCAGCTTCCTGGACAGCGCCCGCTACAAACGCCTTCTGGAAGACACCTCGGCGGGCGCGGTGGTGGTCGAGCCGGCCTTGGCCGACTGCGTTCCCCTGACCGCCGTGGCGATCTTCGCGCCTTCAGCCTCGGAGGCCTGGGCCAAGGTGGTGCGCCTTTTCCACCCCGTGCGGCCGATCAGTCCGGGGCGCGATCCGACGGCCTATATCGCATCCTGCGCGCGGATCGACGACACCGTCGAGATCGGCCCGTTCGCCTATATCGGCGAGGGCGTGGAGATCGGCCCCGGATCCGTGGTCGGCCCGCACGCGGTCCTGCGTGAAGGCGTGATGGTGGGCGCGGACTGCCGCATCGGCGCCGGGTGCGTGGTCAGCCACGCCATGATCGGCGACGGCAGTTGCCTCCACTCGGGCGTGCTGGTCGGCCAGGAAGGCTTCGGTCTGGCGCGCACCGCCGGAGGCCTGCAGACCGTGCCCCACCTCGGCCGGGCCGTGATCGGAGCGGATGTGGAGATCGGCGCCGGCTGCACCATCGACCGCGGCTCGCTGGACGACACCGTCATCGGCGACGGCTGCCGGCTCGATAACCTCGTGCATATCGCCCACAACGTGAAGCTCGGCCGCGGCTGCGTGATCGTGGCTCAGGTCGGCATCGCCGGATCGACGGTGTTGGAGGACTTCGTGCAGGTCGGCGGCCAATCGGCCATCGCCGGCCACCTCCGCATCGGCGCCGGGGCCCGCATCGCCGGCAAGTCCGGCGTCATGTCCAGCCTGGAGCCGGGGGCGGTGGTGTTCGGCGTGCCGGCCCAGCCCAAGACCGTCGCGTTCCGCCAGTTGGCCTGGCTGAAGCGGATGTCCGCGGAGCTGAAGCGGTAGCCGGCCGGCCCTCGGCCGCTTCAGAAATCGAGGTTGTCGTAGTCGGCCGCCGGCGGCATGCCCGGCCAGCGGTCGGCCAGCAGGGGCCTGAAGGACGGCCGCGACTTCAGCCGCATGTACCAGGTCTTGGTGATCGGGAAATCGCGCCAGGGCACGTCGCCGAAGTAGTCGATCACCGATAGATGCGCCGCCGCCGCGAAGTCGCCGATCGACAGGTCCTTGCCGGCCAGGAAGTCGCGCACGCCGAGCATCGCCTCCAGGATGCGCAGGTGTCGCCGCAGCGCCTCGCGCCCGGCGCGCATGGCCGAATGGTCGGGCGAGCCGCCGCCGGCCAGGCGCTTCTCCATCTTTTCGCGCAGCAGGTAGCCGTTGACCTCCGGATCGAACACCCGCTCGAACCACTGGCTGAGACGCCGCGCCTCGGCCCGCTCGGCCGGATCCTTGGCCAGCAGCGGGACCTCCGGATAGCGCTCGTCGAGGTGCTCGAGGATGGCGTGGCTCTCGCAGATCACCAGGCGCTGCGGCCCCTCGGACTCCACCAGCACCGGGGTGAGGCCCGACGGGTTGAGCACCGCCAGCGATTCGGGCCGCTCCCAGTAGCGCTCCACCTGCTCGCGATGGGCGAGCTTCTTCTCGGCCAGCGCCAAGCGCACCTGCCGCGAGGCCGGGTCGAGGGTGAAGTGATGGAGGGTGCGTTCGATCGTCATGCGTCGGCCGGGGCCAAGACCCGTAGAGGTCCGGTTTGCACCGAGCAAGCTTAACCACGCGTTTACCGTGTGGAAAAAATGCGCGCCCGGCGCGAATTCGGTGGGCACACGACGCCCCTTGCCAAGCCGGCGTCGCCACGATACTTAAGCGATAACTTAAGTGATGGAGACGCGCCCATGGCCCTGACGCTGCACATGCATCCGCTCTCGTCCTACTGCCACAAGGTGCTGATCGCCCTCTACGAGCTGGACGTCCCGTTCGAGGCGGCGTTCCTGAACCTCGGCGACGCCGACGAGCGGGCGGCGTTCCTGAGGCTGTGGCCCATCGGCAAGATGCCGGTGCTGGAGGACAAGGCGGCCGGGGTGGCCCTGCCGGAAACCAGCGTCATCATCGACTATCTGAACACCCGCTTCGGCGGCGGCCTGATTCCCAAGGACCCGCAGGCGGCGCTGGAGGTGCGGCTGCAGGACCGCTTCTTCGACCTCTATGTCCACACGCCCATGGGGGTGTTCACCTGGGACCTGCTGCGGCCGGAGGGCCAGCGCGACCCCTATGGCGTGGGCCAAGCGCGCGACACGCTGCTGATCGCCTACGACATGATCGAGCGGCGCATGGAAGGCCGTGAATGGGCGGCGGGGAACGATTTCTCCATGGCCGACTGCGCCGCCGCCCCGGCCCTGTTCTACGCCGAGGGTCGCGTGCCGTTCGGCGACCGGCCGCACCTGGTCGCCTATCTCGACCGGCTCAAGGCCCGGCCCTCCTACGCTCGCGCGCTGAAGGAGGCCGAGCCCTACTTCCACATGGTGCCGCGGTGACCGGGGCCAATCTCGACCTCATGTTCCAGGCCCTGGCCGATCCCAGCCGACGGACCATGGTCGACCGCCTGAGCCGGGGCCCGGCCACGGTCAGCCAGCTGGCCGAGCCGCTGGCGATGTCGCTGCCGGCGGTGGTGCAGCACCTGCAGGTGCTGGAGGCCGCGGGACTGGTGAAGACGCAGAAGATCGGCCGGGTGAGGAGCTGCACGCTCGACACCTCGGCCATGTCCCAGGCTGAACGCTGGATCAACGACCGCCGCACCCTGTGGGAGCGGCGCCTCGACCGCCTCGGCGACTTTCTCAAGCAGACCAGGGACGACGACGCGCTCGAGTAGGCCAAAGGCCGGTGGCGCATCCGGCACGCGCTCAAGTAGCCCAAAGGGCGATAGCGCATCAAAAAAAGGGAGACGACCATGACGGAACGCAACACCGTGAAGGCCACCTTCACCATCGAGCGCACCTATCCGGCCCCGCCGGCGCGGGTGTTCAAGGCCTTCGCCGACGAGGCCTCCAAGGCCAAGTGGTTCGGCGGCCCCGAAGGCTGGGACGAACACGTGCGCGCTTGGGATTTCCGCGTCGACGGCGTGGAGATCCTGGGGGGCCGCCATCCTTCCGGCATCGTCACGGTCTTCTACTGCACCTATCACGACATCGTGCCGGACAAACGGATCGTCTACGCCTACCGCATGACGTTCGAGGGCCGACCCATGTCGTCGTCGCTCGCCAGCATCGAGCTCCGCCCCGAGGGCGACGGAACACACCTGACCCTTACCGAGTACGGCGTCTACTTCGACGGCTTCACGGAGAAGGACGCCCAGGGCCGCGAGCACGGCACCAACTGGCTGATGGACAAGCTGGGCGAGAGCCTCCTCGCGGACTGACCGCGCTCGAGCAGCCGCTAGGCGATTTCGTCGAAACCTGTCGGTCCGTGTCGAATCTGTAATCGCCGATCACATAAATCGCCCTAGGCTCCGCCCCGACCTTCGGCTGAGGTCGGTAAGTGCGCACGTCAGATTTTGAGCGGCTCAAGGTGTTTGCCGCCGTCGCGGAGAGGGGAAGCTTCGTGAAGGCAGCGGGAGCGCTGGGGGTGTCCACCTCCAGCGTGAGCCAGGCTGTGCGCGCTCTGGAGGACCGGCTCGGCCTGCGCCTGCTCAACCGCACCACCCGCAGCGTCGCCCTGACCGAGGCCGGCGCCCGCCTCCTGGCGCGGGCCGCCCCCGCCCTTGTCGAGCTCGACGCCGCCTTCGAGGACCTCAACGCCTTCCGCGCCGAGCCCGCCGGGGCCCTGAAACTGTCGGTGTCGACCCTGTCCCTGTCGC
>Ga0310811_10000076_pt1 | contig 156091 bp, 148 predicted proteins | sample YCmetagenome_FD_207642 | JGI IMG/M metagenome (GOLD analysis project Ga0310811, IMG submission 207642) | Soil microbial communities from experimental microcosm in Duke University, North Carolina, United States - YC | ecosystem: Engineered > Artificial ecosystem > Soil microcosm > Unclassified... | reverse complement strand
CCCCGATCAGCGCGGTGAGGAAGAGAAAAGAAAACTTCTTTTTGTGAACAAAAAGAAGCAAAAAAACTTTATTAACTTTGGGTCGTGCTGGTTTCACCGCCGCTGGCCCAGCATAACCAAAAGTTTTTGCGCCGCTTTTTTCAAAAAGCGGCCACTTGCCTTTCTTCCGCATGATAGCTTCAGATCGATCATGTTCTAAGCCATAACCAAGCACAGAGAGGCGGTCGATGGCCGCGTGAAGAAAGGACCAACATGGCGCGCTTCAACACCGTCACCTATCTTCTGGGCACCAAATTCTACAAAATGGCCTATGTCGAGTTCGGCAACCCGGCGGCGCCGGCGGTGCTGTGCGTGCATGGGCTGACCCGTACCGGCCGGGATTTCGATCTGCTGGCGGAAGCTTTGGCGGACCAGTTCCACGTGATCTGTCCGGACTTGCCGGGGCGGGGCCAGTCCGAATGGCTTGGCGAGGGGATGGCTTATCAGCCGCCGACTTATGTGGTCGCGCTGGCGCATCTGCTGGCCGCGCTGAACAAGCCGGTCACATGGGTCGGCACGTCGCTCGGCGGCATTTGCGGCATGATGGTCGCGGCGGCGCAGAACGCGCCGGTGACGAAACTGGTGTTGAACGATGTCGGCCCGTTCATTCCGGCGGCGGCGCTGAAACGGATCCGCGACTATATGCTCGGCGTGCCGGAGCGCTTCCCCTCGATGCAGGCGCTGGAGGCGCATCTGCGCGAAGTGCACGCGCCGTTCGGCAAGCTCGACGATGCCGAGTGGGCGTTGCTGGCCCGCTATTCCGGGCGCAGCGTGCCGGAGGCCGGGCAGGAAGGCGCGTTCGCTTTGCATTACGACCCGAAAATTGCCGAGCCGATGCGCGCCACGATGCCGCTGGATGTCGATCTCTGGCCAGTCTGGGGGGCGATCAAGGTGCCGGTGCTGACGATTCGCGGCGCGACAAGCGACCTGCTTCTGCCCGAGACTCTCGAGCGCATGGAAAAAGAAGGGGCCAAGAGCCATATCGTGCCGGACGCGGGCCACGCGCCGGCCCTGATGGATGCCGCTTCAATCGGCGCGATTCGGACGTTTTTGCTTCAGGGCTGAGAAAAACACGGCGTCGCGCTTTGGGGGCGCCGCGCTCAGCGGCGCCATCCGGGCATGAAAACGGGGGGCGATCAATGATCGGCCAGTTGCTCCGGCGGAACAAAATTCCGCTGATCAAACGCGCGGTGATCGCGGCCGGGCGCGCCACCAGCTCGCAGGGCGTGTCCCTGGCGGCCGCCGGCTGTGCCTTTTACGCGACGCTGGCGCTGTTCCCGAGCATCACCATGCTGATTTCCCTCTATGGCCTGGCTTACAACCCGGATACCGTGCAGCCGCAATTGCATTATTTGCGCCATTTCATGCCGCCTGCCGCCTTCGTGCTGATTTCCGAGCGGATCCAGAGCCTGGTGTCGCAACCGGCGCGGGGGCTTGGCATCAGTTTCCTGATCAGCCTGGCGCTGTCGCTCTGGTCGTCCGCGGCCGGCACAACATCGGTGCTCAACGCCTTGTCGCTCGCCTACAAGCAGGACGAGACGCGCGGTTTCTTCCGTTTCCAGCTCGTGTCGCTCGGCATGACATTCATCGCGGTGCTCGGCACGGCCTTGGCGATCGGCGTGCTGGTGCTGATCCCCATCATTGTCGCCCGCGTCGGCCTCTCCGCCTATGCGCGGGGCCTGGTCGTGTTGCCGAGTTTCGCGGTGATGATCGTGTTCGCGACCATGGCGCTGGGCCTGTTGTACCGATACGGCCCGGCCGGAGCCGGCCGTATCTTTTATGCGCCCGGCGCCGGGCTTGCGACCGTGATCTGGCTGCTCGGCTCCTGGGCGTTCGGCCTCTATGTGGGGCGCTTCGCCGCGTACAGCGTGACCTACGGCCCGCTTTCGACCATCATCGGCCTGATGATGTGGTTCTACCTGACCGCGTATTCCGTGCTGTTCGGCGCCGAGGTGAACGCGGCGCTCGATGCGGAATGGCGGCGCGAAGAAGGATAGAAAGGCTACTTTTTGTGAACAAAAAGTAGCAAAAAACTTTGTTTACTCTGGGCCTGAGGCTGCGTCAGCGCCACCGCCCATGGCCCAGCATAACAAAAAGTTTTTGCGGCGCTTTTTTCAAAAAGCGCCTGCTTTCTTCCTTTTATTCCCGGGTTTTCAGGAATGCGGCGAAGGCCCGCAAGGTGGCGGGGGAGATATGGTGCTCGATTCCTTCGGCATCCTGCTCGGCGGCTTCGTGCGGCACGCCGATGGCGGTGAGCACGGCGACCACCAGGCGGTGCCGGGTGCGCACCTTGTTCGCCAGGGCCTCGCCGGCCGGGGTGAGGAACACGCCGCGATAGGGCAGGGAGGTGGCGAGCCCTTCGCGCTTCAGCCGGCCGATCGTCTTGATGGCGGTGGCGTGGCTGACGCCGAGCCGGCGCGCGATGTCAGTCGGGCGTGCCTCGCCTTCGGCGGCCAGCAAATCGGCGATCAATTCCGCGTAATCTTCCAGCAGCGCCTGGCTCTGCGCGGCGCGCGTTTTACCGAAGCGCTTCGCCTGTGTCGGCTCGGCTGGCATGGTGGCGGTTCTCGGGGGCGGTGGCAGCGGCAAGCGACATGACTCCAGGAAACACGAGTTTCTGGCTGAAAAATTTTATCCGCGCAAGGTTGCCAATAGAGTCGCCGAGGCCACATGAGGCAAAGTCCGTTGAAGCCCTGGCATGAACGGTGGCAGGCAACAAATTGTTGTTAGGTGGTAACGACGTTTACGGTTCGTTTGTTCATGCTGATTTACGCATGGCTATGCCGCCGCGCGCGCGAGCGGACCTGGTTCGATTGGGACGGCGCCGATCCATCAATTCTGTGCGAACGGCGCGCCGCTCTGCAAGCCTGTCCTGCATTGAAGAGAGGCATATAACCCGTTGCCGCGGCGCACAAAATCGCTATAGGAAGGACCCCGGCAACGTGCGCCACGTACGTGCTGAAAACTTGGGCATTTAGGATCTGCAACTCTCTCATCGTCAGAATGACGACAAAAATATAAAGGATACCCCGCCGTGGCCAATGAAAAATCCCAGAATGTACAGGACGTGTTTCTCAACCATGTCCGAAAGAGCAAAACGCCGGTAACGGTATTCCTCGTGAATGGCGTGAAGCTGCAGGGTGTCATTACCTGGTTCGACAATTTCTCGGTTCTGCTGCGTCGTGACGGCCATACGCAGCTTGTGTACAAGCACGCCATCAGCACCGTGATGCCGGGCGCGCCGATCATGCTGTTCGACTCCACCAAGACCGAAGGCGCGCAGCCGGCGGAAGGCAGCAGCACCACCACGTTGAAGCTGAGCCGGGCGGAGCCCGACTATAGCCAGGACATCGAGGGCTGAAAGACACGGCGCCGCCGCCCAACCGGGCGGCCATCCTTCTTCCTTGGGACAAATCTGCGGTCCGAACCGGAACGGCTTCGCGTTCGAGTGAGGCCCGGCTGGCCGAAGCGGTTGGCCTCGCGGCCTCCATCGGGTTGGTGGTGGTGCATCAGGCGGTATTCGCCATTCGTGCGATCACGCCCGCGACCTTGTTCGGCAAAGGCCAGGTGGCGATGGCGGCGGCCGCTTTGCGCGCCGCCGATGTCAGTGTCGTGGTGGTGGATGCAGCGCTCACCCCGGTGCAGCAGCGCAACCTGGAGGTCGCCTGGGGGGCGAAGGTCATCGACCGTACCGGGTTGATTCTCGATATTTTCGGCGCCAGGGCGCGGACCCGTGAAGGTTCGCTGCAGGTCGAACTCGCGCATCTGGAATATCAACGCTCGCGCCTGGTGCGTACCTGGACCCACCTTGAGCGGCAGCGCGGCGGCTTCGGCTTCCTGGGTGGTCCGGGTGAGACGCAGATCGAGGTCGACCGCCGCTTGATCGGCGACCGCCTCGCGCGGCTGCGCCTGGAGCTGGAAGAAGTCCGGCGCACCCGCGGCCTGCACCGCGGCGCGCGCAAGCGCGTGCCCTACCCGGTGGTGGCGCTGGTCGGCTATACCAACGCGGGGAAATCCACGTTGTTCAACGCGCTGACGGGCGCGACCGTCACCGCTCAGGATCAGCTGTTCGCCACGCTGGACCCCACGATGCGCGGTTTGCAGCTTCCGTCAGGGCGGAACATCATTCTCTCCGATACGGTGGGGTTCATCTCCGATCTGCCGACCGAATTGGTCGCATCCTTCCGCGCCACGCTGGAGGAGGTCGCCGAGGCTGACATTCTGCTTCATGTGCGCGATGTGGCGCATCCCGACACCGAGGCGCAGGCCGGCGATGTGCGGGGCGTGCTGAACCGCATGGCCAAGGATGGCACGCTGGATGAAAACTGGGCGGACCGCACGTTGGAAGTCCTGAACAAGGCCGATCTGCTGGGCGGGGTCGCCGGCGTCGTCCAGGGCGAGGCGATCGCCGTCTCGGCGCTGACCGGTGAAGGACTGGACCGGCTGGTGGCGGTGATCGATGAGCGGCTGGCAACGCGTCTGGAGGTGCTCGCGGTGGAGATCCCGGTCACCGACGGCGCCCGGCTGGCCTGGGTCTATCGCCATGGCGAGGTGCTGCACCGCGAGGATACCGACACGCATGTGCGGCTGCAATTGCGCTTGAGCGCGGCAGACAAAGCGAGGTTCGAACAATTATGACCGATCAGGATACCCACGAAGTCATCGCCTTGCTGCGGGCGGTGGCGCAAGCCGAGATCATGCCGCGTTTCCGCAGGCTCGGCCTCGAGGACGTGCGCACCAAATCAGGCCCGCTGGATCCGGTCACGGTGGCCGATGAAGCGGCCGAGCGGGCGCTGACCGCGGGGTTCAAAAAACTGTTTCCCGGTGATGACGTGCTGGGCGAGGAGGCGGCGTCGGCCGATCCGGAACTGCTGCAGCGCCTGGCGCGGCCGGGCCGGGTCTGGGTGATCGACCCGATCGATGGCACGGCGAATTATGCCGCCGAGCTGCCGCTGTTCGGCGTGATGGCCGCATTGGTCGAAGCCGACAAGGTGTTGGCGAGCTTCATCCACGATCCGCTCGGCGACGACACCGCGGTCGCGCTCGCCGGGGGCGGCGCGTGGACGGTGGCGCGCGACGGCACGCGCCGCCGCCTGAAGGTTGCCGCACCGGTGCCGGTGGGAGAGATGGTCGGCTCGCTTTCCTGGCGTTATTTCACCGAGCCGCGGCGCAGCCGCGTGCTGAGCCGGCTGGACCGGCTGGCGTCGGTGACCGATTATCGCTGCGCCGCGCACCAATACCGCATGCTCGCCGGCGGCCACAGCCACGTGCAGATGTTCGGCAAGCTGATGCCCTGGGACCATGCGGCGGGCGTGCTGCTGCACCAGGAAGCCGGCGGGTACGGGCGGCATTTCGATGGCTCGCCCTACACGCCGTCGAATTTCTATGGCGGGCTGCTGCTGACCCCGGATGAGGCGAGCTGGCACGCCTTCGACGAGGCGATTCTGCGGTAGAAAAAGTAAGGAAGCGCTACTTTTTGTAAACAAAAAGTAGCAAAAAAACTTTATTTACTCTGGGCCATGGGCGGTGTCGGCGACAACGCCCATGGCCCAGCATAACAAAAAGTTTTTGGTGCCGCTTTTTTCAAAAAGCGGCTGCTTTCTTCCTTTCTTACGCCACGATGTCCACGCGGCCGGTTTGCACAGTGAAATGCATGCCCGTCAGCGTCAGGCGGCCCTCTTCCACTCGGGAGCGGATCCACGGGAAGGTCATTAAATTGGCCAGGGAGACGCGGATCGATTCATGCTCGCAGCGGCTGCAGAGCGTGTCGAAATCCGTGCTGGCCGCATCCGGCGCATCGCACACGCGCTTGCGGGCCTCGCCGGCGATCGCCATCCAGGAGGCGATGAAGTCGCCATGGTCGCCGCCGGGCCCCTGCATCAAGGCGCGGATGCCGCCGCAGCCGCTATGACCGAGCACGACGATGGTGCGGACATTCAGCGCCGTGACGGCAAATTCCAGCGCCGCCGAGGTGCCGTGATTCGCCGAGTCCGGGGCGTAGGGCGGAACCAGGTTGCTGACATTGCGCACGACGAAAATTTCTCCCGGCGCGCAGTCGAAGACCACTTCAGGCGCGACGCGGGAATCGGCGCAGGCGATGACCATGGCCGGGGGAGACTGGCCGTCCCGCGCCAGGATGGAGAAACGCTTCTGGTGGCGCCGCCAATAGCCTTTGCGGAAGCGTGCATAGCCGTCGAGCAAATTGTTCATAGTCCGGCCTCCTTCGCCGCATTCCAGAGTTGGTCCATTTCTTCCAGGCTGGAATCGCGCGGCGTCTTGCCTTGGGCAGCGAGCGAGTCCTCGATATGGCGGAAACGGCGGATGAATTTCGCGTTGGCGCCGGTCAGGCAGGTTTCCGCATCGAGCCCGAGTTTACGAGCAAGGTTGGCGAGCACGAACAGCATGTCGCCCAGCTCGTCCTGCAACCTGGTTGCATCCGCGCCCGGCAACTCGGCGCGCAGTTCGGCGGTTTCTTCCGTCAGCTTGTCGAGCACGGTGTCGGCATCCGGCCAGTCGAATTTTACCCTGGCGGCGCGCGCTGTGAGTTTTTGCGCGCGGCGCAAAGCGGGCAGGGCGGCGGCCACGCCGTCCAGCACGCCGGTCTCGGCGTGGGCCTGGCGCTCCTGCGCCTTTTGCGCTTCCCAGGCCGCACTTTGCGCGCCGGAATCGCGCGCCTCTGCGTCGCCGAACACATGCGGGTGCCGGCGCACCATCTTGTCGGTGATGCCCTGCGCGACATCATGGAAATTGAACCAGCCTTGCTCTTCCGCCAGCCGTGCGTGGTAGACCACCTGGAACAGTAAATCGCCCAGCTCGTCCTTCAACTGCGCCGGGTCATTGGCGGCGATGGCGGATTGCACCTCATAAGCTTCCTCGACCGTGTAGGGCGCAATGCTGGCAAAATCCTGCTCGCGGTCCCAGGGACAGCCGGAAACCGGATCACGCAGCGCCGCCATGACCTCGATGAGGGCGGAAATGGGGAGTTTTGTGCTCATGCCGAGGCTTGTACGTGGCGGCGGGGAAAAGGGGAAGAAAGCGGCCGCTTTTTGAAAAAAGCGGCACCAAAAACTTTTATTTATGCTGGGCCATGGGCGTTGTCGCCGACACAACCCATGCCCTCCGGGGCTATTCCAACGGTGCTACGCACCGCCGGAACCTTCAGCCCCTCCGCCCAGCATAACAAAGTTTTTTGCTACTTTTTGTTCACAAAAAGTAGCGCTTCCTTCCCTTACTTCGCCTGGAGTTGCGTGAACGCCCGGGCGATCACGTCGCGCGCCACCTGCCAGAGTTTGTAGGCGTCGAAATCCTCCGGCCGCACCCAGGCGAGTTCGCTGACGTCGTCGCCGGGCACCGCCGCGCCGGATTCATAGAGTCCGCCGAAATCGAGGATGGTGTAATGGAACTCGATCCGCCCGGTGCGGTTCCGATGGATCGAATCGACATGGGCGATGAGGGTGAGCGGGCCGACAATGATGCCGGTCTCTTCCAGCAGTTCGCGTCGGGCGCAGGCTTCCGCCGTTTCACCGAGTTCCTGCCGGCCGCCGGGCAGCGACCATGCGCCCTTGCCCGGCGGCTTGCCACGCCGGACCAGCAGGACTTCCTCGCCGCGCAGCACGACGATGCCGATGCCGACCTGCGGCATTGTGGGGTAGTTGGTCTCCGGCATGCTGGTTCTCCGATAATTGCTGGGGCATGGGCGTTGTCGCCGGTAACGCCCATGTCCCAGCATAAAAAAAGTTTTTGGCGCCGCTTTTTTCAAAAAGCGGCCGCTTTCTTTCTACCCCGACCGCACGGTGAGAATCGCCTCGCGCTGGTCGAACAGGTTCAGCAGCACGCGCAGATTCTGCCCGCGCGGGCCTTCCAATTTCGGGTCGCGCTGCAGCGCCAGCACCGCGTCCTGCCGCGCCATCGCCAGCAGCTCTGCATGTTTCTCCGGGTCAGCTAACCGATAACCGGGAAGTCCCGACTGCCGGCGGCCGAGGAAATCACCTGAACCGCGCAGGCGGAAATCCTCGTCGGCGATGAGAAAGCCATCTTCGGTCTGGCGCAGCAGCGCGAGCCTTTTGCGTGCCGTCTCGCCGATCTTGTCGTCATGCAGGAGGAGGCAATAGCTTTTCGCCGCCCCGCGGCCGACCCGGCCGCGCAGCTGGTGCAGCTGCGCCAGGCCAAAGCGTTCGGCGTGCTCTATGACCATGACATTCGCCTCCGGCACGTTCACGCCGACCTCGATGACCGTGGTGGCGACGAGAATTTTCGCGGTCCCGGCGGCGAAGTCGGCGATCGCCTGGTCGCGCACCGCGGCCTCCTGCTGGCCATGCGCCAGCGTGACCTGCGCGCCGAAACGGGCTTGCAGTTCGCGGAAGCGCACTTCTGTTGCGGTGATGTCCATCACTTCCGATTCCGTCACCAGCGGGCACACCCAATAGACGCGGCCGCCGGCGGCGATGGCGCGGGCGATGCCGGCGAGCACGTTTTCCAGCTCGCCGAGCTTGTGGATGGTGGTGACGATCGGCTCCCGCCCGGCGGGTTTTTCGCCGATGCGGCTCAAGTCCATTTCCGCCCAATGGGTCAGCAGCAGCGTGCGGGGGATCGGCGTGGCGGTCATCACCAGGAGGTCGGTGGCCTCGCCCTTGGCGCCGAGGGCGAGGCGCTGATCGACGCCGAAACGATGCTGCTCGTCGATGACCGCTAACGCGAGGTCGGAAAATTCCACATGTTTCTGAAAGATCGCGTGCGTGCCGATGACGATCGGCAACGTGCCGTCGGCGAGGGATTTCAGGATCGCAGCGCGGGCCTTGCCCTTGACCCCGCCGGTGAGCAACGCCACAGGCACGGGCGAGAGTTTTTCGAACGTCGCGAAATGCTGCTTGGCGAGAATCTCGGTCGGCGCCATCAGCGCCGCCTGCGCGCCGGCTTCCACCGCGCGCAGCATGGCGAGCAGCGCCACCAGGGTTTTACCGGAGCCGACATCGCCTTGCAGCAGGCGCAGCATGCGGTGCGGCGCGGCGAGATCGGCGTCGATTTCCGCCAGGGCTTGCAACTGTGCGGCGGTGGGAGCGTGGCCGAACCGGTTCAGCGCCGTTTTGCGCAATTTTCCATCGCCGTGCAGGGCGCGGCCAGGCTGCTTGCGCCGCCGCGAGCGCACGATGGCGAAGGCGAGTTGCCGGGCCAGGAGCTCGTCATAGGCCAGGCGTTCCGCCGCCTTGTCGTCCGGCATTTGTTCCGGCGCGTGCAGTGCGTGCAAGGCCGCGCCGAAACTGGGCCAATGACGGCGGGCGAGAATGGTTGGGTCGTGCCATTCGGCGAAATCCGGCAGCCGGGAGAGTGCGCCCAAAGCGGCGCGGCGCATGATGCGGGGGACGATACCCGCCGTGAGCGGCCAGACCGGCTCGATCCAGGGAAAATTTTGTGCCTGGGCCTGGGATATGACATAATTGGGGTGCGCCATCACCAGCCGGTCGGAGAACGCCTCCAGCCTGCCGGAGACCAGCAGTTTCGCGCCCACGGGAAATTGCGTCAGCCGCGCCGCGTGGAACAGCACGATCTCCGCCATGCCCGTGCCGTCGCTGATGACGACCCGGTGCGGTTGGCTCTTCCTGGCCGGGGGCTCATGGCGGATGACCTCCACCCGCAAGGTTGCGACCATGCCGGGCCGCGCCTCGCGCAACGGTGGGGAGGCCCGGCGGTCGAGAAAATCGGCCGGCAGATGGAACAGCACGTCGCGCACCGAGTCGCCGCCGACGAGCTTGGCCATGAGCGTGGACAGGCGCTCGCCAAGGCCGGGCAGGCTGTTGAGGGGCGCGCGAAGAGGGGTGAGAATCTCGGAAGACACGGGCTGACTCATGGCCAAACCGGCCTTATATCGCAACCCGCATGACAACGCCCGAATCTTACGATCCGTCGTCCCTGGATCCCCGCCGCCGCCGCCTGGTGTTTCGCGCCCAGCACCGCGGCACTTATGAGAACGATCTGCTGATCGGCGATTTCGTGAAGGCGCGGGTCGCCACCATGTCGGAGGCGGAGTTGGATGAGATCGAGGCAGTCATGGAATTTCCCGATGCGGAGCTCGCCGATTGGCTGACCGGGCGCAAGCCGATTCCCGCGCACGCCGACAGCCCGATGCTGCGGCGCATCCGCGAGGCGGCGCTCAACCGATGATCCCGATTTACGGAGTCCCCGAAGGCGTGGATGCCCTGGCGCTGGTGCGGCGCTGGGCCGAGCAGGACGCGCCGGTGCTGCACATCGCCCGCGACGATTCGCGCCTGGCCGGGCTGCAGGAGGCGATCGGCTTTTTCGGCCCGGAAATCGAGGTCATCAGCTTTCCCGCCTGGGACTGCCTGCCTTACGACCGCGTGTCGCCCAACGGCGCCATCGTCGCGGAACGCATCGCCGCGCTCAGCCGGCTGCAGGCCGAGCCCAAGCGCAAGCGCATCGTGCTCACCACCATCAACGCCGCGCTGCAGCGGGTCGCGCCGCGCGCCGCCCTGCAGGGCGCGGGCATGCGGCTGGCCGTGGGCGACAGCGTGTCGCCCGAGGACATCGCGGCGTTTCTCGATGCCGATGGCTACCGGCGCACCGGCACGGTGATGGACGCCGGCGAATACGCGCTGCGCGGCGGCATCATCGATGTGTTCCCCGCCGGCGAGGCCGCCCCGGTGCGCATCGATCTGTTCGGCGACACCATCGAGAGCATCCGCCGCTTCGACCCCGAGACGCAGCGCAGCGGCGAGGCGACCGGCCAGCTCGATTTCCACCCCGCTTCGGAAATCGCCTTCGACCAGGCCGCCGTGGCCCGTTTCCGCAGCGCCTGGCGCGAGATTTTCGGGGCCAAGGCGGTCGAGGATCCGCTTTACGAGGCGGTGAGCGAGGGCAGGCGGCATGCCGGCCTCGAGCATTACGCGCCGCTCTTCTCCGGCGAGATGGAGACGATTTTCGACTATGTGCCGAACGCCTCGGTCAGCCTGGATTACCAGATGGAGGCGGCGGTGGCGGCGCGGCTGGAGCTGATCGCCGACCATTATGCCGAGCGCCGCGGCCCGGCCCGTGCCGGCGAGCAGCCTTACCGGCCGATCGCGCCGGAATTGCTCTATCTCGACCAGGAAGCCTGGGATGCGGTGCTGAACCGAAGCCCCTGCTTCAGCTTTTCGCCCTTCAGCCGGCCGGACGGCGCGGAGGGGGTGGATTTCGGCGGCCGCCCGGGCCCGATTCTGGCGGGCCAGAACATCGCGGCGTTCGAAGCCTTCGCGGAATTGCGCGGCAAATGGGCGTCCGCGGGGCGCAGCATCGTGCTCGCGGCCTGGAGTGCCGGCTCACGCGAGCGGTTGACGCTGATGCTGCGCGAGCATGGGCTCCGCGAGGTGCGCGCCATCGCCACCGCCGACGAGGCCCGCGCGCTGCCCAAGGGCACGGTCGGCCTCGCGGTGCTGGGCATTGAGCGCGGCTTCCTCACCGACCGGCTGGCCTTGGTGGCCGAGCAGGATTTGTTGGGCAACCGCATCGCCCGGCCGCCGAAGCGGCGCAAACGCGCCGACCAGTTCATCGCCGACGCCACCGAGATCGCCGCCGGCGACCTGGTGGTGCATCAGGACCATGGCATTGGCCGCTATGACGGGCTGGAGACGGTGACCGTGAACGGCGCGGCGCATGATTGCCTGCGCCTGCTCTACGATGGCGGCGACAAATTGTTCCTGCCGGTGGAAAATATCGACCTCTTGTCCCGCTTCGGCCAGGAGACCGACGGCGTTTCGCTGGACAAGCTGGGCGGCGCCTCCTGGCAGGCGCGCAAGGCCAAGGCCAAGAACCGCATCCAGGACATGGCGGCGGGGCTGATCCGCCTGGCGGCCGAACGGCAGACGCGCGAGGCGCCGCTGATCGCCCCGGAAGAAGGCGCCTTCGCCGAATTCTGCGCGCGCTTCCCCTACACCGAGACCGAGGACCAGGCCAAAGCCATCTCCGACGTGCTGGAGGATTTCGCCGCGGGCAAGCCGATGGACCGGCTGGTGTGCGGCGATGTGGGTTTCGGCAAGACCGAGGTGGCGTTGCGCGCCGCCTTCGTCGCGGCCATGGCGGGCTCGCAGGTGGCCGTGGTGGTGCCGACCACGTTGCTCGCGCGCCAGCATTACCGCGCCTTCTCGGCGCGCTTCGCGGGGCTGCCGATCAAGGTCGCGCAGCTCTCGCGCATGGTCACCGCCAAGGAGGCGGCTTCCACCCGCGTGGGGCTCGCCGATGGCAGCATCTCCATCGTCATCGGCACCCACGCGCTGATGGCCAAGGGCGTGAGCTTCTCCGATCTCGGCCTGCTGATCGTCGATGAGGAGCAGCATTTCGGCGTCGCGCATAAAGAGCGGTTGAAGCAGCTCAAGGCCGACGTGCACGTGCTCACACTCACCGCCACGCCGATCCCGCGCACCCTGCAACTCGCGCTCACCGGCGTGCGTGACCTCTCGCTCATCACCACCCCGCCGGTGGACCGCCTTGCGGTGCGCACCTTCATCATGCCGTTCGACAGCCTGGTGATCAAAGAAGCGATCGCGCGTGAAAAATTCCGCGGCGGACAGATTTTCTGCGTGGTGCCGCGCATCGAGGACCTCGAGCCGATGGCCGCACGCCTGCGCGAAATCGCCCCGGACATCCGCACGGTGATCGCCCATGGCCGGCTCGCGCCGACCGAGCTGGAACGCGTGATGACTGAGTTCGGCGAGGGCAAATTCGACGTGCTGCTCGCCACCAACATCGTCGAGAGCGGGCTCGACATGCCGGCGGTGAACACGCTCATCATCTACCGCGCCGACATGTTCGGCCTCGCCGGGCTGTACCAGCTGCGCGGCCGCGTCGGCCGTGGCAAGCAGCGCGGCTACGCCTATCTCACCTGGCCGGCGCACCATGTGCTCTCCGCCGCCGCCACCAAACGGTTAGAGGTGATGCAGACGCTGGACACGCTGGGCGCCGGCTTCACGCTCGCCTCGCACGATCTGGATCTGCGCGGCGCCGGCAATCTGCTGGGCGACGAACAGTCCGGCCATATCCGCGAGGTCGGCATCGAACTCTACCAGCAGATGCTGGAAGACGCGGTGAACGCCATCCGCGCCGAGGGCAAGAACAAGAAAGCCGCGGAACGCGACTGGACGCCGAACATCAATCTCGGCCTGCCGGTGCTCATCCCCGATTCCTATGTCAGCGACCTGCCGGTGCGGCTCGGCCTCTACCGGCGCATCAGCGCGCTCACCTCGGATGCCGAGAGCGAAGCGCTGGCGGTGGAACTGGGCGACCGTTTCGGCAAGCTGCCGGTCGAGGTCGAGAATCTGCTGGAGACCGTGGCCCTGAAACGCGCCTGCCGCGAGGCCGGCGTAGAAAAACTCGATGCCGGGCCGAAAGGCATGGTCATCTCCTTCCGCAAGAACGAGTTCAACAACCCGGCCGGGCTCTTAAGCTGGATCGCCTCGCGCGGCGGCACGCTGAAAGTGCGGCCGGACCAGAAGCTGGTGGTGGCGCGCGACATGGACGTGTCAGCCCGTGTCGGCATCGCCCGCGACGTGCTGCGCAATTTGGTGAAGCTCGCGAACTTGCAGGAAGCGGCTTGAGAGAAAAAAAGTAGCCGCTTTTTGAAAAAAGCGGCGCAAAAACTTTTTTGGGTGGGCCTGGGGCGTTGGCATGGGCACGCGTGGAAGTAATTCGGCGCAGCCTTAAGCGATGGACGGGCTGGTTATCCGGACCTGACGCCATATATCAGGCATGGCCCCAAAAGGGGCACTGAATATCGAAACAGGAGACATAATGACATCCCGTTTGCTTACAGTCGCCGCTGCCGCGCTCATCGCTCTGGTCGGAACTCACCGTGACGCCATGGCGCAGGAGCTGAACAGCACGGCGGCCCTTCAACATGCTGTGCTCGGGGGCAAGGATATCCACGTCGTTCTTGATTTGTCGCGCTGTACGGATCAGGGCACCGGCAAAGCCGGTCCGGCCGTTCGCGGCAGCGTTCAGCCGGATGCCTTCATGGTCCAGGGTGACCACAGCATTGCATTCTCAACGACGCACTTTACGGTTCGCCCCGATAAGACGGCGGTTCTTGAATTCAACGCGTTTCGCGTTCAGCCGGGCGGGCGCGTGGATCTGAACAGTGTCTTCTTGACCCCTGTGAATGACACGGTCCTGCACGAGGCGCAGTTTGCTTGCGCAATCGGCAATGGTGTGACGTTCGAAGAGTCGCACTAACGAGAGTGAATAACCGATCTGGATCCGTGCCGGCCGCAACAGCACAGGTCCAGGTCGAATGAAGCGCCCTGTGGTCCCCGCCGCGTTGTGCGCCTCGGGACGCTGGTCCGGCGTGGCCGAGACTCGGTTTTGCAATCGAACCATTTGTGTTACGGATAGCAAAAAAGAAGGAGTCAGAGGATGAAGGTCGCGGTCACGGCCTGCGTTGTTCTTAGCCTAGCTCTACCGGCGGCTTCTGCGTTCGCGGATAACCAGCCGGGAACCTCTTCTGCAGTGACTGCCGCCTTCCAGGGTGTGACGAAGCAGCATTACACCGTGTACGTACTGCCCGGCGGCATGGGTGTGACCGGACCGGACAAGGCACATCATGACATGTTCGCTCCTTCGGATTTCGTCCTCAGGGCAGGCGTTCCGGTCACTCTGACCATCGTGAATTTCGATGACGGTAATCATACGATGACGTCCCCGGCACTCGGACTCAATATCATGATCAAGGCAGGGATTGACGAACCGGATGGGTCGATCAAGCCAGTCACGACAACCATGACCTTCACACCGAAGAAGGCGGGACAGTACCGCTGGAATTGCATGGTCATGTGCGATGGCCCAAGCCATTGGGCAATGTCTGCAGATTTCGATGGCCCCGGTCAAGACGGTTTCATGGCCGGATGGTTCATTGTGCTTTGACATGGGCCATTTCTTGACGATGAGTTTGTTCGGATCGCCTTTCAGGAGCCCGACTTAGAGGCGGTTGCCGAAGGTTGAGGCCCCGGACTTTTGCAACCGAAAACCCCGCTTTTAGCCGCGGGTTAGAATAGGTGCATAATTCTTGAACTTCGCACCAGCCGGAACCGGCCTCGAGCGGACAGGGGCGCCCGATCACAGCAGCGCCCCAAATGGCTTGGAAATATTGGCAGGCTAGCGCGTTCGACGATCTGCCGCGCCCCGATCAGGCCGCGCGCAGACTGCGCCCTCCGCAAGGCGCTCCAGAAGACCGATGGCGCGTTCAAGGTCGCGACGTTCTTCAGACCCGATGTGGTCGTGCAAGGCCGCGGCGATCCAAAGGGCGCGCGCCTGGCGATCTTGCGCTAAGGCCGCGCGTCCTTCGAGGCGGAGCACGATCAACTGGCCGCGTCGGTCCTGAGGGTCGGCGGTCTTCTCGACCAAGCCGTCGCGTTCCAGCTGCTCAATGACGAGACGCATGCTCTGGTGTTTCACATAACGACGCTGAGCGAGCTCGGCGGTGGTCAACGCCCCCGCGCGATCGAGAAGATCGAGTGTTTCAAGACGCGCTGTGGTCGGGGTGTCGGATTGGGCGCGAACGACACGCACGAAATCTCCGATGGCCTGCCTGAGCCGCTCGGCCAACGCCAGATCGTCCGGAAGCACCTGTTCATTTGCCACCGGCGCCTCAGGCTTTGAGCGCGGCGAGCACGCTGGGCAAAGTGTTGATGCCCCAGTGCTCGACATACTGACCGTTCCGAACGCGAACCACGTCGATCACATCGATGGAGACAGGCTTTCTCGTCGGCGTGACACCCGCGAAAGGTCCCATATGTATGCCGCTGATCGTCTTTCGAGTCGTTACCTTGTCGCCCTCGGCGATCTGATCGTGAATCGTCACGCGAAGACCGGACAATGCGGGGCGAAGAACGTGCTCGAATGTAGCCCAAAGGCTTTCGGGACCGTTTGGCGCACCGGGCGGTGCGGATCGATTGACGAAGTCCGGCGCCACGAGCGCCTCGAATGCGGCGCGGTTCCCATTTTGGATGACTTCGACGTTGAACTGCCGAATGATCTCTTTGTTAGTTTCGATCGACATGAAGGCTCCTCGTTATCAACCCCGACATTTTGGATATACAGCAAGACTGTATAACGTCAATCTGGCGCAGATCGGTTCTCAAGGTGACGAGTGATCGGCTCTAAATCAGGCAGGGCAGTCCGCGTCTTTAAACTTGGCCGTGCCTGGTTCAGCGCCACTGGCGTGAACGTATAAAAAATTTTTGCGCCGCTTTTTTCAAAAAGCGGCCACTTGCTTTGCGCGAAAGCCGCCGGATGTTCCGGTGGCTTTTTTGCGGCGTGTCACAGCTTGTGTCTGGAAGATGTTATACTATAACGTCTTACACGTTATAGTATAACATATACTTTGTTCGACAGAGGTTCTATCAGGCTGATGCGTAAGATATTGTTGCAATCGACTTTTCTGGTTCTGACCGCCGGCGGGTTGGGGATTTGGCCGGCGGCGGCGCAGACCGCGCCAGCCACCACCGTCACCACGAACCCGGTGGCGCCGACGGAGGTTGCCTTGGGCGATGATGCCGCGAGTCCGACCCTGGTTCGCACGGTGACGGTCGCGGAGAAGCTCGATGACGCGCGCAGCGAGATCGAGACCAATCTCGGGGCGACCCGTTATAATTTCAGCCCTAAGGCGCTGAAGAATATTCCGGGGAACGGTGGCGCCCCGTTCAACCAGGTGCTGATGCAGGCGCCCGGTGTGGCGCAGGACAGTTATGGCCAGATCCATGTGCGCGGCGACCATGACGAGGTGCAGTACCGGATCAATGGCGTGGAACTTCCCGAGGGTCTCTCGGTGTTCGGCCAGGTATTGGAGACGCGCTTTGCGCACTCGATGTCGCTGATCACCGGTGCGCTGCCGGCGGAATACGGATTCCTCCAGGCGGGCGTTGTGGATATTCAGGCGAAATCAGGCGCGACCGATCCCGGTGGCGAGATTTCCATGGAAGGCGGTTCGCGCGGCTATCTGCAACCGAGCTTCAGCTATGGCGGCGTCGCGGGAAACACCGACTATTTCTTCACCGGGGATTTGCTGCGCAACCCGGTCGGCATCGAGAACCCGACTGGCAGCTTTTCGCCGATTCATGATACCAGCGACCAGTATCATTTCCTGGGCAATATTTCGACGATTCTGAACCCGACCACGCGCGTGAGCCTGATCGTTGGTATCTCCAACGAGGAATTTCAGATTCCAAACAATCCCGGACAGACGCCGATCTACAGTGTCGACGGCATCAGCAATTTCAATAGCGCAGATCTCAATGAATATCAGCGCGAGATTACTGATTTCGGCATTCTCTCGCTGCAGAAGCAGTTCAACGACAATGTCAATGAGCAGATCTCTCTCTATACGCGCTATAGCAGCCTGAACTACACGCCCGATCCGATCGGCGATCTGATGTTCACCGGCATTGCGCAGACCGCGGATCGCTCGATCCTGTCGAATGGCGTGCAGAGCGACGGCAGCTGGCGGATCAACAATGCGCACACGCTGCGCTTCGGCTTCCAGGTTGAGATGGATCAGCTGAATGTCTCCACCGCCTCGGCAGTGCTGCCGGTGGATGCCGACGGCATGCAGACCTCCGAGACCCCGGAGACGATTTATCAGGGCCAGCAGAAAACAGGCACGCTCTATGGGCTGTACGTGCAGGACGAATGGCGCATTCTGCCGCGCGTGACGATCAATTATGGCGCGCGTTTCGATGGGGTGAACGAATATACGTCGGGCACGCAGCTCAGCCCGCGCGTGAACGTGGTGTGGAACGCCACCAACACCACCACGCTGCATATCGGCTACGCGCGCTACTTCACGCCGCCGCCTTTCGAGCTGGTCGGCGGCGAGCAGGTGGCAACCTTCAATGGCACATCGGGGGCCGCGCCGGGCACCGGGGACAACACGGTGAAGCCGGAGCGCGATAATTATTACGATGTGGGCGTACAGCAGATGCTCTCGCCGTACCTGCAAGTGGGCGTGGATGCTTACTTCAAAACCGCCACGGATCTGATCGATGAAGGCCAGTTCGGCGCGCCGGTGATCCTCACCGCCTTCAATTACGCGCAAGGACAGGATAGTGGCGTGGAGTTTACCGGCAGCTACGATCGCGGGCCATGGTCGATCTATGGAAACCTCGCCGTGTCGCGCGCCATCGGCAAGGATATCGAAACCGCACAGTTCAATTTCGACCCCGCGACCCTGGCCTTCAGCCAGAACCACTGGATCCACCTCGACCATGACCAGCTTGTGACTGGTTCCGGCGGCGTTGCCTACACGTTGAATGCGAAGACGCGGAACCCGACTTTGTTCACTGCCGATCTGGTCTATGGCAGCGGCCTGCGCTCCGATCTCGGGAGCCCCGGTGAGCTCGGATATATTCCCAACGGCGCGGAAGTGCCCGGTTATTACACGGTGAACGGCTCGATCGTGCAGCAGCTGAATTTCGCCGGCTGGCATGGCGCCTCCGTGCGGCTCGATGTGTATAACCTGTTCGACCGCACCTATGAGCTGCGCACCGGCGCCGGCGTGGGCGTCTTCGCACCGCAATTCGGGTTGCGGCGGACTGTCCTGGCCGGCTTCTCGCAACGGTTCTGAACAGAACGGCCTCTTTTGGATGCCGCCGCCGGTGCCACGGCCACTGGCGGCGCGCGTATCCGCCGGGTGACGTGAGCGGGCGCTTGCCCGTCATCCGGCTCTCTGGCTTCCGTGGCGCCAGCACGGCCACCTCGATTACAGCCGGCGCTTGGTCGAGATGGACATTAACATACGCGTTAGGATTTAAGGCTATGACGGAGCTCATCAGACTAATCACCCTCACGGGCGGGTTGCTGGCGATCATGCCGCTGCTGCTGGTCAGTACTCTCGCAGTGGCCATTGAGCGCCTGTATTTTTTGAAGAAGATGCAGCGCGAGGGAAGCGACATTCATAACAGCCTGCGCCAGGTACCGTATCAGAACATCGCTGCGTTGCAGACGATCGCCAATGAATTCTCCGACACCCTGCAAGGGCATCTAATCGCCACCGCCATCGCCTCGCGCGGCGAGGATGCGGACGACACGGAGATGCATATTGAGGAAGAGATCATGGCCGCGATGCCGAAGATCAACCGCCTGCTCTGGGTGCTCGATACCTCCGTCACCATCGCCCCGCTGCTGGGCTTGTTTGGCACCATCATCGGCATGATCCAGGCCTTCAACGTGTTGTCCGCGAATGGCGGTCCCTCGAAGGTTACCGGTGGCATCGCCGACGCGCTGGTCTCCACCGGTGCCGGTCTGCTGATTGCGATCATTGCAGTGTACTTCGTCAATTATTTCAACAACCTGACTCGCCGGATCGTGCATCAGCTCGAGCTGATCAAGTTGATCCTGATCAACCGCATGCATGGCAATGGCATTAGCGGCAACGCGGCGCAGCGCCCGGTCGCGTCGCGCGTCGGCGCCGGAGGCTAACGATGCGCAAACGCAGTGGCCTGCTGGAGCGGGAGAAGCCCCGTCTCGAAATTGTGCCGATGATCGACATCATGATGTTCCTTTTGGTGTTTTTTGTCATGATCGTGCTGCGGATGATTCCGGATTCGGGCGTGACGCTGTCGCTGCCCGGCGCCTCCACCGCGCAGCATCTGCCGCATACGGATGTCGTGATCATCATCGATCAACAGGGAGAAATGCACGTGAAGGATCAGGTGATGAGTGCCGACACGCTGGAGACCTATCTCCAGGGCGTGAAAGCTCGCAACGATACCGACGTGATCGTCGCCGGCGATAAGGGCACCAAGCTGCAACAGCTGATGAATGTGATGGACCTGGTTCGTAAGGCGGGCATCACCAATATCGGCATCGCCACCAACAGCGAGGGTACTTAACCGTTTTTTGAAAACGGGCGGCGTGATCCGCTGCTGCGGCTGACGGCCATGGATTGACGAAGAATTTAGATTTGCAAACGATGACCGGCAATAATGGCTTGTCCAGCTGGGAACCACGCGAACTCGGCTTGCTGCGAGCCACGCTCGCCGCTATCCTCCTGGTCGGTGTCATCACCATCTTTTGCGTGTGGATTTCCGTGACTTCGGGGCAGAAGCCCGTGTCGCAGGCAGTGCAGGTGACGCTCACGGAGCTGCCGCCGCCGGCATCGCCTCCGACGCCAAAAGCCCCGCTGCCATCGAAGCCCGTCCCGAACGTGATCCCCAAACCGCCGCCGGTGCCGAGTCATATTGCCGTGGCCACCCAGCCGTCGGTGCGGCACATTTCAAAACATATGCTGCATCCTGTTATCCGCGATGCGCCGTCTTGGGAGCGGAGCTCCGCGCCGGCGAACAAAGCGCCGCCGCCGATCTTGGCCCCCGTCAGTGCAGCGCCGCCAGTGGGCGCGGCACCGGCTGCGCCAACCCGCGGTATTCAGAGCTATGCCGCGCAGATGTACACCATCATTGAGGCTAACCAAAATGTGCCGTTCATCCTGGCACAAATGGGCGCTTCCGGCACCGCGGTAATCGAGATCGAGGTGGCGCCTGACGGCCGGGTAATTTCCGCGCGCGTGGACAAGTCAAGCGGTATCCCGCTGATCGATGCGACCGCTTGACTCACGCACGCAACGCACATCTGGCGCCATTCAACGACGAAATGCCGGATCAGCCACACGCGTTTCTCGTCCCGATCAAAATTCAGCCGAGCCGTGACGATTGAACGTCGGTCACGTTAGGACCCCAGAAAAACTTACCAATTCATGAAAACCATCGAATATAAAATCAAAAATTTGCACCATGGTCCGCCATAAAAAGGCCAGCTTCGCCGCCGATACGCTGTGCTCCTTGATTAGGAGAATGACTATGAAGAAGAAAACCGCCGTGTTGATCGGTGGGATTGCCAGTCTCGCCGGGTTGGGTTCAGCGCAAGCTGCCGTTGATCACGGGGCGGAAATGGCGCGGCCCATGCAGGTTTCGTCTTATTCCGAATTGTTGCAGCCCATCCCGAATGCGGTGGAATTGCTGAAGGCAAGCGATGCCGAATTGCGCCAGGCCCAGGAGCAGATGCGGGCGCAGCCGGTGCAGTATTATTATTACTATCACCATCATCATCATCACCATCATCACCACCACTATCATCATCACCATCACCACCGCGATTGATCGTGGCGTGACAGCTTTATGCCCGGCGTGAGCCTGTGCATTGCCGAGACGAGAGGGTTTTTTTCCGATTGATTGGAAAAACCCCTCTCATACCAGGCGGCATTGTTTTCTAAGTGCCGGGGGGCAGAAGCGTCCCGCTTTCGCCGGAATGGCGGTTTGGGCGCGCAGGTTGTTGCCCGAAGCCCGGTTATCAGTCCTCCGCGGATTTATCCTTGGCGCGGGCCGCGCCAAGGATGTGGCGGTAGGTGCCGTCGAACACCGTGCGGGTCGAGGAGGTCCAGGTCGTGTCTTTCGCCAGGGTGGCGCGGCTGGCATGGATGCGCCGACTTTGCAGCTCGCGCTCGGCGGCCTCCGTCTCATCCATCGGCACCAGTTCGAACGGATTGTCCGTAGGCAGGATGAGGAGCTGCATGAAGGGCTCGCCGGGCCGGAAGATGTGGGTGCCGCCCGCGGGCGGGGTTTTGAAGACGACGAAGGCGATCAATGGCCACCAGTTGGTGCGCAAAGTGGCGGGCACGGCGATCGGCACGTCATCGGTGGCGCTGGTGTAGAAGCGCGGGTGCGGCTCCGTGCGGACCGCCATGCCCTCGGGCACCTTCAGGTCGAGCAGGAGCTGATAGGTGTAATACTGCGCACCAAAAGCGCGGAACGGCGGCCATTGGATTCCGCTTTGGGGATCGGGGCCGAAGACCCCCTCGAAATGTGGCCCGCCATCGCGCCGGCTGACGCGTAATTCATGCTCATAGGGGTAGAATAATTCGATGCCGGCTTGCGCGCCTTCGACGAAGGGCAGGCAGTGCCAGGCCTGCTCGTGAGAGCCGTCTTTTCGCGGTTCCTTCGCGCCGCCCCAGCCGGGGACCTCGATTTTGGTGCGTCGGGGCGCCAGACGAGGCTCGAACAGGCGGTATTTGACGGTTTGCATTTTGCTCTTCCTTCCACGGGGCGTGCGGGATCATCCTGCGGGATCCAACATCCGGGTGGAAGCGTGTCGAATCACATGTGTATGATCGTGCTTTTAAATAAGTGTCACCGATTCCGGGCATGCCAGACGCCCGTCAGGCGCCGCCACCGGCATCGTCGGGCGTGCGGGCCAGGATGATAACGTCGCCGAGATGTTAGATAATACCGTTCAACCGCGATACCTCATCGCCACATCGCAGCGCTCATATCGTGCTCCATATTTTTCCATGATCTCCGCATCGTGCTGGAACCCGAGCTTTTCATAGAGGTGAATTGCGGATTCGCAGCGTCTGCTCGTCAGGAGATAGAATGTCTTCGCCCCCATTGCCTTCGCGCGATCAATCGCCGCCGAAAGCAGGAATTCCCCAGCCTTCAGGCCACGCGCGCTGGCCCGCACGCCCATTTTCGTCAGTTCGAAGCTGCTAGCGCCCGTCTTTTGCAGCGCGCAGGTGCCGATCACGCCGAGATGGGGAGCCTCGACGAAGAGGATCGTCCCGCCCGGCTCGATGATGCGCTCCTTCGGATTTTCCAAGACTTCGCGGTCGGTTTGCTCCAAGCGGAACATGGAGGTGATCCATTCCGCGTTGATTTCATAAAAATCGGCAGCCAGGTCGTCGCCATAGTCACGGATGATGAGCGTGTCTCGTGCGATGCCGGCCACACGCTCATTGAGCGGCTTCGCGGCCAAGGCCTCTTCTATGGCTGTGATCTGATCAAGCAAGGGGCCGGAGAGGCCGTCGCAGATCTCGTTCACGGCCGTCTCGATCCGTGGCCAGATCAGCAGCTTGGTTCGCGCCATTACCGCGTCTCCGGCAGCGGTGAGGGACAGAGTCCTTTGGCGCTGGTCCGTGCCGGACACCGAGTGGATCAATCCCATGTCGATAAGCTGGCCCGCGGCGCGTGTAACGCCAGGCTGGCTGGAGCCAACCACCTCAACGAGCCGGCCAACCGTCATGGGGCCGCGGTCCAGGGCTGTCAGCAATGGCATATGAGCAGGTTGTACCCTTAATCCGGCGTCCTCGATTGTACTTGCCGCCCCTGCCTGCATGCGCTCTGCCAAGCGCTTCAGGCGGCTGCCGAGGAAGATCGGGCCCAGGTCTCGTAATATGTCAGTTGCCATAATTGAACCCATAACGTGTTATATAACGCGTTATGAAGTCTTTTGTAAGGTAGTTCAAGAGGCTGGCAGTGCAGCTTTCTCTGTCTTCGGTCACCACGGGATTAGCCCCGCCCAGTTCATAAATGCGGCCGGACCAGAGGCTGGCGATATCACGGAATATGGACGTCTCTGCCCATCGCCCGCGACGTGCTGCGCCATCTGGTGAAACTCGCGAATTTTCAGGAAGCGGCTTGAGAGATTTTTGAAAAAGCGGCCACGCTTCTATCGGTTATAGTTTTTCTCTGAAAGCCACGCTTTTCGCTGCAGACGTTGCAACGTCCGTCGCATTGTCCAGTGGAGCAATGTTTTCGTGCTGCCTAGAAATTGCGAAGAAGCCATCTTGACCCCGACGGTTTCCATCGGAAGGTCAAGATTGGTTAGATGTTTCCTTTTGAGATTCATCAAGATTGATAAACTTTGTTCGGGTCGAGCGTAAAGTATTACATTCGTCCGATACCACATTTCGATTGTTTGATCCGATTTAACAATTGGCCTTATGACATCAAAAAAAATGTATCCAAGCCGAATAAAACGCTCCGCCCAATAGGATGGCCATTGCTCGTTTTGATGACCATGTCCATCTTGCCCGGGGGTTGCAGCGCTAAAAAGAACCACGTCAGATGCCTTGCATAAATCTGCAACGAACGAGTCGGAGCGCTGGGGCGTTAAATGCTCGGCGACCTCCAAAGACATCGCCAGGTCGAAACGCTCTTTAAGCGAGACTGTTTGCTCAAGATCAGTGTCGCGGATTTCAAGACCAGTCGTCGCTAACGGTTGCGTCTTAACCCACGAACCCTCAAGACCAATGCAATGCTCTGCACCAAGCCGTTTTGCGGTTGCGAGCCACTTTTTGGCGCGGGCGTTTCGGTGCTCGTGGCGCGCATTCCAAGCTGGCTTTTTGGAGAGAAGAAAGCAGCCGCTTTTTGAAAAAAGCGGCGCAAAAACTTTTTTTGACTGAGGCGTTGAGACGGGGCCCGCGGCTGCCTCCTGTTGAGATCTTGTTCGCCTTACAAATTATTCTGTTGACCATTCGGCTTCGCATTGCCGATAGTTCGACTCGTTCGCACTTGAAATGCCGACGAACCAAGCCCTCGTAAGCAATAATAAGCAATAAACAGGGCTGAAAAATCAGAGGAGTGAACCGCATGACCTTTACAGCGTTTCCATATCTCTCCGCGCATCGTTCCGATGTCCCGCCCACCCGGTTTGAAATACGCAGGCTGACGCTCAAAGACATTCCGGAGGTGTTGGCCCTTGGCTTCGATGATGTGCGTCATTTCCGGACGGATGCGCTGGCCATGGCGGTGATCTACCCGCTCGCGGCGGTCTTTGTCGCCAGCGCGATCGTCATCAGGGATTTTCGGCCCTTCGTGTTTCCCATTTGCGCCGGCTTCGCCCTGCTCGGCCCGTTGGCGACCCTCTGGTTCACCGCGCTGAGCCGCCAGCGCGAACGCGGCGATGCCTCGGCGGCCAATCTCGGCGCCTCGCCGCAGCTGCGCGCGATCCAGCGGCTGAGCATGCTCGCGATCCTGCTGTTCGTGGCCTGGAATGTTGTGGCCGGGCTGATCTACGCGGCCACGCTGGGCCAGGCGGCGGAACAATACGCGCCCTTCTGGGGCCTGGTGTTCACCACCCAGGCGGGTTGGATGCTGATCCTCGCCGGCTGCGCCACCGGCGCGGTTTTCGCGGTTTGCGCCCTGGCGGTCTTCTTCATTTCATTTCCGCTGGTGCTGGACCGCTCCGTGTCTGCGACGCAGGCGATTTCCATGTCCGTCCAGACCATGGCGCGCAACCCGCTCTTCGTGTTCGGCTGGGGCGCTGTGGTGGTCTTGGGGCTTGTTCTCGGCGCCTTGCCGGCGCTGCTCGGGATTGTCATCGTGCTCCCGGTTCTGGGGCACGCCAGTTGGCATATTTATCGCCGCATGGTGGTCTGGTGACATTGGCGGCCGCGTCGGGGCGTCAGAAGTCCGTGCAGCGGCCGTTCTTTTCCCAGTCGCCGTAACGGGTCGGCTCGGGGCCTTTCTGGCCGCCGATTTCCTTCGGCAGTTTCGCCGTGTCCGGTTTCGGCGCGGGCGTTTCGGTGGGGGAGGGCTTGGGCGTTTCGGTGCTCATGGCGCGCATTCTAGGCCGGCTGTTCGGGGAGAGGAAAGTGGCCGTTTTTTCGATCAAAAGCGGCCCAAGCCCATGGGCATGCCCGATTGTGCGCCGCACGCCGCCGCGTTAAGCCTCGCTCATGAGCGCTACCGCCCCTGCCTGCCCGCAATGCACCTTGGAAGACACGCATCTTCAGGGAGCGAACCATGTCTGCCTCACCTGTGGCTATGAATGGCCCGCCGAGATTTCCGCGCCCGGGGGCGCTGACGAGGTGGTGCGCGATGCCAATGGCGTGGCGTTGGCCGATGGCGACACGGTGCTGGTGATCAAGGACCTTAAGGTGAAAGGCTCTTCGACAACGCTGAAGGTGGGAACCAAGATCAAGAACATTCGCGTGCGCGGCGGTGACCACGCGATTGAAGCCGGCAGCTACATGCTCAAAGCCGAGTTTCTGCGCAAGGCGTGAGGCGTTGCCGCCCCCATCGCCCATACCCCAAAATAACAAAGTTTTTTTGCTACTTTTTGTTCACAAAAAGTAGCCCTTCCTTGTCTGTCTTACTGCTGCACCTGGCTGATGCGCTGCGCGTCAAGCGCCCGCCAGGAGGCGTTGGCCGGTGCGTGGGCGATGGATTGTTTGAACAGCGTCAGGGCTTCGGGCGTGATGGTGCCGGCGCGTTCGGCCAGGGCTTCGCCGAGATAGGCCTCGCCCTGGCTGGCGTCGGCGGTGTTGGCCGGTTCGGCCGCCAGCCTTGTGCGGAGCAGGGCGATGAGCTGGTCGAGCTGCGCGTCGGCCTTCTGTTGCTTGGCCAGCCACTCCGTGTGGGGTTCGGAGGGAACATAGGGCGTGCTGCCCGGCAGATAGAGCGCGAAGGCGGCGATGGGGATGGCGATGAGGGTGAGGATCAGCAGGAGCCGTGCGTTGCCGTCCAAAGGGCGTTCTTTGAGGCTGTCGGCGGCGAGCAGGCGGCGCTCCACTTCCAGCTTGGCGGCGGCAAATTCCGGTGCGCCGATGCGCTGTTCGGCGAAATCGTGGCTGAGCTCATCGAGCTGCGCGCGGTGAATGGCGAGTGCGGCCGCGCGGCGGTCGCGCGGGCGGCCGCCGCGAAACGCGAGCGCCACGGGCGCAATCAGCACCAAGGCGAGGCCGAGCATGTAGAGAAAAATCATTGCAGCAATTCATCCAGGCGCTTGGCGTCTTCTGCGCTCAAAGGGGCGGGGGGCGTCACGCGGATGCGTCTTGCTACCCAGAAGATCAGCAGGCCGATGATCAGGGCGAGGGGCGGCGTGGCGTAGAGCAGGTAGGTGAGCGGCGTGAAAGGCGGCTTCAGCAGCACGAAAATGCCGTAGCGCTGCACCATGAACTGCATGATGCTTTTGTTGCTGTCGCCTTCCACAACGTGCTGGCGAATGATGATTCGCAGTTGCTTGGCGAGCGTGGCGGAGGAGCCTTCGATGCTCTCATTCTGGCAGACCAGGCAGCGCAGCTGGTCGCCGATCGCCTCGGCCCTGGTTTCCTGCGTCTGGGTCAGCGTCACGCCATCGCGCGTGACCATCTGCGCCTGGGCCAAAGCCGGCAGAAACGCCAGCAGAAATAACAATACCCGTTTCATGAATAACGGCGCAGCAGCTTGTTCAGCGTGCCGTTGACGATATCGGGGGTCAGCGGTCCGGCATAGCGCCAGCGCACGATGCCGGTTTTGTCGATGAGATAGGTTTCCGGCACGCCATAGACGCCCCAGTTGATGGCGGTAAGGCCGGAAATGTCGGTCGCGATGCGGGTATAGGGATTGCCGTTTTGCGCGAGATAGTGCGCGGCGGTGTCCGCCTTGTCCTCATAGTTGATGCCCCAGATGGTCAGGCCGTTTTTCGTCAGCCAGTCGAGCATCTGCGCTTCCTGCACGCAGGGAATGCACCAGGAGGCGAACCAGTTCACCAGCATCGGCCGGGGCGGCGCCAAAAGATCGAGATTGCTGAAGCCGGGGCCGCCATTCAGGCCGGGCAGCGAAAAAGCCGGTGGGCGCTTGCCGATGAGCGGCGAGGGCAGAGCGTGCGGGTCGTAATCGTTGCGCTGCATCCGGCGCAGGATGGTGTAGAAACCTTCGCCACCGACGACCGCGAGGGCGAGCGGGATGCCGAACAGCAGGCGCCGCCTTGTGGCCGACATCGCCATCTAGGCCGCCACCTCAGCCGGCTTTTTGCGCTTGGCGCGCGCCGGGGCGCCGACGCGCAGGCGCCGGTCGGAGAGTGAGAGCGCGCCGCCGAGCGCCATGATCAGCCCGCCGAACCAGATTTCCGGCGCGAGCGGGTGGCGGTTCAGGCGCAATTCCGCGCCGCCCCCGGCGGGCTCGTCAGAGAACACCGCGTAGATGTCCTGGAACCCGTTGGTGTTGATTGCGGCGTCGTCGGTGACGGTGCCCTGGGCGGCGAAATTGCGCCGCGAGGGGTGCAGGGTCAGGAAGGGGTGGCCGTGCGCGCTGAGCGTGACATCGGCGATGCGCTGCGAATAATCCGGGCCGGGCGCGCTGCGGATGTCTTCCAGGGTCCAGCTGTAGCCGCCGAGTTCGGTGGTCTGGCCCGGCTGCATGACGATGACCTTCTGGGTCGCCAGCGTCATGCCGGCAATGCCGAGTATGGTGACGCCGAAGCCGAGATGGCCGAGCGCGGCGCCGATCGCACTGCGGGGCAGGGACGCCAGCCGGGCGAAAGAGGCGCTGAGCGGCACGCGGAACAGGCGCAGCCGCTCCGCGAAGTCGGTGAGCGCGGCCAGCATCACCCAGGCGCCGCCGGCCAGGCCGAGCGCGGTGACCACATGGCGCTCGGCGGTGGTCACCAGGAACACCACCAAAGCCACGCCGGCGGCGAGCCACAGGCGGGCCAGGGCCGGGGCCAGGTCGGCGCGCTTCCAGGGCAGCAGCGGGCCGACGGCCATGGCGAGAATCAGCGGCGCGGTCAGAGGCAAAACCGTCTGGTCGAAGAACGGCGCGCCGACTGAAAGCTGGATGCCGAAGAACAGATCGACGAAGGGCGGATAGAGCGTGCCGACGAACACCACGGCGGCGATGGCGCAGAGGAAGATGTTGTTGAGCACCAGGGCGCTTTCGCGGCTGAGCGGCGCGAAGATCCCAGCGGCCGCCAGCACCGGGGCGCGCACCGCGAACAGCAGCAGCGAGCCGCCGATGGTCAGCCCCAGCAGCACCAGCAGGAACAGGCCCTGGCCCGGCGCGGCGGCGAAGGAATGCACGGAGTTGAGGATTCCGGAGCGGACCAGGAAAGTGCCGGACAGGCTGAGCGAGAAGGTGGCGATGGCCAGCAGCACCGTCCAGGCCTTCAGCGCCTCGCGCTTCTCCACCACGATCGCGCAATGCAGCAGCGCCGTGCCGGTGAGCCAGGGCAGCAACGCGGCGTTTTCCACCGGGTCCCAGAACCAGAACCCGCCCCAGCCCAGCGTGTAATAGGACCACCAGCTGCCGAGCGTGATGCCGGCGGTGAGAAAAATCCAGGAGAGCAGCGCCCAGGGGCGCACCCAGCGGCCCCAGGCGGCGTCGATCCGGCCTTCGATCAGTGCTGCGACAGCAAAGGCGAAGGCGACCGAAAAGCCGACATATCCGGCGTAAAGCACCGGGGGGTGGAAGGCGAGGCCGGGGTCCTGCAGGATCGGGTTAATGCCCGCCCCTTGCAGCGGCGGCGGCCAGAGCCGGGCCAGCGGGTCGGAGACGGTGAGGGTGAACAGCAGGAAACCGCCGGAGACGAGGCCGAGAACGCCGAGCACGCGGGCGCGCAGGGAGGCCGGCAGGTTATGGCCGAACAGCGCGACCACCCCGCCGCACAGTGAGAGGATGAAGCACCAGAGCAGGATCGAGCCGTCATGGTTCCCCCAGGTGCCGGTGATGCGGTAGAGCAGAGGCACGGCGCTGGACGAGAAATCCGCGACATTCTCGACCGTGAAATCGGAGACGATGCCGGCATAGATCAGGCACAGCAAGCTGGCACCGATCGCCAGCAGATGGCTGATCGCCAAAGCCGGGGTGGCGCGCATGGCCCGCGGGTCACGCAGGCCGGGGGCGAAAATGCCGACTACACCTTGCGCAAAGGCCAGCGCCACGGCGAGGGCCAGGGCGAAATGTCCGATCTCGGGGATCATGAACTCGTGCTTTTAACTTGCATTGTATTCCAGCTCGAGGCCGCTGGAGGCGGCCCGTAGATCGGGTTCCATTTGCCGGCCTGTTTCAGCGCCTGTTCCACGTCCTTGGGCATGTAGTCGGAACCGTGCTTGGCCAGCACGTCGCTGGCCGCGAACGTGCCGTTGGCGGTCATGGCGCCGATCGCCACCACGCCCTGGCCTTCGCGGAACAGATCCGGCAGCACGCCGGTGAAGGTCACCGGCACCGAGGCCTGGCCGTCCGTCACCCGAAACGAGGTGGTGGGCGCGTCGCTGCCCGCGGCGATTTTGGTGTTCACCGTGCCGACCTGGACGATGCCGCCGAGGCGGAAATCCACGCCGGGCGCCGGGTCTTTGGCGAGCACCTGACGCGGGCTGAGGAAATAGGTGAGGGTGGACGAGAAGGCGGCGAGCATCAGCCCGGTCGCGGCACACAGGCACAGGCCGCAGGTGAGAACCAGATAGAGGCGGCGTTTTTTGCGCGCCTGCATCAGCGGGTTTCCACCGCGCGCAGCCGGCGCAGGGCGCGGCGGTAGCGGGCGAAGGTGAGGGCGCCGATGCCGGCCAGGAACAGCACCGTAACGCCGTAACTGCCGTCGATGAAGGGGGCGAGGTTCATGAGTTGCGCTCCGCCGCGGCGAGCAGCAGGCCGCGTGCGCGCCGCTCCATGATAGCAGCGCAAATCCGCGCGCCGACGATGGTGACAAAACAGAGATAGAAGCCGAGCGAGGAGATGATCAGCGGGTAGAGCATCGTGATGTAGATCTTCGAGCCGCTGCCGAAGGAGATGCTGTTGCCCTGATGCAGCGTGTTCCACCATTGCACCGAGAACACGATGATCGGCAGGTTGATGGCGCCGACCAGCGCCAGGATGGCGGCGGCGCGGTGGCCATGAGCCGGATTATCGAACGCGCGGATCAGCGCGATATGGCCGAGATAGAGAAAGAACAGGATCAGCACCGAGGTGAGCCGTGCGTCCCACACCCAGTAGGCGCCCCATTCGGGCTTGCCCCAGAGCGAGCCGGAGACCAGGCACACGAAGGTGAAGCCGGCGCCGACCGGGCCGATCTCCTCCGCCGCGAGATCCGCCAGCGGATGCCGCCACACGATGGAGAAGAACGAGCAGACCGCCAGCGTGGCGTAGCCCGCCATCGAGACCCAGGCGGCGGGAACATGCACATACATGATGCGCGATGCGGCGCCCTGCTGCCAATCCGCCGGCGCGAATTCATAGCCCCAGACGATGCCGGTAACGGTGACGACGAGCGACAGGACCGCGAGCCATGGCAAAGCCGGTTGCACCAAGCGGAGGAAGCGTCCCGGATTGGCGAAACGGTGAAGCCAGGATCCGGTTTTGCCGACGCGGGCGGCAAGCAGCGCAGTATCCTTCATAATCTGGATGATATGGTATGGATGGTGGGATTTGAAGCCATGCGGTAAGGCATTAAGTTCGTGGCATGACAAATTATTGGCTGATCAAGTCCGAACCCGACGCGTTTTCCTGGGATGAACAGGTGAAAAATGGCGTGGAGCCTTGGACCGGGGTGCGCAATCACAGCGCAAAAAATAATCTCAAGGCGATGAGAAAAGGCGATCTCGCCTTCTTCTATCACTCGAACATCGGCCGGGAAATTGTCGGCATCGTGCGCGTGGCACGCGAAGCCTACCCCGATCCTACCGCCGAGTCGGGAGACTGGGTGTGCGTGGACATGCAGGCTGTGCGCCCTGTGCCGCGGCCGGTCCCGCTCGCCGAGATCAAGGCCGATCCGCGCTTCAGCAGCCTCGCGCTGGTGCGGCTCTCCCGGCTCTCCGTGGCGCCGGTGAGCGCGGAGCATTGGACCCAGCTTTGTGAACTGGGCGGCATTGAGAAAGGAGCGACATCATGACGGAGACGGCGATTTTGGGCGGTGGCTGCTTCTGGTGCACCGAGGCGGCGTTCAGCGAGCTTCGGGGCGTGAGCGCCGTGCAGTCGGGCTATGCCGGCGGCAACAGCGAAAACCCGACCTACAGGCAGGTCTGTTCAGGGACGACCGGCCATGCCGAAGTGGTGGAGGTCACCTTCGACCCGGCGGTGATCTCCTATGAGGATCTGTTGCGGGTGTTCTTCACCATCCATGACCCCACAACCCCGAACCGCCAGGGGGCGGATATCGGCACGCAATATCGTTCGGTCATTTTCTACACCAATCCGGACCAGGAAAAGGCGGCGCGGGCGGTGATCGCGGAATTCGATAAAGCCGGGGTCTGGGGGCACAAGATCGTCACGGAAGTTCAGCCGGCGCCGGCCTTCTGGCGGGCCGAGCCGGAGCATGACCAATATTTCGCCCGCAACCCGTTCGCCGGCTATTGCCAGGCGGTCATTGCACCCAAGGTCGCGAAGCTGCGCAAGCTGTTCGCGGAGCGGCTGAAGGCCTAGAGCGCGACGACTTTAAGCCGAACCATTTTATGGTTCGGCTTAAAGTCTGAATCGCCCTCTACCTTATCTCTCTCGAGCCTGAGGCGACGCTCAAAAGCGCGGCACGACCGTTCACGAAACTTGCTTGCGCCCCCTGCCGGGGCGTAAGCTTTCGGCCCGTCGCTGTTGCGACACGGCCTGCCGAGAGCGCATCTTCCAAAGCATTTTGGCATCGAAAAACAAGAAATAACAGGGGGTTGTGGTGCGTTTCTCGGGGGCGCTGATGCAACCGCGGAGGACCATGCCATGGCTGATCACAAACACCAGAAAGACCAGGACCAGAAGACCGAACACAAATCCTTCGCCCACTCTGAGGAGCGCCGGGAATTTCCTCACGGGCACGCGGAAATCCTCGAGATCGGCGGCACCAAGATCGGCCGCATGACCTTCGAGCCGGGGTGGCGCTGGTCGAAGGACGTGAAGCCGATCGTGCACACCAAAAGCTGCGAGGCGCCGCATTTCCAGTATCATGTGAGCGGCCGGCTCGCGATCCGGATGGATGACGGCACGGAATTCATCGCCGGGCCCGGCGACATCACCTCGCTGCCCAGGGGGCACGATGCCTGGGTGGTGGGCAACGAGCCGGTGGTGGTGGTCGACTGGTTCGGGGCGAGCAGTTACGCCAAGGCGCAATAAGGCCAGAAAGCGCTACTTTTTGTGAACAAAAAGTAGTTTTTTATTAGTTTGGGCCGTGCTGGTTTCGTCGCCCATGACCCAGCGTAACCAAAAGTTTTTGCGCCGCTTTTTTCAAAAAGCGGCTGCTTACTTGCTTTACAGCCTACGCAGCACGAACAGTTCGGCAAGCGAAGCCTCGATGGCCGCGCCGTGGGCGGCGTCGCGGGCTTCGATCATCACTTCGAGTTCGGCATCCTGCACCGAGGGGGACGAGAACAGGCGGTGATGCGCGACCTCGATGATGTTGCCGCCGCGCGCCCCGATGCGGGCGGCGACTTCCGCCAGCATGCCCGGCCGGTCCGGCATTTCCAGCACCACGCGCATGATGCGGCCATCGCGCAGCAGCGTGCGCATCAGCGTGTTGGCGAGAATGCGGGAATCGATGTTGGCGCCGCAGATCGGGATGCCGATTTTCTTGCCGCGGAACCGATCGGGGAAGGCGAGCACGGCGGCGAGGCCGGCGGCGCCGGCGCCCTCGGCCACCTGCTTGGCGTTCTCCACCAGGGCGGCAATGGCGCCTTCGATGTCGTGTTCGGTGACCACCAGGATTTCGACATTCAGCGCCCGCAGCACGCTGAGCGGCTTCTGGCCGATATCGCGCACGGCGATGCCCTCGGCGACGGTCGGGCCGCCGACCTCGATCGGCTTGCCGGCCAGGGCCTTGGCGAAGGCGGCGTAGTTTTCCACCTCGACGCCGAAGATTTCGAGGTCGGGCCGCAGCGCGCGCGCCACGGTGGCGCAGCCCGAGATCAGTCCGCCGCCACCGGCGGCGACCACCATCATGTCCAGGTCCGGCACGTCCTGGAGCATCTCCAGCGCCATCGTGGCCTGGCCAGCCATGACGCCGAGATCGTCATAAGGGTGCAGAAAGAACAGCCCGTCGCGCCGGGCCAGCTCATGCGCGTGGGCGGCGGCCTCGGCCAGGGTCTCGCCATGCAGCACCACTTTCGCCCCCCAGGCGGAGGTGCGGGTGACCTTGGTGGCCGGCGTATGCTTCGGCATGACGATGGTGGCGCTGATGCCGGCCAGAGCGGCGTGGCGCGCCACCGCCTGGGCATGGTTGCCGGCGGACATGGCGATGATCCCGGCCTCGCGCTCGGCGGCGCTCAGCAAGGCGATGCGGTTCGCGGCGCCGCGCTCCTTGAACGCCCCGGTGGCCTGCAAATGGTCGTATTTCAGGTAGATTTCCGCGCCGGTGAGGCGGGAGAGCGCATCGGAGCGCAAGAAGGGCGAGCGCAGGATGCGCCCCTCGATCCGCTGCGCCGCGGCCTCGATGTCGGCCAGGCTGAGCAAGGCGGCTTCCGGGCTGTGAGGTTGGGTCATGGAGCTTAGCCTAGAGCATGAGGGGAGCAGACGAATTCACACGAAAGGAAGGAAGCGGCCGCTTTTTGAAAAAAGCGGCGTAAAAACTTTTGTTATGCTGGGCCTGAGACCGTGTCGGCGCCAACACCCATGACCCAGCGTAAACAAAGTTTTTTTGCTACTTTTTGTTCACAAAAAGTAGTGCTTCCTTCCTGATGTCCTGAGGCGGCTCAGCCGTACGTGATTTTCAGGATTTCATAGGAACGGTCGCCGCCCGGCGCCGGCACGGCCACCGTGTCGCCGACGCGCTTGGCGATCAGCGCCTTGGCCAGCGGGGAGGTGATCGACAGGCGCGACTGCTTGATGTCGGCCTCATGCATGCCGACGATCTGATAGCAGACCTCCAGCTCGGTATCCTCGTCGATCAGGTGAATCGTCGCGCCGAATTTCACGGTGTCGCCGGACAGGCTAGCCGGGTCGATGACTTCGGCGGCGGAGATGATTTCTTCCAGTTCGGCGATGCGGCCTTCCACGAAGGACTGGCGCTCACGCGCGGCATGGTATTCCGCATTCTCGGACAGGTCGCCATGGCTGCGTGCCTCCGCGATGGCGCGGATGATCGCCGGACGCTCCTGGGCCTTGAGAGTGCGCAGCTCTTCCTCGAGCGAGGCAAGGCCGGACGCGGTCATCGGAAATTTCTGCACAGTATCTCCTCAGGGAAAACCCTGACGGGGTTGGGGTTGATGTAATAGCCCCCACCGGCGCCCCGTGAGAGCGCCGGTGTTGAGCTTAGAACGGTTGCGCAAAGTACGACTGAAGCGGCGCAACTTCAAGGCTGCCTGAAATTAAGGCAGAAATGGCGTGCGCCACGGCCCGTGCCGCCGAAATTGTGGTGAAGTTCGGCACGCCATGGGTCAAAGCGGAGCGGCGGATGTCGTAGCTGTCCGCCACCGATTGCGGGCCGCGCGCGGTGTTGATCACCAGCTGGATGTCGCCGGAGCGGATCGCATCCACGCAATGCGGCCGCCCTTCCAGCACCTTGTTCACCTTCTTCACCGGGATGCCGGCGGCGGCGATGTGCCTGGCGGTGCCGGAGGTGGCCATGATCGAGAAGCCGAGCTCCGCCAGGCGCCGCGCCACCGGCACGATCGCGGATTTGTCGGAATCCCGCACCGACAGGAACACCGTGCCGGACCGCGGCAGCGACACGCCGGCGCCGAGCTGCGCCTTGGCGAAGGCGCGGGCAAAATTGGTGTCCAGCCCCATCACTTCGCCGGTGGATTTCATCTCCGGCCCGAGGATCGTGTCGACATTGGGGAAGCGGGCGAAGGGGAACACCGCTTCCTTCACCGCCACGTGGCGTGTGGTCAGCGCATCATCGAGCTTGAAGCTCGACAATTTCTGCCCGGCCATGACCAGAGCGCCGATTTTCGCCACCGGCACGCCGGTCGCCTTGGCGACGAACGGCACGGTGCGCGAGGCGCGGGGATTCACCTCGAGCACATAGATCTCGTCATTTTGGATCGCATACTGCACGTTCATCAGCCCGACCACGCCGATGGCTTTCGCCATGGCGGCGGTCTGCGCACGCAGTTCCTCGACGATGGCCGGGGAGAGCGAATAAGGCGGGATCGAGCAGGCGGAATCCCCGGAGTGAATGCCGGCTTCCTCGATATGCTCCATCACCCCGGCGACATACACGGTTTCGCCGTCGGCGATGCAGTCCACGTCGACCTCGGAGGCCTCGTTCAGATAGCCGTCGATCAGGACCGGGTTTTCGCCGGACACGCGCACGGCCTCGCGCATGTAGCGGGCCAGCCCGGCGCGGTCATACACGATCTCCATGGCGCGCCCGCCCAGTACGTAGGAGGGGCGGATGACGACCGGGTAGCCGATGCGCTCGGCGACCGCCTCGGCCTGCTCGGTGGAGCGGGCAATACCGTTCTCCGGCTGGCGCAGGCCGAGTTTCTGCAGCAGGGCCTGGAAGCGCTCGCGGTCTTCCGCGAGGTCGATCGCGTCGGCGGTCGTGCCGAGGATGGGAATGCCGGCCTCTTCGAGCGCCTGGCTGAGCTTCAGCGGGGTCTGCCCGCCATATTGCACGATGCAGCCGAGCAGCGTGCCGTTCTGCTGCTCGGTGCGGATCAGTGAAATCACGTCCTCGGCGAACAGCGGCTCGAAATAGAGCCGGTCCGACGTGTCGTAATCGGTGGAAACGGTCTCCGGGTTGCAGTTGACCATGATGGTCTCGAACCCGGCCTCGCGCAGCGCGTAGGAGGCGTGCACGCAGCAATAATCGAACTCGATGCCCTGGCCGATGCGATTCGGGCCGCCGCCGAGAATGACGATCTTCTTGCGGTCGGTCGGCTGGGATTCGCACACCGGCGCGCCGTAACCGCCCTCGAAGCTGCCATACATGTAGGAGGTCGTGGAGGCGAACTCGCCGGCCGAGGTGTCGATGCGCTTATAGACAGGCGTGACGCCGAGCTTGAGCCGCGCCGCGGTGACGGCGGCTTCCTTTTGGCCGGTCAGCGCGGCCAGCCGCTTGTCGGCGAATCCCAGGGCTTTCAGGCGGCGGAACGACAGCGCGTCGCGCGGCAGGCCGTTCTTTTTAACCTCGGTCTCGGCATCGATGATCGTCTGCATCTGCCGCAGGTACCAGGGGTCGAATTTGCAGGCGGAAAAAATTTCCTCCACCGAAATGCCGGCGCGCAGCGCTTGCGCGGCCACCAGCAACCGGTCCGGGCGCGGGGTGGAGAGCGCGGCCTTGAAGGCATCCTGGGTGCCGTCGCCCGGAGCAGGGATCTCGTCGAGGCCGGAGAGCCCGGTTTCCAGTGAGCGCAAGCCCTTTTGCAGGGCCTCGGCGAAATTGCGGCCGATCGCCATCGCTTCGCCGACAGATTTCATCGAGGTGGAAAGCAGCGCCGGGGTGCCGGGGAATTTCTCGAAGGTGAAGCGCGGGATCTTGATCACCACATAATCGATCGTCGGCTCGAAGCTCGCCGGGGTGCCCTTGGTGATGTCGTTGCGCAGTTCATCGAGCGTGTAACCGACGGCGAGCTTCGCCGCGACCTTGGCGATCGGGAAGCCGGTGGCCTTCGAGGCCAGCGCCGAAGAGCGCGACACGCGCGGATTCATCTCGATCACCACCATGCGGCCGTCGGCCGGGTTGATGCCGAACTGCACGTTGGAGCCGCCGGTATCCACGCCGATGCGGCGCAGGCAGGCGATGGAGGCGTCGCGGAGGATCTGGTATTCCTTGTCGGTCAGCGTCAGCGCCGGCGCGACGGTCACGGAATCCCCGGTATGCACGCCCATCGGGTCGATGTTCTCGATGGAGCAGATGATGATGCAGTTATCCGCGCTGTCGCGGACCACCTCCATCTCGTATTCCTTCCAGCCGGCCACGGATTCTTCCACGAGGATTTCATCGGTGGGCGAGGCCTCGATGCCGCCGGCGCAGATCTCGAAAAATTCCTCGCGGTTATAGGCGATGCCGCCGCCGGTGCCGCCAAGGGTGAAGGACGGGCGGATCACCGCCGGCAGGCCCACCAGCTCCAGCGCCGCGGCCGCCTCTTCGCGGTTATGCGCGATCGCACTGCGCGGGCCGGCGATGCCGATTTCCGCCATGGCGTCGCGGAATTTCAGGCGGTCTTCCGCGCGGTCGATGACATCGGCCTTGGCGCCGATCAGCTCCACGCCGAGCCGCTCCAGCACGCCGGACTTGGCCAGAGTCATCGCCGTGTTCAGCGCCGTTTGCCCGCCCATGGTGGGGAGCAGCGCGTCCGGCTTCTCGCGGATGATGATCTTCTCGACCATCTCCGGCGTGATCGGCTCGATATAGGTGGCGTCGGCGAGCGACGGGTCGGTCATGATCGTCGCCGGGTTGGAATTGACGAGAATGACGCGGTAGCCTTCCTCGCGTAGCGCCTTGCAGGCCTGGGCGCCGGAATAGTCGAACTCGCAGGCCTGGCCGATGACGATCGGCCCGGCGCCGATGATCATGATGCTCTTGATGTCAGTGCGTTTGGGCATGGTGCTCTCTCGTCAGTCAGGCCGGACACGGCGCAGATATTGTTCAAACAACGGAACGGTAAAGGCGGTATCGCCATGGGCGGGGGCATAGACCATGCCCTTGGCGATGAGATTGTTGCGAGTCGGCGCGATCGATTGGGATGTCACGCCAAGCGCCGACGCGATTTCCGCCGAGCGGTACGGGCCCGTGCCGGGCAAGCCGGCCATGGCGCGCGCATAGTCGCGCTCGCGCGGGGTGAGGCGTTCGAAACGAACCTTGAAAAAACCTTCATCCAGCCTGTGCAAGGCTTTTTGGGTCGCGATTTCCACATCGGCTTTGGCGATCGGCGAGGCGCTGGCGGAATTCCAGGTCTGATAGCCCCATTCCTGCAGGAAAAACGGATAACCCTGCGTCCAGAGCAGAATCTCGTTCAATGCGGCCGGCTCAATCTCTTCGCCTTCCGATTTGATCGGCTTCTGGATGGCGTCGATGCTGTCGGAGGCTGTCAGCGCGCCGACCTGGGGAAAGTCGAAGAGCCGCTCGGCATAGGATTTCGAGCGCCCCATGAGGGCGGTGACCTGCGGCAGGCCGGCCCCGAACATCATGATCGGCAGGCCGAGCTGCGCCATGCGATGCACGGACATGATGAGCGCGCTCATTTCGGCTTCGCTGAGATATTGCAGCTCATCGATCAGCAGCACGACGTGCCGCTGCCGGTCCTGCGCCGCTTTGCCGATGGCGGCGAAGAGGTCCGGCAGGTCGACTTCCAGGTCGCCGCTATCCGCGATGCCGGCTTCCGGGTCGACATCCAAAGTAAGCTCGGCGTCGCCATATTTTACGCGCAGGCTGGCCATGAAGCTTTTGAAGATGCGCAAGGCACGCTTGGCATGTTCCGAAAGCGCGCCGAGCCGGTCCAGATCCAGCAGCAGGCGGCGCAAGGCAGGGACGAGCAGTTGCGGCAGGCTCTTATCCTCATGCGCCTCCAGGCTGATGCAAAAATATTGCCGATCCTGCGCCATCAGGCGGAACTCGTTCAGCAACACCGTCTTGCCGACGCCGCGCAGCCCGACGGCAACGAGGCCTTTGGCCGGGCGGCCCAGCTTCAGCCGGTCGAGCGCGATGCGCGCCTGCTCGACCAATTCCCACCGGCCGCTCAACTCTGGCGGGGGCGTGCCGGCGCCTGGCGCGAAGGGGTTGCGTACGGGGTCCATGCGGTACATATAGGGGCTTTAGTGATATATAGCAAAAAATCGCTATACACAGCTAAAGACGCTATCTTTTATCCGATCATCTCAACGAAACGCTTGAACAAATAGCTGGAATCGCTCGGCCCCGGGCTTGCTTCGGGATGGTACTGCACCGAGAAGACGCGCTTGGCCTGGCAGGCGATGCCTTCGTTGGAGCCGTCGAACAGCGAGACATGCGTGACCTCCACGCCCTCGGGCAAGCTCTTTTCGTCCACGGCGAAACCGTGATTCTGCGAGGTGATCTCCACTTTGCCGGTGGCGAGGTCCTTGACCGGCTGGTTGGCCCCGCGATGGCCGCGCTCGAGCTTGTAGGTCTTGGCGCCGAGCGCATGGGCGAGCAGCTGGTGACCGAGGCAGATGCCGAAAATCGGCACGCCTTCCTGCATCACGCCCTGAATCGCCGGCACGGCGTAAGCCGCCGTCGCCGCCGGGTCGCCGGGGCCATTGGAGAGGAACACGCCGTCGGGCTTGTGGCGTAGAATATCACTCGCCGTGGCATTGGCGGGCACGACGATGACGCGGCAGCCGGCCGAGGCGAGCGAGCGCAGGATATTGCGCTTGGCGCCGTAATCCACCGCGACCACCGTGCGTTTCGTTTCCGGCTGGGCAAAGCCATGCTCCCAGCTCCAGGTGCCGCCGGTCCATTCATAGGATTGCGTGCAGGAGACTTCGGCGGCCAGATCCATGCCGTCGAGCCCGGGCCAGGCGGCGGCGGTCTGCGCCAGCGCGGCGAGGTCGAACTTGCCGTCCGCGGGATAGCACAGCACCGCGTTCGGCGCGCCGAGATCACGGATGCGCAGGGTCAACGCGCGGGTATCGATTCCGACGATGCCGGGGATGCCCATTTTTTGTAGCCAGTCCTGCAGTGGCGCGGTCGAACGGTAATTCGAGGGCGCGGTGATGTCCTCTTTGATGACCAGCCCGCGCGCGAAAATATTCGTCGCCTCGGAATCGTCCGCGTTGGTGCCGACATTGCCGATATGCGGGAAGGTGAAGGTGATGATCTGGCCGGCGAAGGACGGGTCGGTCAGCGTTTCCTGATAGCCGGTCATGCCGGTGCTGAAGCAGAGCTCGGCCGCCAGGCTGGTGCCGTGCGCGCCGAAGCCGCGCCCCCAGAACACGCTGCCATCGCCCAGCACCAGGCAGGCGGTGGCGCCCGGTGGCGTTTCCGTCTGCGCGGACGTGCCATTCAACTCTTCCATGGTCAGCCCGGTTGCTGCCATAATGGCGGGCCAATGACGGGAAGGAATGGCGTTGCCGCTCCGCCATTTGCGGACGGCTTCGGGCGAGACCCCGGTCAGGGCGGCGGCGGCGTCGTTGCCGCCGAGACGGAGCAGAATATCGGCGATGGAAATGGACATAAAAACAGTTTACGGGAAGAATTATCCGGCTTCAATCGTTTTTGATGGTGCTGGAAATTTTTTCCGGGCGTGGTTGGCAAAGGAAGGGGAAGGCTTCTTTTTGTGAACAAAAAGAAGCAAAAAAACTTTATTTATGCTGGGCCAGGGGCGTTGGCGCTGACGCAGCCTGAGGCCCAGCATAATAAAAGTTTTTGCGCCGCTTTTTTTCAAAAAGCGGCCGCTTGCTTGCCGCCGTATCGTTGTCTTATCGCAGTTCTTTGAGGAGCAGAAAATTGAGTTTGCGTGAAACCATCACCGCCGCCGTGAAATCCGCCATGCTGGCGCGCGACGCCGAGCGGACCTCCGCCCTGCGCATGATCCAGGCGAAGCTGAAGGATACCGACATCGCCGCCCGGCCGAAGGGCGTCGAGGCCGTGCCGGATGAGGAAATTTTCGCCATGCTGCGCTCAATGATCAAATCGCGCCGCGATTCGGTAACCCTGTACCGCCAGGGCGGGCGCGAGGAGCTGGCCGCCAAGGAAGAGGCGGAGATCGCGGTGATTGAGGAGTTTTTGCCGCATACGCTGAGCGGCGGCGCGCTCCAGGCGGCGATTACCGAGGCGGTCGCGGCGTCCGGCGCCACCGGCGCGAAAGACATGGGCAAGGTCATCGGCGCGCTGAAGGCCAAGCACGGCGCGGCGCTCGACATGGCGGTGGCCTCCGCCGCGGTGAAGGCGGCGCTCGGAGCATGATGACTTTGGGTCAATCACGCTCCAAGCTTTTTCCTGCGAGCGATCGCATGGCTCAATCGAACCGCTTCGCGATTCGATTTCAAGCCATATCGCTCTAGCTGACCGCATGGCTCTCCCGCCGAATTTCCTCGATGAGTTGCGGGCGCGAACGCCGATCGCCGCGGTGATCGGCCGCTCCGTCAAGCTCGTCCGCTCGGGGCGGGAGACCAAGGGCTGCTGCCCGTTCCATGGGGAGAAGACTCCGTCTTTTTATGTTTATGACGACCATTACCATTGCTTCGGCTGCGGCGAGCATGGCGATGTCATCAGTTTCGTGATGAAGACGGGCGGCGCCGGCTTCATGGAGGCGGTGGAGACACTGGCCCAGGAAGCCGGGCTGGAGGTGCCCAAGGCCAGCCCGCAGGCGGCGCAGGCCGAGCAGCGCCGCGCCGGCATCACTGACGTGCTGGAAGCGGCCGGCGAGGTCTACCAGGACTGGCTCTGGGCGCCGGAGGGCAGGCCGGCGCTGGACTATCTGCGTGGGCGCGGCCTGACGGACATGACGATCCGGGCGTTCGGCCTGGGCTGGTCAGGCGAGGGGCGCGGCGCGCTGGCGGCCGCCTTGCGGGGCCGGAACATCAAGCCCGAGCAGCTCGTGGAGGCCGGGCTGATGAAGCAAAGCGAGCGCGCCCCGGTGGACATGTTTTTCGGCCGCGTGATGTTTCCCATCGCCGACCGGCGCGGCGGCAAGATCAGCTTCGGCGGCCGGCTGCTGGGTGACGGCCAGCCCAAATATGTGAACGGCCCGGAGACGGCGGCGTTTTCCAAGCGCCGCTCGCTCTATAATCTGCATGTCGCCCGCGAGGCGGTGCGCAAGGGCGAGCCCCTGATCGTCGTGGAAGGGTATATGGACGCGATCGCCCTGGTCCAGGCGGGGTTTCGCGGCGCGGTGGCACCGCTCGGCACGGCGCTGACCGAGGACCATCTCGACGAGATCTGGCGGCTGACGCCCAGCCCGGTGATCTGTTTCGACGCCGATGCCGCCGGGCGCCGCGCGGCGTTGAAAACCGTGGACCTGGCGCTCACGGGGCTGGCGCCGGACCGGACGCTGCGATTCTTGCGCCTGCCGGAAAAGGACGACCCGGACAGTCTGGTGAAACGCGAGGGGGCGGCTTCGTTCAGGGCCCGGCTGGACGCGGCGGAACCCCTGTCCTCGGCACTCTATGACATGCTGGCCGAGGGGGCCAGCCGCGCCACGCCGGAGGCACGCGCGGCGTTTCGCCAGCGTTTGGTGGAAACCGCCGGCCGTATCCCGGACAAGGGGCTGGCCGGGGAGTATCGGTCGCTGCTGCTCGACCGGTTTTTCGCCGAACGCGGCGGCAAAGCCGGCAAGGGCGCGAAACCAAGCAAAAGCCCCGCCTTCGTGCGCGCCCCTCTCCCGGATGGGGCGGAGGCCAATCTGCGCCGCGCCCGCCAGTTGCTGGCGATTTTGCTCCTGCACCCGGTTCTGATCCCCGAGGTGGAGGAGGCGTTCGCCCGCGTCGCCCTGCCGGACGCCTATGCGCGGCTGCGCGACGTGGTGAGTGGTTTTGCAAGCGGTCCAAAAACCCTTGACACGGACAGGCTGTTCACCCACTTGGGGAGCCTTGGGCTTGCCGACGAGGCAAGGCAGCTCCTGGTGGCCGCCGCCGCGGAGCACCGCCTCGATCCCGCGGCGAGCCCGGCCGAGATCGCGCGAACCTGGTGGAGTTGGTACATTTTGATGGATTTCAGCATCGACATGTTGCGCAGCCAGCGCGATGAGCAACAGCATTATTGGTCGGCACATCAGGACGATCCCGCCGCCTGGGCGCGGCTCGTGAAATATAACGAGCTGCTCCGCCAGGCCATGGCGGGGGAGCACGGAGCGGTGGATGGCTGACGACAATCGGCCCCGCTTCTTGCCTATTTCTGCTTCCTTCAAATAAACACCCCGTTTCGAATTCCCCGGAGTACCGCCTGACCATGGCAACGAAGCCCGCCGCCACCCCAGAACAGCCCGCACAGGAAGTCGAGGTCGACGCAAACGTGCTGGACACCCAGTCCGCCGCGGTTAAACGCCTGATCGCCAAAGGCAAGGAGCGCGGCTACATCACGTTCGATGAGCTGAACGCGGTTTTGCCGGCTGAACAGAATTCCTCGGAGCAGATCGAGGACATCATGGCGATGCTCTCGGAAATGGGCATCCAGGTGGTGGAAAGCGAGGAAGGCGAGGACCCGGAAGCCGCCTCCCTGGTCAAGGAAGAGCCGGCCGACGACGAAGAGGGGCCGGCCGGCAACGTGTCCGACAGCGCGGTCAGCCGCACCGACGACCCGGTGCGCATGTATCTGCGCGAAATGGGCACGGTGGAATTGCTCTCGCGCGAGGGCGAGATCGCCATCGCCAAGCGCATCGAGGCCGGGCGGGACATGATGATCCGCGGCCTCTGCGAAAGCCCGCTGACCTTCCGCGCCATCATCGCCTGGCATGAGGCGCTTAATAACGGCCGTGTGCTGCTGCGCGACGTGATCGACCTCGAAGCCATGGAAGCCGGCAGCGAGCCCGGCGCCGCGGAGGCGTTCGAAGCCAGCGAGGATATGGACGAGGACGAGGACGTCGAGGGCGCCGGCATGTCGCTGGCGGCTTTGGAGGAAAAGCTCAAGCCGGAGATTTTCACCCATTTCGAGGAAATCGAAAAACTCTATGACAAGCTGGCGAAGCTGCAGCAGAAGCGGCTCGACAACCTGACCGCCGGTGGCGACGTCAATTCGCGCTCGGAAAAGACGTATGAGAAGCTGCGCGACGAGCTGGTGGCCAAGGTCGAGCAGGTGCGGCTGCATAATAACCGCATCGAGGAGCTGGTGGCGCAGCTCAAGGTGCTGAACCAGCGCCTGAACGGGCTGGAAGGGCAGATTTTGCGCCTCGCCGAGAGCGCCAAGGTCACCCGCGAGGAGTTTCTGCAGCATTACCGGGGCCGCGAGATGGACCCGAACTGGATGCACGATATCGCCGAGCTGCCGGGCAAGAGCTGGAAGGAATTCGCGAAGAAATTCACGCCGCAGGTGAATGAGCTGCGGGCGCAGATCGGCAAGGTCGCTTCCGAGGGCGGGCTGCCGATCGAGGAATTCCGCCGCGTCTATACCACCGTGTCGCGCGGCGAGCGGGATTCCACCCGTGCCAAGAAGGAGATGATCGAGGCCAATCTGCGGCTGGTGATCTCGATTGCGAAAAAATACACCAATCGCGGCCTGCAATTCCTGGACCTGATCCAGGAAGGCAATATCGGCCTGATGAAGGCGGTCGATAAATTCGAATATCGCCGCGGCTACAAATTCTCGACCTATGCCACCTGGTGGATCCGCCAGGCGATCACCCGCTCGATCGCCGACCAGGCGCGCACCATCCGCATCCCCGTGCATATGATCGAGACGATCAACAAGCTGGTGCGCACCTCGCGGCAGATGCTGCACGAGATCGGCCGCGAGCCGACCCCGGAAGAGCTGGCCGACAAGCTCGGCATGCCGCTGGAAAAAGTGCGCAAGGTGCTGAAAATCGCCAAGGAGCCGATCTCGCTGGAGACGCCGATCGGCGATGAGGAAGACAGCCATCTCGGCGATTTCATCGAGGACAAGGGCGCAATCATTCCGCTCGACGCCGCGGTGCAGGCCAATTTGCGCGAGGCGGCGACGCGGGTGCTGTCATCGCTCACGCCGCGCGAGGAGCGCGTGCTGCGCATGCGCTTCGGCATCGGTATGAACACCGACCACACGCTCGAAGAGGTCGGCCAGCAATTCAACGTGACCCGCGAGCGTATCCGCCAGATCGAAGCCAAGGCCCTGCGCAAGCTGAAGCACCCGTCGCGGAGCCGCAAGCTGCGCAGCTTCCTGGACGACTGAGATGCTGGACTACACCCGCGCGCTGCCGGATGAGGTTGTCGACCGGGTTGTGGTGCGGGTGACGTTTTTGCGCATGAACCGGCGCCCGGCGCGGCCGCTCACGGTGCTGCCGCCGGGTTTCATCCTGCGGGTGGAGAGGCTGGATACGAAGACCTACCGGCAGATCTACGACGCCGTCGGCACGCCCTGGCTCTGGTGGCTGCGCCGGATGATGCCCGATGAACTGCTGCGCCAGCATCTGGCGAACCCGGCGGTGCGGGTCCATGTGCTGCGCAAGGATGGCGCGGTGCGCGGCTTTTTCGAGACCGATGCCAGTCATTGGCCGGATGTGAATCTCAATTATTTCGGCCTGGTGCCCGAGGAGATCGGCCACGGGCTTGGCAAATTGCTGCTCGATGCGGCGATTGACGCGGTGTTCCTGCGGACGCCGGGTCTGCACGGCATGACGTTGAACACCTGCACCGCCGACCATCCCCGCGCTTTGCCGAATTATCTGGCGGCCGGGTTTCAGGAGGTGAGGCATGTGCGGGAGGTATGGGACATTCCGCGCCGGCTCGGCTTCAAGATTCCGGAGCGTCTGCGCGGGTGAGCGCGGCCGTGCCAGCCTTGCTGTTTGGCGATGCGCGCTGTCTGGTGGTCGACAAGCCGGCCGGGTTGCCGGTGCATCCCGGCCGCGCCGGCGGCTCCAGCGTGGAGGATTTTTTCCCGCTCTGGCGGCGCGGCAAGGCCGGCCCCTGGGCGGCGCACCGGCTGGACCAGGACACTGCCGGATGCCTTGTGATCGCGTTGAAAAAGACCGCGCTCCTGGAAGCGCAAGCCTGCTTTGCCGCGGGGGAGGCGCAGAAGACCTATTGGGCGGTGGTGCAAGGCGTGCCAGTGGCGCAGGAAGGCGTGGTCGAACTGCCGCTCGGCAAAGTGACCACGGGCCGGGCCTGGAAAATGGCGCCGGACCAAAGCGCCCCGCGGGCGGTCACGGCGTGGCGGGTGCGGGGGCAGGGGGCTGGAATCGCCTGGCTGGAATTCGCGCCGAAAACCGGCCGGACGCATCAGATCCGCGCCCATGCCGCCGCGATCGGCCATCCGATCCTGGGCGATGCGGTGTATGGCGGCGGCGCCGGGCGGCTGCATCTGCTGGCCCGCGCAATTCGGCTGAAGCAGCCCGACATTTTTGCCACCGCCCCGGTGCCGCCCCATATGCGGGAGCGGATGAAGGAGTGCGGCTATGCAGAGATCTGAGTTCGAGCCGGGGCACTATGTCCGCCATCCGCACAAGCCGGAATGGGGACTGGGCCAGGTGCAGAGCGCCATCGGCCGGCGCGTGACGGTGATGTTCGAGAATGAAGGCAAGGTCGTGATCGATACCGGCGTGGTGGCGTTGGAAAGCGCAGAGGTGTATGAATAATAGAGTTTAAAACTTTTGTTTTCGCGGGCCTGCCTTCGAAAATCCGATTGCTTCGTATCTTGCAACGGGACCGGAAGACTCCGTAATAGCGCCATGATTGACCCTTTTGGCCGCACGATTTCTTATCTCCGCGTTTCGGTGACTGACCGCTGCGATTTTCGGTGCGTGTACTGCATGGCCGAGGACATGGTCTTCCTGCCGAAATCGGATTTGCTGACGCTGGAAGAGCTCGACCGGCTATGCCGCGCCTTCATTCGCCGCGGCGTGAAGAAGCTGCGCCTGACCGGCGGCGAGCCGCTGGTGCGGCGAAACATCATGCAGTTGATCAACAGCCTGGGCGGCGAGATCGGCAATGGGCTGGAAGAGCTGACTCTGACGACCAATGGCAGCCAGCTCGGCAAATATGCCGGCGATCTCGTGCGGGCCGGCGTGAAGCGCATCAATGTCAGCCTCGACACGCTGGATGAGCAGAAATTCGCCGCCATCACGCGCTGGGGCCGGTTGCCGCAGGTGCTGGATGGGCTGATGGCGGCGAAGGATGCCGGGCTCAAGGTGAAGATCAACGCCGTGGCGCTGAAAGGCGTGAACGAGGATGAGTTCGACCGCATGATCGAATGGTGCGGCCTGCATGGCTTCGATCTCTGCCTGATCGAGACGATGCCGATGGGCGAGGTGGATGAGGACCGCACCGCGCAATATCTGCCGCTTTCGGTGGTGCGGGCGAGACTCGGCCGGCGCTGGAGCTTAAGCGAGAGCAGTTACGTCACCGGCGGGCCGGCACGCTATATGTCGATCGCCGAGACCGGGCAGCGTCTCGGCTTCATCACGCCGCTGACGCATAATTTCTGCGAGAGCTGCAACCGCGTGCGCCTGACCTGCACCGGCACGCTGTATATGTGCCTGGGCCAGGACGACGCGGCGGATCTGCGCACCCCGCTGCGGGCCGCCGCCGATGACACGGCCTTGGACGCGGCCATCACCGAGGCGATCGCGCGCAAGCCGAAAGGCCACGATTTCGTGATCGACCGCCGCCATGCGCGCCCCGCCGTGGCGCGGCATATGTCGGTGACGGGCGGTTAGACGGAAAGAAAGGAAGGAGGCGCTACTCTTTGTGAACAAAAAGTAGCAAAAAAACTTTGTTATGCAGGGTCATGGGCGTTGTCGGCGACACAGCCTCAGGCCCAGCATAAAAAAGTTTTTGCGCCGCTTTTTTCAAAAAGCGGCTACTTTCTTTCTTAGTTTTTCTGGGCCTTCACGGCCCCGCATCCGGCAACAAAAATATCCACCGCCTGGCGCACGCGTTTTTCCAGCGCTTGCCGGGTGGGCGGGGCGCGGAAGCCGATCAGCACGCCGAGGTGAAATTCGCCGATTGCCATGCCGAACAGCATGGCTGCCATCTCCTTGGCCTGCTCGGCAGGGCAGCCATGCTGAACCGCGATGTCGGTGAGGCAGGATTCCAGCTGGCTTTTGGCTTTGCTTACGCGGTTGCGGTGAAACACCCGGCCGAGATCAGGACTGTGCGTATACTCCGCCATGATCAGCCGCAGGATGGCGATTTGCCCGGGCGAGAGCAGGAAGCGGGCAAGGGCCATAAGATTCGCCGTCAGCAGCTCGTGAATCGTCCAGTCGCTGTGCGGTTCGGGAAAATTCAGCAGAGAGTGCCGATGCGTGAGCAGGGCGCCGAACAGCTCCGCCTTGGAGTCGATCATCGTGTAGACGGTCTTTTTCGACATGCCGGCGGCTTTGGCGACGTCGCTCATTGTCGCCGTATGGTAACCTTTCGCCAGAAAAATATCTTCCGCCGCGGTGACCAGCTGCAGCATGCGGTCGGCATTGCCGGCCGCGGACGGCGCGGAGCTTCGGGGCGATCGGGCGGTTTTTGTTGGCGCCGGCATGTGTTGCAGAATAGCGTAATGCGGAAAACTGGCAAGTTTCCTTTGCTTGAATCGTTGGTCGCACGTCATTCGGAAAACACTCGCTTGACCAATAAAATGAACGCGGTTAGGTGGGTGGCATGAAACCAACGGGTTTCCTTCTCCGTGCCTGCGCTCCGCTGCTCACTGCCGGCCTGACGGCTTGCGCGGTGGGTCCGGATTTTCATCAGCCGCCCGCGCCCCAAGTGGCGCTGACGCCCACCAAGCTGCCTGCCGCCACCGTTCCGGCCGATGGCAAGGTGCAATATTTCCGCGACGGCGCCGACATCGCGGGCGATTGGTGGTCGCTCTATCACAGCGCCGAGCTGAATGCGCTGATCGAGGCGGCGCTCGCGCATAACCCGACCTTGCAGGCCAGCCAGCAGACGCTGATTCAGGCGGAAGAGACGGTCCGCGCTCAGCAGGGTGGTTTGTTCCCCAGCGTGTCGGCGGGCTTCCAGGTCACGCGCGAAAAGGTTTCGTCGGCAGAGTTTGCCACGTTCGGGGCGACCGGCCAGGTGACCACGGCGACCATTCCGCCCTTCACGCTTTATAACACCGACCTCAGTGTTTCTTACGCGCCGGACGTGTTCGGCGGGTTGCGCCGGCAAATCGAAAGCCAGGCCGCGCAAGCCGACTACCAGCGCGACGAGCTGGAGGCGGCGTATCTCACATTGACCAGCAACATCGTCACCGCGGCAGTCACGGAAGCATCGCTGCAAGGGCAGATCGACGCCACGAACAAGGTGATCGATGCGGAGCGCCAGGTGTTGTCGATTCTCGTCACCCAGGTCGGGTTGGGCGGCGTGGCGCAGGCGCTGGTGTTGCAGGAGCAGGCGACGCTTTCCGCCGCCGAGGCCACGTTGCCGCCGCTGCAGTCGCAACTGGCGCAGACGCGCAACCAGTTGGCCGTCTATGTCGGCACCTTTCCGGGCGATTTCCACGAGGCCGATTTCACTTTGGCCGATCTGACCCTGCCGCAGGACGTGCCGGTGAGCCTGCCCTCGGCGATCGTGGCGCAGCGGCCTGATATCCAGGCGGCGGCCGCCCAATTGCATGCCGCCTCGGCCGATCTCGGTGTCGCCGATGCCAACCTGCTGCCGCAATTCACGCTGACCGCGCAGCTCGGCCACCAGGCCTTGACCACCGGCACGCTGTTCACGCCGCAGAGCCTGATCTGGAGCCTGATGGCGGGCGTCACGCAGCCGCTGTTCGAAGGCGGCACGCTGACGGCGCAGCGCCAGGAAGCTTTGGCGGCGCTGCGCGCGGCCGGCGCGCGCTACCAGGCCACCGTGCAGTCCGCCTTCCAAAACGTTGCCGACGCGCTGCAGATCCTGCAATATGACGCCATGACGCTGGCGGCCGCGCAGGCGGCCGAAAATGCCGCGGCGAACAGCCTGGCGGTGACTACGGCGCAATACAGGCTCGGCGGCCAACCGTTCACGGCGGTGCTGACCGCCCAGACCACGTATCAAAACGCGGCGATCGCCGAGGTGAAGGCGGCGGCCGCACGGCTGACCGATAGCGCGGCGCTTTACCAGGCCCTGGGTGGCGGCTGGTGGCACCGCCAGGACGTCGCCAGCACCTGTTGCGGCATTATTCCATGAGGGTGACGAGATCATGAGTACGGCTAGCAAAACCGCATTGCGCATGGTTCTCATGCTGATCGTTGTCGGCCTGGTGTTCGGCGGCGTGTTCGGCTACGGCGCGGTGCGCAGCATTTTCATTGCCAAATTCCTCGCGGGTTTCGGCAACCAGGCGCAGACGGTGGCCACCACCACCGCCACCACGTCGAGCTGGCAACCGACGCTGAGTTCGGTCGGCAGCATCGTGGCGGTCAATGGCGCCAATCTGTCCGCGGAAGTGGCCGGCATTGTCGACACCATCGATTTCAGGTCCGGCGAGGATGTGCCGGCCGGCGCGCTGCTGCTGACGCTGCGGCCCAACAACGACCCGGCCGTGCTGGCGCAATTGCAGGCGACCGCCGCCCTCGATGAAATCAATTATGAACGCGATGTGAAGCAGTTCCGCGCCAATGCCATCGCGCAGAGCCAGGTGGATACTGACCGCGCCAACCTGCAGGCCGCCCAGGCCCAGGTGCAGGCGCAGCAGGCGCTGATGGTGGAGAAGCATGTCCGCGCGCCGTTTGCCGGACGGCTCGGCATCCGCGAGGTCGATATCGGCCAGTATCTGTCGGTCGGCACCGCCATCGTCACGCTGCAGCAGCTGAACCCGCTTTATGTCGATTTTTATCTGCCGCAGCAGGCGCTGAGCCAGCTGCAAGTAGGGCAGAGCGTGAATGTCGCGGTCGATGCTTTCCCCGGCCGGACGTTCCCCGCGAAAATTTCCGCCCTGAATACGGTGGTGGACAACACGACCCGCAGCGTGCAGGTGCGCGCCACGCTGGCGAACGACGATCTGCTGCTGCGGCCGGGCATGTTCGCCACCATCAAGGTCGAGACCGGGACGCCGCAGGAACTCGTCACGCTGCCGCAGACGGCGCTTACCTACAATCCTTACGGCACCACCGTGTATACGGTGCAGCACCAGGCCGGAGCGCAAGGCAAGCCGCTGCTCACCGCGCAGCAGGTGTTCGTCACCACCGGGGATACAAGGGGCGACCAGGTTGCGGTGCTCACCGGCGTCGCGCCTGGCACCGAGGTGGTGACCGCCGGCCAGCTGAAGCTGCGCAACGGCGCGCCGGTTGTGGTGAACAACACGGTCACGCCGCCGAACGATCCCAACCCCACGCCGCCGAACGAGTAGCGCGATGAAACGTTTTACCGATCTTTTCATCGCCCGTCCGGTGCTCGCCATTGCGGTGAGCATCCTGATCCTGGTGCTGGGCCTGCGCGCCATCGGGTCGCTGCCGGTGCAGCAATATCCCCAGACCGAGAACGCCACCATCACCATCACCACCACCTATCCCGGCGCGTCGCCGGATGTGGTGGCCGGGTTCGTGACGACGCCGATCGAGAACGCGGTCGCCCAGGTCAACGGCATCGACTACATGACGTCGACCAGCGACACCAGCACCAGCACCATCACCATCAATCTGGTGCTGAATCACGATCCGGACGCGGCGCTGACCGAAATCACCGCCAAGGTGAACTCGATCCTCAACCAGCTGCCGTCCGGCACGCAGCAGCCGGTGCTGACCCTGCAGGTGGGGCAGACGATCGATGCGATGTACATCGCCTTCCGCAGCACCGTGCTCTCGGCCAATCAGATCACCGATTACGTCACGCGCGTGGTGCAGCCGCAATTGCAGGCGGTGAGTGGCGTGCAGACCGCGGAGATTCTCGGTGGCCAGAATTTTGCCATGCGTGTCTGGCTCAATCCGCAGAAGCTCGCGGCTTATGGCCTGACGGCCTCGAACGTATGGACGCAGCTCGGCAACAACGACTTCATCGCCGCTTTGGGCAATACCAAGGGCACGATGACGCAGGTGACGTTGACCGCCTCCACCGCCCTGCACACGCCTGAGGAATTCGGCAACCTGATCCTGAAACAGGCGAATGGCGCGATCATCCATCTGCGCGATGTCGCCGACGTGTCGCTCGGCGCCGACGATTACGACCAGCATGTGACGTTCGACAACAAGCAGGGCGTCTATATCGGCATCAAGGTGGCGCCGGGCGCGAACCTGATCAACGTCATCGGCGGCGTGCGCAATGTCTTTCCCTCGATTCAGGCGAATCTGCCGAGCGGTCTGACAGGCACCATTGTTTATGACTCCACGGAATTCGTGAACGCCTCGATCCATGAGGTGCTGATGGCGCTGCTCGAGGCGATGGTGATCGTCACCTTCGTGGTGTTCGCCTTCCTCGGGTCGCCGCGCTCGGTGTTGATCCCGGTGATCGCGATCCCGCTGTCGCTGATCGGCGCTTTCGCGATGATGGCGGCTTTCGGCTTCTCCATCAATCTGCTCACGCTGCTCGCGCTGGTGCTCGCCATCGGCCTCGTCGTGGACGATGCGATCATCGTGGTGGAAAACGTCAACCGCCATCTCGATGACGGACAAAATCCGATCCTGGCGGCGCGCGAGGCGGCCAAGGAGCTGGGCGGGCCGATCATCGCCATGACCGTCGTGCTGATCGCCGTCTATGTACCGATCGGCCTCCAGAGCGGCTTGACCGGCGCGCTGTTCACGGAATTTGCCTTCACGCTGGCCGGCGCGGTGACGATTTCCGCCATCGTCGCGCTGACGCTGACGCCGATGCTTTCCTCGCGTTTCCTTAAGCCGATCGATCGCGCCCATCCCAATTGGGAAGGTAAGCTGATCGGCTTCATCGACCGCCGGTTCAACGAGGTGCATCATGTCTATACCAGGATGCTGAGCAGCAGCCTGGAAACGATTCCGGTCACTCTGGTGTTCGCAGCCATCATCCTGAGCAGCATTTATTTCCTGGCGCAGGGGTCGAAGAGCGAACTGGCTCCGATGGAGGACCAGGGCGCGGTGCTGCTCTCCGCCACCTCGGCGCCGGACGCGACGATGACGCAGCGCGCCATGTGGGACACGTATCTCAACTCCGTCGTTCTGAAGCTTCCCGAAACCGAGCACACATTCCAGATCGACGTGCCGGGCACGGAAATTGTCGGGTCGGTGCTCAAGCCGTGGGATCAGCGCACCCGCACGGCCGACACGCTGCAGACGGTCCTGCAGAACGAGGCCAATGCCGACGATGCCGGCCAGCAGGTTGCGGCCTTCCAGTTGCCGCCGCTCCCGGGCAGCCAGGGTTTGCCGGTGCAGTTCGTCATCAAGACGACCGATGATTTCACGCGGCTTTATCCCACCAGCCAGGCGTTGTTGCAGGCGGCGCTGCGGAGCGGCAAGTTCATCTTTCTGCAGAGCGATCTCAAGCTCGACCAGCCGCAGGCGAACATCATCATCGACCGCGCCAAGGCGGCCGATCTCGGGCTCAACATGTCGGATGTCGGCGCCGTTCTCGGTGAGGCGCTCGGTGGCGACTATGTGAATTATTTCGACCTCGACGGCCGCTCTTACAAAGTGATTCCGCAGGTGCAGCGCACGTCGCGCCTGAATGTCTCGCAGTTGAACAATTATTACGTGACATCGGTGAACGGCATCAACGTGCCACTCTCCTCGATCGCCCGCATCGAGAACACGGTGATCCCGGAAACCATCAATCACTTCCAGCAGCAGAATTCCGCGACCCTGCAAGGCGTGGCGGCGCCAGGCGTGAGCCAGGCGGAGGCATTGAAGACCCTGCAGGATCTGGCGACAAAAATTCTGCCGCCGGGCGACCATATCGATTATGGTGGGCAGATGCGGCAGTTCGTGCAGCAGAGCAGCAGCTTCATTCTCACCTTCATCTTCGCCGTTATCATCATCTTCCTGGCACTTTCGGCGCTGTTCAATTCCTTCCGCGATCCGCTGATCATTCTGGTTTCGGTGCCGCTGTCGATCGCCGGGGCGATGAGTTTCATCTATCTCGGCTTCGGCGGTCTGTCGCTGAACATCTACACCGAGGTCGGGCTGGTGACGCTGATGGGGCTGGTCTCCAAACACGGCATCCTGATGGTCGAAGTGGCGAACGAGGCGCGTCTGGCCGGCATGGGCAAGCGCGAGGCGATCGAATACGCCGCCAATATCCGGTTGCGGCCGATCCTCATGACCACCGCCGCCATGGTACTGGGCGTGGTGCCGCTGATCATCGCGACCGGGGCAGGGGCGGCGTCGCGCTACGCGATGGGCATGGTCATCGCCGGCGGGCTCTCGATCGGCACGATGTTCACCCTGTTTGTGGTGCCGGCGGTGTACATGGTTCTGGCCGGTAAGAAACAGGCGGAAGCCGAACCGGAGGCAAAGCCGGCGCCGGCTGAGTAAGCAAGAAAGGCTACTTTTTGTGAACAAAAAGTAGCAAAAAAACTTTATGACTCTGGGCGGAGGGGCTGAAGGTTCCGGCGGTGCGTAGCACCGTTGGAATAGGCTCGGAGGGCATGGGCTGTGTCGGCGACAACGCCCATGGCCCAGCGTAACAAAAGTTTTTTGTGCCGCTTTTTTCAAAAAGCGGCCACTTTCTTCCTCTTGCCATGCGACGCTTCACGGTTTGATGTCGTAACGTTTTTGTGGCACGTTCAGCGTGCCATGCCAAAGGCCCGTTCCACTGCTGGTTTTGCCGACGCGGCGCCGCTATTCGGCGGGCTGTCGCCGGAAAACCGTCCGGCCAAGCCGGCTTTGGGCGTGGAGGGGCACCGTGCCAGGCTGCGGGCGCGCTTTCTGGCCGGCGGGCCCGACGCCATCGCCGAGCATGAGCTGATCGAAATGACCCTGTTCATGGCGCTGCCGCGGCGGGACACCAAGCCGCTCGCCCGGGCGCTGCTTGCGCGTTTTGGCTCCTATGCCGCGGCGATTTCCGCCAGCGTGCCGGACTTGCTCGAGGTCGAGGGCCTGGGTGAAGCCGGCGCGGCGGCGCTGAAAACCGTGCAGGCGGCGGCGCTGCGCCTGGCCAGGGCCGAAGTGCTGCACCGCCCGGTTTTGAACAACTGGGACCGGCTGATCGACTATTTGCAGGCCGTCCTGTCGCGGGAAAAGATCGAGCAGTTCCGCGTGCTGTTCCTGGATAACCGCAACCGGCTGCTGGCCGACGAGGCGCAGAGCACCGGCACGGTCAACCACACGCCGGTTTATCCGCGCGAGGTGGTGAAGCGGGCGCTGGAGATGCACGCCAGCGCCATCATCCTGGTCCATAACCATCCCAGCGGCGATCCATCCCCCAGCGTGGAGGACATCGAGATGACGCGGGAGATCAAGCGCGCGGCCGAGGCGCTTGCCATCACGCTGCACGACCATGTCATCATCGGCAACGGCGAATGGCTGAGTTTCCGCAAGACGGGTTATCTATGAGGCCCAGCCCGTGAGCACCGCCATGCGCAGCCGGGCGATGATCCGGCCGTCGCGCTGCGGCATCTGGCCCAACGCCGCCGGAAACAATGCCGCCGGCACGAATGTTTTGCGCCGCGCGCGCAAGGCGTTGGTCTCGCCGGCATCGCGCAGATCGTGCAGCAGCGCCAACGGATTGGCGTATAATAACTCGATCTCTTCCACATCGGCGACGGGGAGTGAAAACCCGGCGCGCTGGAGCAGACCGGCGCAATCGGAGAGTTCCGGAAAGGGAGACACGCGCGGGCTGACGCCGCCGGTCAGGCTTTCTTCCGCCTCGAGCAGGGCGGTGCGCAGATCCTGCAGCGTGCCGAGCGCCGGCAGGCTGGCGAGCAGCAGCCCCTCCGGTTTCAGGGCCCGGCGCAACTGGATCAGCGCGCCGGGCAGGTCGGTGAACCAGTGCAACGACAGATGCGCCACCACCAGATCGTATCGTTGCGGCTCCAGGCGGAAATCTTCGGACTCGATCAATAACGGGGTGCCGCCCGCGCGGGCCGCCATAAGCGCGGATATATCCGCGCTGTCCACGCTCATGCCACGCTGGCGCAGCGCCGGCGCGATCGCGCCGCGGCCGCCGAAATCCAGTGCGGTGGTGAAGCGCCGGCTGGTATCGTCCAGACGGTCGAGCACGCGTTCGGCGAGATCGCTGAGCACCGGGGCGAGATGCGCGATGCGCGGCGCCGCCCGGTCGCGATGCCGGCGCACCGCGTCGAAATCGAAAATCTGCTCCACATGAAAACCTTTCTGACGCAGCTGCTGGATACGCTTCTGCCGCCGTCTTGTCTCGCCTGCGACGCGCAGGTGGCGGCGGATGGGCAGTTTTGCGCCGCCTGCTTCCGCCGCATGAATTTCATTTCCGCGCCGTTCTGCGAGTCCTGCGGCGTGCCACTGCCGTTTGCGGGCGCGGCGGGTGAGGGCGGGTGCTGCCAGCGTTGTGAAATCTCGCCGCCTGCCTTCACTCAGGCGCGGGCGGCGTTGCGGTATGATGCAGCCTCGCGCGGGGTGATCACGGCGTTTAAATACGCCGACCGCACCGAGGCGGCGCGCGGTATCGCCCAGCTGATGCTGCGCCCGGGCCGCGAGCTGCTGGCGCGCGCCGACCTGCTGGTGCCAGTGCCGCTGCATCCCGCGCGGCTGCGCTGGCGTTGTTATAATCAGGCGGCCCTGCTGACGAGCCGCCTTTCCCGGCTGACGGGCCGGCCATGCGCCCTCGACGCGCTGCGCCGGGAGAAGGCGACGGCGCCGCTGGAACGGCTGAGCCGGGCCGGCCGCGAGGCGGAGCTGGCGGGTGCCATCGTCCCGCGCCAGGGCTTCACCGCCACGAACCAGACCGTGCTGCTGATCGACGATGTGATGACCACCGGCACCACCGCCAATGCCTGCGCCCTGGCGCTGCGCGCTGCCGGCGCCGCGCGGGTGGACGTGCTCACCGCCGCGCGCGTGGCCGATCCCAGCCTTGCCTGAGGGAGATCTTGCATAATGCACTGCCTCGGCTAGATGAATCATTATGCCCGTGATCGAGATTTACACCCAGGATTTCTGCCCCTTCTGTGCCCGCGCGCTCAGCCTGCTGCGCAAAAAGGGCGTCGAATTCATGGAAATCTACGCCCCGCCGGGCTCGGCCCGGCGCGCGGAGGCGCAGGAGCGGGCCGGCGGCAAAACATCGGTGCCGCAGATTTTCTTCGATGGGAAACTGATCGGCGGCTGCGACGACATGATGGCGCTCGAGCATGCCGGCAAACTGGACCCGTTGCTCGGCCTATGATCCACTATCAGCTGCGTTGCGACGCGGCTCATGAATTCGATGGCTGGTTTGCCAACAGCGAAGGCTTTGAAAGCCAGGCGCAGCGAGGGCTGGTCGCGTGCCCGGTCTGCGGGGACACCAAAGTCACGCGCGCGCTGATGACGCCAGGCATTCCGCGCAAGGGGGAGAAAGCCCCGGAGGCCGCACCGCCGGCCCCGGCGCCGGTCAGCCCCGCGGCGGGCGGGGCGATCCCCGATGCCGTGCGCACCGCGTTGCAGCGTCTGCGCCAGGAGGTCGAGGCCCATTGCGACTATGTCGGCGCCGATTTTGCCGAAGAGGCGCGCCGGATTCACCATGGCGAGGCCGAGCGGCGCGGGATTTACGGCGAAAGTTCCGAAGAGGAGGCTGCCTCCCTCGCGGAAGAAGGCATCGACATCGCGCGCATCCCCTGGGTGCGGCGGACGGATAGCTAACAGCAGGAAGACAGCAGGAAGAAAGCGCTACTTTTTGTGAACAAAAAGTAGCAAAAAAACTTTATTATGCTGGGTCATGGGCTTTGTCGCCGATAACGCCCGTAGCCCAGCATAACAAAAGTTTTTGCGCCGCTTTTTTCAAAAAGCGGCGACTTGCTTTCCTTTTCTTCCTTAACCGTTGCCGATCAGCACGCCGGTGGCGAACACCAGCGCGCCGCCGAACGCCACTTGAATCGTCGCGCGGAGCGGCGAGGTATCCATGAAGCGCCAGCGCACCCACGAGATCGCCGCCAGTTCCACCACCACCACGCAGATGGCGACAAGCAAAGCAAGATGCAGGTTGGGGATGAGGAAGGGCAAAGTGTGACCCAGGCCGCCCAGCATCGTCATGAGTCCGGTCACCGCGCCGCGAATATAGGGCGTGCCGCGCCCGGTCAGGCTGCCGTCATCGGAGAGCGCTTCGGCGAAAGCCATGGAAATGCCGGCGCCCACCGAGGCGGCGATGCCGACGATGAAGGCGGAGAAAGGATGATGCGTGGAAAAGGCGGCAGCGAAAATCGGTGCGAGGGTGGAAATCGACCCGTCCATCAGCCCGACCAGACCCGGTTGCACATATTGCAGCATGAAAATCTGCTTGGCCCGCGCATCCTCGCTCTCGCGGGTGTGCGTGGGCAGATTTTCCGCCGAGAGCGTGTCGGCGCGGTGCTCGTGCTCCTGCTCCGCCTCGGCCAGGTCGCCGAGCAGCTTGCGGATCGAGACATCGGTCGCGCGCGCGGCCGCCTGGCGGTAGAAGCGCTGGGTTTCGGATTCCATGCTCTCGGCGAGCTTGCGGACATCGTCGATGCTCGGCTTGGGCAGCTGCCAGACCGGCTTGCGGGCGCTGAAGCCGCGCACATCCTGGCGGCGGATCAGCGGAATATGGTCGCCGAATTTCTGCTGGTAGATGTCGAGCAGGCGATGCCGGTGCTCGTTCTCCTCAACGGCCATGGCCGTGAAGATCTTTGCCGAAGCCGGGAAATCCTCGCGCAGCCGTTCGGCGATGTCGTTATAGATGCGGCCGTCCTCTTCTTCAGCGCCGATCGCCAGCGCCAGGACCTCACGTTCGGAAAGCTGTGAGAAATCTCGCATGGAATACTCCTTATCGGAGGGTCATCTGACTGCGGAACGCGCGCCGGTCAAGCCGATAATATCTACTTGCGAATGCGTTTCATTGGCAAAAAAACCGAGGTTTTTCGCGGGTTTTCCCGGGTCGCTGGCAGGCGGGGTTGCCAAAGTCGCAAGACCGTACGATACGGAATCGAAATTAATTGTCAGTTCGTGGCGGATTCGTAAAAAATGTTGTGGGGGATTTCCGAGACCATTGCCGCTTCTGTGCGGGGCGGAGGGGAAAGCGGCCTGCGCTCGCCGCCGCCGGGCTGCCTGGCTTGGCGGTGCCGGCGGCGGCATCGCGGGGGGCGCATTTCCCAAGGAACGGCAATATTGGGAGGCCAACATAGCGGCGGACATAGCAGGGTTTCGTTAAGCTCTGGCCGGCATGATGCGGCGGCAGCTTCATGATCGAATGGCTGCCACGCGATTGCATCATAGTCTTGCCAAAATTGGCGTTCTTTCTAGGCGCATCGCAGCAAGGAGAAGGCCATGGAAGGCACAGACTACATGCGGAAGCTGGAAGAGCTGGACTGGCTGTTCAACGACCCGGAGGCGCCGGTGGAACCCGCCCGGCTCTGGCGCTTGCTCGCCGAACTGGTCCGGCACGATCGCGCGCCACTCGGCAGGAATCCGCCTGCCCGGCACTGACAGAAGCCGCGCGCGGCAGGACTCACGCCAGCCTGGCCTGCGCGTCACGCGCGTTCGCCCTTGGAGGTCCGGGCGGGAATCGAACCCACATTCGCGGATTTGCAGTCCGCTGCATCACCACTCTGCCACCGGACCTCAAGGCGCGCGGGTCCGCTGTATATCCTCGGGTCGGTCGCGCCGGTCAAGCCATGTGTGTCAGGCTTGTATCAGAATGGTTCATTCGCTGCACCGCAGCGGTGCCGCAGTTGAGTTATGCTTGGGCCGGCCGCTATAAGGGCCTCCATCATCGTTTGGACAGAAGGCTTTCCATGGCAAACCAGACCGCTCACGATATTGCGCGCGAAAAAATGGTCGACAGCCAGGTGAGGCCGAATCTGGTGCATGACGACCGCATCATCGACGCGATGCGCGCCTTGCCGCGCGAGGCGTTCGCCCCTTCCGGCGCCTTCGCCTATGCCGATGCGGATATCGATCTGGGGCAGGGCCGTTACCTGCTCTCGCCAATGGTTACCGCCCGGCTGGCGCAATTGGTGATGGCGAGCAGTCCCGCCCATGTGCTCGTGGTCGGCGCCGGCAGCGGCTATGCCGCCGCCGTGCTGGCGGCCTGCGGCGCGCAGGTGGTGGCGCTGGAGGAGGAAACCCGCCTCGACACCGGCGCGCTGGCCCGATTCGCCCCGAAGGTCGAAGCCGTCACCGGGAAGCTCGCCGCCGGCTGGCCTGCCTCCGGCCCGTATGATGCGATTTTCATCGATGGCGCGGTGCCCGCCATTCCCGCGATTTTCGCCGCGCAGCTAACGCCGGGTGGGCGGCTGGTGACGATCTTGGCCGATCATGACGAGCCGGCCGGCCTGGGCCGCGGCGTGGTCGCCGAGGCGACCGGCAACGGTTTTGCCGTGGTGAAAATGTTCGACTGCACGGCGCGCATTCTGCCCAGCTTCCGGCGCGCGCCGGAATTTGCTCTGTGAGGCGTGCCGGTCCGTTGCGCGGATTTTTGTTGTGCGGCGCTGCCGCCGGCGCCGTTTTGGCCGTGCCGCATGCGGTCCGGGCTGCGGAGCCGACCACGCTGACCCAGGCTCTGGCCGAAGCGTACGCGAATAACGCGACGCTGCAGGAGCAGCGCGCCTCCTTGCGCGCCACCGACGAGACCGTGCCGACCGCTTTGTCCGGCTGGCGCCCGACTGTCACGTTTTCCGAAACCGCCGGTCACATCAGCGGCAATGAGACGGAGCCGGTGACGTCGCTGGACGTCGCCGCCGGCAAGACCACGTTCCCCGTTGGCCGCAGCGAATCGCTCGCGCAGATCACGCTGACGCAGCCGATCTATAGCGGCGGCAAAGTGGTCGCCTCGACGCATCAGGCGAAGAACTCGGTCTATGCCGCGCGGGCGCAGCTGCTCGCCGCCGAGCAGACCGTCTTCCTCAATGTCGTGACCTCCTATGTCACGGTGATCACCGACGAGCAGGTGCTGGCGCTCGACCAAAGCAACCAGGAAGTGCTGGCACAGCAGCTGCTGGCGACCAACGACCAGTTCAAGGTCGGCGAGATCACGCTCACCTCGGTGGCGCAGGCCCAGGCGGCACTCGCCCAGGCGAAGGCGCAGGTCGAGATCGCCGCCGGCAACGTGCAGATCGCACGCGAGAATTTCCGCGCGCTGGTCGGCGACTACCCGGGCAAGCTGCGGCCGCCGCAGCCGTTGGAGCTGCCGGTAAACTCCAAGGACCAGGCGGCCAATGAAGCCATCGCCAATAACCCGAGCGTGGTCGCGGCGGAATTCACCGATGCCTCCAACAAGGATGCGGTGGATGTGGCCTTCGGCAGCCTGCTGCCGCAATTGAACCTGCAGGTTGCAGGCTTCAACGAACAGAACCCGGTGCTGCCGGAGTCCAAGATCACCGGCGGTGAGGTGCTGGGCGAGCTGAGCGTGCCGCTTTACCAGGGCGGCGCGGAATATTCCGCCATCCGCGCGGCCCGCGCCAGAGAGCAGCAAAGCTTCGCCGCGATCCTCGATGCGCAGCGCACCGCCTACGAACAGGCGACCCAGTCCTGGGTCGGGCTGGTATCGTCCCGCGCCGCGATCATCAGCACCAATGCCGAGATCCAGGCCAATGCCATCGCCCTGGAAGGGACCGAGCGTGAGCAGCTGGTCGGGACCCGCACCACGCTGGACGTGCTGAACGCGCAGCAGCTGCTGCTGAACAGCCAAGTGCAGCAGGTGCAAAATATCGCGACATTGGTGGATAATTCCTATACGGTGGCGGCGGCGATCGGCCGTCTCACCGCCACCGATCTCGCCCTTCCGGTCACGCATTATGATGACCAGAAATACTATAACGCGGTGAAATATGCCGGGTTCGGTACCGGCGAGTCGGCGGACAGGGCGGTGGGCGTCGCCCCCAATGGTATCTTGCTCGATGCGAGCGGCCACCCGATCACAGCAGACGAGCCAGTGCCGCCTCAGGCACCCTGAGAGGCAAGTTGATGAGCGACTCAAACGGCTTAGGGACTCACGGCGGCGCCCGTGAGCCTTCTATGGATGAGGTTCTCGCCTCGATCCGTCGTATCCTCAAAGAGGATGAACAACAGGAAGAGACGGCCTCCACCGCCGACGCCGAGGATGAGATCCTGGTGCTCAGCGCCGAGATGGAGGCGAAGCCGGAGGAGGTCTCCGTGCCGCTGGAGTCCGAGGCGATCCCCCCAAGCTCGCCCCGGAACGAGACTGAAATGGAGCAAGCGATGGACGAACACGGGCAAAACAAGGCCGGACTGGTCAGCGATATGGCAACGGCGGAAATCACCAGCGCGCTGGGCTCGCTGGTCCGCGGCGTGAGCCAGGACCGTTCGGTCGCGGTCAGCCGTGGCGGCGTCACGCTGGAGGAGATGGTCCGCGAGGAGATCCGCCCGGTGCTGAAAGCCTGGCTGGATGCCAATTTGCCGGGCCTGGTCGAGCGCGTGGTCCGCGCCGAGATCGAGCGCGTCATCGATCGCACCAAGCTGTAATTTTTCACCTCCTCGCCCCTTAAGTAAAAGACCGGAAATTATCTGTGAGCACGCTGGATAAGCATTTTGACCCGGCCGCCTGTGAAGGCCGGATTTATCGCCTTTGGGAAGAATCCGGCGTATTCGCCGCCCACCCGTCACGCGCTGCGGCGCCCTACACGATCATGATGCCGCCGCCGAACGTGACCGGCACGCTGCATGTCGGCCACGCTTTGACCAACGTGCTGCAGGATATTTTCATCCGCTATCGCCGCATGCAGGGGCGCGACGTGCTGTGGCAGCCCGGCACCGACCATGCGGGGATCGCCACGCAAATGGTGGTCGAGCGGCTGCTGGACCAGGAGCAGACGTCCCGCAAGGCGTTGGGGCGCGAGACGTTTCTCGCCCGCGTGTGGCAGTGGAAGGAAGAATCCGGCGGCGCCATCACCCAGCAGTTGCGCCGCCTCGGCGCCTCGCCGGACTGGGCGCGCGAGCGCTTCACCATGGATGACGGGCTCTCCGCCGCTGTCCGTGAAGTGTTCTGCACCTTGCATGAGCAGGGGCTGATTTATCAGGACAAGCGCCTGGTGAACTGGGACCCGGCGCTCCAGACCGCGATTTCCGATCTCGAGGTCGAGAGCCGGGACATGAAGGGTCATATCTGGCATATCCGTTACCCGGTCGAAGGCGGCGGGGAGATCGTCGTCGCCACGACGCGCCCGGAGACGATGCTCGGCGATACCGCCGTCGCGGTGAATCCGGTGGATGAGCGTTACAAGGACATGGTGGGCCGGCAGGTTATTTTGCCGCTCACGGGCCGGCGCATTCCCATCATCGCTGACGAATATTCCGACCCGGAGAAGGGCACCGGGGCGGTGAAAATCACGCCGGCGCACGATTTCAACGATTTCGAGGTCGGCAAGCGGCATGGGCTCGCGATGCCCTCGATTCTCGACCGCGCCGGGCGCATCACCCTGGCCGAACTGGGCGAGATGCCGGAATTCGTCCGGTCCCTGGAGGGTGAGGAGCGTTTTGCCGCGCGCAAGAAAATCGTCGCGGAGCTGGAGCGGCTGGAACTCCTCGACAAAATCGAGCCGCACGCCAATGCCGTGCCTTATGGCGACCGCTCCGGCGTGCCGATCGAGCCGCTGCTGACCACGCAATGGTATTGCAATGCCGGCGTGCTGGCCCAGCCGGCGATCGCGGCGGTGGAAAGCGGCAAGGTCAAATTCGTTCCCCAGCAATGGGAAAACACGTTCTTCGCCTGGATGCGCGACATCCAGCCTTGGTGCATTTCCCGCCAGCTCTGGTGGGGGCACCGCATCCCCGCCTGGTACGGGCCGGACAACGCGGTGTTCGTGGCGCGCGATGCGCAGGCCGCCCAGGCCCAGGCCGACGCGCATTACGGGCGGCACGAGGCGCTGACCCAGGATGACGATGTCCTCGACACCTGGTTCTCCTCCGCGCTCTGGCCGTTCTCCACGCTGGGCTGGCCGGAACAGACCCCGGAACTGGCCAAATACTATCCCACAGACATGCTGGTGACGGGCTTCGACATCATCTTTTTCTGGGTCGCCCGGATGATGATGATGGGGCTGCATTTCATGGGCGATGCGCCGTTCCGCACCGTGTATATTCACGGCCTGGTGCGTGACGAGCGCGGCCAGAAAATGTCCAAGTCCAAGGGCAATGTCATCGACCCGCTGAGCCTGATCGACGCCTACGGCACCGATGCGCTGCGCTATTCCGTGGCCGCCGCCGCCGGGCAGGGGCGCGATGTGAAGCTCGGCGCGAAGATCGTCGAGACCAATCGCAGCTTCATCACGAAAATCTGGAACGCCGCGCGCTTTTTGGAGATGAACGGCTGCAAGCCCAACCCGGCCTTCGATCCCGCGGGCGCGAAGCTGCCGCTCAGCCGCTGGATCCTCGACGCCGCCAACGGCGCCGTGGCCGAGGCGAGCGCTTCGTTGGAGGCGTTCCGGCCGAATGATTATGCCAATGCCTGCTACCGCTTCGCCTGGGGCGATTTTTGCGACTGGTTCGTGGAATTCGCCAAGCCCGGTTTCGCGACCGCGGACGCGGCGGAAATCCGCGATGTCGCGGCTTACGTGCTGGGTGTTCTGCTCCGGCTGATGCACCCGCTGCTGCCCTTCGTCACCGAGGAATTGTGGGACCATTTCGGCTACGGCCCGCAAGGCTCGCTGATCCGCGCCGCCTGGCCGGACGCGATCCCGGTGTTCGAGGCCGGGGCGGCGCGCAACGAAGTCGCCTGGGTGGTCAATCTGATTTCCGAAGTCCGCACTGTGCGTTCGGAAATGAACGTGCCGCCTTCCATCAAGAGCCCCGTGCTGCTGAAGGACGCCGCGTCCCAAAGCCTGGCCTGGGCCGATGCCTGGGGCGAGCCGATCGCGCGCATGGCCCGCGCCAGCGAGATCGGCCCGGTCCTGGGCGATGTGCCGAAAGGCTCGGCGCAGGCGGTGCTGGGCGAAGCAACCATCGTCCTGCCCTTGGCCGAGATTATCGATCTCGAAGCCGAGCGCGTCCGGCTCAAAGCCGCCCGTGGCAAGGCCGAAGCGGAACTGGCCAAGGTGGTGCAGAAGCTCGCCAATGAGGATTTCGTGAAGCGCGCGCCGGAGGCGATCATCGAGGAGAACGAAGAGCGACGTCGCAGTTTCTCCGCCGAGATCACGCGCCTCGATGCCGCTCTGCTGCGCATTGCGTAGGAAGACAGGAAGGAAGTAAGCGCTACTTTTTGTGAACAAAAAGTAGCAAAAAACTTTATTTACTCTGGGTCATGGGCGTTGGCACTGACACAGTCTCAGGCCCAGCATAACAAAAGTTTTTGCGCCGCTTTTTTCAAAAACCGGCTCTTCCTTCTCTTCTCTTGTGCGGCGCGGACCGCCTGCCATAAATGCCCGGACCACTGAAGGACGCTCAACCATGAAAAAAACCTGGGACAAGTCTAAACTGCCGTCACGTCACACGACGGTTGGCCCCGACCGCGCGCCCCATCGCTCTTATTATTATGCGATGGGCCTTTCCGAGGAAGAGATCGCGCAGCCGTTCGTCGGCGTCGCCACCTGCTGGAACGAGGCCGCGCCCTGCAACATCGCGCTGTCGCGCCAGGCGCAGTCGGTGAAGCGTGGCGTTAGCGAAGCCGGCGGCACCCCGCGTGAGTTCACCACCATCACCGTCACCGACGGCATCGCCATGGGCCACCAGGGCATGAAATCCTCGCTCGTCTCGCGCGAGGTGATTGCCGATTCCGTGGAGCTCACCGTGCGCGGCCATGGCTATGATGCGCTGGTCGGCGTGGCCGGCTGCGACAAGTCATTGCCCGGCATGATGATGGCCATGCTGCGCCTCAATGTCCCGTCGGTGTTCATGTATGGCGGCTCGATCCTGCCCGGCCGCTTCAAGGATAAGGACGTGACGGTGGTGGACGTGTTCGAGGCGGTCGGCCAGCACGCCGCCGGCAACATGTCGGCTGAGGATCTGCACGAACTGGAATGCGTGGCCTGCCCCTCCGCCGGTGCCTGCGGCGGCCAGTTCACCGCCAACACCATGGCGACCGTCTCCGAGGCCATCGGCCTGGCGCTCCCCGGCTCGGCCGGCGCGCCGGCCCCTTATGAAGATCGCGACCGCTTCGGCGTGCTCTCCGGCCAGGCGGTGATGCAGCTGATCGAAAAGCAGCTCCGTCCGCGCGACATCTGCACCCGCAAGGCGTTCGAAAACGCCGCCGTGGTGGTGGGCGCCACCGGCGGCTCCACCAACGCCGCGCTGCATTTGCCGGCGATGGCCAACGAGGCCGGCATCCGCTTTACCCTGCAGGACGTGGCGGACATCATGCGCCGCACGCCCTATATCGCCGACCTGAAGCCGGGCGGAAAATATGTGGCGCTCGACGTGTACAAGATCGGCGGCATTCCGGTGATCCTGAAATCCCTGCTCGATGCCGGGCTGCTGCATGGCGACTGCATGACCGTGACGGGCAAGACCCTGGCGGAAAACCTCGCCGACGTCGTGTTCCCCGAGAACCAGGACGTGGTGTTCCCGGTCTCCAAGGCGCTCTCCAAGACCGGCGGCGTGGTCGGCCTCATGGGCAACCTCGCGCCGGACGGCGCGATCGTGAAGGTGGCCGGGCTGAAGAACCAGGTCTTCACCGGCACCGCGCTCTGCTTCGACTGCGAGGAAGACGCCTTCGCCGCCGTGCAGGCCCGCGCCTACAAGAAGGGCGACGTGATCGTCATCCGCTATGAAGGGCCGAAAGGCGGCCCCGGCATGCGCGAGATGCTCTCCACCACCGCCGCGATCTATGGCCAGGACATGGGCGAGCACGTGGCGCTGATCACCGACGGCCGCTTCTCCGGCGGCACCCGCGGCTTCTGCATCGGCCATGTCGGGCCGGAAGCGGCTGTCGGCGGGCCCATCGCCCTGCTGCGCAACGGTGACAAGATCACCATCGATGCGATCAAGGGCACCATCGACGTGGATTTGCCGGAGGCCGAACTCGCCGCCCGCCGCGCCGAATGGAAGCCGCGCCCGACCGACTATAATTCGGGCGCGATCTGGCGCTTCGGCCAGAATGTCGGCCCGGCCTATCTCGGCGCGCTGACTCATCCCGGCGCGGCTGCGGAAACGCACAGCTTCGCGGACCTGTAAGGAAGGCGCTTCTTTTTTGAAAAAAAGAAGCAAAAAACTTTTTTTAAGCTGGGCCGTGCTGGTTTCAACGCCACCGGCCCAGCGTAAATAAAAGTTTTTGGTGCCGCTTTTTTCAAAAAGCGGCTGCTTCCTTAATAAAAAATGGCGGCCATTGGCCGCCATTTTCGTCTGTTAGCGTTGCTATGCCTGGTTTAGCCGATCTGGGCTTCGGCAAACTCGTAGTTAGCGATTTTGTCGAGCCAGTTGGTGATGTAGTCGGGACGGCGGTTGCGGAAATCGAGATAGTAGCTGTGCTCCCACACATCGAGGCCGAGCAGCGCCTTGCCTTCGCCGGTGGCGAGCGGGTTGGAGCCGTTCGGGGTCTTGGTCACTTTCAGCTTGCCGTCGGTGCCGAGCACGAGCCAGGCCCAGCCGGAGCCGAACTGGCCCACGCCGGCGACCTTGAACGCGTCCTTGAACGCCTGGACCGAGCCGAAATCCTGCACCAGCTTGGCTTCCAGCTTGCCGGGGATCTTGCCGCCGGTGGCGCTCATGTTCTTCCAGAACAGGTTGTGGTTCCAATGCTGGCCGGCATTGTTGAACACCGGCGCCAGTTCCGGCTTGTTGTAGGAGAGCTTGATGATCTCTTCGAGCGACTTGCCCTGCAGGTTGGCGTCTTTCTCGACGAAGCCGTTCAGCGCGGTGACATAGGCCTGATGGTGCTTGCCGTGATGCAGCTCCAGGGTCTCCTGGCACATGCCGGCGCCGGCCAGCGCGCTGGTGGAATAGGGAAGGGCGGGGAGTTCGAAAGCCATGTGGCGGTCTCCAATATTTGTTTCGTCGCGTTGATTAGCTATGGACGCTTCATGGCATCGTCAAGCGACCTCCTGCTCCGTCTGCGTGCCGCCGATCCGGACCGTTTCTTCTGCACGCTGTTCGCGCCGGCGGAAAAGCGCGAAGCGCTGGCGCTGCTGTATTTGTTCAATCATGAGCTGGCGCGGGCGCGCGAGGTGGCGTCGCAGCCGATGCTGGCGCTGATCCGGCTCACCTGGTGGCGCGAAGTCGTCGAGGGGCAGCGCAAACTTCATGAAATCGCCACGCCGTTGAGCGCCGCGCTGGAGGCCGGCATTTTCCAGCCGGAGGATCTGTTGGCGCTGATCGAGGCGCGGATGCAGGAGGCCGAGTCGGAGATCCCCGACCTCGAACATTTTTTACGTTACGCGCGTGGCACAGCGGGGCGGTTGGCCCGTATCGCCGGAAAATGTCTGGGCGCCGATTCGCAGGTCGTGGAAGATCTCGGCACCGCTTACGGCATCGCCGGTATCCTGCGCGCCGCCCCCTATCTGCGCGCGCAGAACCGCTCCTTGCTGCCAGCCGATGGCACGCCGGAGACGCAGATCATTGCCGCGGCGCGGCGCCTCTTCAGCGCGCCGCCGCCCCGGCCTGCGCTTGCGGCCGCGCTGCCGGCGGTGTTCGCGAAACGCGATCTGGGCCGCGCCAACCCGGCACGCACGCTGGGCGACCGCCTGGCAGTGGCCTGGGCGGCGGTTACAGGCCGGTTGTGAAGGCCTGGCCGGTGAGGCGCTCGGCCTGTTCCCACAACGCTTTGGCCACCACCGTATCGCGCGCCCGCGGCGCGATTTTTGCCGCACTTGGCGGGCCGCGGAACTCCTTGAAGCCGATCGGTCCGTAATAGCCGCCGGGCGTGACAGTCGGCGCCGTGGCGGCGAGCAGGGTCGGCAACGCGCCCGCCGCCGAGGAATGGGTCACGAAGCGGCCGAAGACCGGCCAGAGACGCCCCATCAGGCTGCGTTGGCCGGGCCCGTTCGCCACGATCTCGGTGGCCGCGATGCCCGGATGCGCCGCCAAGCTGGTGATGCCCCAGCCGCCCGCATCGCTGCGGCGTTGCAGCTCCAGGGCGAACATCAGCATTGCCAGTTTCGATTGCTCGTACACGCGCCAAGGGTTGTAGTTTTTTTCCGCGTGCAGATCGTCCAGGGCGATCCGGCCGCTCCGGTGGGCGATGCTGCTGATCTGCACCACGCGCGGCGCTGGCGCCTTCATCAGCAGTGGCAGCAGCCGTGCCGTGAGCAGGAAATGGCCGAGGAAATTGACCCCGATCTGGGTTTCGAACCCGTCCATGGTCAGGCGCCGCCGCTTCAGCCCCATCACCCCGGCATTGTTCACCAGAATATCCAGCTTGCCGTGGTCGGCCTTCATGCGCGCGGCGAAATCCCGGACTGAGGCGAGGCTGGCGAGGTCGAGCCTTTCGAACCGCACCAGCGCGTGGGGGACCGCCGTCTTGATGCGGGCCACCGCCGCCTCGCCGCGCGCAGGGTCGCGCGTGGCGACGATCACCTCCGCCCCGGCGCGCGCCAGTTCCAGCGCGGTATCGTAACCAATGCCGCTATTGGCCCCCGTAACGATCGCGAATTTGCCGTTCTGCGGCGGAATGTCGGCGACGGTCCACGGGGCCATAGGGGTGTTCTCCAAGAAAGTGGCCGCTTTTTTGAAAAAAAGCGGCGCAAAAAAACTTTTTACTATGCTGGGCCATGGGCTGTGTCGACGACAACGCCCATGCCCTAGCGTAACAAAGTTTTTTTGCTACTTTTTGTTCACAAAAAGTAGCGCTTTCTTTCCTTGCTTCAGGCGCTCAGGCGTTTCGCCGCTCCCACGGCAAAATAAGTCAGGATGCCGGAACAGCCGGCGCGCTTGAAGCCGAGCAGGCTTTCCATCATCGCGCGGTCATGGTCGAGCCAACCATTGCGCGCCGCCGCCACGATCATCGCGTATTCGCCGGACACCTGATAGGCGAAGACCGGCATTTCAAAGCGTTGTTTCACGAGGCGGACGATGTCGAGATACGGCATGCCGGGCTTCACCATCACCATGTCGGCGCCCTCGGCGATGTCCATCGCCACCTCGGCCAGCGCCTCTTCGGCATTGGCGGGGTTCATCTGATAGGTCTTCTTGTCGCCTTTCAGCGCGCCGCCGGAGCCGATCGCATCGCGGAACGGTCCGTAGAAGGCCGAGGCGTATTTGGCCGCGTAGCTCATGATCCGCGTATTGATGAAGCCGCTCTCATCCAGCCCGGCGCGGATCGCGCCGATGCGCCCGTCCATCATGTCGGAGGGGGCGATGATGTCGATGCCCGCCGCCGCCTGGTTCACCGCCTGGGCGACGAGGATTTTCACGCTGTCCTCGTTATGCACGTAGCCGTCGCGCAGCACGCCGTCATGGCCGTGGTCGGTATAGGGGTCGAGCGCCACGTCGCCGACCAGGGCGATGTGCGGATATTCTTTCTTCAGGATCCGCGCAGCGCGGCACATCAGGTTGTCCGGGTTCAGCGCCTCGGTGCCCTCGGCATCCTTGTGCTCGCGCGGCGTGGCCGGGAACAGCGCGAGGGCCGGAATGTTCAGCGACGCTGCTTCCTCGACATGGCGGGCCAGGCCGTCCAGCGCGGTGCGGAACACGCCCGGCATGGAAGCAACCTCCTCCGCCGCGCCGGTGCCTTCGCGGATGAAGATCGGCCAGATCAAATCGTCGACCGAAAGCTTGTTTTCGGCAACGAGGCGCCGCGTGGCGTCGTCATGGCGGTTGCGGCGCAGCCGCGTGGCGGGAAAGGTGCGGTTGATCATGATCTGGCAATCCGAATTGTTATAAACAGGCGCCGGCGGAATATCGGCCAGAACCGCCGGTAAGGCCAGACTTTCGCCGCAAGCCAGAGTTCTCGGATCAGGCGATTGCGGGGCTGACAATTTGACAGGAGTGAACCCTGCGGCTAGCTGGCGGGTTTCCATCGAGACGGTCCATCCTTTGCAGATGCGGGGGCAGATGCGGGATGATGCGTGCCCAAGCGTCCCTGCCGGCCCTGCCGAACAGCCGGTCGCGTACGTAAGAATTGAGCGGAGCCAAGCAGCCATGTCGTCGCCGACCACCAACAGCGCCACGATTGCTGCCCGGTCCAAATGGCGGCGACGCATGTCGTTCCTGGCGGTCTTCGGGCCGGGCCTGGTGGTCATGCTCGCCGACAGCGATGTCGGCTCGATCGTCACCGCCGGGCAAAGCGGCGTGCAATGGGGCTATAAGCTGCTGTTTCTGCAGGCGCTCCTCACACCCGTGCTTTATATTGTGCAGGAACTCACCGTGCGGCTCGGTGTGTTCACCGGGCGCGGCCATGGCGAGCTGATCCGCGAGGCGTTCGGCCCGGGTTGGGCCTGGCTGTCGGCCGCCGGGCTGGCGGTGGCGACGATCGGCGCGCTGCTCACGGAATTCTCCGGCGTTGCCGGCATCGGCGATCTCTATGGCGTGCCGCATGCGGTTTCGCTGCCGCTGGCGGTGGCGGCTCTGCTGGCCGTGGTGCTCACCGGGTCCTACCGGCGGGCGGAGCGCGCGGCCCTTGTACTCGGCCTGTTCGAACTGGTGTTCTTTTTCGTCGCCTGGGCGGCGCGGCCGGACCTGGCGCAGATGGCGCGGGAGTCCGTGCAGGTGCCGTTGTTCAACGCGAATTTCGAATATCTGGTCGCGGCGAATATCGGCGCGGTGATCATGCCCTGGATGATCTTCTACCAGCAATCGGCGATCGCCGATAAAAAACTCACGCTCGCCGACTATAAACTGGCGCGTTGGGATACGGCGATCGGCGCGGTGATCACGCAGGCGGTCATGGCCGCGGTGCTGGTTGCCGCCGCCGCCTCCATCCGTCCGCACGCACCGCAGGCCAGTCTCTCCACTGTGGGGCAGATGAGCCAGGCGATGACGCCGTATCTCGGGGCGCGAGCGGGCAAGCTGGTATTCGGCCTCGGCGTGCTGGGGGCCGGCATGGTCGCCGCCATTGTCGCGTCGCTGGCTCTGGCCTGGGGGATTGGCGAGGTGGCGGGCCGTAAACGGTCGTTGGAGCACCATCCGCTGCAGGCGAAATGGTTCTACGGCGTCTATACGATGTGCGTGGTTGGCGGCGCGGCGTTGGTCGGTTTCTATCCCGATCTGATCTCGCTGAATGTCGGCGTGCAGGTGCTGAACGCGCTGCTGCTGCCGCTGGTGCTGGGCTTCCTGGTGCGGCTGGCGATGGTGACCCTGCCCGAGGCGCAGCGGCTCAAGGGCACTTACCTGGTCGTGGTGCTCGTCATTGCCGTCATCACCTGTGCCTTCGGCGTGCTCGGCGGGGTGGGCGGGCTGATCTGGCCGTAAAGCAGGGAAGCAAGCAGCCGCTTTTTGAAAAAAGCGGCGCAAAAACTTTTGTTTACGCCGGGCCTGAGGCGGTGAAACGGCACGGGCCCAAAGTAGCAAAGTTTTTTTGCTACTTTTTGTTCACAAAAAGTAGCGCTTGCTTTCTTGCTTCCTTTTGCCATTTTCGCGGCCCAGGGTTTCCGCAGCGCGGGGCGTCGCGGTTTCCTTTGCCGAAGCCGCCATGGTAGATGGCGCTATGACTCGTTCCTTGATCGTGGCCCTCGGGGCTGACCATGGCGGTGTCGCCCTCAAGAACCGGCTGGCTGCCGTGCTGATCGAGGGCGGGCATCAGGTTCAGGATTTCGGCACCGATGGTCCGGCCAGCGTCGATTATCCCGATTTCGCGCATGCGGTATGCGCGGCGGTCACGGAGAAGCGCGCCGATTTCGGCATTCTTGTGTGCGGCACCGGCATCGGCATGAGCATCACCGCCAACCGTTACCCCGACATCCGCTGCGGGTTGGTGCATGATGTGACCACCGCGCGGCTCACCCGCGCGCATAATGATGCGAATGTGCTGGCGCTCGGTGCCCGCATTATCGGCGAAGAGGTGGCGCTGGATATTCTTGGCGCGTTCCTTTCTACCCCCTATGAGGGCGGGCGGCATGACCGCCGCCTCGCGAAACTGAACAAGACGGAGCCGACCGAATGAACGACCAGACCGCGCCGCAGAATTTGCAGCGCTTTTTTAATGCCCCGTTGGCCGAAATTGATCCCGAGATCGCGGGCATTCTGCGGCAGGAACTGGTGCGCGAGCAGGACGGTATCGAACTGATCGCCTCGGAAAACATCGTGTCCGCCGCCGTCATGGAAGCGCAGGGCTCGGTTCTGACCAACAAATATGCCGAAGGCTATCCCGGCAAGCGCTATTATGGCGGCTGCGGTCCCGCCGACCTCGCGGAGACGCTCGCCATCGAGCGCGCGAAAAAACTGTTCAATGCCGGTTTCGCCAATGTGCAGGCCAATTCCGGCAGCCAGGCCAACCAGTCGGTGTTTCTGGCGCTGCTGCAGGCGGGCGACACGGTGCTCGGCATGTCGCTGGCCGCCGGTGGGCATCTGACCCATGGCGCCGCGCCGAACATGTCCGGCAAATGGTTCAATGCCGTGCAATACGGCGTGCGCAAGGAAGACGGCCTGCTCGACTATGAGGAGCTGGAAGCCCTGGCGCGGAGCAAGAAGCCGAAACTGATCATCGCCGGCGGCTCGGCCTATCCGCGTTTCATCGATTTCCCGCGCATCCGCGCCATCGCCGACGAGGTGGGGGCGTATTTCATGGTGGACATGGCGCATTTCGCCGGCCTGGTCGCGGCTGGGATTTTCCCCTCGCCATTGCCGCACGCCCATGTGGTCACCACCACCACGCACAAGACCCTGCGCGGTCCGCGCGGCGGCATGGTGCTGACCAATCACGAGGAGATCGCGAAGAAGATCAACTCCGCGACGTTCCCCGGCCTGCAGGGTGGGCCGCTCATGCATGTGATTGCCGCCAAGGCCGTCGCCCTCGGCGAAGCGCTGCGCCCGGAGTTCAACGCCTACCAGAAGGCGGTGGTGGCGAATGCCAAGACCCTGGCGGAAACGCTGATCGCGCAGGGGCTCGCCATCGTCACCGGCGGCACCGACAGCCATCTGCTGCTGGTCGATCTGCGGCCGAAGAACACCACCGGCAAGGCGGCGGAAGTGAGCCTGGAGCGTGCCCACATCACCGCCAACAAGAACGCCATTCCCTTCGACCCGCAGAAGCCCGCGATCACCTCCGGCATCCGCCTGGGCAGCCCGGCCGCCACCACGCGTGGTTTCGGCGTCGCCGAGTTCCGTGACATCGGGCTGATGATCGGCGAGGTGCTGGATGGGCTGGCGAAGTCCAATGACGGGACCAACGAGGCGGCGGAGCAGGCTGTGGGCGCGCGGGTGAAAGCCCTGTGCGCGCGCTTCCCCATCTACGCCAGATAAGGAGCTGAGATGCGCTGCCCGTTCTGCGGTGAGGCTGATAGCCAGGTCAAGGACAGCCGCCCCACCGAGGACGGCAGCGCGATCCGCCGCCGCCGCTTTTGCCCGAGCTGCCATCAGCGTTTCACGACGATCGAGCGCGTGCAGCTGCGCGAGCTGACCGTGGTGAAGGCGGACCAGCGCCGCGTGCCCTTCGACCGTGACAAGCTCGCCCGTTCGGTGCGCATCGCGTTGCGCAAGCGCCCGGTGGATGACGAGCAGATCGAGCGCATCGTCAGCGGCATCGTGCGTCAGCTAGAAGCCAGCGGCGAGACCGAGGTGAAGAGCCACGATATCGGCGAACTGGTGATGGAGACGTTGAAAACCGTCGATACCGTGGCTTATGTGCGCTTCGCCTCGGTCTATCGCGATTTCCGCGAAGGCAAGGATTTTGAAGCATTTCTCGACCATATGGGCGCGTTGCCGAAACCGGCCGAACCCGGTGAGTGAGGCATGAGCGACGAAGCCTATATGCGGGCCGCCCTGGCGCTGGCGCGGCGGGGACTGGGCGAGACCGCGCCCAACCCCTCGGTCGGCTGTGTCATCGTGCGGCAGGGACGGGTCGTGGGCAGGGGGCGCACCGCCACCGGCGGCCGGCCGCATGCTGAAGTGGCGGCGTTGGCGATGGCCGGGGAGCAGGCGCGCGGCGCGACCGTCTATGTCACGCTGGAACCTTGCAATTTTACTGGAAAAACAGGGCCTTGCACTGAGGCGTTGATCGCCGCCAGGGTGGCGCGCGTGGTGATCGGCGCGACCGATCCGCACCCCAAGGTCAATGGCGCCGGCATTCAGCGGCTGCGCGCGGGCGGGATTTCCGTCACCACGGGCGTTCTGGAAAAAGAGTGCGGCGCCGTGATTTCCGGCTTCGTCATGAGCATCACCCAGGGGCGGCCCTTGGTGCGGCTCAAGCTCGCCTCGACGCTCGATGGCCGCATCGCCACCAGCACGCGCGAATCGGCCTGGCTGACCGGCGAGCCGGCGCGGCGCGCCGCGCATGCGATGCGCGGCCGGCACGATGCCGTGCTGGTCGGCGTCGGCACCGTGCTGGCGGACGATCCTGAACTGACCTGCCGGATCGCGGGGTTCCGCAAGGCGCCTCTGGTGCGCATCGTCATCGACAGCCATCTGCGCACGCCGCTGATGAGTCGGCTGGTGCGCGGCGCCGCGGAACATCCGCTCTGGCTGCTGCATCGCGACGGCGCCGACCCGGCGCGCCGCAAGGCGCTGCAGGCGGCCGGCGCGAAAACCATGGAAATGCCCGCCTCCAGCGCCGGCGTCGATCTTCCGGCGGCGGCCAGAATGCTGGCGCAGGAAGGGCTGACGCGGATTCTCTGCGAGGGCGGCGGCACGCTTGCGGCGGGATTGCTGCGCGCCAATCTGGTGGACAGGCTCGCCTGGTTCCATGCCCCGGGGATCATCGGCGGCGATGGCTGGCCGGCGGCGCAGGCCTTCGGCGTCGCCAAGCTGGCCGCGATGCCGCGTTTCATCCCCATGGCGTGCGAACGCTGGGGCGATGACTGGCTGACAACCTATCGAAAGGCGCCTTGATGTTTACGGGATTGATCACCGGGGTCGGCACGGTCCGCAGCGTGAAGCCGATCGGCGATGGCAGCGACGCGCGTTTCGTCATCGCCACGCCGGACAATGAGCCCTGGCGCGGCGCGGAAAAGAAGCTCGGGGCCTCGATCGCCTGTTCCGGCTGCTGCCTCACGGTGATCGAAGCGGGACCGGATTGGTTCGCCGTGGAGGTTTCGGCCGAGACGCTCTCTCTCACCACGCTGGGAAACTGGCGGGAGGGAACCAAAATCAATCTCGAAGGGTCGTTGCGGCTGGGCGACGAGCTCGGCGGGCATCTCGTCTCCGGCCATGTCGACGGGCTGGCCAAAACGCTGTCGGCGACGCCGGAAAATGGTTCCACGCGGTGGGTGTTCGAATTGCCCGCCGCCCTCGCGCCGTTCGTCGCGCCGAAAGGCAGCATTGCCGTCAATGGCGTGTCGCTGACCGTGAACGAGGTGGACGGCCGCAAATTCGGCGTCAACATCATTCCGCACACCGCCCTTCACACCAATTTCTCAACCCTTGCGGTGGGGGATTTCGTGCACATAGAAATCGACATGCTGGCGCGCTACGTGGCGCGCCTCGCGCAATTTTCCCAGGCGTGATTTGTTCGCGCCTGACGCTACGGCCGGCCGGCTCCATCGCCGCTCCGGTGCTTTGAAAGGAATCGCCAGATGGAAGGCCTGAAATCGACGCTGAAATCGGCGGGGCTGCATGATTACATCGCCTCCGCCGCGGAGATCATCGAGGAGGCGCGCGCGGGGCGGCTGTTCATCCTGGTCGATGACGAAGACCGCGAGAATGAGGGCGACCTGGTCATCCCCGCGCAGTTCGCCACCCCGGATGCGATCAATTTCATGGCCAAGCATGCGCGCGGGCTGATCTGCCTGGCGATGACGAAGAACCGCTGCGAGCGGCTCGGCCTGCCGCTGATGAGCCAGGCCAACGGCTCGCGGCACGAAACCGCCTTCACCGTCTCGATCGAGGCGCGGGAAGGGGTGACCACGGGCATTTCCGCGGCCGATCGCGCGCATACCGTGGCGGTGGCGATCAACCCGGAGCTCGGACGCGAGGACATCGTCTCGCCCGGTCATGTGTTTCCGTTGATGGCGCGCGAGGGCGGCACCCTGGTGCGCGCCGGCCATACCGAGGCGGCGGTGGACATCGCCCGCCTCGCCGGGCTGATCCCCGCCGGCGTGATCTGCGAGATCATGAATGATGACGGCACCATGGCCCGCCTGCCGGACTTGGTGGCGTTCGCGCAGCGGCATAATCTCAAGCTCGGCACCATCGCCGATTTGATCGCGCATCGCCGCCGCACCGAGCGGCTGGTCAAGCGCGGTGAGCAGGGCCTGGTGCCCGGCCCGCAGGGCGGGCTGTGGCGCATGGTCGCCTATCAAAGCAAGGTCGATGGCGTCGAGCATGTGGCGCTGGTGAAGGGCGACATTTCCGGCGCGGAACCGGTGCTGGTGCGCATGCACGCGGTCGATACGATCAGCGACCTGCTGGGCGGCGCGCATGTCGATAGCCTGCACGGCGCGTTCGCGCAGATCGCCGCGGCCGAGCGCGGCGTGGTGGTGCTGATCCGCGAGAACCGCCCCGGCGCCGTTTCCGAACGCATCCGCGACCTCGTCGCAGGCAAGCGCACCGAACCGGCGCTGCGCGATTACGGCATCGGCGCGCAGATTTTACTCGATCTCGGCGTAAAGGACATGATTTTGCTTTCCAACCACAAACGCACGATCGTTGGTCTGGAAGGCTACGGTTTGAACGTGGTCGAACAGCGCGGCATCGAAGGGGTGGCCGGCTGATGAGCACCGCTGACGCTCCGCTCCCCGTCGCGCCGCGCCTGGCCGGCGCAGCCCCGCGAATCCTCGTCATCAGCGCGCCTTATTACGACCAGGTCGTGAACGGCATGATGGCGGCGGCGCGGGAGATTCTCGCCCAGGTCAATGCCGACCTCACCATTGTCGAGGTGGCCGGCGCCTATGAACTGCCCCAGGCGCTTGCCATTGCGCTGCGCGTGGGGCGCAAATTCGACGGTTACATCGCGCTCGGCTGCGTCGTGCGCGGCGAGACCGACCATTATGATTTCATCTGCGGCGCCGCCATGGACGGGCTGATGCGGGTGGCCACCGGCCACGCCGTGTGCCTGGGCACGGCGCTGCTGACCGTGGATACCGTGGACCAGGCACTGGCGCGCAGTGCCGAGACCGGCGCCAACAAGGGCGCGGAAGCGGCGGTGGCCTGCCTCAAGCAGATCGCCCTGGCGCGGAACCTGGCGCCGTGAGCGGGCGGCCGAGAACGCTGGCGCGCGTCGCCGCCGTGCAGGCGCTGTACCAGGCCGAGCAGGCCGGTACGAGCCCGGAGACGGTGATCGACCAGTTCGTGCGCCACCGCATCGGCGGGGTTCCCGCCGGCGGGTTGGACGAAGGGCGGGTGCCGGAGGCGCATGTGCCGCTGTTCGCCAGCATTGTCCGCACCGCGACGACGCAGCAGGACACGATCGATTCCATGCTGGTCGCCGCGTTGCCGGAGAGCTGGCCGCTCGCCCGGCTCGACCCGGTGCTGCGCGCGCTGATGCGCGCCGGCGGCGCCGAATTATGGTTGAGCGACGGGCCGCCGGCGAAAGTCGTCATCAACGAATATATGGACGTCGCCTACGGTTTCTTCACAGGAGACGAGCCGCGCATGGCCAACGGCGTGTTGGACCGTCTGGCGCATCTGTTGCGCCCGGCGGAATTTCAGGCCGGCTGATGACGGACGAATTCTCCCGGATCGCCCGGTATTTTGTGCCGCTGGCGGGGGAGGAGGGGCTGGGCCTGGCCAACGACGCGGCGGTGCTGAAGCCGCCGCCGGGGCGTGAGCTGGTGCTCACCGTGGATCAGATGCTGGAGGGCGTGCATTTCCTCTCCGGCGACGATCCGGCCTTGATCGCGCGCAAATTGCTGCGGCGAAACCTTTCGGATCTGGCGGCGATGGGCGCGGTGCCGATGGGCTATCTGCTCACCACCGCGCTGCCGGCAGGGCTGGAGGAAACTTGGCTCGCCGGTTTTTCGGCCGGGCTGGCGGAAGACCAGAAGATCTACGGCATCAGCCTGTATGGCGGCGACAGCTCCTCGGCGCGGCACGATATCTCGCTCTCCGCCACCCTGATCGGTCATGTCGCGCCGGGGGCGGCGCTCAGCCGCGGCGGGGCGGCGCCCGGGGACGAAATCTGGGTGACCGGGACCATTGGCGATGCCGCCCTGGGGCTGAAAGCGCGCTTCGGCAAACTGGCCGACCCAACCGGCTATCTGACCGGGCGCTCGCTGCTGCCGGAGCCGCGCGTGGGCCTGGAGTTGGCCGGCATCGTTTCCGCGGCGATCGACGTTTCCGACGGGCTGCTGCAGGATCTCGGCCATATCTGCAGGCAATCCGGCGCCGGCGCGGTGATCGTGGCGGATGATGTGCCGGCCTCAAAGCAGGCCGCCGCGTTCGGCGCCGCCATGCTGGAAGCGCGGCTAACGGATGGCGATGATTACGAACTGGTCGTCACCGTGCCGCCGGACCGCGTGGCGGCCTTCAAATCCGCCTGCGGGGCGCTGCCCGTCACGCGCATCGGCCATATGGTCGCAGGTGAGGGTGTCGAGGTGCGCGATCGGGCCGGCGGGGTTTTGCGCTTCGGCAAGGCCGGCTGGCGGCATTTTTAAAAGAAAGGAAGTGGCCGCTTTTTGAAAAAAGCGGCGCAAAAACTTTTTGGACTTTGGGCCGGCGGCGTTGGAAACAGCGCGGGTCAATACAGAAAACCCCCTACGCCGTGCGTCAGGGGGTTTTGCAACCGTTAAGCCGAAAAGGCTTTTACTTGATCTTGGCTTCCTTGAACGGGACGTGCTTGCGCACCACCGGGTCGTACTTGTTGAATTCGAGCTTGCCGGTCTGCGCGCGGGCATTCTTCTTCGTCACGTAGAAGAAGCCGGTGTCGGCGGTGGAAATGAGCTTGATTTGAACGACGTTCGATTTGGCCATGATGTCAGAATCTCCAGAAGCCCGCCCTATGAAGCAAAACGGGTCATTTCGTCAAGGGTTGGAGCCGTGCTGGTCTCACCGCCACCGGCCCAGAGTAACAAAAGTTTTTGATGCCGCTTTTTTCAAAAAGCGGCCGCTTACTTACTACGGCAACAGCGCCGTCTGATAAGCCGCGGGATGGGTGAGCAGGAAGGCGGCCGTGTTCATATCAAGGTCGCTGCCGATCGCCGCCGGGCAATGGTCGCGCACATTCAGGATGGTATCGACCGGCGCGGGGGCGCGTATGGCGCGGGAGGCCGCCAGGGCCGGGGTCATCAGGTTCCGGCCGTTGGCCAGGGCCGCGACCTGCGTGACCAAAGCCTGCTCGCCCAGGCTGGTGCAGACCTGCGGCATGACGCCGAGCATTTGCAGCGGCCAGCCATCGGGGGCCAGCACTCGGCTCCAGGTCACGAACAGCTCGCCGCCATCGGGCAGGCTGGTGACGGTCTGCACAAGGCCCTTGCCGAGGGTTGTGGAGCCGATGACCACGGCCCGGTGGTCATCGGCCAGGGCGCCCGAGAGGATTTCCGACGCGCTGGCGGTTTGCCCGTCCACCAGCACAACGATTCTGATGCCGCCGGTCAGGTCCGAGCCCTCGGCGCGGAATACCTGGTCCGCATCCGGGTCGCGTCCGCTGGCATTGGCGATCGGGCCGGCGGCCATCAGCGAATCGGCGACCAGAACGGCCTGGCGCAGCACGCCGCCGCGATTGCCGCGCAGATCGATCACGAGCCCGGTGGGGGGCGGGTTCGTCGCCATCAGCGTTGCGATCATGGCGGAAAACTGGTCGCCGGTGCCGGCGTTGAAGTCGGTGATTTTCAGCGCCGCGATGCCGGGGGCGGGCGAGTGCTCGGAGATCACGGTCTGCGGCGGAATCAAAGCGCGGGTGAGCGTGACGTTCTGCACCGCGCCGCCCGCTTCCGGGTCGGCCAGACGCAGCGTGACAGTGCTGCCGAGAAGGCCCGGCATCGCGTTATTCAGCCGGGTGGTTTCCGCGGGATAAGCGGGGCGGCCGTTGACCCCCAAGACCCGCGTGCCCACCGCCAGGCCGGCATTCGCCGCCGGACTGTCGGCGGCGATGGCGCCGATGGTCACGAACTTGCCCTCGGCGGCGAAGGTCACGCCGGTGCCGGCGAGGCCGGTGACCATCAGTTGTTCCCGGGCGGCCTGTAACGGCGGCTCGTAGCGCGAATACGGGTCGAAATGGTTGAACAGCTCGTCGAAAAAGCTGCTGATCAGCCCCTGGGTGCCGGCCTGCTGCAAAGCCGGCGAAACGGCATAGGCCGCCGCCGCCACCTTCGCCGCCACGCGTCCCCAGGCCTGCGCATCGTTGGCAGGGGGGGTGGGCACCGCGGCGATGATCTGATTGGGGCCGTAGAGCAGGATTTCGTCGCCCTGCAACTGCGCCGACATGTCCGGATCCAGGGCGGCAAGGCCGTTCAGCCCCCAGATCGTCATTTGCGGAATGGTCAGGGCCTGCAGCGAGCGCGGTTCGATATAGGCAAGGGCGGCGCCCCACACCGAACCGGCCATGGCGGTATCGAACGCGGCATTGGTCGTGGCCACGGGCTGCGCCCAGGCGCCGAATGGCAACAGGACCAAGAACGCGAAAATCCAGACTTTACGGGTCACCTTAGGCGTTTCGCCTTATGCTTCTGCTGCTTCTGCTTTCCGACGGATTTGCGGGCGGGCCGCGGGCCCCGGCTATAGGCGCCGCTCGGGCCTTCGGCCGGGCTGAACAACAGGCCACCGGTCACCGGCCGGGCTTCGAGCAGCCGCACATCCAGTGTTTGCGCCAATTGATAGGTCCGGCGGCTGCGCTTGCCGATGAGACTCTGGCCCGCTTCGTCATGCATCCAGAAATCGTCCGGCAAACTCGCCATGCTCAAAAATCCACTCGCGCCACTCTCCGGTAGAGTGACGAAAAGTCCATACTTCGTCACGCCGGAAACCCGGCCGGAAAACACTTCTCCCACGCGGTGTTGCAAATAGAGCGCAAGGTAACGGTCGGTTGAATCCCGCTCGGCCAAAGTGGCGCGGCGCTCGGTCGCGGTGATCAAGGCGGCGGTATCCTCGAACTGGCTCATGTCCTCTTCGCTCAGCCCGTCCGGCCCCAGTTTCAATCCGGAGATCAGCGCGCGATGGACCAGCAAATCGGCATAGCGGCGGATCGGCGAGGTGAAATGCGCGTATTTGGTCAAAGCCAAGCCGAAATGGCCGATATTCTCGGCCCCATATTCCGCCTGACTCTGGCTGCGCAGCACGGTTTCGTTCACGAGGGAGGATTTGTCCGTCCCGGCAACGAGTTTCAACACCCGATCGAGGTCGCGCGGGTGCAATTGATCGCCAGGTTGCAGAGAAATATCCAACGTCGCGAGGAAATTGCGCAGATTGTCGAGCTTTTCCGGGCTGGGCGGGGCATGCACGCGATACATGCATGGCAGCTTTCTGCGTTCCAGCTCCTCGGCGGCGCACACATTGGCGAGGATCATGAATTCCTCGATCAGACGGTGGCTGTCGAGCCGCGCGCGGGGCGCCACATTCTTCACCTGGCCCGCCTCATCCAGTTCTACCTTGCGTTCCGGCAAATCCAGGTCGAGCGTGCCGCGTTCCAGCCGCGCCTGGGACAAAGAGGCATGCGCGGCATAGAGATGGGCATGCCGGGTCGGGTCGGCCCCGAACTCGGCCTGAACCTGCTCATAGGTCATGCGCGCCGCCGAGCGCATCAGCCCGCGTCCGAAGCGGTGGGATTGTTTTTTGCCATGCACGTCGATGTGCATGTCCACGAACAGGCAGCCGCGATCCTCGCCCGGCCGGAGCGAGCACCAGCCGTTGGAGAGCGCCTCGGGCAGCATCGGCACGACGCGGTCGGGGAAATAGCAGGAATTGCCGCGCTCCTTGGCGGCGCGGTCGAGCGCCGAGCCGGGCCGGACATAATGCCCGACATCGGCGATGGCGACGATCAGCCGGTAGCCGCCGGCGACGGGTTCGGCGAACACCGCGTCGTCGAAGTCCCGCGCGTCGGCGCCGTCGATGGTGATCAGCGGAACGTCGCGCAAATCCTCGCGCTTGCCGAGCGGCGCGGATTTGGCTTTGGCCGCCTCCTTCAGCGCTGCTTCGGGAAACTCCATTGGGATGCCGTGCGTGGCGATGGCGATCAGGCTGACGGAGCGCGCATCGGTGGCGAGGCCCAACCGTTCGGTGATGCGCGCCGGTTTGGGGCCGAACGGCTTGCCGGGCAGCGGCTCGGCGCGGACGATCTCGTTATCGAACGCGCCCATGGTTTCGTCCGGCGGGACCATCCATTCCGCCTTCTGCCGCCGGTCGGTCGGCTCGATCCGCCCGCCATGCGGGTGCGGATGGAACACGCCGACGATGCTGCCGGCCTGTTCGGCTAGGCGCTTTAAAGTACGGCCCTCATATTTATCGGTGCCGATCGGCTTCAGCCGCGCCAGCACCCGTGCGCCGGGGGCCAGGGCTGCCTGGCCGCGCGCCTCGGCATGCATGAAAATCATCGGTGGCCGGCCGGGACCGTCCCATACCACCGGCTTGGCCAAGGCCTCGCCGTCGCGGTCGATGCCGGTGACTTCCACCACTGCCGTTTCCGGCAGCCTTCCGGCCTCGCGGTAGCGTTTGCGCCCGGCCAGTTCCAGCACGCCGTCCGCGGCCAGATTCTTCATGAGGTCGCGCAGGCCTTTTTTGTCGTCAGCGCCGACGCCGAAGGCGCGGGCGATCTCGCGCATGCCGATTTTCTGCTCCGCCGCCGCCAGATAGGCTCGGACTTGCTCCCTGGTCGGCAGGCCACGCGGCGGCTTCACCGCTTTGGCCGGCTTCGCGGCTTTGGTTTCGGGCTTTGGTTTCGGCTTTTTATGCACGGTCTTCATGCGCCGCACTATGGCGGCAGAGCGGGCGCGCCACCATAGAGTGTGATCGTTTTAGCTTCGTGCATTCCGCGCGGCATGATCATGTTCCAGGGCGGGAAGGTGCCCCCGCGATATGTGAGTTGACGCCGGCGCGGCCCGCCGCTAGAGGGCGCACTCGTTGCCGGGAACGTGGACAGGCGGTGGTCGCCTGCGCCCGCGTGTTCTGTTTCGCGCAAGCGGGGCAGGGCACGACTACTGGCGTAATTCAACAAGAAGGACACGCGCCGTGACCAAGCGCACTGAGAGTAAGTATAAGATTAACCGCCGTCTTGGCGTCAATCTGTGGGGCCGCGCCAAGTCGCCGGTCAACAAGCGGGAATATGGCCCGGGCCAGCACGGCCAGCGCCGCAAGAAGCCGTCCGACTACGGCGTGCAGCTGATGGCCAAGCAGAAGCTCAAGGGCTATTACGGCAACATCTCCGAGCGGGCCTTCCTGCGCTATTATAAGGAAGCGGTGCGCCTGAAGGGCGACTCCTCGGAGAAGCTGATCGAGCTGCTTGAGCGTCGCCTGGACGCGGTCGTGTACCGCATGAAATTCGCCGTCACCCCGTTCGCGGCGCGCCAGTTCGTCAGCCATGGCCATGTCATGGTCAACGGCCAGCGCGTCAACATCCCGTCCTACCTGGTGAAGGATGACGACGTGGTCGAGGTGCGTGAGAAGTCCAAGCAGCTCGCCGTGGTGCTCGATGCCACCCAGGCCGCCGAGCGGGACGTGCCGGAATATATGGAAGTCGACCACCGCGCGATGAAGGGCAAGTTCCTGCGTGCGCCGAAGCTGGCCGATGTACCGTTCCCGGTGCAGATGGACCCGAACCTGGTCATCGAATACTACTCACGCTGATTTTTCGGTTTTGCGGTTTTTACAACGGCGTCCCCTTTGGGGGACGCCGTTGTCGTTTTCAGGACGTTTTTCGCGACGGGTGGTGCGGGGCGCGACAGGCCGTTACGGGCCGGAGATTTTCTTGTTACACGGCTGCGTTATTTGTGGCGCGATACTAACAGGAGTTCCTCATGCGTCGTACCACCATGTTCACTCTGCTCGGCCTGGCCGCCCTTCCGGCGATCGCCGTCGCGCAAACCACGAACGCCCCCAGCTCCAATCCTCCCATGAGCACGCCGTCGGGCAGCATGGGCATGTCCGGCCCTCAACACGGGCATCACCATGGCGACTGGCACCAGGCGATGCGGCAATTCCATAAGAAATTCGACGCCGCCAACACCACCCATGACGGCCATCTGACCCTGGCCCAGGCCCAGAAAGCAGACTTGAAGATGATCGTCGCCAATTTCCCGGCGATCGATACGCAGCATCGCGGCTATGTCACCTTCAACGACGTGGTCGCCTGGCGCCTGGATACGATCGCCGCGCGCATGGAGAAGCACGCCGCTGAATTGCGGGCGAAGGATTAAGGAAGGAAATGCTTCTTTTTTAAAAAAAAGAAGCAAAAAACTTTTTTAAATTGGGCCCGTGCCGCCTGAGCGTCTCAGGCCCAGCGTAAACAAAAGTTTTTGCGCCGCTTTTTTCAAAAAGCGGCTGCTTTCCTTTTGTTTAGTGATCGGTGCGGCCTTTGGCAAAGGCAGCGCCGGGTTTCTGGTTCGGGTCGCCGGTCACGAACATCTGGTGCAGAATGCCGCCGAAACTTTGCTCCGGCGCGGTGCCGGCCGGCTTCGCCGCGCCGCTGCCGGGAGCCTGATTCGTCACCGGATCGGGGCCGAACAGATGAATGACGATGCCGGAGGGTTTCGGTTCCGGCAACGGCCGCGCTTCCGCCGCGCCGCTCAGCGTGAAGACCGCCATCGCCGCGCACAATATACGTAACTGCAAGAAAACTCTCCCCAAGCCCGCCATCGCGCTTGGCTCATCATCGCGCCGGACCGGGGGGCGTCAAGAGGATGTCATCCGGCGGCCATATACCCGATATGCAATGGGCGACAGATGCTCGCCGAACGGTGTAAAGCGTTGTAAGACAGACCCATGAATATCCTCGCCCCTCTTCCGGCGCGGCTGGTCATCGAAGTCGTGCACGATTTCGTTTGCCCTTGGTGCTATCTGGGGGTGAAACGCCTGTCCCTCCTACTGGCGCGCCGGCGGGATCTGAACGTGGAAATGGTCTGGCGTCCGTTCCTGCTGAACCCGGACATGCCGCGCTCGGGCATGACGCGCAGCGACTACATGATCCGCAAATTCGGCGCCGAGGAGCGGGGCCGGCGGCTTTATCATTCGATCACCGAGCTGGGCGCGTCGGAAGGGATCGAATTCAATTTCGCCGCCATCCGCCGCACGCCGAGCAGCGTGGATGCGCACCGGCTGATCCGTTACGCGCAGGCCTTCGGCGCTGCCGACGTCCTGGTCGACGAGATTTTCCGCGCGCATTTCGTCGAAGGGCTGGATATCGGCGTGCCGGCAACGCTGGTGCGGCTGGCGGCCCTGCAAGGGATGGATGCGCGCGCCACCGCGCTCTTCCTCGCGTCCAGCGAGGGTGCGGAATTCGTGCACGCGGAAAATCTGCATGCGCACCGGCTGGGCATCAACGGCGTGCCGTGCTTCTTGATCGATGGCGAGCACGCCATCGCCGGGGCCCAGGAGGTCGAAGTGCTGGAGCGCCTGATCGATCTGGCTGCCTGCACGATGCGGGAACGCTAAGGAAGGAAGCGCCATTGTTTGTGAACAAAAAGTAGCAAAAAAACTTCTGTCACTTGGCCCGTGCCATTTCAGTGCGTCAGGCCCAGCGTAACCAGAAGTTTTTGCGCCGCTTTTTCCAAAAAACGGCCACTTTCTTTCCCGGCTTCCGTGTTGCGGCACAATGCGATGGCATGGCAGTGTCGGACCATGGATCGGCGTGCTCTTCTTTTAGGTCTTCCCCTTACATTTGCGCTGCCGCGTTTCGCGCGCGCTGCGGATTTTTCGACATTCCTCGCGTCCCTGCAGGCGCGCGCGGCGGCCGAAGGCATTCCGTCATCGATCATCGAGACGGCCACCGGGCATCTCGTGCCGAACCAGACCGTGCTGCGGCTCGACCGCCACCAGCCTGAGTTTACCGAGACCTGGGCGGAGTATTCCTCGCATGTGCTGAACCAGACGCGGGTCGACGCCGGGACACGCAAGTCAGAGGAAATGCGCGATCTGTTCGCGGCGGTGACCAGCCGCTTCGGCGTCTCCGCCGCGCCGTTGCTCGGCATCTGGGGAATCGAGACGAATTACGGCACCACCCAGGGCGATTTCAACGTGATCGACGCGCTGACCACGCTCGCCTGGGACCGCAACAGCCGCTATTTCGGCAGCGAGGTCATCTCGGCGCTGCGCATCATCGCTGCGGGCGACGCGCCGGCGCCGCAGCTCATCGGCTCCTATGCCGGGGCGATGGGGCAGCCGCAATTCATGCCGAGCGTGTATCTCTCCACCGCGATTTCCTTCAGCGGCAACGGCCGGCCGGATATCTGGTCCTCCGATGCCGACAGCATCGCGTCCATCGCCAATTACCTGGCCAAGGCGGGCTGGGTGCCGGAGGAGCCGTCCAGCGAGCCGGTGCTCGCACCTTCCTCGCTCGATGTGGCGATGAGCGGGCGCGAGACGATCCGCACGGTGGGGTACTGGCGGGCCCAGGGGGTACAACGCCTGGCGGATGCGCCCAATCTGCCGGAGGATATGCCGGCCGCGTTGTTGCTGCCGGATGGTGCGGGCGGACAGGCGTTTCTGCTGTACCGCAATTTCTATGTCATTCGCCGCTACAACGCCTCGGATTTCTATGCGCTGGCGGTGGGCGCGCTTGGCCGCATGGCGGTCGAGGCATGATGAACCGCGCGATCCTCGGCCTGTTCATGGCCCTGGCCGGCTGCATGAACCGCCCCGCCGGGCCGCCGCCGGGGCCGGTGACCTTCACCATCGGCAATCCCTACGAGGCCGGTGGCGAGTGGCAATATCCCCGCGATTTCACCAGCTACGACGTGACCGGCCTCTCCTCCGTGATCGGCGACAACGTGCCGCCCTACACGCAAGACAACGAGGCCTACGACCCGAATGCGCTGGCCGCCGCCAGCCCGGTTCTGCAATTGCCTTCCATCGTCACCGTGACGAATCTGGTGAACGGGCGCTCGGTGGAGGTGCGGGTGAATGCGCGCGGTCCGGACATGGCCGGCCGGGTCATCACCGTGACGCCGCGGGTCGCGCGGCTGCTGGATTATCCGGTGGGCGGCGTGGTCGAGGTCCGGGTGACGCTGGACGGGCCGGCGACGGCGGCGCTGGACGGCGCGCTCGGCGCCGGGCCGAAATTGTCGGCCGCACCAGTGGCGAGCGTGACCGCGCAGAGTCTCGCCCCGCCCGGCGGCGGCGCGGCCGGCGCGGTGCAGAGTTTGAGCCCGGCCGCGGCGTCCCAGGCATCGGCAGGGCCGGTGCAGCTTTCCGGGGCCGTCACCACCGTGGCGCCGGCGCCGGGGCCGCTCTTCGTTCAGGTGCCGGGCTATGGCAGCATGGAGGACGCTTATCGGGAAGCCCAACGGCTTTACGGCATGCCGACGCAGGTGATGCCGGTGAATGACAGTTCCCGGACCCTGTTTGCGGTGAATGTCGGGCCGTATCGTTCGGTCGCCGCCGCCGATGCGGCGTTGCAGGAATTGCTGGCGCGCGGCGTTTCAGATCCGCAGATCGTGGTGCGATGAACCAGCGCGCCGGGCTGTTCATCACGCTGGAAGGCGGGGAAGGGGCTGGCAAATCCACCGCTGCCCGCGGTCTCGCGGACATGCTGCGGGCGGAAGGCTATACCGTGCTGACGACCCGCGAGCCGGGCGGCACGCCGGGCGCCGAGGCGATGCGCGCGCTCCTGCTCAGCACCACGATCAAGCTCGACCCGCTGGCGCAGACCATGCTGCATTTCGCCGCCCGCGCGGACCTGGTGGAGAGCGTGATCCGGCCGGCGCTGGCGCGCGGCGAAATCGTGATCTGCGACCGGTTCTATGATTCGACGATGGCTTACCAGGCTTATGGGCTGGACGTGGATGTCTCTGCGGTGGCCAGCCTGATCCGGCTGATCAACCTGCGGCCGGACCTGACCTTCATGCTCGAAGTGTCCGAGGAGACGGCGAACAAGCGGCGCACGGCCCGCGGCGGCGCGCCCGACCGCTATGAGGAAATGGGCGCGGATTTCATGGCGCGGGTGGCGCATGGGTTCCACGCCATCGCCGCCTCCGAGCCGGGGCGCTGCGCTTTGATCGACGCCGAACCGCCGGCTGAAACGGTGGTGGCGGCGATGCGCCGGATCATCCGCGACCGTACAGGGCGATAAAGCGTGAAGGTAGGAAGGAAGTGGCCGCTTTTTGAAAAAAGCGGCGCAAAAACTTTTACTATGCTGGGCCATGGGCGTTGGCGGCGACATCGCCCGTGGCCCAGAGTCATAAAGTTTTTTTGCTTCTTTTTGTTCACAAAAAGAAGCCTTTCTTCCTATGCTTGACCCCCGCGCCAACCCGCACTTCCGCGGCCATGAATCGGCTGTCGCCGCCTTGCATCATGCCGCGATGTCCGGCCGGCTGCATCATGGCTGGCTGATTTCCGGGCAGCCCGGCATCGGCAAGGCGACTTTGGCGTTCCGCTTCGCGCGCTGGCTGCTGGCGGGCGAGAGCAGCGCGGATCTCTCCGTGCCGGAAACCGCCCCGGTGTTTCGCCGCGTCGCGGCGGGGACGCATCCGGATCTGTTCACCGTGGAACGGCGCGTGAACGTCAAGACGGAACGGCTGCAATCGGAAATCGTCATCGCCACGGTGCAGGAGGCGAGTGCCTTCATGCGCCTGACGCCGGCCGAAGGCGGCTGGCGCGTGGTGGTGATCGACGGCGCCGAGGATATGAACCCGAATGCCGCGAATGCGCTGCTGAAAGTGCTGGAGGAGCCGCCCGCCCGCGCCATTCTGCTGCTGGTTTCCTCAGCGCCGGGGCGGTTGCTGCCGACCATCCGCAGCCGCTGCCGGGCCTTGCCGCTGGCGCCGTTGCCCGAAACGGACATGGCGGCCTTGCTCGCCGCTTATGCGCCGGACCTGGGAGGCGAGGAACATGCCCGGCTGGTGCGGCTGGCGGAAGGAAGCATAGGAACGGCGCTGAGCCTGGCGGAGGACGGCATCGCTGTTGCCGGGCTGGTGGATGAGGTGCTTGCCGCGCCGGTATCGCCGGCACGGGCGCAAGCCATCGCCGACAATGTGGCGCGCGCGGTGGAGGGGGTGGACAAGTTCGATACCTTCATGACGCTGCTGCGCGCCGGGTTGGCGGCTCATACGCGCGCGGCGGCGAGGGCAGGTCAGCCGGCTGCACAGCTTGCCGGTCGCGTCGCGCTCTGGCAGGAATTCGCCAAGCTCGAACACGAGGTGCTCGGCCTCAATCTCGACAAACGCGCCGCGGTGATCGTGGCGCTCAGCCAGTTGCACAGGACATGAGCCGGAACAGATTTTACCTGACCACGCCGATTTATTACGTGAACGGTTCGCCGCATCTCGGCCACGCCTACACCTCCACGGCCGCCGACGTGCTGGCGCGCTTCAAGCGGCTGGACGCGTTCGACGTGCTGTTTCTCACCGGCACCGACGAGCATGGCCAGAAGGTCGAGGCCGCGGCGCGGGACGCCGAGACCGACCCGCAGAATTTCGTCGACCAGGTGGCGGCCGATTTCGCCGACATGGCGCGGCGCATGAACATCTCCTACGACGATTTCGTCCGCACCACGCAGCCGCGCCACAAGGAAGCCGCGCAGGCGCTGTGGCGCAAGCTGGATGAGGCGGGGATGATCTATCTCGGCGCCTATGAAGGCTATTACGCGGTCCGCGACGAGGCGTTCTATGACGAATCCGAGCTGACCAAGCGGCCGGACGGCACCCTGGTGGCGACCGCCTCCGGCGCCCCGGTGCAGAAGGTCAGCGAGCCGTCATATTTCTTCAAACTCAGCGCCTTCCAGGACAGACTTCTGGAATTCTATGAAGCGCATCCGGACTTCATCGCGCCCACGGCCAAGCGCAACGAAATCCTGAGCTTCGTGCGCGGTGGGCTGAACGATTTGTCGATCAGCCGCACCAAATTCACCTGGGGCATTCCGGTGCCGGGCGACGAGCAGCATGTGATGTATGTGTGGCTGGATGCGCTGGTGAATTATCTCACCGCCACCGGCTACCCGGATGCGGCCGCGCCGCGCGCCGCCTATTGGCCGGCCGACCTGCATCTGGTGGGCAAGGAGATCATCCGCTTCCACGCCGTCTATTGGCCGGCTTTCCTCATGGCGGCGGGTCTGCCTTTGCCCAAGCGCGTGTTCTCGCATGGTTGGTGGACGGTCGAGGGCGAGAAGATGAGCAAGTCGACCGGCAATTTCATTGATGTGCGGCCGCTGGTTTCGACCTTCGGGCTCGACCAGGTGCGCTTTTTCCTGCTCCGCGAGGTGCCGTTCGGCAATGACGGCGATTTCTCCCGCCGGGCGCTGATCGCGCGTGTCAACGCCGAGCTGGCCAATGGGCTCGGCAATTTGGCCCAACGCACGCTCTCGTTCATCGCCAAGAATGCCGGCGGCGTGGTGCCGGCGCGCGGCGCCTTGCGCGAGGCCGACCATGCGCTGCTGGACGGCGCCGCTTCGCTGCCGGAAAAGGTGAGGGCGGCGATCAACCGTCTCGCGTTCCATGAGGCGCTGGAGGAGGTGTGGAAAGTGATCCGCGCCGCCGACGCCTATATCGACCACCAGGCGCCCTGGACGCTGAAAAAGACCGATCCGGAGCGCATGCTGACGGTGCTGTATGTGCTGGCGTCCGTGCTGCGTACCGTGGCGGTGCTGTTGCAGCCTTTCATGCCCGACAGCATGAGCAAGCTGCTCGACCAGCTTGGGGTCGCGCCTGAGGCGCGGCAGATTGCCGCCCTTGAGGCGCCTTTGGTTGAGAATGCGCCTTTGCCGGCTCCGGTCGGCTTGTTTCCACGCATTATAGAAGCCGCATAAGCATCTAATGTTAATAGATTCCCACTGTCATCTGGACTATTTCAACCAGCCCGGCGAGCAGGCGGAGGTGGTCGAGCGCGCCCGTTTGGCCGGGGTCGGCGAGCTGGTGACGATCGGCGTGACGTTGAGCCAGTCACGCGAAGCCATTGAGATTGCGGAAAAGTTCGACAATGTCTGGGCCTGTGTCGGGGTTCACCCGAACCATGCGGCGGACGAATTGCCGGTGGCGGAACCGGAGGCGATCGCGGCGCTGGCCCGGCACCCCAAGGTGATCGGCATCGGCGAATCCGGCCTGGATTATTTCTACGACAAGGCGCCGCGTGATATTCAGGAGCAGAATTTCCGCGCCAATATCCGTGCCGCGCGGCTTTCCGGCCTGCCGCTGGCCATCCATGCCCGTGCCGCCGACGAGGACATTGCGCGCATCCTCGCCGAGGAGCGGGCGCTGGGGCATTTCGATTTTCTGCTGCATTGCTTTTCCTCCGGGCGCGCGCTGGCCGAGGCGGCTCTGGACATGGGCGGGTATATCTCGTTCTCCGGGATCCTGACCTTTCCGAAATCCCAGGACATTCGCGACATCGCCGCTTCCGTGCCGCCCGAGCGGCTGCTGGTGGAGACGGATGCGCCGTATCTGGCGCCGGTGCCGTTCCGCGGCAAACGCAACGAGCCGGCTTATACTGCGCACACGGCCAAGGTTCTTGGGGAGGTCAAAGGAATGTCGCCTGAAGCCATTGCCGAGCTGACGACGGCCAACTTCAAGACGCTTTTCCGGAAAGCGGCGTGAAGGTCACGCTGCTCGGCGTCGGCGGATCGGCCGGCTCGCCGCAGATCGGCGGGGCCGACGGGTTCGGCGATTGGGGGCAGCTCGACCCCGCCGAGCCGCGCAACCGCCGCACGCGCTCGAGCATCGTGATCGAAACCGATGACGGGCAAAGGCTGCTGGTCGACACGCCGCCCGATTTGCGGTTGCAGCTGACTGGCGCGGGCATCGGCCGGATCGATGCCGTGCTCTACACGCATGCACATGCCGATCATATCGCCGGGCTCGACGAAATCCGCATCCTCAACCGGATCATCGGCCGGGCGATGCCGGCTTACGCGACCCGCTTCATCTGGGATGAGCTGAGGCAGCGCTTCGATTATGCCTTCAAGCCCTTCAATAGCGGTTTTTTTTCCCGGCCAGTGCTGGAGGAAGAGGAGATCGCCCCCGGACAGATTGTGGACATTCTCGGGCTGCCGGTGACGCTGATCGACCAGGACCACGGGTTCAGCCGCAGCCTTGGCTTACGCACACGCAATTTCGCCTATTGCACGGATGTGGTGCATCTCGATGAGCCAGCCCTGGCGGCGTTGACGGGGCTCGATTTGTTCGTGGTGGATTGCTTCACCCGCACCGGCAAGCACCCGTCGCATGCCAATCTCGACCAGGTCCTGGCCTGGGTCGAGCAGCTCCGCCCGCACCGGACGATTCTCACGCATATGGGCCCCGATATGGATTACCAGGCGCTGCTTGCGAGTCTGCCGCCCGGGATTGAGCCCGGCTATGACGGTATGGTGCTTGCTTTGTGAGGTCAGAAAAAATAACGGCATGCTGTCCTTAGCGGACGATGCGCGTTTTGTGAGCGGGCTCTTTTCGATCTGCCCGCTTGATCGGCAGCTTCGGGGAGGGCATTCTGCCGGCGTACAGGTCATTACACTGGAATTAGTTAAGGTAGACTGAAATGATACCGTCACGGCACCGAAGAATTACTTTGTTTTCACGGCCTCTCTTGTTTCTTTCGGCCTTGCTGCTGTCGGGCTGCTCGACCGTATCATACCGTTTGTTCCATCCCGCCGATTCCATCGCCAGCGTGGAATGGCACTACACCATCGTCGACGTGGTGGTGATGCTGCTGATCACGCTGCCGATCACGTTCATGATCGCGCTGTTCATGTGGCGCTATAGCAAGAAGCGCAACGCCGCCTACGACCCGAACTGGTCGCACTCGCTCGGCCTGGAATTGCTGATGTGGGGCGTGCCGTTCATCGTCGTCGTCGTGCTCGGCTATTATTCGTACCAGAGCGCCATGCTGGTGAATCCTTATGCGCCGACCGTGCTGAAATCCGCTGAGGCGGATGCGCCGCTGCAGGTGGATGTGGTTACCACCGACTGGCAATGGGTATTCATCTACCCGCAGCAGGGAATCGCGACCATCGACGACCTGGTGGTGCCGCAGGGACGGGCCGTCAATCTGCGGCTGACCTCGACCAGCGTCGTGAACGATTTCTTCATTCCGCAGGTTGCGCCGATGATTGACGTCATGCCAGGCATGCGCACCAAGGATGCCTTCGAGGTCAACCACGCGGGCAATTACGAAGGCTACTCGGCCGATTTCAGCGGCGCGGGCTTCTCCTGGATGCAGTTTTCCACGCGCATCGTCTCGCCGGTGGATTTCGACGCCTGGGTCAAGCAGACGCAGGCCTCGCCGGCGAAGCTGGGTTATGCGCAGTTCCGCCAACTGGCGCAGCCGACCGTGAATGTCGGCGCCAAGCCGGCCTATTTCTCCGGCGTGGACGCGGATTTGTTCAATCAGGTCTATAACGCGGCGCTGCACGGCACAGTCTACCCGGTACCGGCGGAGGTCCCCATTCCCGTTCCGGCGAAGACCGCCGCGGCGCAGGCGGGTTCGGCCCACTCCTGACGCGATCCGTATCCCCTAATGCAAACGCACCCCAGACGAAGAGAAAGGTCTTAACGTGCTCGTTCATGTGCCAGGTCCGTGGTCGCCGCTTTTTGGCAGGCTGACCCTCGATTCCATTCCCTATTCCAACCCGATCATCATCTTCGCCTTTGCCTTCTCGGTCATCGCTGGGCTCCTGGTCCTTGTGCCGGTCGTGTATTACCGCAAGATCGGCTATCTTTTCCGTGAATGGCTGACCACCGTCGATCATAAGAAGATCGGCATCATCTACATCCTGCTCGGCCTGGTGATGATGTTCCGCGGCTTCGTCGACGGGATGATGATCCGCACCCAACAGGTGATGGCGGACGGCCCGCACTCGGGCGGTGTTCTTGGCGCGGCGCACGGCTATCTGCCGCCGGAGCATTTCGACCAGATCTACAGCTCGCACGGCACGCTGATGATCATTTTCGCCGTCACCCCGATCCTCACCGGCCTCGGCAACATCATCGTGCCGCTGCAGATCGGCGCGCGTGACATGGCCTTCCCGATGATGAACGCGATCAGCCTCTGGCTCACCACGGTCGGCGCGATGCTGGTCATGGCCTCGCTGTTCATCGGCGATTTCTCCACCGCCGGCTGGGTCGGCCTGGCCCCGCTCACGGAAGTTTCCTACAGCCCGAGCGTCGGTGTCGATTACTGGCTCTGGGCGATTCAGATTTCGAGCATCGGCACGACGCTGAACTCGATCAACATGATCGCCACCATCGTCGGCATGCGCGCCCCCGGCATGCGCTGGGACCGTCTGCCGATTTTCACCTGGACGACGCTGTCGACCAACATCATCGGCCTGACCTCCTTCCCGATCCTCGGCGTGGCGCTCGCTCTGCTGGGCGCGGACCGCTATCTCGGCACGCATTTCTTCACCGCCGGCCTGGGCGGCGACCTGATGCTCTACACCAACCTGTTCTGGATCTGGGGCCATCCTGAAGTGTACTTCCTGGTGCTGCCGGCCTTTGGCATCATCTCAGAAGTCATCCCGACCTTCGCGGAAAAACCGCTGTTCGGCTATATTACCATGGTGGCGGCGACCTTCGCCATCGCGGGGATTTCCTGGTTGGTGTGGCTGCACCATTTCTTCACCATGGGCGCCGGACCCTACGTCAACACCTTCTTCTCGGTGGCGACCATGCTGGTCGGCATTCCGACCGGCGTGAAAGTGTTCAACTGGGTCTTCACGCTCTATCGCGGCCGCCTGACCTTCACGGCGCCGATGCTGTGGGCTGTGGGCGCTTTGTTCCTGCTGCTCATCGGCGGCGTGACCGGCATGATGCTGGCGATCCCGGCGGTGAACTACACCGTGCATAACAGCGTGTTCGTGATCGCGCACTTCCATTGCATGGTGCTGCTCATCGCCTATTCGATTTTCGCCGCCACCGGCTACTGGTTCCCGAAAGTCTTCGGGTTCCGGCTGGATGAGCGCAGCGGCAAGGCGTTCTTCTATACGTTCAGCCTCGGCACCGCTGTGCTGTTCATCGCCATGTTCGCGCTCGGCTTCATGGGCGAGACGCGGCGTCTGGACTACCTCTACAACACGCAATGGATGCCGGCCCTCGTGGTCGAGGAAATCGGCATCGGCTTCTACACGCTCTCCTGCTATTATTTCGCGAAAATGCTGTATGTCAGCATCCGCGATCGGGTGAAGAACCGTGTCGGCGCCGATGCGTGGGGTACCTCGCGCACGCTGGAATGGCTCACGCATTCGCCGGTGCCGTTCTATAATTTCGCGGTGACCCCGCAGGTGAACACGCGCGACGAGCTGAGCTGGCGCTACGCCAACAAGGTCGCCGACGTGCAGCCCGACCATTTCGAGGCTTTCCACATGCCGAACAACACGGTCGTGCCGCTGCTCATCGGCATTCTCGGCTTCGGTTTCGGCTTTGGTATGGTGTGGCGGATCTGGTGGATGGCCGGGTTCTCTCTGCTCGCGATCATCGCCGTGGTCATCTACCGTTCGTTTGCGCGCGATAAGGGCTATATCCTGACCGCGGAGGCGCTGGCGAAACTGGAGAGCGCCAACAAGCCGCTCGGCGTGGTCGCCGAGACGCAGTATCTGAGTGAATCCAACACGTCGCATATGGCCGAAGCGGAGGCGCATTAATGCAAATGAATATCGTCAAAGACGGCAAAATTCCGCCGCTCTGGCATTACGGGCATGAAGAGCATGACGTGATCGGCGCCAAGACCTTCGGGTTCTGGCTGTACATGCTGAGCGACGCGCTGCTCTTCGCCGGGCTTTTCGCCGCCTATGGTGTGCTCGACCACACCATGAATGCGGCCGGCGGCCCCACCGAATCCCAGGTCGTGCACCCGATCGCCGCCACCTGGCAGACCTTCGCGGTGCTCTCCAGCGTGTTCGCCTACAGCCTCGCCACGGTGGCGCTGAAGCGCGGCAACCGCGCCGGGGTGGTCCTCGGCATGCTCGCCGCCATCGGCCTGGGCGTCGTGTTCCTCGGGCTGGAGCTGGCGGACTTCGCCAGCCTCTTCCACGCCGGCGCGACTCCGTTCACCAGCGGCTTCCTTTCCGCCTTCTTCGTGCTCATCGCCTCGCACGGGCTGCACATGGTGTTCGGCCTGCTGTGGATGCTGGTGATGCTGGTGCAGGTGCTGCGCTTCGGCTTTTCCACGGCGGTGGTGGCGCAGCTGCTCAATCTGCGCCTGTTCTGGCAGTTCCAGGCCTCGGTCTGGGTTTGCGTCTATGTCTTCGTTTACCTCAAGGGGACCATCTGATGGCCACGCACCAGCCCGATCCCGTGCTGCACCCGGAAGTGCAGCAGGCGAGTTTCACCGGCTACACCGTCGGCTTCGTGCTGTCGCTGGCGCTGCTGATGGCGGCGCTGCTGATCACCGAACAGCATGCCTTGCCGCCGCTGAAATTGCTCGGCGCGATTTCCGCGCTCGCGATGGTGGCGTTGTTCGCGCAATGCTTCCTGTTCTTCGGCCTGAACATCGCGCTGCATAATATCTGGAAGAGCGTGTCGCTGGTCCTGACGGTGCCGCTGTTCATTCTCACCATCGGCCTGACCGTCTGGATGTTCCATGAGCTGGACAGCCTGACGATGCTGCCCGGGGCCTCGGTCATGCCGGGCATGAACATGCAGCCGACGCTGCTGCAGTAACGTCGCGTCACGGCGTCGGCCGCCGGCAAAAAAGCTGGCGGCCGGCGATGATAGCAGGAGCGGGGACGCGCCCTCGCGGCCTTCGGCGTGGTGGGAGCGCGTGACGCGCGCCGCGCCCCTAACCAGAAAAATAACGGCGCGATCCTCGATCCCGCATCAGATACATGCAACGCCGCCGTTCGGCGGCGATTTCCCGTGCCTGCGCGCGGGAAATTCGCGCGCAGGCGCCGATTTCACATGACACAAAATATCAAACGCAAGCGTTGTGTATCTGAGGTTGTATTGTGTCTATCTTGTAAACCATTGCGCGAACCGGTAACCGCACATGACTGTAGTGCATTACTCTGTTGGGAAGTAGCATAGGGATGGCGACAATTTCTGGTGGATCGAACCGATTGGGCTGGAACAATGCGTTGAACAGTGCGCGCTGGAGCGTGCAATGCGGCGCGGTGTTGGGCGTATTGTTGACGAGCGCCTGCAGCATGCCCAACACCGCCAAGCCGCCCGTCCTCGGCCCCGATGAGGGCCAGACCCAGACCAGAATGCCACCCGTCGCCCCCATGACGGCACCCACCGCGCCAACCCCGCTAGCAACGCAGCTAACGCCGCTGCCTGGCCCGGCCCCGTACGCGGCGCCGCAGGATACCGCCGCCACGCATAACGTCACGCTCGGCACCGGCGCCAATATTACGGTGATTGGCTCCTCCGGCAACGATGTCATCACGGTCGGGGCGCCAACCCAGTCGGTGATTGCCGGCACCGGCAAAAGCACGGTGAATGTGCCGGCGTATCTGGCCAGCGCAAAAGTGGTCGGCCGCAGCCCGGCGAAAACCACGCTCCATATCATCACGCCGGGTACGGCAGCTCTGAGCGACGAGGACAGCAACATCACCGTCAAGCTCACGCCGGGCACCAACAATCTGTCTCTGGGCCAGGGCGCCAACATCACGGCGGTCGGCACGCCGGGCACCGACGCCATCACGGTCGGCGCGCCGACACAGTCGGTGATCGCTGGAAGCGGCACCGACACGGTGAACGCCTCGTCGGATTTGGCGGGGGTAAAAGTGGTCGGCCACGGACAGGCCGTGACCACGCTGGTCATCACCACCGGCGGCAACGCCACGCTGAACAACGCGGACAGCAACCTCACCGTGGTGCTCAATGGCGGGGCCGGCGGGCCGTCCTTCCATGATCGTCCCACGGCGCTTCATCCTCATGCCTGGCGGAAGGCACGGCCGGCCAAACACTGGCACGTGGCCGCCAAGGCTTCGCCGGTGCGCCATGGCGCACACGGGTTGGCGTGCCCGCCGACTTCAACGCCGGCGCCGGGTTTGAAATAGAATATCCATCACGCCGGACAAAAAAGCCGGGGAGGGGCCATCCCAGTCGAATTCTGTACATGTCGGTTTATTCGCCGTAAGTAACAACTTTGGAGATATACTCGGATAACCCGGAGTTTCTGATGTTACTGAATGAAGACGTGTCGTCAGAAGGCGGAGCGACCCCTGAGCTGGTTTTGCGCTATGTTGATGCGGCGGCGGGTATTTCGGAGGTCAAGGTCCGGGACATTCACACCATCACCGCCCACACGCATCTCTTGGCGATCAACGCGTCAATCGTGGCGGCGCGTTCCGGTGAAGCCGGGCGCGGCTTCACCGTGGTGGCGGACGAGGTCAAAAACGTGGCCGGCCAAATCGCGCGCATCGCCTCGGAGATGGATGGCGAGTTAAGCAAGGCGTTCGCGGCGCTGCGTGACGTGGGCACGCGCATGGCGGATGAAGTGCGCGGTCAGCGCCTCGTCGATCTTGCGCTCAATGCGATCGAAATCATGGACCGCAACCTTTACGAACGCACCTGCGACGTGCGCTGGTGGGCCACCGATGCCGCGATCGTCGAGGCTGTGGCACATGACGATCAGGAACGGCGCGCGCATGCCAGCCGGCGGCTTGGCGTCATCCTGCGCGCCTATACGGTCTATCTCGATATCTGGCTGTGCGATCCCAGGGGCCAGGTCATTGCCCATGGCAGGGGGGACCGCTACGCGAAGGTGATCGGCACGGACGTGTCGCGCGAGAGCTGGTTCCGCGACGCGATGGCGAGCCGTTCGCCCGATGATTTCGCGGTCGCCGATATTGCGCGCTGTCGGGCGCTGGATAACGCCCCCGTGGCGACCTACGCCGCCGCCGTGCACGGCGACAATGGCCGTCCCATCGGCGTTCTGGGCATTCATTTCAACTGGGGTGCGCAGGCGGAAGCCGTGGTCAAGGGGGTGCGGCTGACCCAGGCCGAGGCGAAGCGCACGAGAGTTCTGCTGGTGGATGCCAAAAACCGGGTGATCGCAGCATCGGACAAAAGCGGCATGCCGGACGAAACGCTCCGGCTGGAACATGGCGGGCGCTCTGCCGGCAGTTATCGCGATTCCCGGGGCAACACCGTCGCGTTCCATCGCACGCCCGGCTACGAGACCTATCGCGGCCTCGGCTGGTATGGCGCCCTGATCCAATCCGGTTGAACAGCCATCGGGACGCCAGGCGCATGGCGCCTTTCTTTCCATAATATTGATTCTGCGATTATTGTTGGCTTGATGTACTCTGAGTTGTCAAAATCCCTTATTACTGCGAATTTGGCCTCGCCCGGCCCTTCCGGAGCCCGTTTGGTCCTTAATTCGTGCGAATTAGAGCCCTTATTCATGCGACTTTAAGACTTAATTCATGCGACTTTTGGCGCCGGTCATAAAAATGATTTCCTATGAGTTTTTTGGCGTCGATAGCCAACGCCGAGGCTGATAGTTTCGCCCCGTGAAGGGTTGCGGCCCATGATAAGGTCTCCCTGCCCCCCTCCCCGGCGGCCTTCTTCCGTATCAGGTTTTGTGCGCACCGGACCGGCCGACTAAAGATATGAGCGCATACTTCGTCGCATTCTGTCAGGTGTACGGCGTCTTCTTGTTCTCAGTGTATTTTGAGTTTTTTCCCGATCTCCTTGAGGTAACGCCTAAGGTGCAAAAACATGTGGAAGAAATGCGGGTAGCTCTCGCCAAGCAGAGCCGTTGGCCCGAAATGCTTACCTATGAAGAATGGAACTCATCCATTACGTCCTGCAGCAGGTGCAGGCAGGAGAGTTCAAAGGTGCTAGAGCTTAGCTTCGGGGTAATGACCTTTAATTTCCGCGTTGAAAAAGCGACCGAGTGAGTCCGCCGTCATGAGACGCTCGTTCATGAACGCAGGCACGTTGAAATATTGATAAACGCCGCCGTTCTTGAATTGGACCTCGAGCGTCTCCAACTCGGGGGTCATATCCGACCGCGGTCAAATTGCTAGACGTTACAGGCTGTCGTTCCATCAATTTTCTCCCTCATTATCGTCCGTCTCTGGCGGCTTCCACTTCGGATCCTGTGCACGCCGTACTGCTACAAGCTGCTCATAATCTTCAGTGCCCCGAGCGCGCTTCCAGCTGTCCGCGACGAGCGGGTCTTCGCTGTCGGGGCGACGGTCTTTGGGAGGAAGTGTAACGCGGAAACGCACTGGCAACCGCGCAGCTTCGCCGGTTATGATGGCTTCTCCTGTCCGTAGAACCGAGAGGCTGTCGGCGATACCGCTCAGGTTATCGGGCAAAGCGGCTTGTACCTTGCTGCGGTCGATTGAGTTGGTGAGGCGCAACGCGATGAAGGTGCCACACTGGGAGAGAATGGTGTCGTCAATTTCCGAAGGACGCTGGCTGACGATCATCGCACCGATGCCGAACTTACGCCCCTCTTTTGCGATTCGCTGGACCATCTCGCGTGTAGGGTTGTCGGCTTCCCGGCCAAGATACCGGTGCGCTTCTTCCATAACGACAAGTTGGGGCCGCTTTCGATCACCCTCGTCGCGCTCCCGACCCCAGAAGAGTGCCTCATAGGTAATCGACAGAATTGCGCCGATCAAATCCAGGAGAACGGCACTGGGGATACCCGACAGATCGAGGACGGTTATCGCCTTCTCGTGGCCGATCCAGCTTTCGAGAAGTGCGGGAAGGTCATTCGCCACATGCCCGGTCAGGTCAGGCTCCCAGTCGCCGGGCTTGAGCAAGAACTCGAACTGACGATCGAGCATACGTGACCGCATGCGATCGAGCTGCTTGCGGATGCCGAGCACACCGATGTTGTTTTGATAGGGCGCCGTATTCGTCGTCGTATGCGGCTGGTAGATCGGCGGGCGAAGCGTAGCCGCGTCCCCGGGGAGTACGATCACCGGCTGGGTCTTTGTCTGATCAAACCAGGTTTTGACCTCTGGATCGATCAGCTCGAGCCACATGCTTCGCAAGCTGTACGGAATCGGGCTGTCGGCAGTCATCGAATTCAAGTCGACACCCGGAAAATTATCTGCCTGCGCTATCGTGCTTTTAGCCGCGAAGATCTTGTCGAGGATTGGGGTCGTCGCACGATCGTCCATCTTCCCACACAGGAAGTTGAGGATTTCGGTCGGCCGCAGTGCCCAGTACGGAATGACCAGTTGCTTTTCACCGTCCCCAGGTGTGATCCGGAAAATCTCAGCGTTGTCGCCAAGCGCGCGGGCATATTCACCGTGGATATCGAGCAGGAGGATGCGCGCGCTCGGAAAGCCCGCTCCGCTCGGCGCCGAGATCGATCGCAACAAGCTGGCGACGGTCGTGGATTTGCCCGACCCGGTCGAGCCGAGCACTGCGCTGTGACGTGTGACCAGCTTGTCGAGGTCCAGGCGGACCGGGATGCTCTCGGCGTTGGCAAGTCGCCCAACCACCACCTGTCCGGCAAACCCTGCGCCGTAGATCTTGGCCGCATCGCGGCCTGTGTAAGCCGAAAAGGGGCACACTTCAAAGCCGATTCACATCATGCCCATTTTATACCCCGAAAGTGCACGTGAATGTCAGCAACGTTTCGCTTGGACGCATCGGCGATAGACGTGGAAGGCACTTTTCTTTCCAGAGGAACGGACTTTTTTTGTAATTCCAATGCGTTGCGCGCACTTAAGGCAAAATTCAGGTGGGATGTTAAAACTCAGTTTTCTGTTTCGCTGTCCCCGCTTTCCATAGGGGGGGACCGTTATCCACAGGGGGCCAAGTAGACGACCCACAAAGTCAAGCGGAGCGGCCCCCTGTGGTAAGCGGGAGCAGCGCCCGTCGACCGCGAATACCCAACGGATTGCAACGCCCTATGAGTTTTTTACGGGATGCCTATCATTGCCGAATGTTGATCCAGATCGAGCTTGCACTATTCCCACGTCGAGCGAACCGGCAGCTCTATCCGTCATGGAGAAAGAGAATGTCACCCCTGACAAGAACGCCATTCGTACCTGGGAACAGGGTTCAACTTCTGATCAACGGGCTGCAAAGCTTCCTGGCAATGCAAAGTGCGATAGAAACGGAACGGGATCGCATCGAGATGGAAAGCTATGAATTCAATGGTGCATCCGCTCGGCAATTCAGCGCGTTGCTTCTGCAGAAGCAAGCGCAAGGCGTACAAGTATTTCTAATCTATGACGCTTGGGGCGCGATGGACACGCCGGCAAGCCTATTTAGCAAATTAAGAAAGGCAGGTGTACACGTTCTCGAATACAGTCCGTTCAATCCACTAAAAATGACGTCTCTCGATTTAAACAAACGAGATCACCGGAAGATGATGATCATCGATGGAAAAACGGCTCTCGTCGGCGGTGTAAATGTGTCTCCCGTCTATGAAAACCGGCGGAGGCCCGAACAGCATTCTAAATCATTGATCAGATCCTGGATTTGAAGATTAAGAAAGTAAAATATGCCGATTGAATGGATGCTTGAATAAGCACTGGAAAACGCAAATTTTGCGCACCAGATCCACTGCCTGATTGATGGAGAACCTTATATTATGGTTGACGAAAATGAAGTTGAAGGTACGGTTCGCGATTTCGGCGGAAAGTTCCAGGACGCGGTCGGGGGACTGACCGGTGATGCGAGTACCCAGGCCAAGGGGAAGTGGAACCAAGCTGCAGGTAAGGTGCAAAGGACGTTTGGTGAAGCTTCCGATGAATTGCGCGGCAACGTTACGAGTAGCCCATTGCTCGCCTTAGCTATTGTTGGTGGGGTTGGTTTTGCGCTGGGCTTTTTCGCGCGGCGCTGAGACAGACTTCGATCTCGTCTCCTGTGCGGCGATTACGAGCAGAACGTCTTCTCGGCGCAGTATCGCGCGGTAATGCGCTTAACACAGTATTAAGAAGCCGACATCACAGTAGGAAACTGGCACGGGCATGAATGGCAGTGTTGAAACTGAGCCCAACGGCGCTGGGCTGGGCTCTAGCGCATCAGGTTGCCATTCAAAATAGACTGACTCATGGGTTTCTTCAGTCCGAGAAGGGATCTGCCCGAGAAGGGATCTGCCTAAAAGGCAGCGCGACCTCTAGCACCAAGCCTCAGTCCGGGCGTAGCGCATTCGTCTCAGCTTTGCTCATCGGCGCGTTAGCACAAGGACAGGATATGGACGATCTGGACGACCGCCACGATATGTCTGAGGGTTCGAAGCATCTTGGCCGCGATGAGCAGAGGCTCGCCTTTCGTCATGCAGTCCCGCATGCGCTGGTGATTCACGAAATCATCCGCGAACAAGGCGAGAATGAATTGGCGCGTACGAATCTCGCACTGGCGCTATCAGGCTTTGCGGCCGGTCTCTCGATGGGATTTTCCTTTCTCACACAGGCATTGCTTCAGGCCGGGCTACCCGATGCTGTCTGGCGGCATACGCTGGTGGCGCTGGGCTACAGCGTTGGCTTCATGATTGTGGTGATGGCCCGCCAGCAACTTTTCACTGAAAGCACGCTCACCGCCGTCCTGCCAGTGATCACCCGGCGAGACATGGCAACCGCATTGGCAGCAGCCCGGCTGTGGAGCATCGTCCTAGTGACAAATCTGCTCGGCACCTGGCTCTTCGCCGTGCTGGTTCATTTGCACGGAATATTCCCGCCGGATGTTACCCAAGCAATGACGTCGCTAGCCCAGCAGGCGATTCCGCCAGATCTCTTTGCGACATTTCTGCGCGCTTTCTTCGCTGGCTGGCTAATCGCGCTAATGGTCTGGATTCTGCCAAGCGCACAATCGGCGCGGCTTCTCACCATCGTCATCATTACCTATGTGGTGGCCCTGGCGCAGCTTTCGCATATTGTCGCCGGCTCCGCCGAGGCGGCATATGATGTGCTTTCGGCTCATGCGACACTTGCCTCTTACGCAGCTCATTTTATGCTGCCGACCCTTTGCGGCAATATTTGCGGCGGCGTGCTGATGGTTTCGGCCCTCAACCATGGCGCCGTTGCGTCTGAGATCCACGGCGAGGCCGAACGGCCGAAAAGGTAACCGCATCAGCCCGCGGCCTGGCAACAGCACTACAACACGGTTCGTCCGCGCACCGGCGCCTGAGGCGATCGTTTCCAGGGGCGGAGCCTTTGTGCCACGGCCAGGCGCGCTTGCGCTTAATAGCGCGCGACCGACCAACCTCAGCTTGGCAGCAGCATAAAAAGTAAACTCGCCCAATGGGGGCAGGCCAGTTTTGAAGCCTAGTCGTGCGCCGCAGTGTCCGGGTCCGAACGCCAGATGAATCCGTTACGATTAGGCATCTCAATCTTCGAAAGCGAGGCTCTGTCCATCACCGCATCCGGCGGCGCGAGACGGTTGAGATAGAGGATGTAGGCGGATGCCGCATAGACCTGATCGGCACTGAGGCTTTCCGGATGGTCGAACGGCATCGCCCGGCGGATGTAATCGAACAGCGTCGTCGCGAAGGGCCAGTAGCTGCCGACATCCTTGACCGGATGCGCGCTCGCGAGGCTCCCGATCCCACCGGCGAGGCGCGGCCCGATACCACCCTGCCCGTCCGCGCCGTGACAGGATGCACATTGGCGCGCGTAGAGTACCTTGCCCTCTGCGACCGTTCCTTCGCCCGGCGGGAGATTGCCCCCTTTCGGCCCCACGATGATATCCCAGGCCCGCATATCCGATGCCGTTTCGGGCGAGCCGACGCCGTAGTCCGGGCCCGATGCTGCATTCGGCTGACCCTGCGGTACCGCGCCGACCGGAAAGGCGGCAAGCAGCCAGAGTGGCAAGGCGACGAAAGCCCGCAATTCCGCCTTAAGCATGGACATTGGTCACCTGCCCTCCCGCGGAGATCTGCCAGCTTTGAATGGCGTTGTTGTGATAGAAAGAATGCACGCCCCGAGCCGCGACAAGCTGCTTGAGCGCCGGTTGCACATATCCGGTCTCGTCGACCGCGCGGCTCTGCAGCACCGCGCCACCGCCGGTCCAGCGCCATGGCAGGCGAAAGCGCGTGAAGCATACGGGCTGCACCGGCTCTTGCAGCGTCGCTGCCGACCAGCTCCTGCCGCCATCCGTCGACACTTCGACCGAGGCGATGCGCCCGTTCCCCGACCATGCGAGCCCGCTGATCTCGTAGAAACCGGGTTCAGCGAGCACCTGACCGCCGGACGGCCGCGTGATCACAGATTTTGCCTGCATCATGAAATTGAAAGCGCTCGCTTTGCCGTTCGGCAGCAGCTCCGTGTAGTAAGCCATCTCCTGCTCCGTCATCGCGGGTGATTTCCGCAACTCAATATGACGCAGCCATTTGACGTTCGTATTGCCTTCGAACCCGGGCAACAGCAGACGCAACGGAAAGCCTTGTTCCGGACGCAGCGCTTCGCCATTTTGCGCATAGGCCAGAAGCGCTCCTGCGCGCAGCCCGTGCGCAAGCGGAATGCTGCGGTCCAGCGCCGCCGCGTCGCCGCCCTCGGCCACGAACCACCCCGCACTGTCTTTCACGCCCACAATGTCAAGCACCGTCTTCAGCGCCACTCCCGACCATTCGGCGCACCTGACCAGACCATGTGTCTCCTGCACCGTCTTCCCCACCGGCGCCGCCCATTCCATATAAGTATTGCCGGAGCATTCGAGGAAATGTCGCGCCGTGACGGCAGGCAGCCGCATCAGATCCGCGAGGCGGAACACCATCGGGCGCTCCACCATGCCATCGACGAGCAGGCGGAACTCTGCCGGATCGATCGGCGGCACGCCGGAATGATCGCGCTCGTAAAACAAGCCATTCGGCGTGATCGTCCCGTGCAAATCCTGCAAGGGTGTGAAGCTCGCGCTCGAGAATTTGGTTGGGCTCTTCTGGCTGAGCCGGACGACGCCGGCCTGAAACGGCGATGGCAATCCGTATGGGCGCGCATTGACTGGCGTGCCTAAGGTTTGCATCCAACGGGGGATGCCAGGCGGCCCCGCCTCCCCTCTACCCGCGACTGGCGACGCTTTGGCGCCATGCGGCAACAAAACCGTCGTCCCCGCGATCCCGAGCCCGGCCTCCAAAACGCGCCGGCGCGCCACTTTCGGCTTCTGCGTCGGCAATCGATCGTCATCTGGCATGGCATTCTCTCCCGACCAACGGCGCACACAAGGCATTCACCAAAATGGTTCCTTGCACCTAGGTAGCACCGCGTCTGGCTTGGCCAACAGCGCCGCGGGCTCGATCTTCAGGGCATCGGTGAGGCTCTGTAGAACCGTGACGGTCGGATTGCGAATCCCGCGTTCCATACCGCTGACATAGGTGCGGTCGATGCCGGCGAGATCGGCCAGATCTTCTTAGCTACGCCTGGGTCATATTCTGAGTGTCCCATTGCTTCCTCCATTGGCCGACATGGCCAATGGAAGATTTAGGCATGCGGGGAAACGTTCGCCTTGGCAGCAGGCCCGGCAGCTCAAGTTCATCTATCGGACCACCAAATAAGGAAGGGCGCGGAGCCTTCATCAGCAAACGTCTGCTTCCAGCATCTATGGCTCGACGGCCAAGCGACCGCCTTGGGCGCGGAGAGGAATGCCAGCTGTTGGCCCGAGTGAGCCGGAAACTGCCGTTCCGCTTTGAGATTAAATGGCTGAAAAGTAGACAAAACAGCTCCCCGGTCATGTAAGTCGCGAAATCCATGATGCGCGACTCATGCATGGAAACCCATTTGCTATGGGTCCCGGGCAAGATCACCATGCTGTTCTTCTCGAGGTCGGGAGCCAGGGACAGCGCGCCGAGAATTTGGGTTTCTTCGCCGCGCATCACATTTTGGAGTCTTGCCCCCGCGCCGCACGCCCGGCACGATATATAATGGGCCAGACCCGGTCCTCACCGTCACAAGCGCGGTGGCCAGTTCGGCTGCGCCGGCCGGTGCCTCACAATAGGGAGCCTCCCGCCAGCTTTGCGCGCTGCCGATCATGCCGCTGGCGATTGCCTTCATGCAAGGAAAGCGATCCCGCCATGGACCAGTCAGCATGGTAAACGCCGCAGCGAAATCTCCCCCAGGCGTGTGCATGATGCCCCAAGGTTCGGCGCGCGTGTCCATGATCGCTCCGTCGGTCCCCAGGAGATACGCTCGGACCGAGGACGTGCCCCAATCGAGCGCCAGCAGAGGCGGTCTTCCGGTCATTGCATTCCCCCAGAGGCTTGGTGGCCTATTGGGGAGTACCCTAACGCGGTAACCGGCCTCTCGGCCAGAGCGGGACGGCGCGCTGCCTCTGCGCTCCCGCGGGAGCGGTCGGCTTCCTGCATCTGCCAGGGGCGGTCGTGCCGATGTTCATCCCGTTCGGCCTCTATCAGGGGATCTTTTCCCGCACCTTCGGCGCGGCCATGACGCGCAGGACTCGTCGCGGACCTGGTCGTGGGTAACTTCGACGGCCGGCGATCGCCCGCCATTGTGGATCGGCAGCGGCGAGGCTGTCGAAATCAGCCTGCACCTGGTCGAGCATGCTGCGGGTCAGGTCGCAAACGCCTTACCGCCGGGGCTCGTGCGGATCCCCGGGGCGAGCCGCGTCCAGGGATAATCCGCCGGATCGGCGGCCATCGGGCCGGGCGCCTTGGCGATGAGGATTTTTTCCGCGATTGGCTCGAAATCAGCGCGAAAATGCACTGAGCTTTTGTTCACCAGAATTTTCATGGCTTCCGGCTGGATACCGGCGACGCGATAGAGATTGCGGTCTAACATCTGCGATTTCACAGAACTGACGACGACGCGCACGTCGTCGATGCGGAGGCAGGCAACCGGCCCTAGCTCAACCTTCACGCCATTCAACATTGGCCCGTCGAACACCAATCGACCGTCAGATAAGGTTTCCACCTCGAACACCGCCTCCAACGGGTTATCACCTGAAACGCCAGACCTCCCGCCAAGAGCGAGATGCAGGCTCGCCCCCTCCCCTGCCTGATGCGCGGCGCGCGCCGCTTCTGGATCCCAGATCAGGCCGATCGCCGCCCCCTTCGCCTGGTTCGTCAGTAGCGCCCGCAGCATGCCCATGGTGTTTGAATCCCCGCCGGCACCTGGATTGTCCTGCGTGTCCGCGATGACAACCGGCCGGCTGGCCAATTGCGACAACAGGATTGCTTCAGCGACCGCGTCCTCCGGTGCGAGGAAGGGCACAGCCCAGGCCAGTTCGTCCCTGGTGAAACGCCCGACGAGCTGGCCTATCGTCTTCTCCAGCACAGCTTCCTCCGTTCCATAACCCCAGACGACCGGACCGCATTCTGGAAAATCCGCTGCTGGAAAGCCTGGGGCGAACGAAACCGAAAGTACACTGTCAGTCTCACTGGCGGCGACGTCACGATAGGCTGTTCGCGCCGGCTCCAGTTGCGTGCACATGCCGTTGATGGGAATGAGAAACGGCAACCGGCGCCATTTGCAGACAACCCTCTTCCCCGCCTCCCTAGCAAGAAGAAAACGCTTCAGGAACATTGCGACAGCTTCCCCGGTGTCAGCCATGTCGACATGCGGATAAGTGCGGTATGCGACGAGACCGTCGGCATTGCTCAGCATTTTTTTGGTGACATTGGCGTGCAGATCGAGCGAAGCAACAACTGGTATCTTCGACCCGACTAGTCCGCGGAGACGCGCGAGCAACTCGCCCTCGCCGTCATCCAGATCTTCGGTCACCATCGCACCATGCAGATCTAGATAGATCGCGTCGAATGTTTGCCGATCCGCGGCGTCAAGAATTTCGCCGGCGATGCGCTCGAATGCGTCCTGTGTGACATGGGCGGACGGGCTGGCAGCGGCCCAGATGACGGGAACGATTTCGTGCCCCTCCGCCAGAGCCGCTTTGATAAAACCTCCGATGGGGATATTGATATCACGCAGCGACAACAATGCTTCGCTGCGTGCCATCGCCGGATGGCCTTCGCCCTTCAGAAAGTTTTCATACACGGCCTTGGTCGGCGCAAAGGTATTTGTTTCGTGTTGGAATCCCGCAACGAGAATGCGCATGGACGTTAGCCCCCGATGAACAAAATCAAGCGATTACCAATATTTTCATTTAAAACCTGTGGCATTTTGAGAGAGAACCTCTACCGATCGGGTTGCAGCTTCGACACGCGGCGGTGAGGATTGTGCCTCAGGCGGTGCCGCATCCAAATTCCAAGACCACACCGCTTTTACCCGCCCTATTGCGCGAGCGCAGGATAAGGCGCCTCACGCCTGAAGGCGGCATCAAAATCTTTTTTGGTTTGCGGACTGGCCAACGAAGCAACGATCGCCAACGCCACACCGAATAACAGGAAACTGAACGCCGCCGGGAAGGAAAAGGCATCGGCGATCGCCCCCATGATGAATGGCGTGAGGGCGCCGGCAAACTGGCCCCCAAAGTTCACGAGCCCCATGCCGGCACCGGCAAAGTCTTGCGGCAAAAGCCGCAACGGGACACCGTAGATCGGCATGAAGCAGAGGCTACTGACGCCAATCGCACAGGATTCCCACAGGATGAACTGTCCCACGGTCGTCGCCTTGATCATGACAACCAAAAACACGCCGGAGACGGCCATCGCCGGGGCGATGAGCCGGCGCATTTTGTTATGGAAGAAGCGGTCGAACAGATAGCCGCCGATGATTGTGCCGATGGTGCCAACAAAAAACGGTATCGATGTCAGTATACCGCTATTGCGCACGTTGATGTGGCGGACTTCCATGAGGTAGCTCGGCGTCCAGGAAATGAGCCCCCATAGGACGATATCATAACCGCAAAAGGTCGCGGCAATCAACCACAGCGCGCGGCTGGTGAGCACGCTGCGAAGGTCGAGGGAGGCTGCGTGCCGAACGGGCTCAGATGCATCTGCGCTGAGCAACGTGCGCGGCAGGAACTTCCACAGAGCAGCGGCCATGACAATGCCGAGAATGGCGACCAGAAGGAACGAATTCTTCCAACCTACGGCGGCGAGAGCCGGACCGGCGATCAGAGGAGCCAGGGCGGCGCCAAGCGAATTGGAGCAGAAGACCACCCCGGTGGCGGTGAGGCGTTGCTGCGGCCGAATGCGTTCGGAGAGCGCCTTCATCGAAGCGGCCGGGAACATACCTTCGCTGACTCCGAAAATCGCGCGTATGGCCAGCAGGGATACATAATTGAAGGCCAGACCGGTGAGGCCGGTGAAGACCGACCAGGTCCCGAGCGCGACGATCATCGTGCGTTTGGCGCCGATCTTGTCGGCCAGAACGCCGCCCGGCACCTGAGATGCCGCATAGGCGATAAAAAATACCGTGAGGATCAGGCCCTGTTCCGCCTTGTCGAGATGAAACTGATGGCCGATGGCCGGCAACGCCAAGGTGATGACGAGCCGGTCAATATAATCGATCACCCAAGCCAGAAACAGCAAGAAGACCGTAAGCCGAGCGACGTCTGAAGCTTTTCCACTTGAATCGCCACTGAAGCCACCATCATCTTTTTGATTCGATTCATGAACGGATGATTTCATCAATTATTATCCTTTCAAAGGACAATGATATTGACGCAGACATGCTTTTTTCTGTCAAGCAATTTTCATGAACAAACGCGGCATTTTCCTGACAGGATAATGCCGCGTTTTCGAAACCCCAACACAACATACTGACACAGCAATATCCTGCCGGATCAGGATATTTCAATGGCCTTTTGGCAGTTTCCGTTCCACCAGGGTGGCGTACAACCCGGCGCCGAGCGGTATCGCCTCGTCATTGAAATCGTAGCGGTCGTTATGCACGGGCGCGCTGTCCTCGCCGTTGCCGATATTGATATAGGCGCCGGGCCGGGCCTCAAGCATGAAGGAGAAATCCTCCGAGCCCATAACCGCCGGGCCGTTGCGGCTGACATTCTGCGCCCCCACCAATGCAGCGGCCGCGTCGGCGTAAGCGTGGGTTTCCACTTCGTCATTGACCAAAGGGGCGAACAGGAAACGGAAATCGATCTCGGCGGTAGCGCCGAACCCGGCAGCAACGCTGGTCGCCAGGCGCTTCATGTTGGCTTCCATCAACCCCATGGTCTCGCGGTGAAAGGCGCGTGCGGTCCCACGGACATAAGCGGTTTCCGGGATCACGTTATAAGCGTGGCCGGACTGCAGGCAGGTGACGCTCAGCACCGCCGCATCGCTTGGCTTGACGTTGCGTGAAATGATGGATTGCAATGCCCCCGTGATCGCCGCGGCGGCCATCACCGGGTCCGTGCTCTCCTCGGGCCGGGCGCCGTGCGCGCCACGGCCATTCACGGTGATATCGAAAAATGCGCCGCCGGCCATCATCGCGCCAGGACGGATTTCGAATTTACCAACCGGCAGGCCGGGGCGGTTATGCATGCCAAACACCGTGTCGCAAGGAAAGCGCTCGAACAGACCCGCTTTCAACATTGCCTCGGCCCCACCCAACCCCTCTTCAGCGGGCTGGAAAATGAAATTCACCGTGCCATTGAATTTTCCATGTTCGGCGAGAAACCGCGCGGCCCCCAGCAACATCGCGGTGTGGCCGTCATGGCCGCAGGCATGCATGCGGTCCGGGTTGGTGCTGGCGTAAGGCTTGCCCGTGGCCTCGTGGATCGGCAACGCATCCATATCCGCACGCAGGCCGATGCTGGCCGCGCCATTGCCCCGGCGCAGCACACCGACAAGGCCAGTGCCACCCACGCCGCGATGCACCTCGATGCCCCATTCGGCCAACTTGGCGGCAACCAGATCACTGGTGCGATGCTCCTCGAAGCCGATTTCCGGATGCGCGTGAATATCCCGCCTGATGGCGGTCAACTCATCATGATAGGTGCGAATGGTGTCGACAGCGGTCATGCAAACGTCCTTTCAGAAATTCACCCAGGCGGCATGCTGACGTTCCAGCGCCGCACGCCATTCGCTGAGGCTCCGACTTATCGCGAGACATTTCAAGCGGCTAACACGACCGCCATACGTCGAGGCGAGGAACCGCAGCGGAATGATCCCCTCATGCGCCGCAGCTTCGGCATGGGCGATCAGCGCGCCAGCATGGTCGTTTTTGTCAAATTGCCACGCTTCGAATTGAACCTTGGCAACCTTGCAAGGGCCGGTCGTCACGCCGGCAACAGGTATTTCTTCGGAATGGCGGCTCCCACAGTGTATTTCGGGTCGACAAAATTACCGAGCCGAACGCGGCCGCACTGGCTGAGCATCATATAGGCGTCCCATTGGTCGAACTCGTATTCAGCAGCCATCCAGCGGACCAACTCCCGATAGGCGATCCGGGTTGCATCCTCGAGCGGCCGAGCCGAGCCGATCGCCATGATGAACTCCTCTTTCTCCAGACGCGGCCATTCGATGGCCCAGCCCTTGATAAGGTCAACCCGGATGGTCGTGACGGATGGATATTCGACCGCGACGCCACAGACCTCGCCGTCCCCTTGGCAGGCGTGGGCATCACCGATGAATAGCCTGCCGCCCGGGGAACGAACCGGCAGATAGGTGATGCTCCCCGGCCCCATATCGGGCACATCCATGTTGCCGCCGTGATTATCTGGAGTGAGAGAGTTAATACTATCGATCTCGGGCGACAGGCTGAGCGTACCGATGTGAGGATTGTAGGGAAGCGTGACGCGGTCGCTCCAGAATACGGATTTCTCATCAAGATGAATCTTGCGGACTTTTTCCGGCAATGGCGCGTTGAGCGTCGCTGTATAGGCGGTCCCGGTAAGCGCGCCAAACTCGGGAATCATGCAGCACGTGCCACGGGGATTATGACCACGGGGCACCATACTTTCGATATGGACTGCGACAACGTCCCCCTTCTCTGCGCCCTCGATCATGATGGGCCCATTTTGCGGATTGAGAAAGGGCATGCGGAGTTTCTGGGTGGGCATATCCTGTTCGGTCTGAATCGCGCCCTCGAATGCGTCGCGCGTTTCGACCACAATACGGTCCCCAGGCTTCACACTAAGCGCCGGATCGGAATAGGGACCGATCGTGTAGTGGTATTTGCCTTGGACCGCCTCGGTCAGCTGATGCGTCACGGCAACGCGGTCACGCCCGACACCGCGTTTCGCCATGATCGATTCCGTAAGCCAATCTTTCGAACCCTCTGCCGGTTCCAGCATAACGAGTAATCCTTTCAGATGGAGAGATATTCGGAGAGTAGGGCTTCGTTTTGAATCTCGGCTTCACCGAGCGTAGAGACGATCTCTCCCTTGTCGATCACGTAGGCCCGTTGGGCCACATGCTGCATGAGGTCGAGATTCTGTTCGACGATCAGGATGGACAGGCCGTTCGTCCGATTGAGAGCGAGCAAGGCTTCACCGATCTCCTGAACAATGCTCGGCTGCACGCCGTCGCTTGGCTCATCGAGCAGCAGGAGCGCAGGCCCCGCGATTAACGCGCGAGCAATCGCGAGCATTTCTTGCTGACCACCACTCAACGTACCTGCAAGCTGGCGCGAACGCTCCTTCAAGACCGGGAACGTCGTGTAGATGAGGTCGAAATCCAGGGCCTTACCACCACCGATGAAGCGACCGGTGCGCAGATTTTCGTGCACAGTCAGGCGTGGGAACACCTGACGTCCCTGTGGCACGTACCCCATCCCGCGGCGCGCCCGGTCCTCCGCTCGGAGCGCCGTAACATCGGCATCCGCAAATCTGAGCCTGCCCCGGCGGACCGGCAGCAGGCCGATAACGGTGCGCATCAATGTGGATTTGCCGGCGCCATTGCGTCCGATGACACCGACGATTTCTCCTGCAGCCATGCTGATTGAAATATCTCGAAGCACATCGCCCGTGGCGTAGCCGCTCCATACTCCTTCTGCGGTGAGGATCATTGCGCGGCCGACCTCACCTTGCCGAGATAGATATTGCGTACATCCTCGCGGGCGGTGATCTCGTCGACCGTACCCTCCGCGAAGACCGCTCCCTGATGCAGCACCGTAACCGTCTGAGCGACGGCGCGCACAAAGGCGATGTCGTGTTCGACCACAACGATCGCGAGACCCGCGCGGTTGAGTTCCTTAAGCACGTCGGCAGTGCGCATCGTCTCGGCCGGCGACATGCCGGCGGTCGGCTCGTCGAGAAGCAGAACGGTCGGAGCGCGACCCAGTGCCATGCAGATCTCCAGCCATTGCATCTCGTGATGCGCGAGGCGCGAAGTCGGCAAATCGAGCTTGTCCGCTAAGCCGAAGGCGACCAGGGCCATGCGAAAGTGCAGCGCATCGGCCGCCATGCTGCCGCGCCGCGCGGTCTCCAGATTCTCGGAGACACTCATCATACGGAAGGTTCTATTGCTCTGGAAGGTAAGGCCGATGCCGAACCGCACCCGCCGAAACGGCTCAAGCTTCGTCACGTCGTGGCCGTTGAGCAGGATACGCCCGGAATCCGGCTTCTGGATGCCGCAGAGCAGGGTGAAGAACGTGGATTTCCCGGCGCCATTCGGCCCGATCACGCAGCGCAGTTCGCCTTGCATGAGGCTGAAATCGACTGCATTCGCCGCAACGACGCCACCAAAGCGCTTATGAAGTGCCATTGCCTGCAGGACATGAGGATTCTTGCTCATGCGACCTCCGTCTTGCGGATGCGGAACCGCTGCGCGAGCCGCACCAGGCGGAGAACGATCCCCTCCGGCGCGAACAGCATGACGGCAACGAGAAACACGCCAATGATCACAAGCGCATACTGATTTCCGGCGGAGGAGAGGATGTAACTCAGTTGGTTCAGCAGGAAGGTCACGATCGCGACGGCGAGGAGACTGTCGCGGCCGGCGACTGCCACCCAGATCACCGGCAACGCCGCCTGCTGAAGGCTGGTGACGGAGGGAGTGATGTAATTTCCCCATTGCACGTAAAGAAGCCCGCTGATGCCGGACAGCACAGCGGCCAGCACGAAGACGAACAACTGCTCCAGCCGCACATCGTAGCCGAGCAGCTCGGTGCGTATGACATCCTCGCGGATCGCCATCAGAACCTGACCGCGATGGGAATTCACGAAAGCACGTAATCCGACGAAGGAAACTAAGACGACGCCAAGAACGAGGTAGTAAAAGGCATAGTCCTGAAACACAAAGCTTCCGATCTGGAATGCTGGAATGCCAGTCATCCCGTTATAGCCGCCCAGCGCGACTTGACCGATCGTCCATTGTGCACCTGCTGTAAGGCCCAGGAAAGTATTGAGCAACAAGGCGAGCACAAGGGTTAGGATCGGCACGATCCAGGCAGCGACGCGCGCATAGAAGATGAAATAGCCGAGGGCTGCGGCGAGAGCCGCCGCTGCCGCGAGTCCCGCGAGGGAACCCGCCCAAGTTGCCCAAGTAGCATCCGGAAAATTTCCAGAGACGATGCCATAGACATAGCCAGAGACGGCAAAGAACGCGACTTGCCCGAAGCTCAGAACCCCTCCGTAGCCCCAGAGCAGGCTGAGGCCGAATGCCATTGGTATATTCAGCAAATAATAGGCAACGTTCGTGGCGCTGAACGACGAGGCGATGGCAGGATAAGAAAGGAAGCTGATGGCGACAAGTGCCATCGCCAGCCACGCCGGCTTCGTGCGGCCGATATCGTGCGGCCCGGCGAGCGCGCGACCCAGGCAGGATCTGAGAATTGGTGCAGCCATTTTCACGCTCATCGCGCCAGCCTCGGAAGCAAACGCCGGCCGAGCGAGGAGACACCACCCGGAAGAATGCGAATGACGACAAGGGCGGTGACGAGCAGCGCGACACTGCCCCAGAAGCTTCCGAGCAGAAACGAGACTGGCGTTTCTACCAGCGAAAGCAGAGCGCTGCTGCCAACCGCGCCGCCGATCACACTGGCGCCACCTCCGACGACGACAGTGATGAAAGCCGGTGCGACAAATTGCTGGCCCATAAAGGGCGCTATGGAGGTTGTTGGCGCCAGCAATGCGCCGCTCAGCCCGGCGAGAGCAGAGCCGATACCGAAGGTGATCATGTAGATTCGGTTCACCCGAATGCCCAAAGCCCGTGCCATAGCCGGATTCTGCATCGCCGCGCGCGCCTCCAGTCCGAAATTTGTCGCGCGATATACCCAGGCCAATCCGGCGAGAAGCACCACACAGAACACAATCAGGAAAAGCCAATAGATTGAGAAGGAATAGACGCCCACCGAGATCGAGCCCCCGGGTATAGCGATCGGCGGCATGAAGGGGCCGAAAGCGAGCAAGGCCCCTTGGGCGAGAATGAGGCTGATGCCCCAGGTGACCACCAAAGCACCTAATTCGCGGCCGTAGAAATGCTGGACGATTAGGCGTTCGAGAATCACCCCGAAAAGCCCGACCGCCGCGGCGGCGAGCAAAACGGCGAGCGGTAGAGGAATCCCCTGATGTACGGCGGCACTTGCCGTATAAGCACCAAGCATCATGAACTCCCCGTGGGCGAGATTGATGATGTTCATCATCCCCAAGATGACGATCAGCCCAAGCGCGCATAGCAGCAAGAAGGAGGCGTTCGTGCCGAACTGATAAAGAATGCTGATCGTATCAGCCATTGAACTACGCCGGTGCAAACATCTTGAAGAAAGGGTCCTCGGCCGGTGTGTATTGCTTGTGCTCCGGCGTGCGGACGAGATTGACCCCTAGGCGTTGCAGCCACCACGGCGCGATGGATGACCAGTCACGTGCGAAGCTGATCTGCTGCTGTTCGTTGGCGACGGCGAGACGGATGTAGTGGCTCGCATGATGTGTCCCGGGCTCAAGGAAGACCGTGCCTTCTGGCGCCTCAATGCTCCAGCCTGCCTCAAGGGTCTTGCGCACCGTCTCCTGGTCCGTAGTGCCGGCGAGCCGGGCGGCCTTGGCATAGAGGTGGATGCTGAAATAAGTGTTCTGAGCCATCTGCCCGAGATACGGATCGTTCGGGAACATCTTGTAGAAGCGTTGCACGAAATCCTGATTCCGCTTGGTGGGGATCTCTTGCATGTAGTTTACCGCGTTGTGCATATTGGCGAGAGAAGGCGGTTTGAACCGCTTGTGCTCGTAACCTTGCGCCATGTTTATGGTGGAGGCCATCGGTAGATGAAGGCCGGCGGCAGCTGCCTGCGGGTAGTAGTTGGACTGGTTCTGACCTACGAGCAGGGTCATTACCCAGTCGGGCTTGGCGGCCTGCACGCGCGCGATGACTGAGCTGAATTCGGAAACGTCGAGCGGTGGAAACTCCTCAGCAATCACCTGCGCCTTAAGCACCGGGGCGAAGGAACGAACCCAGGCGGCGGTGAGCTGGCCGAAATTGTAGTTCGCCGCGATGGTGAAGATTTTGGGGCCAAACTTCTCCACCATATACTGCATCACGGGGATGACCTGCTGCTCAGGCACCGCGCCCGTACAGAAGGTATAGCTGTCAGCAACGCCGCCCTCATATTGATTGGTATAGAAATAGAGCTGCTTATGCTGATCGACGATCGGGCGTATGGCCTCCCGCTCCGCACTGGCGAAACCCGCGAAAAGGACATCCACACGGTCCTGCTGGATCATGCGGCGGGCGAGCTGCTGCCAGAGTATGTTGTTCGACTGGCCGTCCGCGGAGATTAGCTGCAGTGGCTGGCCCAGCAGCCCCTTCTCGCCGGAGGAGACAAGAATTTCGTCGGTGTCGGAAGTGACGACCGCCTTGTTGCTTGGCGTGCCTCCGTCGCTCACTACGTTGAGCGTCCCGCCGCTGGTGGTTAAGGTCGGCGGATTGGGGGCATAGAGCCCGTAGCTCCCGAGCACACCCATCCCAACCGGCCCACCGGCGAGCGTATAGCCGTCATTGATCTCCTGTACCGCAAGCTGCGCCGCATGCAGCTTTTGGATACCATAGATCGAAAGATTACCAGACTGGTCTTCGATGAATCCAATCTTGACCGACTTTTCGCTTGCCGCGCGGACGATGGATGGCCGCGCGAGCGCTACTGTGGCTGCTGCTGCGCCCGCTGTCACGAGAACAGTACGCCGCGTCGGGCCGGGTGCGCCATTGGGCGGGGTCGTTTCTTCGTTCACGGAAACCTCTCTTGCTTTCAGATCTGCTTGGATGTCCGCCGGCCGTTGTCGCGACCGACAGCGAAGGGTGTGCGCTCGTCGCTAAGATGGGCTACGAGCACGGGCCGCGCCACAAGCGTGGCCGCCAAAGCCTCGACAGTCATGCGCGCCTGCATGGCTGCGCGTCGCAGCCGGTCGAGCGCTTGCGTCTCGTCAAGACGATGTTGGCGCATCACTTCGAGAACTGCCCGCACGACAAGCGGCCGCGCTCTCAGCCGTTCAGATAATTCGCCGACTGAATGCCGCATGCGCTGAATTTCGCCATGCAGGTGATGGGCGACCACAAGCGCTTGAAACGCCCCGCTCGATCCGATCGGTTTGGTCATGAAGGCACATGCAAAATGCGAGAGCGCCCATTCGATGCGGCCCGGCGCTTCCGACCCCAACAGCGCGACCAACGGCACAGGCGGCGGCGAACGCCCCCAGGAAAATAAAGAGTCGCACCCAGAATCGGCATCAAAGAAAATTACGTCGGCTTCTGCGGCAACACGCGAGAAGCACGCTGTCGGCGGATGCGCCTGTACATTGAGGCCAATTCGACGAAGCTGCGCCTCAAGCGCATCACGGTTACGATCTGCACGATGAATGATGAAGGCGGAATGACCGGAAAAGCTGGGCAAGGTCATTGGCACCTCACGAGACGCAGCTGCGGGCCCCCGCGTCGGGGCATGCCATTGGCAACCGCGGCTGCTTTCGGCGAAAAGGCGAGGTAAGGATCGGGGCGGTACGGAGTGCTCGCTTCCCACTGGATTTCGAAACTGCCTTCCGCTGTGACGGTGCCTATTCTCGGGGTAAGCCAGGCGTGATTGTTTTCCGGATCAACCCACATATCGCCTTGCGGCGCAGAAAGTCGGCAGGCATAAGCCGCCTGCTTCACTGGGCCTAGCTGATCAGTTTTGGCCTCGTGCAAACTCGCAGCGAGAAGCAGCATCGTCATGTAGGCAGCCTCTGAATCCGCCGAAGTGACGCGATTGCCCCCGAAGCGTTCCCGGAAGGTCCGAACGAAAGCGACGTTCTCCATACTCGTGATCGATTGGAAGTAGACGCTCGCGGCAATATGGCCAGCGGCCACGCCGGGCCCGATTGCGTGCAACTCCGGTTCCGATAGCGAACAGCTCAGGATGGGACGCTTGGTCGGCAGGAAGCGTTCGTCGTGCTGCGCGAGTTCGTGATAAGCGCGATAGAAGGCATAGCAGGACTCACCAATGAGTGTATTGAACACGAAATCAGGCGCGCTTTCGGAAATTTCTCGGATCGCAGCACGCACATCGGTCGAGCCGATGGGTAAATAGCGTTCACGTAAAATCGTACCTCCGCCAGACTGCACGAGGTCGCGCATGATCCGGGTATTTTCCCAAGCCCAGATATAGTTGCTGCCGATGCAATAGGTGCGTCCGCCGTAGCGCGGCAACGCCCAATTTGCCAACGGAACGACATGCTGATTCGGCGCCGCGCCGGTGTAGATCACGTTCGGGCTGCTCTCAAATCCCTCGTAATGCGAAGGGTACCAGAGCAGCCCATCGAATTTCTCAAGACTCGGGATAATCTCCTTTCGGCTTGAGGACGTGTAGCATCCGACAATGTGACGAACGCCGTTCGTTAGCAGATGATCAGCCGCGGCGCGGTAACGGTCAAGCGAGCCGCCCGGATCGACGACACACGGCTCCAGCCTGAACGCACCGTCTGCTCTGGCATTCGCCATGTCGAGCCCGAGTAGGGCGCCATCGCGGAGCTCCCGCCCGATGGTTCCGTACGGGCCGAGTGTCGAAAACAGGATACCGATGGGAATACGGTGTCCGGCCTTTTGCATCGGCGATCGATCTCCTCCTTTCTGGCCTTAAAGCAAAAAAGCCCTCTGGCAGACTGGAGCTGCCGGAGGGCCTATTTGCCGTTCCCGATGCGACTGCACCGAGCTATGAGAAAGCGCTTTATCATGACGAGCCGTTTGAAACGGCTACGTTCGTATCATCATCGGCTCGATAACGATTTGTCAAGCGCCGTTTTTCCGAGCGTCGCTTGGCTTTTTTGCTATTCGCGCAAACTCTGCACAAAAGTTGTTCGAGACGCAACATTCGCGCCGCACATTTGCTCGAATTATAAACAGTTCACGCCAGCATGCCGCGTCCTCCACTTCCAGGAGTGGGGTGATGCGGCCATCGCGGGCTTCTAGAATATGTCGGTGCGCATGAATTGGCACACTTGAAATACCGGTCGCATGGTCAGGAGTTCCGGGCATATCTTGGCCCCATGCAGCCAGACTATCAAAAACCGAAAGGCTGGCTCGATACCCATCAAGGGCCATTGGACGGCCGTTTGGATCCGGGCGCGAATCGGCGCCCGACCGTCATGACATGTCGACTGGCAGTAACCGCTCAAGGTCCATTTCATGAGTGAGTTTGGCGAGGTCGCCGGCCCGCTCGCCACCGGCGAAAACCTCTTCTCGTTCCAAGAGGTCCGCAATCTGCTCCGCTATGGCGGCATGCGCAGCGATCGGGACATTCTACAGTTCGATTGCGCGCTGTCTTATGGGCTTCCCGACTATATGCGCACGCTTGATCTCTTGCGCGGTCATGGCTGGTCCTGGCGCCAGGTGCATCCCCACGGTGGGCACCAGATGTCGCTGTACCTCGCCGCTGGCCTCGGGCTCGGCGGCAACGAATCCTATCCGCGCGTGTTTCAACCCTTCGGCGGATTCGCAATGCTCGCCCGATCTGAACCCCATCGAGCAGGTCTTTGCCAAGCTTAAGCACCGCCTGCGCGAAACCCAGCCAGGATCAGGGAGAGCGTCTCCGCCGCCATCGGCGCCATTCTCGTCCTATACCGCTCAAGAATGCGCCAACCACCTCAGACACTCAGGATATGCGCAAAACTAACCACCGCACGCTCTAAGTAGCAGGCGCCGTACCAATCGCCGTTGCGCAGAAGAGGTCGCGGTCCGATCGGCCAAAATTACGCCTACCCTTCGGTACGCTTCACATCGTCCAAGCGGCAGGGCAGCTGACGTGCCGCGAGGAAAACACCGACGTGGAGGCCGCAGAGAAGCAGAAACGCCCAGGCGTAAGCGATCGCCACCGCCGGGCCGGAAACATGCGGCCCCAGCCTCCAGGCAAGGAATGTCGCACAAAGCGTCGTCATGATCGGCCCGCCGAGACGCTGGGCGATGTTCAGCGAGGTCGTTGCCATCGGCAGATCCTGTTTGGGAACAGAGGCGTAGGCGGCAGTCATGGACGGCAGGCCGACGGCGCTCATGCCCAATCCGCGAAGGAACAGCACGGGAATCAGTATGAACAAATTCAACCCGTTGAGCGCGAGATAGAGAAACGGCATCGTGGCAATGAATGTCAGCAGCGCACCGCCCGCCGATACGGCGCGGATGCCAAACCTGTCGATCAGTGCGCCCATCTGCGGATAAGTCACCAGCATGCCCAGCCCGAGCGGCGCCAGCATCCAGCCCATCTCGGCGGGCGCGCGGTCGCAAGCTTGAATCAGAAAAGCAGGGATAAGCATCTGCCCCGCGAACTGCACGCCGTTCGATAGAGACTGCGCCATGACGGCGGTCGAGAAGACCCGAACCTTGAACAACCGCAGATCAACTAACGCCGCATCGCCTTTGCGCCGTGCCGCCCAGAGAAAACCGGAAATCATGATGATACCGGCCGCGAGCGTTGCACTGCCCGTCATCTGGCCGATCTTGTCAGCGCCATAAAGACACAGCGCCAATCCTGGTGACAGCAGAGCGAGACCAAGCCAGTCCAGCTTCTTATCGGTCACCGCTTCACGGTCCGCCGGCAGGAACAGGACCGCCAACAGGAAAGCAAGCGCCCCAACCGGCAGATTGACCAGGAAAAGCCAGCGCCAGGACGCATATTGCAGGATGGCGCCGGCGATGATGGGACCAAAGACCGGCGCTAGAAGAACTGGGAGCGCCATGTAACCGGCCACGCGCGCCATATGCCTGCCGGCCGTCTTGGCGATCATCATCTGCGCCATGGGGGCAAGCAGGCCGCCACTGACGCCTTGGAGAATGCGGAACGCGATCAGAGCGTCCGCCGACCAGGCCAGCCCGCACAGCGCTGAGGACAAAGTGAAGCCCGCGAAACACCAAAGATAAAGCGATTTTGCACCGATACGGCCGACGAGCCATCCGTTCAGCGGCAGTGCCAGGGCCAATGCCAGAAGATAGCCGCTAATGACCCACTGAATGATCGAGAAATTCGCGTGCAAATCTGTCGCCAGGTTTGACATGGAGACATTGATGATGGTGGCATCGAGCTGCGCGAGCAGACCGCCAAACAATGCGACAGCGGCAATTCTCCACACAGAGGGATCGAGCCGGGTATCCTCCGCAGCGTCTTTCGAAGCCGGGCCTTGGGCCATGCGATTATGAACGCTTCGGCAAATGGCCACCGTGGAAGCGCCCAAATGTGCGCGCGGAAAATATGCCGATCAGCAGAACGCCCGCACCAGCGGCGATCACTTGATCGGCCGCATGCAGATTGAAATTGCCGACACAAGCCAGGAGGAGATAGGCGAAGACAAAGTTCGCACACCCCCAGAGAACATTGACGGTTGAGGAGGAAAGCCCCTGCCCCGGCGGCTTGGCGAAGGGGCTTTGAAACGCCTGCCCCATCATGCCGCTGACAAAATGCGGAACAGCGTTGGCGAGAAAAATGCCGCCAAACAGATACGATACGTCGTGAAGCCAATTCATGAGTGCGGGCTCCCTTTCAGAAGATAAATGCCGGCCGCCATTCCGCGGTTGGACCCGGTGCAGCGGCCTATTCCGCCTCACCCAGGCGCTTGATCAGCGCGACCGCGGACATCAGCGTCTCCCGCTCCGAGGGCGTGAGTCTGGCCATGGCTTCGAGCAGCCATTTCTGTTTCGCTGCACTGCGCCGATGCCGCGCCTGGGTCCCGCTCTCCGTCAAAGCGAACAGAACCTGCCGGCCATCGCGCGGATGCGGCTGGCGCGAGACCAGCCCCTCATCTTCCAACTCGGCAAGGGTCGCGCCCATGGATTGCGGCTTGACCCCCTCTGCCCGTGCAAGATCGGCCGTCGTCATCGGGCCAGCTTTATCAAGCCGTGCCAGGGCCATGGTCTGGGACCATGTCAGCCCGTCAGGGTTGGCATCGGCACGCAGGCGCCGCAAAAGCTGGCCGACCGCCAGCGAAAGTTCGGTAACGGCGGTCTCGGGGGGCGTTGGCATGTCGGAAAATCGATCCATGCCTCCCTCTACAACAACACAGTTAAACTTGCAAGTTTTCCTGTTTTAAATCTGGCGCGCGACGCATGCGGCGATTATCTCATGCCCGCCCAACACCAAGGCGGCCGGCGGCCTCGCGGGCCTCCGCCTCGCGGCGTGGCAGAATATCCGCCATCCTCTCCCGGTAGGCGGCCAGGATTGTCGCCGGTGCGGTTTCCGGGCGCCCCGCATCGAACGGCGGCGCCGGCGCATATTCAAGGCCGAGTTGAATGGTTTGCGCCAGTCCGTGCGATTAGGGGGCTTTGACCAATGTCTAATTTATTGAAATTGCACGAAATAGAATCGCATGATTAAAGGATTGTGACACTGAGAGTTGCCTGCAAGTGTCGCGTTCTTTAATTCGTAAGAATCCAGGACCTGACCGTGACTGTCGGTGCATTTTGCCTTTTAATTCGTGATAAAAAACCTTTTAGTTCGCGATAAAAACACTTTAATTCGTAATCCTAGCCAGTAGATCATCGAGATGCGGGCTGCCACGGCCATCCCGTAGTCTTCGGCCGACACGCCCCGCCTATTCACCGATTGGCTTGATGAAATCCGAGCGCTGGAACCGGTCGATGTTTCGTCGGACGACCCTCGAGGCCAGGAATTTCCAACAAAATCGCCCGTTTTGCCCGCATCAAACGCGGCCGTTTGACGGTCCATCTGGCCCCAGATAGTGCTCGTTTTCTCCCCACATAACCGCCCTGTCCTCGCCCGGCTCCTGTATGAGCGCACGCCGCGCGGCGGCACCAAATGGCACCCATTCTCGGTCAGGCACTTGCTGGGAAAAGCCGATAGCCTCGGCTTGCTACCGCCGCGCTTGTCCAGGAAGCCCGAACCGTCGGCCTAACCCCTGTTTTTATTAGACGATCTGGATCAGCACGCGCCGCGCGGATCGCACGTGCGTGCCATTGGGCCCCTGCACTGCGCGCTGGTAATCCCCACCGCACCGGTGCGAATGCGGCCCGACACCAGGCCATTGGCAACCAGCGCATCCGCCCCAACCTGGGCCCGGGTTTCGGACAAATATACGTTGGCATGGCAGAAAAGCTGGGGCTTTTGCCGGAGCCGCGTGAGCGGCTTAGTGGAGGCAGTCCATGGGCGGCAGAGGCGCCTGCCGCCTATGGGTTTTCCGATTACGCTCCGACGTTCCCCCTGCCCCGCGCGCATCCTTTGTACCGGTAGTCGCCATGCAGCGAGACGCAAAGCAACTCATGCCTTGCCGTCTTGCGCGGGAGGCGGTGCTGCGTATCGATTCCGACCTCGATGGGCGTCAGGTTGAACGAAGCCGCCGCACGCGCGGACAGCCCGTGGAAATTCGTCGACCAGGCGGAACGGATAAGCTCTACCTGCGCGAGATGCACCAGCAGCCGGTAGCCGATATGAGGCTGCGCGTTGCGCATCTTCTGCTGAAAGAAGGCCCGGCGGTCGTCCGCAACCGGGAAGCATTGCCGGATATAGAAGCCATATTCGTCTGGGGAAGCCTCCGCCGGATACCCACCCCGCTGATCGAGCCATTGCTGCGCCGCCGTACGCTAATCATTCCTCCCGCTGGACGGCCTGTCAGTCGATAGCGGCAAAGATCGGCTGCTCGGCGCACACGCTGCCGGATTGGGTGAAGAAGGCCGAGATCGATGCCGGCAAGCGAGCCGGTGTGCCGACCAACATGGCCGAAAAGATGAAGGCTCTTGAGCGGGAGAACCGTGAGCTACGGCAGGCCAACGAGATCCTGCGCAAGGCGAGCGCTTATTTTGCCCAGGCGGAACTCGACCGCCCATTCAAACGATGATCGCGTCCATTGACGATGACCGCGAGGCGCATGGGGTCGAGCCGATCTGCAGGGTGTTGCCTCGCCCCGTCGACCGACCCCAAACAGGCTCTGGCTTTCGGACTTCACCTACGTCAGCACCTGGTCGGGCTTCGTCTACGTCGCTTTCGTCAGCGAGGCCGATTTGGATCACCGTTCGGTGCGCTTGCCAAGCACAGTCTCCGGTGGAAGCAGTCTCGGGCACTGTTGAGCAGCCTCCAAGATCAGTGCTTGCGTCATGTCCTCTACATCTGACCGCCGCTTCGGGGCCCAGGGAAGTGGTTTGTCTTCAGGGCGTATGCGCGGCTTATCGGCACGATCCAGGATGAATGGAGCATGTTTCGCAACCGCATCGCGGATCTGCCAACCGTAGCAGTATCGAAAAAATCCAATCCGCTCACGCAGAATGTCGATCGGTGATTGGGGGGGAATGAAGTCGGCCCATGCCGTGCCCGCCAGTTCGGCAGTATACCAAGCAGCAGCTTCGCGCCATGCCGCGGGGCGCAGGCGCGACCAGGGTTTGGACGAGGTGTAATGTTCGAGGTAGGGCGTAAGCTTGCCCCCAAACATCAAATAAAGTTCGTGAAGATTCCATCGCGGATCGAGTGGCGTCCACTTTCCCTCGAAGGCCACGTTGAGTGCGTCCTGATCGGGCGCCTCCAGGCAGCGGTCCGGGTGCTCAGCAAGAAAGCGCCGTGCGCGCTCAAGGCCGCCATCGGCAAGCGTCTTGGGCCAATCGAAGATCATGACGCCCGATTGCAGATAGGGGGCGTCGGGCGCCAAGAACAGATCGCGGCGGCGCCTTTTGATGTTGCCACTCACATAATAGATGAAGTCGTGGACGGCACCGACTGGTGCGCCGTACAAATTGGCGCCCAGGAGAGGCTCGAGCGGCGCGCACACGCGCGTATCGGCATCGAAATAAATTAGCCTTTCGTTGTCGGGTCCGAAAATAAAGTCAAAATATAATCTCAGGTAAGCAGCGCGCGGCCATCTCGTTGCAATCGGTTTGATGTTATTGGCCAGATCATCGCAGACGAGGACCTCGGCTGCGATACTACGGTCGCGAAAGAATTGCTCAACTTCATGTTGATCCTCGGCGTTTACATCGCAAATAACGAGGCACAACCGAATGTTCTCTTTGGCAGCCAGATGATCCCAAACTGACTTCAACTGGCAGCAAGCCGCTGGCAGATAGCCTCGGTCTGAGACTGTCGTAACCGTCACGTGCTCATTTGTCATGTTCACCTAGGCTCAGGACTCATTTCCTTGAGGTAGAACGCTACAGCAACCGCGATGCCGATTGCCGAGAAGAAGGTGTGCGCACCTGTCGTAGCGTGTTGCAATGCTCCAGCGCACCAAAGTCTTGAAAATCTTGTGTGGGCCGGAGGCTTTCGGCGCGTCTTTCCATTGCAGCCCGTGCTTAATCCCGTAGATAATGCCGCTGATCACCCGCCGGTCGTCAACACGCGGTACGCCATGAGAAAGCGGAAAGAACGGCGATATCCGCGCCATCTGGCGCTCACCCCGCAGAAACAAAACAAACATGGCGAAGCTCCCTTCGCCATGTCCAGAATTATACAAAAGCGCGCCGAGTCAAGAGCCTTAATGGGTCCTGACCCATAGGCGGAACCGGGGCTTTGACCTGTGCTTTTGTACCTACGCAATGTTAAACGGGGCATCCGTGGAACCACGAACGTGGTGTACCGCATCTGCCGGGCGTTGGAGCTGAATTGTTTCTTTAAATTTAATTTATACCGATTCGTAACCTTTTTGCAATTCCTATAACATTATTCCTATACCATAATAAATGCTTTATCGGGATAAATTCCATATAGAATAAACCAAAGCGACATGGAGGCCAAAATGACGCGGAAGTCCCTGTCAAGCACGCCCCGTGTGACGCTCGCCATGCCCGTATATAATGGCCAAAATTTTCTCCATAAATCGATTGAGTCAATTCTTACACAGAGTTTTATGGATTTTGAACTCATCGTGTCAGACAATGCCTCTTCAGATTCAACATGCGAGATCGTCGAATCCTATCAGCGGATGGATAGCCGGATTCGGCTTGTAAAGCATCCGCGGAATATTGGCGCAGCCGCGAATTACAACTTTGGATTTCAGCAGGCAAAAGGCGAATATCTCAAGTGGTGTGCACATGATGATGAAATCGACCGCACACTTCTTCAGCACCTTGTTTCTAAACTAGATGGCAATCAAGATCTTGCCCTTGCCTTCGGAAAGACCGTCTGCATTGATGAAGAGGGGCGCGAGATCCCGACCGTCGGCGTGGAGATGCCAGAAATTCTGGATGACGATCCGGTTGTTCGTTTTATCAAGGCGATTGCACAACTAGGAACATGCTTTCCGATATTTGGCCTGTTTCGCAAAAATGTTTTGGCAAAAACCACATTACACAGGCCCTATTATTCTTCCGACAAAGCATTGCTTGCCGAGGTGGCCTTGCTCGGGAGGCTCGGATTTGTTCCTGCCGCGATTTTCTTTAATCGTGAGCATAAACAAAGATCAATTAACCTGGCCAAATCAGAAAGAAGCGCATGGCAAAATGGCACGAAAAGCCGGTATGCTGCGGCTGAACATCTGAATCTTTTACGCCATTATTTCGAAATCGCGTGGCGCCACCAGAATGTTGCCCCTCCGCTTCGATTGACGCTGGCAGTGATTAGGTACGGGATCGAACCGATGCAACTTTGCCGGTATATCACGGAATGTGCCGGCCTCGTTTCCCCGAGCGCCGAACGGATTATAAAACGGAGCGCAGGCCGGCTGCTCGGCAGACGCGAATATTCGTGAACCCTTTCAAAGGTGATTTTTGATGAAAGTCGCAATTTTGGCAGGCGGGCTTGGATCCCGATTGGCTGAAGAAACTTCAATACGTCCGAAGCCGATGGTCGAGATCGGCGGTATGCCCCTACTTTGGCATATCATGAAAATTTATGACTATTGGGGGTACTCAAATTTTTGTATCGGCCTAGGTTACAAAGGCGATTATATAAAGCGCTGGTTTCGCGACTATTATACCATTGGTTGTTCAATGACGGTAAACACCCTATCCGGTTCGGTGGTCTCCTACCCTGATTCCAGCCGGCCGGAGTGGAAGGTCGACCTGGTGGAAACTGGCGAGAAGACCATGACCGGAGGCCGCATCAAACGCTTGGGCCCTTGGCTTGGCAATGAGACGGCGATGGTCACATGGGGTGATGGCGTGGCCGACATCAACATTCCAAAGCTCATTGAATTTCACAGGTCCCATGGCAAGCTCGCAACGATGACCGCGGTGCGGCCGCCGGCGCGTTATGGGCATCTCGAAATCAAAGGAAATCAGATCACCAGCTTTACTGAAAAGCCGCAACTCGGTGAAGGGTGGATCAATGGCGCATTCTTTGTTCTGGAGCCGGCCGTTCTTGATTACATCGATGGCGACGACGTGATGTTCGAGCATGCACCTCTATCACGTCTTGCCAAGGATGGCCAATTAATGGCGTACCGGCATGACTCGTTCTGGCAATGCATGGATACGATGCGCGAAAAACAATTGCTCACCTCCTATTGGGAAAGCGGAAAGGCCCCCTGGAAACTCTGGAGCGAGTAAATGAAACTCCTTGTCACCGGCCATCTTGGCTATATCGGTACGATCCTGACGCCACTGCTTCTGGCACGCGGGCATGACGTTAGCGGGCTTGACAGCGATTTGTTCGCGCGCTGCACCTTTTCCGGCGTCGTGGCGGACGTGCCGAAACTGGGAGCGGATATTCGTCATTTTGTTGCGAACAAGGCAGCAGCAATCGACGCGCTCGCTGGCTTTGATGCGGTGATCCATCTTGCCGGCCTGTCGAATGACCCTCTTGGTGACTACCATCCTGATTTGACGCGCGAGATCAACGCAGAAGCCTCGATCTGTCTTGCCAGGCTGACAAAAGCGGCCGGCGTGCCGCGCTTCCTGTTCGCGTCCTCCTGCTCCAACTATGGCGCGTCATCAAGCGAGTTCATAGACGAGTCGGGCCGGTTCAATCCCGTGACGCCTTATGGGCGTTCGAAGGTCGTGGTCGAGCAGGAAGTCACCAAGCTGGCCGATGAACATTTCAGCCCAACCTTCCTGAGAGCCTCAACAGCGTACGGTTTTTCACCGCGCCTTCGCTTTGATTTGGTCGTCAACAATCTGACGGCCTGGGCTTTCACGACAGGACAGGTGCGGCTGAAAAGCGATGGCCTGCCATGGCGGCCAATCGTGCATGTCGCCGATATCGCACTCGCTTACGCGGTCATCGCCGAAGCGCCGCGAGATGATGTTCATCTTGAAGCCTTTAACATCGGCCAGACCAGCGAAAATTATCAGATTCGGGATATCGCGCTGATCGTGCGGGATGCGGTGCCGGGAGCGAACGTCTGTTTTGCTGAAGATGCCGCTCCAGACCTTCGTAATTACCGCGTTGATTGTAACCACATCGCCCGCAAATTCCCCGGCTGGAAGCCGCAATGGACGTGCCGGCGCGGGGTGGAGCAACTGCTTGAAAGCTTTACGTCGAATCATCTTAGCGTCGAAGCGTTCGAAGGTGAGTCGTATAAGCGGATCGCGCATATCAAAGCCAGAATCGCTCGAGGTGAATTGACCGCAGACCTCTTCCAGTCCGAAACGCACGCCACCTCCTGAGGAGGCCGAAATGAATTTTCAAAACTTCAAGGGCAATCTGCGGGCCATTTCCCGAACAGAAACGGCGTGCCGCGCCTGCAAGTCAAAACGTATCGTTTCATTTCTCGATCTTGGCGTAACGCCGCTTGCCGACAGACTTCTGACAAGCGTATCCGAAAACGAACCGGTATTTCCGCTGAACGTCGTGTTTTGTGAAGAATGCGCTCTGGTTCAGATCACCGAGACGGTTGCACCCGAAATCCTGTTCGCCGATGCCTACCCGTATTATTCGAGCTTTTCTCCAGCGCTCCTCGCGCACGCTCGAGAGAATGTTCTGGAAATTCTTGCGTCACGAATGCTTAACGACAAGAGTCTTGTAATAGAATTGGCCAGCAATGACGGGTATCTTCTAAAGAATTACAAAGAGTCCGGAATTCCCGTACTCGGCATCGACCCTGCCGAAGGACCAGCGGCGGCGGCGGAATGCATAGGCGTGCCGACATTGCAAGACTTCTTCACCCTGGAACTCGCGGAAAAACTTTGTGCCGAGGGAAAATACGCGGATGTTGTCCATGCGAATAATGTTTTAGCTCATGTCGCGGATACGAATGGGTTTGTTCGTGGGTTGAGAGCAATCTTGAAGCCAAACGGTATCGCGGTTATCGAGGTGCCGTATGTTATGTCTCTGATAGATCACGTTGAATTTGATACGATCTATCATGAACACCTCTGCTATTTCTCTGTTACCGCGATCGACAACCTGTTTCGCCGCCACGGATTGTTTTTAAATCGGGTCAAGTTGCTTAAGATCCACGGAGGATCACTGAGGCTTTTTGTTGAACCGAAGGAGAACGTGACGGAAAGCGTTACGGCACAACTTCGTCTCGAACGAGAGCTTGGCCTCAACAGATTTGAATTCTTTCGTGATTTTTCAAATCGTGTGGCGACACAAAAAGCGGAGCTCGTGTCATTGGTGCATGAATTGAAGACACAGGGCAAGCGTATCGCTGCCTACGGTGCCGCGGCGAAAGGCGCAACGCTACTAAACTATTGCGGCCTTTCTTCCAAGGAGATCGATTTCGTCGTGGACCGCAACAGCTATAAGCAGGGCAAGTTTATGCCAGGGGCGCATGTTCCGGTATGTGACCCATCGGCGCTTCTTGAAGAGAAACCAGACTATGTCTTGCTTCTAACCTGGAACTTCGCAGACGAAATTTTCGAACAACAGGCGGCATATAGAGCGACAGGGGGTAAGTTCATCGTGCCTGTACCATCGCCGCGAATTATCTAGGAAAAAAGCAATGTCCCTCGATCCAACGACCGGATCCAACACAACAGATATTATTCTGAATACGGATTGTCCGGCATGTGGTAGCGGCAGGGTAACGCCGTTTTATCGTGTTGAAAATGTCCCGACCAATTCGTGCCTCCTATTTGATACTGCCGAGCAGGCGCGCGCCTGGCCGCGCGGGCAAATTGTGCTCGGTTATTGTGCGGATTGCGGCTTTATCCATAATATGACATTTGAGCAAAGCTCGACCGAATATTCCGGACGCTACGAGGAGACACAGGGGTTTTCACCGACTTTTGCGCAGTACCATCGCGATCTCGCTATGCGTTTTTTGCAGCGGCATAGCCTGCATGGAAAGCGGGTGCTAGAGCTGGGGTGTGGAAAAGGGGAGTTTCTGTTGCTGCTGGCCGAACTGGGAAATGTCATCGGCATCGGCGTTGACCCTAGCGCACGACGAGATCGTATCGAAAACTCACCCTACGCCGACCGCGTGACGCTGTATCCTGAGTATTATGGCCCAGCGCACAGCGATATAGAGGCAAGCGCCGTCGTCTGTAAAATGACGTTGGAACATATACCGGATGTTGCCGTTTTCGTGTCCAAGTTGCGGCGTAATCTGTCCGATGATCGGCCGATTCCGGTGTTTTTCAAAATTCCCGAAGCCGAGCGTATCCTCACCGACTGCGCCTTCGAGGACATATATTACGAGCATTGCTCATATTTCTCCGAGACCTCTCTGGCGCGGCTGTTTCGCCATTGCGGCTTCAACGTGCTCAGCGTTGGCACTGAATATGGCGGGCAATACCTGACAATCGAAGCGATGGCGACTAAATCAGCGACGCCAGAAAATGGCGGGACGGAACAAGACATGGCGCGATTGTCCAAATTGGTTGCCGCGTTTGCCGAACGCGTGGAGCAGCACAAGCAGGTTTGGCGCGCGCGCGTGCATACCGCGCGCCAACAGGGACGGCGCGTCGTGCTGTGGGGTTCCGGCTCGAAGGCCGTCTCGTTCCTGACGTCGCTCGGGCTTGATGACGAAATCGCCGCAGCGGTCGATATCAACCCGTACCGGAAAGGGCATTACATGCCCGCTACGGCGCATCAAATCATCGCCCCGGAAGAATTGCGCGACTTCAATCCGGGTCTGGTGATCGTGATGAACCGGATATACACCCAGGAGATTCGCGACACCGTTCGGCGGCTCGGTGTTGCCGCCGAAATTGTCGCGCTTTAGCAGGCTCGTCGCTGCGAGTGCCGCGCCCTGCGGCACTCTCTTTCGCGATCCTGCCAGGCTGATGTGCCCCGCCTATGTGGCTGTGCTGATTGGCCCCGGCGATCGCAAGATCATTCAACCGATGACCTTCGCGATAACGGCATGAGTTATGACCTGCTTCACCATTTCATCGGCAGCGGCGCCTGGGCACGGCTTCGCCGGAAGTAGAGCCGCTCGCTGAAGCCGACAACCCGGTCGGCGGTAAGCCAACTCGTGAAAGAATGGCGATATCCGCGTCATCTGAGGCTCAGGCGTTGGCGAAAATTGTCTGGGTGGCGGCGTCGGCGTTAAAGGCGACGATGACGACATCGGCCTTGTCCTGGGCGGCCGCAACGGCTGTACCGCGCTCACGAAAGGTCTCGTTATAGGTCAGGTGTAATGGATCAAACTGCGGCGATGGCAGGTCTGCGTTTCGCGATGGAGTTTGAGCGTCGCTGGAACGCCTTTTCCTGGCAATTCGGCTAGTCGTGGGGGGCTGAGATTTACGTCAAGATCCGCAACTCTATTTCCGCGACATAGCCGGGCGGATCGGTGCCCCTTAAGAGATGAGCTCATGCCAGGGCATTCTTAACGAAACAGCAACATTGATCGCCTGCCTGTGCTTTGATAACATGGAAGGCGACTTTTGAGGATCAAGGAATTGATTACGGGTCTCGGCGTGGTCATTTTGCCGCTTTGCCTCTTGTATTGGCGGACGCCGAAACGTCTCCTGCAGCTCATCTTTATCGGCTCCACCTTTGCCGCCGCCGCGGTGTTCGTCCTCGGCAGCTATGGTGTCGCGCCGCCGTTGCTGCCGGCGATCATATTCATCGGCTATTTCCTGCTGCGCCTTATCCTGGGCGCCAGCTACCCGACCGGAAACGGCGTTCTGCGGACCCTGACGCCCTTTATTCTCGTGGTGATCGGCGCCCTGGTCAGCTCCCTCCTCATGCCGCGCTTTTTCGAGGGCCAGATTTTCGTCTGGCCACAGAAATTGATCGGCTTCAACGTGCTGAGCCCGCTCAGCCCGAACGCCGGCAACTATACCCAGGATATGTATCTCATCATCGATGCCGGGCTGACGATTGCCGCGTCCTTCTACCTGGTGACGATCGGCGCGAACATGAGGCATGTGTTCGACGCCTATCTCTACGCCGGGCTGATGGTGGTGTTCATCTCACTTTGGCAGTTCGTCGCGAACGTCACTCATATCTGGTTCCCCACCACATTTTTCCTGTCCAATCCCGGTTGGGCCCTGCTCTCCGGCGAGAGCATCGGCACAGTCATCCGGATCACAGGCCCGTTCAGCGAACCCGCGGCGCTCGCCTCCTATCTGTGCGGCATCATCGGTGCCTCAGCCTGGATGATCTTCAACGGCGACAGGCGTCTATTGACCCGCCTCGCTTTGCTCCTGAACCTGAGCGTGCTCCTGCTCTGCACTTCCACCACCGGATACGCCACCCTTGGCATCCTGGTGGCGGGCTTGGCGCTGTACACGTTCGTCGTGGGCTCCACGACCTTGAAAAAGCGTGTGCTCAAGGGCTTGGCCGGGGTGGGCGTGGTCACGGCGATCATCGTCACGGCGGTACCGGCGGTTGCCCCCGGCGTCACTCACCAAGCCGTGACCATCGCCAATGCGACGTTTTCCAAGCAGCAATCCTCCTCGTATCAGGACCGGACTTCAACAGATATCGACAGTCTGCATGAGGCGGTGGAAAGTTACGGGCTGGGCGTCGGCTGGGGCAGCAACCGCTCTTCAAGCCTGATCCCCGGCCTCTCCGCCGCCATCGGCATCTGGGGGATAGCCGGGCTACTTTGGTTCATGGCGCGCGTCCTCGCTCATGTTAGGATCGCGCAGCGTCATACGAACATCCCGGAGCTGAAAATGGTCACTCATGGCTGCGCCGGCGCCCTAGTCGGAATCCTGGTTTCCGCGGCGCTCTCCGGCCCCAGCATCACCTCCCCGGACTTCTATCTGCTGCTGGCGTTGCTGATCGCCGCTGCTGGCCGGCAGCGCTGGGAAGCCGGAGCCGCCCAAGCCCCGCTCCCGCGCTTTGCCGCCTTCGCGGCGCCGAAGGTGCTCGCAGCGAAAACAGCTAAACCGACCCAGTAGCCCAAAGGGCCGCAACTAGGGTCAGGACTCATTCCTTGAGATAGAAGGCGACTGAGGCCGCGATGCAGATGGCCGAGAAGAAGGTATGGGCGCAGCGGTCATAGCGTGTGGCGATGCGTCGCCAGTCTTTGAGCTTGGCGAACATGTTCTCGATTTTGCGGCGCTGGCGGTAGAGCGTTTTGTCATATTCCAACGCTTTCTTGCGGTTTTTGGTAGGCGGGATATAGGGGATGGTGCCACCTCCCCCTGTTTCCCAAGCTCCAAACAAGCGGCAAAGACGCTACACAGCGCCGACCGCCGCCGCTGTTTGATGCGGATCTTGGGAAGCCATTCTTCGCCTCTGGGCTCGGGTAGCAGCGCCGTCAGCGGGCAAGTTGCCGACGCGGCTAACAGAACGCGGATTCGCGTCTGTGCCTCCGCCACGGAAAATATTGGCAGTCGCGTGGGTGCGTATTGGGCTTCGTCTCCTGTTTTGTCCCAGGTATCGCCAAACACGTCGAGGCACGCCCATAAGAATGTGATGACGTCAATCTGACCGTCCGGCGCCGCCATCTGTATCACCCCTTCCGGCTGGCCGCGGGCAAAGACGTCGCGTCCGAGAACGAGGCGGCGATCGAGCCATCGTACCAGCGCCTGCATCTGCGCCAGGGCGGTAAGGCGGTCACGGAGCTCACCCGCTTCCGCCGTCGCTTGTTGCTGGGTAACGTCTTCCGACGGGAGCAACAGATGCGAGCGCAGCAGCAGCCAGGCCGCCATCACCAGCCAATCGGCCTTTTGGCTGAGCGGCAGGGGCGGCGCCTGAGCGATGGCGACGGTCAACTGGTCCACGAGCGCCGGTAACGGAATCTGCGTCAGGTCGATGGTCCGTGCCCGCGCGAGCCGCAGCACCCCCTCGAGCGGGCCGGCATAGCCCGCCAGTGCCAGATGCGGGCTGAGATCGCCCTCCCCTGTTGAGACTACGTCATCCAGCCGTGTGACCAGCTGGTGGGTCGATACCGTAGGTCGAAATTCAACCCTGACCACGCCGTGGCGATCGTGTTAATGGCGCATGCGGCCGGGCTGGCATAACTCAAAAACGTGTAGCCGAGCACGCCGTGCCCGACGGGGAGACGCCGGGGCGCTTTCACCGTCACCTGCCGGGTGACCTGCCGCAAATTGTCTTCTGGTCCCCAACGCGTGGCTAACCAGGATCTGGCGCATGGATGCCGGGGACCGAGCTGCAGAAGATCGACCGGCACCGGGAGCAGGACAAACAAGTCAAAGGGGGACGCCCGGCTGCGCCCGCACACCGCCAGCGCTTTCGCGTGGTGGGCCTCGACCCGCTCACGAAACTGCCTGGCCAGAATGTGGCAGCCGTCCACCGTCAGGCCGCGCCGATCCACGGGCTGCGCCACAGCGAGGTTGAAAATGTCCTCCTCGATCACGGCATAGTCGAGCACCCACGGCACCACCCCGGCGCCGCACGCCGCGGCGGCAAAGCTGTCGAGGACGGCCTGCGGCCCGGTGATGGTCAGCTGATGATAGAACCAGTCCTCATCGCTGGTGGAAACGGCGCCCGTAGCCGGCCGGCGCCCGCGTCGCTTGGCCGGCCGTTCGTCTGGGTGCGGTGTGACGCGGCCTGACGCCGCCGGGTTCGGAACGGTCTCCCAAGGGAAGCGCAGCGTCATCACAGGTCCAGCAGTCCGGCCGGGCTTTCCGCCACGAGCCCAGCCCGCTGCACATAGCCGCGCATGGTGCGTAGGTCGCGGTGTCGCGTGTGTCGCATGATGTCCTCATCACGCATGCCTTTGGCATACGCTTCGGTGATGAACTCGACGCGCAGTGCGTGCGCACTGAGGCGCTCTGCGCCGTCGAGTTGAAATCCCGCCATCGCCGCGCGCCGGAGCAAAATATACCGGACGGCGTCGGCATTCAGGGCCTCGGTGCCGATCGTGCCGGCGGTGCTGATGCGCCGGAACAACGGGCCGGCTTTGTGTTGAGCGACCGCCATCCAGTCGTGAAAGGCGCGGACCGAACAGGTCGTCAGATAGCGGCCGCGTGGCAGGCCGAGTTCCGCCCCCTGCCCCACCGCGTCTGTCTTGCTGCGGCGGATCAAGAGCCGTAGGCCGCCGGGTACTTCGGTCACGTCGTCGGCCTGCAGCGCCACCAGTTCCGAGCGCCGCAGCGCGCCGGCGAACCCAAGCAGCAGCAACGCTCGATCACGGCGGCCGCGCGCCGAACGGTCGCAGGTCTCGACCAACTGGCGCAGCATGTCCAAGGTCAGCGCCGGCGCTTTTTTCGGTGGACGGCCATGGGCACGCAGCACACCGCGCAGCGGCGCTTGAATGTCCTGATGCGCCGGATTCCAAAGCAGGCCATTAAACCGGTGCATCTTGCCAATCGCTGCGAGCCGGCGGCGGATCGTGCTGGGCGCGTGGCTCGTCGCCAAGCTGGCGAGGTAGGCGCCGATTGTCGCCGGCGCGGCCGGCACCGGGATAAAGTCCTGCGCCGCGCACCAAGCGGCAGATAATCTAACATGTCGATTGGCTGCTCCGTAGCCCAGGGTTATGCTCTTGGTCTTCAGCTCGTGGACTATGTCTGGCAGATCCCTGATGCTGCGCGCGAGTACTTGTTCGTTCACTCCAGCCGTAGGACACCACCATGAGCATTCGCGTCGGCATTGTCGGGATCAGCGGTTTTGGCGGTGGCGAGGCGATGCGCCTGGTCGCGAACCACCCGTCTTTCGAGCTCGTCTACGCCGCGGGCGAGGGCAGCGCCGGCAGCCGGTTGGTGGACCGCTTCCCCGGTGTGCCGGCCAAGCTGGCCGAGCTGGTGATCGAGAAATGGGACCCTGCGACCCTGCCGAAGCTCGACGTGCTGTTCGCGTCGCTGCCCACGGGCGCCTCGGCCGAGGCGCTGGCGCGCGTCCCCAAGGACGTGAAGATCGTCGACATCGGCGGCGACCACCGCTACGTCGAGGGTTGGGCGTATGGCCTGGCCGACGTCTGGCCAGGCCAGATCGAGGGTCAGATCCGCGTTGCCAACCCCGGCTGCTTCCCCGCGGCGACGCTGAACGCGCTGGCGCCGCTGCTGGTCAACAAGCTGATCGAGCCCGGCAACATCGTGATCGACGTCAAGACCGGCATCTCCGGTGCCGGCCGGGGCGGCGCCGACAGCAAGTTCGGCTACGCCGAGAGCAACGAGAACTTGCAGCCCTACGGTCTGCTCAAGCACGCCCACATGCCCGAGATTGCCAAGACGATCGAGCGGCTGAGTGGTGGCAGCGCTGCCGGGCTGGTGTTCACACCACACTTGGTGCCGATGACTCGCGGCTTACTCGCCACCATTTACTGCCGCGGCCGCGCCACCACGGGCCAGTGTTTGGACGCGGCCCGGCGCTTTTACGCCGGGCGGGCATTCGTCCGCGTGACCGACAAGCCGCCGCAGACCAAATGGGCCACCGGCTCGAACCTCGCGTTCGTCAGTTATGCGGCCGATCCAGAGCGCAGCTTGGTGATCGCGATGGGCGTGGTCGACAATCTCGGCAAGGGAGCGGCCGGTCAGGCGGTGCAGAATGCGAACCTGATCTGCGGCCTGCCAGAAACCGCGGGACTGGACGGCGCATCAGTTTGGCCATGAGATCTTTTGCGAGTCCGTGTTGTCCGTCGTTCATCGGCTTATTCACCGTCGTCATCGCGCCGCGACGGTTCAGCGATGGCACGGACGGCCCCTGCCCTTCATCTTCTTCAGCGCTGCGAAAGGGCGTTACGCCCTGCGGAACCGAGCCTTGTTTCTTCTCTCGATCAAAGCGCACCCGATTTGACCGCCGGTATTCTTTTAGAGCGCGAACAACGGGTCGCACTCGTCAGCGCAGGTGCGCGCGCATTTCAGTCTTCATTAAGGCTGAGAGCTACACGACAGCTTTCGTACCGAGCGATGGTTGGAGAATAAGGTTGGCGAGCTGCGAAAGGCCATCCTCTAGAGCGCCCAGATCAGGCGCCACGCCGATCGATATCCTGACGGCTTCGATCGGATGGGGTGTCACCGCAAAAGCCGCGCTCGGAACAATCGACACGCCAATCCGATCGGCATGCTCCGCGAAGTCCGTGGCACGCCAATGTTCCGGTAAACGTACCCAAAGGTGATGGCCATTGGGATCGGCCGAAACGGCAACCTTACCCAGGATCGAGGCGGCGAGTTTTTGCCGCATGCCATTCTCAAGACTAATGGCTTTCGCGACCTCCGCCATGGTGCCGTCAGTGATCCAGCGAGTGGCAAGCGCCGACATAAGTGGCGGCGCCATCAGAATCGTCGCGCGCAGCAGCGCCCCCAGCCGTATTGCTTTGCCGGCGCTGGGCGCGACCACATACGCAACGCGCAAAGCGGGCGTTGCGCATTTGGAGAGGGTCGCAATGTGCCACGTGGCGTCTCGCGCCAATTCTGCGATCGTCGTAATCCGCTCTGGCCGCAGCGGCGCATAGGGGTCGTCCTCGATGATGGCGACATCATGCTTTTGGGCAAGCAACGCCAGAGCACGGCGACGATTCTCCGGTAAGGTCGCTGTCGTCGGGTTGTCGATCGTGGGTATCAGGTACAGGGCCTTAGGCGCCTTCTCTCGACACGCCCTTTCGAAAGCATCGGGAACGATGCCATGCTCATCCATTGCCAGGGGCTCGAGAACGAGGCCTTTGTGCATGGCAACGGCTTTAAGCCCGGGATAGGTCATGGCCCCCGCAGCGATGACATCCCCGCGATCGAGCAAGAGCTCGCAGACGGCGAAGAGCGCGCTCTGGGCGCCCGCCGTCACAACGATGCGATCGGCAGAAAGGCCCTCGATCCGCGGCGCCAGCCAACCGGCCGCAGCATGCCGGTCAGGCTCCGCGCCGTTGCTCTCCTGGTAATGAAGGCTCGCCTGCCCCCGCGGGTTGCCAAGGATCCCGGCAATCCCCTGTGGAATCATCTTTCGAAGATCCATCCCCGCCGGCTGCGGCGGAATGTTCATGCTGAGATCGATCCGCGGCCAAGTCGGCTCGGTCGGCCCGCTTCCATCGAGCTTCTCGCTGATGAATGTACCGCGCCCCGCTTGGGCTTCCACGAGGCCGCGTCGACGCGCCTCGTTGAAAGCCCGCGTCACGGTCGTCAGGTCGACATCGAGCGCCTCCGCAATAACCCGTTGCGGCGGCAAGCGCTCGCCGCGAGCCACGCGCCCTGACCTGACGTCCGTCTCGAGCGCTTCGACAATGCCGAGATATTTCATGCGAGCGCCCTCGACCAGCCTAGGCTGCCACATATACGGCCCTCTTTATAACATGCATTATTGGCATACAACTCTTGTACCATGTATGGCTAAAACAGGAAAGTCCGGACGTAACTCGATGCCCCATGGCCCGGTATTGTTGACAACAGAGCCTGCGCGATCCGACGGAGCCTTTCCAAGCCAAATGCGATGTCTTCATCCGATACAATGAGAGGAGGTAGAATTCGAAGCACGTTGTCTCCCGCGGCGACCGTGAGCAATCCATGCCCCAGCGCGGCGCTGACCGCCGTCTCCACCGCAGACGCGCACTTCACGCCGAGTAAAAGCCCATCGCCGCGGACCTCTGTAAAGGCGCCGGGATAATCCGCAACGAGCGCCTCAAGGCCTGTCCGCAGAAGATCGCTTTTGCGCCGAACTTCGCCCAAAAAGTGCTCGTCCGAAATGACCTCGATCACCTTTTGCGCGACTGCCATCGAGAGGGGATTCCCCCCAAAGGTGCTGCCATGAGTCCCCTGCGTCATGCCGGCCGCCGCCTTCTCGGTCGCAAGACACGCGGCAACCGGAATGCCGTTTCCCAACCCCTTGGCAGCCGCAAGGATATCAGGCGCTGCCCCGGCGCCCTGGTATGCGAAGAGTCTGCCGGTTCGGCCAACCCCTGTCTGGACTTCATCGAGAATCAGAAGAACGCCCTGGCGGTCGCAGATATGACGAACCGCTTTGAGTTCGTCTATGCTCATCATGCGAACACCGCTTTCTCCTTGAATGGGTTCAAGCAGCACTGCCGCCGTTTCGGCGGTGCAAGCCGCAGCAAGCGCGTTGAGGTCGCCGAACGGCACAATGTCGAAGCCAGCCATCGGCGGCCCGAAGCCTTCGAGATATTTTTTGCGGCCGCCTGCCGCGATGGTGGCTAAGGTGCGCCCATGGAATCCACCCTCGAACGTCACGATCCGATAGCGCTCGGTTGCCCCCGCGACGAAATGGTACCGACGGGCCGTTTTAATCGCCGTCTCGATCGCCTCCGCTCCGGAATTGTTGAAGAACACACGGTCAGCAAAGGTCTTCTCGCACAGTAGCCGGGCGAGTTCTTCTTGTTGGGGGATGCGTACCGCATTCGATACATGCCAGAGCATCTGCGCTTGGCTCGCCAATATGTTCATCAGTTCCGGGTGGGAATGTCCCAGCCCCGTGACCGCAATGCCGGTGGCAAAGTCAAGATAGCGCCGACCGTCGGCACCAAATAGCCACGCCCCTTCGCCGCGCGTGAAGCTGATATCGGCGCGCGAGAAGCAGGGAAAGAGATGGTCCTCGCCATCATTGAAAATCGCGTTAGACACGCGCGTATCTCCTATCTGAGGTCGTAATAACACCAGCGCAGTTAACCGCGGGACAATGAAAGCCCGAAGGTATTGATGACGGCGCGCTTCGGGAGAGCACCTTCATACATTTTCGTACCCTGATCGGCCTCGCCCGCTGGACAAAGACGTGACAGCAAAATAAGTATGGCTATAACGCATACAGTATACTTCAGAATGAATCTAGAGCGAACCGTGAAGATCGGCCGACCGCGGTGTCGGCGTGATCAAAAGCAGCATTCCTGGCGTAGCTGGAAACGCCGATTGGGGCTGTGGCGACGATTGTATGGGCGCTACAAAGAAATGCCATACATTATAGAAGAAGCGGCAATCTCGTTCTGTGGCTGGCCCCAAAACCGGGCAGTATCCCGGCTCGGGCGGCCCTCTCCAGCCCCACGCAAACGACGGCGTTGCATTACCTGCGCTGCCCAGCGGCGAACTTCACGACCGGCTAACGATAACGCGCCATAGATCTTCTGCTCCTCCCGAAACATCGCTTGGATATCTCCAATGACACAGACCAAAGATCACACGGATGCCCCCGGAAAGTTGCTTCCCACGGGCAGCATTCCCGCACTCATCACCCCCATGCGCGAAGATGGTCACATCGACTGGGCGTGCTATCGAAAGCTCATCGACTGGCATGCAGCATCCGGCACCAGCGCCATTGTCGTGATGGGTTCGACTGGCGAGGCCGCCACCGTTTCCATGGACGAGCACCGCGAGCTCATCAGCGTAGCCGTCGAGCATGCTCACGGTAAAATGCCGATCATAGCCGGCGCCGGCGCAAATTCCACCAGCGAAGCGATCGAATTGGCGCGGTTCGCACAGAAGGCCGGGGCCATCGCCGCCCTATCCGTTGTCCCCTACTACAACAAGCCGACGCAAGAGGGGCTCTTCGTCCATTTCAAGGCCATCGCTGAGGCCGTCGACATTCCCCTCATCCTTTACAATGTGCCCGGACGGACGATTGTGGACCTCGCCAACGAGACGGTCCTGCGCCTGGCGCAAATACCCAATGTGGTCGGCCTGAAGGACGCCACGGGCGACATTGCGCGTGGCATCTCGCTGATGCGGTCACTGCCAGAAGGGTTCGCGCTCTACAGCGGTGATGATCCGACGGCTGCTTCCCTCATGCTGCTGGGGGCCTGCGGCAACATCTCCGTCACGGCGAATGTCATTCCAGCAACCATGGCCAGGCTTTGCGCGGCCGCTCGTGCCGGCGATGCCAAGACAGTCCGGGACATCAGTCTGCGGATCGCGCCGCTCCACAGCGCCATGTTCGTCGAGTCGAATCCCATTCCGGTCAAATGGGCGCTCGCGCAATTGGATATGGCCCTGCCCATCTACCGCCCGCCCCTGACCCCCCTCAGTCCGGTCCACCACGCACAGGTTCGGTCGGCCCTCCGGCTTGCTCTTGATGGCGACTTTAGCCTTCCTTCACATGAAGAGGACCGCCGGTCATGACCGGAATGATTCAATCCGCGCCCGACGCCGGCATCGTGCGTCAGCGAGAGCGCCTGCTTCGCGTCCTCGCGCTCGCAACATTCATTATCTTTTTTCAGGGCTATATGATGGCTCCCATCATCCCCCTGCTTGCCAACGCGTTGCGGTCACCAGAGCAGGTCACCGGGCTGGTCGTTCCCGCGTATTTAATCCCTTACGGCATCTCAACCTTGGTCTACGGGCTCATTGCCGACCGGATCGGCATACATCGCGTGATGTTGGCATCGTTGGTGGCGTTTTCTGTCCTCACACTCCTGACCGTTACGGCCCGGGATGTCGAGCAGCTCATGCTGTTCCGGATCGCGACGGGAATCGGGGCGAGTGGGGTTGTCCCGCTGGCATTGGCGATTGTGGGCAGGTTATATCCCTATGAACAGCGGGGCCGAGCGCTGGGTTGGTTGTTCGGTGCCATGGCTGGCGGCATGGCATTCGGGTCGCCACTTGGCGCTATGTTAGCGCCGTGGATCGGTTGGCGCGGGCTGTTCGTGGCGGTCGCCGCAGGGGCATTCGCCCTTGTGCCGCTTTTGTATCTGCGCTGCCGCTTTATCGCCGCGGCCGTGCCGCCGATGCCCAGTTCGCTGCGCGATGTGGCATCGGGCTACAAGGAGCTTTTGCGCAATTTTCGCGGCATCCGAACCTATGCGTATGTACTCGTGAACTCGATGTTCCATTCCGGTGTTTTCACGTGGCTGGGTTTTTTCCTTGAGCGCAAGCACGGGCTTGGTCCTGCAGCGGTGGGGGTAGCGCTTCTGGGCTATGGCGTGCCTGGCTTCCTTCTCGGCCCGTTCATTGGCCGCGTGGCCGACCGCTGGGGGCGCGCGCGCCTGATCCCCCTTGGTCTTCTGCTTGGAAGCGGTGCGGCAACCGCACTGGCCCTGGACCCGCCTGCCGCCCTCGCGCCCGTCGTCGCGATCGTCTTGTCGCTCGGCTATGACATGACACAGCCGCTATTTGGCGGAATTATCACCTCCCTCGGCGGGAAGCGCGCCGGCCAGGCAATGGGTCTGAACGTTTTCACGCTCTTCGTCGGCTTCGGACTGGGCAGTATCGGCTTCGGGGCTCTGCTTGGCTTCGGATTTGGTCCGGCATTTTTGGTGTTCGCAGGCATGGAGTTGCTTCTAGGCCTGTTGGCGTTCACCCTCTTTCGATCTGAATTGCCCGCGCGCTCGCGCAGCCGCTGACGCTGAGGCGCGCCCTGTCATGCTGATAACACCTGACAAGGCGCGCGACGATCCGACTGGCGGCGCGAAGACGATGCTGAACAAGCGCCCCGCTACCGGCGATCAGCGGGTGCCGGCATGAATGCTCAGGCTCCGGTGCAAGAACCAATCCGATCCGCGCAACGGGTCGACATCGCCGCTACGTGAAGCGGCCCGCGACCGTCAGGCCGGTTGCTCGGCGGCGAGTACTTCTTTCAGCTGCAGCACGCTCGGTGTCACGATCGGTATGAAGGCCGCTTCGCGCCAGCGGCGGCTGAAGTCAGCGCCGTGAGATCGCAGATAGGCCCGGCCTCCTGTCGCCTGAAGCTCCAGCCCCACGGCATGCCCGAGAATGTCGGCAAGTGCGATGCGTATCCGAAACAGCGCCGAAGGCCTGCCCTCAAACGCGCCTGTTCGCAAGCCATCCAGAAGCGCGCCTTCCTGCTCCGCCAACATGGCCCCGAGCGCGCCAAGCGGTGCCGCCAGGGCATTGCGCTCGCGCTTTGTCCCAAGGCATAGCCGGGCTTCGGCGAGCGCGCGCCGCACCAGGCCAATTGCCATGCCGCACTGCAGACCGAGAAATGCCGGCCGCACCATCGGCAGCCATGCGCCGGCATCAGGGTGGATGATCCGCTCCGCGCCGATCTTGGCATCAGACAGGGCGACGGCAGCCGTATTGCTCGCACGCAACGCCATAAGGTCGAGATCCGCCGAACGAAGAAGACCGGGATCCTCATGTGACAGCGAGACGACGAGCGCCCCTTCTCCATTCTCGCGGGCCGCCGCTACGGCAACATGAAAGCCTTGCGGGCGCAGATTGGTCACCCAGGGCAGCTTGCCATCGAGCGTGAGGCGATCGCCTTGCGTGCGGGCGCAGACTTGCAGTTCAGCAAGACCGGACAGGAATTTCATCGCATTGGAGAGGCCGGTAGCGCCGGCCATGCGGCCCGCCAACAGATCCGGCAGCAACCGCTCGCGCAACGCCGCATTCGGGCTCTGGAGCAGATATTCGATGTAAGTGCGATGGCCCCAGAGCACGAAACCGGCGGCCAGCGAGCGTTCGGAAACCGCGGCGATCGCCTTGACCCCATCTGTTACGTCACCGCCGACGCCGCCCAGTGCTTCCGCCACCCCAACGCCCGGCAGGCTGGCGGCGGCGAGGCGCGGCAAGAGCTCCGCGGCCAAATCGGCCTCGCTGTCGAGGTTGACGGCGTGCGCTTCCAGCCAGGCAAAGAGCGCGGCCGTGCCCGGGATCGCCATCACGCTCATTCAGCCGCAACCGCGCTCACGCCATCCCAACGATAGGGTTCCAACTGCGCATTGAGTGGCGGACCGGCAAGATTGTTGGCGAAATTGCACAGGGTCGCAAGGCTGACGCCGAGCACCACCTCGAGCGCGGCCTGATCGCCGAGACCGGTGGCCTTGAACGCCGCTAGTTCGGCCTCGTTGACCTGACCACGCGTGGCAATCACCGCCTTGGTGAAGCGCGCGACAGCCTCCAGCCGCGCATCCGGCACATGGCCGAGATGGCGCAGCGCTTCGACCGTCGCCTCATCCAGTCCCGCCTGTTTGTAGGCAATGGCCGAATGGCCGGCGACGCAGAAGCCGCAGCCATGGGTGGCGGCGGCGGTGATCTGCACTGCCTCACGTTCGGCAAGGGACAGCGACGCGCGCGCATTGATCCCCGAGACGGTCAGATAGGTTTCCAGCGCGACCGGCGCGTTGGCAAGCACGCGCAGCAAATTCGGCAAAAAGCCATTGCGTTTCTCGGCCGCCTCAAGGAGCGGCCTTGCGGCCTGCGCGGCATCATCAATCGTTCGCAGGGGAAGTCGGCTCATCATCATTCCTCTATAGGCTGAGTCCTAGGAGGCTCGGCTCATGGGGCCCCAGCCGATCTTCCGCCCCACGGTCAGCAACGCGTCGACCAGAGCCCGCATATGCTGCTCGCTGTGGAACGGTGTCGGCGTAATGCGGAGCCGCTCCTGGCCGCGCGCAACGGTCGGGTAATTGATCGGCTGGACATAAATGTCGTGCTCAGTGAGCAGCAGCTCGCTCAGTCTGCGGCACCGATGCGCATCACCCACGATCACCGGAAGAATATGGCTTGGCGCATCGAGCACCGGCAGGCCGGCACTCATGAGCATCGCCTTCAACTTCCGCGCATTTTCAGCGTGCTGCGCGCGCTCTTCGGGGTTAACCCTGACATGCTGAATCGCCGCGAGCGCTCCTGCGGCCAAATGCGGGCACAGCGATGTCGTGAAAATGAAGCTGTCAGAGAGGCTGCGGATCACGTCGATCAGGAGCGCCGGGCCGGCGACATAGCCGCCGATCACGCCAAACGCCTTGGCAAGCGTGCCCTGGATGAGCGTGAGACGATGCGCAACGCCGTCGCGCTCGGCGATGCCTCCCCCGCCCGCGCCATACAGACCGACCGCGTGGACTTCGTCGAGATAGGTGATGGCGCCATGCTTTTCGGCGACGTCGCAGATGGCGGCAATGGGCGCGATATCGCCATCCATGCTGTAGACGCTCTCGAACGCGACGATCTTTGGCCGCTGGGGATCGATCTGGCTCATCAGCTCGTCCAGATGCGCGACATCGTTATGCCGGAAGATAAACCGCTCCGCGCCCGAGCGGCGCATGCCTTCGATCATCGAATTGTGATTCAGCGCGTCAGAAAAGATGGCGCAGTCCGGCATGAGCCGCCCCAACGTGCCAAGTGCCGCGAGGTTAGAAATCCAGCCCGACGTGAAGATCAGCGCCGCTTCCTTCCCGTGCAGATCGGCAAGTTCCGTCTCAAGGGCCACGTGCTGCCGATTTGTGCCGGAGATGTTGCGCGTTCCGCCGGTGCCGGAGCCGGAAAGGTCAATCGCCTTATGCATGGCCGCCAGAACCTCAGGGTGCTGCCCCATCCCAAGATAGTCGTTGCTGCACCAAACCGTGATACGCTGTGTCGTGCCGTCAGGGCGATGCCAGAGAGCTGAGGGAAATGCGCCCGCCAGACGTTCCAATTCGATGAACGTGCGATAGCGACCGTCCAGCTTCATGTCGGAGATGAGAGTCTGAAACTTGGTCGTGAAATCCACTTGTTACTCCATCGTATACGATCACAGGATCGCCTGATCCTGGCTTGAACGCGCCCGCAGGGGGCGTCGGCTGATGCCTCAATCACCACCGCGCCGGACGGGTTGGCCGCCTGTCGTCGACGCCACCGTTGCGGGCAATGTCGGCCGCTTGGTTCCGAAATCAGTTTCCCTCACGGGGTCCTTCACGCCTCCTTTAGGCGTCAGCCTGCTCGCGCAGCCGCGGGGCGACAAAAGTATGGCTATAACAAAGACAATGCGTAAATGATATATGGTTTATACCGAGTAAAATCAAGATTGTGTATGCATACATATTCCGGAAATTTGACCATACAATTTTATGGAATGAGGTGTCATGGAGACAGCAACGGTCGACGAGCTGGATGGCTTGCGAAAAATTTCTGTTGTCTAAGTCTGCATTTCCATCGCCTTGTCAGCGATCTGCGCACGCGTCTCCATGATCTGTAGGAAGAGCTGCTGCACATCGATGACGGACACCCCGCGGCCCGGCTGCTCGTCCAGCCAGAATTTCAACAACTCGCTTAGGCGCAGGAGGTCGCCGCTAACCTTCAACAGGCCGTTGACTTGCTCCGCATCGAGGATTGGCCGCGGCTCATAGCCGAGCCCGAGTGTGCGCAGATAGGCCGATGCGGACAGGCCCTTGGCAGCCGCATTGCTTTCGATCTTCGCGCGCTCTTCCTGACTCATCAAAACGGCAAAAGGCTTTCGGTGAACGCGCTTCATCCGCTCCTCCGGCGTCATGAAGATGCGCAGGGGGTCTTTGCCACGCCGACGGGTCTCTGCGGCGTTGGTGGCTTGATCTTTCATCATGGAGTCAGACTTTCTTTGGACAAAGAAATGAATGTTCTTGGTACGGCCGAACAGTCCGAAGACATGACCACCGCGCTGACACCCTTATGTAGTGGCACGGCGATGCCGCGCGTCAGGCGCCGGTGGAACAGCACCAGGGGCCAAGCCCCTGGTGCTGGCATGCGCGCCTTAGTGATGGGCCGCCAGCGCGGTAATGCGCCCGCGGAAAACCCAGAGCTGGTAAGCGTTATATGTCAACATCACCGGGATGAAGGGGCCCATCGCCAGGGTGAACTCGAAGAGTGTGACGGACGGGCTTGCGCCCGAATAAATCGTCCAGGTGCCGGGCACCATCCAGGGGTAGATGGTCGCCATGAACGAGATGGACATGATCGCCAGCGCCACCGTGAACCAGACCAACGCTTTCAGATCCTGGTCACGGTTGGCGGCAGTGCGCATCTTCACCGCCGCACCAATCACGGCAAGCAACGCAATGATCCACCCCCAGAAATTCGGTCCCAGCCATTTCTGCTGTGCCCACGGGAAAATCGTGGCGCTGAAGACGATCGTGATCGCCGCGGCCAATAGCGCAAGGTAAAACACCGCATGGCTCCACCGCGCGGCCTGGTGGCGAATTGGTTCGCCATGGTGGAACCGGGCGCGGACGAACAAGGTACCGCCAAGTGTCACCGCGATCACCGAAGCGATGCCGGTCCAGATGCTGAAGGGCGAGATGAAGCGCAGCGCGCCACCTGCATAAGTCGGCACGGTGCCGGCCTCATGCGTGAGCGGAAAACCCTTCATCACGGCGCCGAGCATCATGCCGCCAAAGAAAGCGACCACGAGGCTGGAAACCCCGAAGCCCAGATCCAGGAGCCGGTGCCAACGGGGGTTGGCCACATGCCGACATTCGAACGCCACGATCCGGAGGATCATCCCCCAGAGCGCGAGGGCCAGTGGCACCATGAGATAGCTGAAAGCTGAGCCGTAGACGAAGGGAAAGGTACTGAACAAAATGCCGCCGGCCACGACCAGCCAGGTTTCGTTAGCGTCCCACGTGCCCGCCATCGCCGCCATGATCGCGCCGCGCTCATCCGCGTTACGAACAAACAGCGAGAACACGCCGGCACCAAGGTCAGCGCCGTCCAACACGACATAGAGCACCACGCTCAGCGAGAAGGCCATCCACCAGGCGAAGATGATGATGCTTTGTATCTGCGTTAAACCGTCCATGATTGCAGTCCTGTGTCGGGCCGGCTGCGAGGCAACCGGCCCTGTGATGGTTGGATTTATTTGACCTTGGTGTAGGCGAAGGCGGCGCGCGGTTCCGCGTGACGCGCCGGGCCATAGGTGTAACCTGCCCGCGGCTCCGCGTGATCGTGCTCCGGCTCGCGACCATGCACGACCGGGCTTTCCATGTCCGGCCCCTGGCGGACGACTTTGGCAAAGAAGTACCAGGCGCACGCCCAGACCAGGACCTCGAACCCGAGATAGCCGATCATCCAGAAAATTTCTTCGCCGACGCTCATGCGGCTGGTGCCCTGTGCCGTCGTCATCATGCCGTAGACCAGCCAGGGCTGACGGCCGACTTCACGCGTCCACCAGCCGGTCCACACCGCGATATAGGGCAAGAAGCCGCACAGCACCGTGGCGCGCAGGAACCATTTGTGGCTGACGATGTTCTGCACCGTCATCTTCCCACGCAAGGCGAGCCAGAGGCCCCAGACGGCGAGCAGCATGAGCAGCGCACCGATACCGGCCATGATCCGGAACGCATAGAACGGCACCAGCATTGGCGGCCGCGCCTGCGGCGCAAAGGAATCCAGCCCCTCGACCTGGCCATTCCAGCTATGGGTCTCGAGCAGGCTCAGCACGTGAGGAATGGTGATCGCCCACGCCGTGCCGTCACCCTTGGCGTTGGGCCAGGCCACCACATGCCAGCCGGTATTGTTCGAGCCGTCCGGATTGAGGGTGTGGTAATGGCCTTCCAACGCCGCCAGCGCCGCCGGCTGGTCTTGGGCCACCACCCGTCCGAGACCGTCACCCAGCCAGACCTGCAGCGGCGCGATGACGACCAGCGCCAGAACCGACCATTTCAGCCCGCGCTGAAACAGCGCCACGTGGCGATTCTTCAGCAACTGCCAAGCAGAAATCGCCGCGACGAAGCATAAGGAGAGTTCGATCGCCGCCACTTCCATATGCGGAACGGCGAGGATCACATCTGGGTTGAAAATGGCGGCACCCCAGTTCACGACGTGAAAAAATCCATCTTTCAGCACCACGCCGGTGGGCGTCTGCATCCAGGAATTCGCCACCAGAATCCACCAGACCGAGAGCGTCGAGGCGACGGCAACGTTGGCGGTCGCGAACAGATGCATCTTCTTGCCGAGTTTACCCCAGCCAAACACCATCAGCCCGATGAAGCCGGCCTCGTACATGAAAGCCGTGATCGTCTCATAGGCAAGCACCTGTCCGAAGAACGGTCCGGTTGCCTGAGCAAAGGGGCCGTAGAGGATGCCGAACGCCATCTCCATGGTGATGCCGGTCGCCACACCGCCGCCGAAATTGATGATGAACAATTTCTCGAAGAAGCGGGTCAGGCGGTACCATTGCTCATCATTGGTACGAACCCAACGCCATTCGGAAATGAACAGCAGAATGGATAGCCCGACGGTTAAAGGCGGCCATAAGATATGCATGGACGTGATCCAGGCGAAATCCAGCCGCGACAGTAAAAGAGAAAGCCCAGTGTTCTGCATCAGAAGAACTCCAAAATTCCGGCAGCACCAGAATTATTCAGCAACTGCAAACTTTGGCGCGCCGCTTACGCGGCGCGCTTTGTGATCCTGACCGGCACGGATTTATACGAAGGCGTGCCGCTGTTTTCGTCATGATAGGAGAGCGGCACGAGGCAGTTCGCTTCCGGATAATAAGCCGCGACGGACCCACGAGCGATGTCGTACGCAATCACCGTGAAGCCTTCGAGCCGGTTGCTCCCATTGTTTGACAGGGCCGTCTCAATATCGACGACGTCGCCATGTTCGAGCTTGCGTTCCGCGAGGTCTTCCTTGCTCATGAACACGACATCGCGGCGCCCGAACACGCCGCGGTAGCGGTCGTTATTGCCGTAAATTGTCGTGTTGTACTGGTCATGGCTGCGGATCGTGGTGAGCCGGAGCGCGCCTTGACCGCCCCCATCCTCCTCGTTCAGCCCCTCATAAATGAGGAACTCGGCCTTGCCGGACGGCGTGTTCCAGATTCTCTGATTCGCCGGAAGCGACAGGCGGAATCCGCCGGGGCGACGAACACGCTGGTTATAGTCTTTGAAGTCCGGGAACACGATTTCGATCTTGTCGCGGATCCGGTCGTAATCGGCGATGAGATGCAGCCAGTCGACCTTGCTGTTCGGCAGGGTCGCGCGCGCAATATTCGCGATGATCGTTGGTTCGGACCGCAGATTCGCGGAGATCGGCGCCAATTTGCCACGCGAGGCATGCACCATCGACATGGAATCCTCCACCGTGATCGCCTGCGGTCCGGTCGCCTGAACATCATCCTCGGTGCGTCCAATGCACGGCAGGATGATGGTTTCCTTCGCCAGCAGCAGCGCCGAGCGATTCAGCTTGGTGAGGATCTGCACGTTGAGATCCAGCGACCGCAGGGCTCGCGCGCACGCTTCCGGGTCGGGCATGGCCACGGCGAGGTTGCCGCCCAGGCAGATCAGCGCCTTGGACCGCCTCTCGGTCATGGCCTTGAACGCGGCCACAGCGTCGTGACCGTGCTGCCGCGGCGGTTTGAAACCAAAGGCCTGCTCGATGCCGTCCAGCAGCGCATCGTTGGGCTTTTCCCAGATGCCGACCGTGCGGTCGCCCTGCACGTTGGAATGGCCGCGCACCGGGCAGATGCCCGCGCCCGGCTTGCCCATATTGCCGCGCAGCAGCAGCAGATTGGCAATCTGCTGAACGGTTCCCGTGCCTCGCGCGTGTTGCGTGATGCCCATGCCGTAGGCGAGGATCGTCGCGTTCGATTTCGCATAGGCTGCTGCGACCGCTTCCATATCCGCACGGGCCAGGCCGCTGGCGCGTTCGATATCGCCCCATTCGGTCGCCTTCAGATCGGCGATCAGCGCCTCGATGCCGTTGGTATGGGTGCGGATGAACTCATGGTCCAGCACCGTACCACCGGCGGCCTCGTCCATCCCCACCAGCGCTTTCATGATCCCTTTCAGCGCCGCGGCGTCGCCGCCGACCTTCACCTTGTAATAGGAGGAGGCGATGTTGGTGGACCCGAAGCGCGCCATTTCCACAGCGTTCTGCGGATCCGTGAAGCGCTCCAGCGCGCGTTCCTTCAGCGGGTTCAGGACAATGATCGGCACCTTGCGGCGGGCCACCTCGTGCAGCGTGCCCATCATGCGCGGATGGTTCGTGCCGGGGTTATGCCCCATGTCGATGATCAGTTCGCAATGGTCGAAATCGTCCAGCGATACCGTGCCTTTGCCCAGGCCGATCGATTTCGGCAGGCCGGCACTGGTGGCCTCGTGGCACATGTTCGAGCAGTCCGGGAAATTGTTCGTGCCGTATTCCCGGACGAAGATCTGATAGAGGAACGCCGCCTCGTTGGACGCGCGGCCGGAGGTATAGAACTCCGCCATGTTCGGGTCGGGCAGGTTGCGCAAGATCTCGCCGATGCGGGCGTAAGCCTGGTCCCAGCTGATCGGTTTGAACGTGTCGGTGGCGCGGTCGTAGGCGACCGGATCAGTCAACCGGCCCTCACCCTCCAACTGATAATCCGTCCACTCCAGCAGCGAGGTTACGGTATGGGCGGCAAAGAATTCCGGCGTCACCCGCTTCTTGGTGGCCTCCCAGGTCACCGCCTTGGCGCCGTTCTCGCAGAATTGGAAGGTCGATGTATGCTCCTTGTCCGGCCACGCACAACCGGGGCAATCAAAACCGTTCGGCTTGTTCGTCTGCAGGAGAAGCTGCGGCGCTTCCGTGACCTCCATCTGTTCGCGCACCGCTTTCGCCGTGGCGCGCAACGCGCCCCAGCCGCCAGCCGGGCCGTCGTAGCGCTTAATTCCCGGGATATTACGTTGAGACATCAAAACAATCCTTCTCTCAAAACTCTTGAGATCTCATTGGCCGACCGACCGGTCGAAAACCCTGGCGCCCCTTCCCTCCGTCGCCCTTTCATCAGAGGGAGCGGCCGCCGACAAAGCGACCGCGCCCCAAACTTGCCCACTCGAAAATGGCTTTGGTTTATGGATGCCATAAAAACATACAATAGCATATAATTGTATTTTTATATGCGATCAATTGCTAAATGTATGGATATGGCGTATGGATAGCAGCCATCCCGAAAACCGATGGGCCTCTTGTCCGGGCACGATTCTTGCACTGATATGCAAATCCATCTAAAAACCAGCAATTTGGGCAGGGTCACGTATATGAATGATCTCGGCAGAACCGCTTCCTGGGCGCCGAAAATCAGCAAATCGGACGGGCCGCTCTATCTCGCCATCGCGGACGCGCTGGCCGCGGATATCCTCTCCGGTACGCTCGCACCCGGCGCCCAACTGCCGACGCAACGCAGCCTTGCGGACATTCTTGGCATCGATTTCACCACCGTCTCGCGCGCCTATGCGGAGGCGCGTCGCAGGGGGCTGATTGAAGGACGCGTCGGGCAAGGCACTTTTGTGCGCCGGCAAAGTGGCAACACCGCTCCGTCCGCCCCCTCGGGCCTGATTGATATGAGCATGAACCTGCCGCCGCGCATTGACGATGCGGACCTCGCGGCGCGGATGTGGAGCGGCATCGCCGAACTGGAATCGTCCGGCGGGATCGACCTGCTGCTGCGCTATCAGGAACCCGGCGGAACAGCGCCGGATAAGGCTGCCGGTGCGTTATGGCTCGCCAACAGGCTTCCCGGGGTTACCGCCGAGCGGGTGCTGGTGTGCCCCGGCACCCAGGGCGCGCTGCTCGCGCTCGCCGGCTTTCTTGCCACGCCAGGCGGGGTGATTTGTTGCGAGGCGCTGACCTATCCAGGCTTCAGGGCGGCCGCGGCCCTTCTCGGGATCCGCCTCGTCCCGCTGGCGATGGATGGCGAGGGCCTGAGTCCGGAAGCGTTCGACGAGGCTTGTCGGAAGGAGGCGCCAAAGGCGCTTTATTGCACGCCGACATTCCACAATCCGACCACGGCGACGATGTCGCTGGATCGCCGGAAAGCGATCGTCGCGGTTGCGCGCCAGCATGGCGTGCCGATCATTGAAGACGATGCCTATGGGTTCCTGCCCCGGCATTCCCTTCCCCCGCTGGCGAGCCTCGCGCCCGAATGCGTTTATTACATTGCCGGCCTTGCGAAATGCCTGTCGCCGGCGCTGCGGACCGCCTATCTTGTCCCGCCCACCATGCGGCTCGTCCCGCGCATCGTCGGGGCCATACGAGCGGTCGCATCGATCAGCTCGCCGCTAACGGTCGCGGTCGCAACGCGCTGGATCCAAAACGGCACGGCCACCGCCGTTTTGGCCGCGCTGCGCAGCGAGGCCATCATCCGCCAGGAGATCGCCCAGATGCTTCTTCCGCCGGCTTCCTTTGTCGCAAAGCCGGAAAGTTTTCATCTCTGGCTATCGCTGCCCGCGGCCTGGACCCGCGCCGAATTCGTCGCCCGCCTCCGTGCGGCCGGCATCGGCGTTGTCGCCAGTGACGCCTTCGCCCTGGGCACCGGCCCCGAGGCCGTGCGCCTCAGCCTTGGTGCGCCGGGCACGCGCGATGAACTGCGCACCGGCCTCGAACAGATCGCCGACCTTCTCGCCGAGCAACCCGCATTGTCGTCGATCGTGGTGTAATTTCCGCCCGCGCCGTTTGCATGGCCCATGCTGTGGAACGGTCGTCAAACAACCGGATGCGGCGTGTTCCGCCCCTGCCCTGTCGGGCCGCAAAAGGTCAGGCAGTGCCGCGCGATCATGGCTTCCTCGTCCGTCGGGATGACGCGGATTTCGATGCGGCTGTCTTCGGCGCTGATGACCGGCGCATTGGCGGCATTGGCCTCGGGCGAGAGTTTCGCGCCGAGCCAGCCGAGGCGGGCGCAGATGGCGGCGCGGATTTCCGGCGCGTGTTCGCCGATGCCGGCGGTGAAGACCAGCCCCTCCACCCCGCCAAGTGCGGCCGCCAGCGCGCCGGCATGGCGGGCCGCGCTGTAGGCGAACAGCTCCACGGCTTGCGCGGCGGCGGGCTCGGGGCTGGCGAGCAAGGCGCGCATGTCCGCCGAAATGCCGGACACCCCGAGCAGGCCGGATTGCTTGTACAGCAGGTCGGAGACGGCGTCGGCGGTCAGGCCGCGTGCCTGCAGCAGATAGAGCAGAACGCCGCCGTCGATGCTACCGCAGCGCGTGCCCATGACGAGGCCGTCGAGCGCGGTGAAACCCATGGTGGACTCGACCGATTTGCCGCCTGCCATGGCGCACAGGCTCGCGCCGTTGCCGAGATGGGCCGCGATGACGCGGCCGGCCGCCAGACGCGGCGCAAGGTCCCGCAACCTGCCGGCAATGTACTCATAGGAGATGCCGTGGAAGCCGTAACGGCGCACGCCCGCCTCGTGAAAGCTGCGCGGCAGGGCAAAGCGCGTCGCGATTTCGGGCATGGTGTGATGAAAGGCGGTGTCGAAACAGCCGATCTGCGGCAGGTCCGGCCGCAGCGCGC